>Ga0194122_10006869_pt1 | contig 10137 bp, 10 predicted proteins | sample TA2MahCa10mmetaG_FD_155487 | JGI IMG/M metagenome (GOLD analysis project Ga0194122, IMG submission 155487) | Freshwater microbial communities from Lake Tanganyika, Tanzania - TA2015021 Mahale Deep Cast 10m | ecosystem: Environmental > Aquatic > Freshwater > Lake | place: Tanzania: Lake...
GTCCGGAAACACGCTGCAAAACCGGCCCCACGCTGCTTCATAACGTGCGCGTTGTCCGGCAGGAACGGACAGATCCGGGTCGCCCGGTTTGTTTTCCACCAGGATCGTCTTGCCCGGACCGAACGGGTTTTCCCACTCCGGCTCCACCACGTCTTTCTGATTGAACGGCGGCTCGCCATCCACCTGCAATTGCCTGGGATCGAACGACCGGCGATGCGTGGCGTACTGCGTATTCTTCCAGATCAGCAACGGCTGCCAAGCTGCCCCAATGCGGCCTGCCGTAATATTGATGAAGCGCGGCTCCACCTTGGCGCGCACGGCACCGATGTAGGCTCGCATTTCCTCACACCCGGCGCGCGCCAGATTCGATTCGCCGCCCATTCGCGGCGCGGGCAGAGCGCGCCACATCGCCTGCAGCTTCACCAGCGGCCCAGCATTTGCGGCCGCATGGAGAATGGCCCAGACCGTCTCCAGGTATCTCGCGCTTACGCGCTTTTGACGCGCCAGACCAGCCAGCGTGGCGTGCGGCTGCCCAAGCGCCGCCCGGTGCCGGAAGCGCCAGGCAGTTTGAAAATAGTCGGCGTAGTCGATGTTCTGCTGGTGATAGAAATCGATGATCCGGTGCACAACGAACTTATCGCGGTCGGTCTCGGCCAGCATCGGATGCGGCGCGAAGGCAAAGCCGTTCTCTTTGAGATAGAGGTGGCTGGCCACTTCGCGGGCAGCCGCCAGATACTTCTTCAGCAGAGTAGGCGACATCGTCAGCGTTTCGCCGGAGTTGTCAAAGCCTGCCGTGTTGGCCGGGTCCACCGGAAACTCGCGCGCCGGGCGGATGTCCACGCCCGTGAGATCGCGAATCGTGTAGTTGTACTCGGCGCTGCTGAGCCGCCGCGCCAGCACCACGCCCGGGTCACCGGCGTTGCGGCGCATCTCGTGCTCGCGCACGGCATGGAACCAATTGACGGCGGCACGCCGCTCCTCGGGCCGTGGATGACGCGCCCCCTTGGGCGGCATCTCCTCGGCTTCGAGCCGTTCCAGCATCTGGCTCCAGCGGCGGCCGTCCTGCATCAGCGAAGCCATCGTCTGGAACGGGGTGAGATCGAGTTGCGCCGCGGGCGTCTGCTGGCCATGGCATCCAGTGCAGTATGTTGTCAAAAACGGGCGAACGGTACGGGCAAACTGCGCCTCCAAGCCGGCGCGCCCTGGGCTTGTCTGCGCCCTGCCCGGCGCAGCCAAAGCCAAGCAGAGGGTCGCCAAACCCAACCGGTTAATTCGCCTCCACATTGTTCGTTCCGATTATATATACCGGCAAGGTGCCGACACCGGCGATTCATTCACTTGACACCGTAAATCCGCCATGAAAGCATCTAGATATCCGTGACTCTGTTGAGCCCTCGTGTCTTTTTTTGTGCTTCCTTTGGCCTCGCTTGCCTGGGCGGATGACGTTCCAGTCTTGAAACCGCAGCACCGCCGCTGGTGGGCCATCCAACCCGTCATCGCAGCCACGCCGCCCGGGGTGGACGAAGCCGACGCGCGCTGGGCGAAGAGCGAAATTGACCCCTTCATCTACGCCAAGCTGAAGGACAAAGGGATCGCGCCCGCACCGCTGGCCGACCGCGCTACTTACCTGCGTCGCGTCACGCTCGATCTCACCGGCGTACCGCCCACGGCCCAAGAAGCGCAGACGTTTCTCTCCGATTCGAAGCCCGGCGCGGAAGAGCGCTTGGTGGACCGGCTGCTGGCCAGCACGCGTTACGGCGAACGCTTGGGCCGCCACTGGCTGGACGTGGTGCCCTACGCCGACAGCGACGGCTTCAAGCAAGATGACACGCGCCCCAACATGTGGCGCGATCGCGATTGGGTCATCGAGAGCTTCAACAACGACAAACCGTACAACCGCTTCATCCGCGAACAGATCACGGCCGACGAACTTTATCCCGATGACCGCGCCGCGCGGCCCGGCCTCGGCTTCATGCGGCTGTTTGAAGACGAGTTCAACCAGGCCAACATCCGCCTGCGCCGTCAGGAACTGCTGAACGATCTCACCGACAATACTTCGTTTGCGTTCCTCGGCGTGACGATGGCGTGCGCGCGCTGCCACGATCACAAGTTCGATGCGCTGCTGCATCGCGACTACTATCGCCTGCAATCGTTCTTCGCAAACTTGAAGATTGACGACGAAGCCACCTCGGCAAGCTCGGAAGAAATCGCCACCTAAGAAGCCGCGATGGCGAGGTATCGCGCCGCGGCCAAGCCCGCGCTTGACAAGATCGAAGCGCTGCTGGCCAAGCCGCGTGAAGCGTTCCGCAAGGAGTACACCGAGCGTTTCCCGCCTGAAGTGCAAACGGTGATTGGCAAGCCCGCCGCCAGCCGCACGCAGTATGACTGGCAGATCTATCACAAGGCCATCACGCAGGCGGAAGTGCCGGATTCCGAACTGGCCTCCAAAAAGTTGAAAGGGCAGGCCAAGACAGATTATCAGGCACTGCTGGCCGAACTGGAACAGTACAAGCATCTGTTGCCGAAGCGCTGCCGCGCCTGCAGATCATGCGCGATCAAGCCATCGATGCGCTTTCCACGCACGTACTGCGCGCTGGGGCGATAGACGCGGCGTTGCAGGAAGTGGAGCCAGGGTTTCTCAGCATTCTCGATCCCACGCCCGCGAAGATCACCGCGCGGCCGAATCTCGGCCGCCGCACGGCGCTTGCCGGATGGCTGGCCGATGCGCGCAATCCGCTCTCGACGCGCGTGATCGTCAACCGCGTTTGGCATTATCATTTCGGCCGCGGCATTGTGGCCACGCCCAACGATTTCGGCGTGATTGGCAAGCGGCCCTCGCATCGCGAGTTGCTCGACTGGCTGACGGCCCAGTTCACCGGCGCCGACGGCTGGAGTTTGAAGAAGCTCCACCGCCGCATTTTGCTGAGCGCCACCTACCGCCAGTCTTCGGCGTTCCGCTCCGATGCCGCCTAGGCCGACGCCGATAACAAGCTGCTGTGGCGTTATCCGCGGCGTCGTTTGGAAGCCGAGGCAATTCGCGATTCGATGCTGGCGGTTTCAGGTCTGATGGATCCGGCGATGGGCGGCCCCGGGGTGTTTCCCACGGCGCCCGCAGGCACGGAAATTCAGGAAGGGCGGCACTGGCGCAAATCGAACGGGCCTGCCGATGAATACCGCCGCAGCGTTTACATCTTTGCGCGGCGCTTGGTGCGTTACCCCATGCTCGAAAGCTTCGATGCGCCGCTGGCGTTTGAAAGCTGCGGCCGCCGGCAGGAGACCATCACGCCGGATCAGGCGCTGGAACTGATGAACGGCCAAACCGTCGCGGGCTTTGCCAAGGCGCTGGCCGGGCGTGTGGCGAATGACTCCGGACAAACGCCCACCGAACTCGTCAACCGCGCCTACCGGCTCACGCTCGGCCGCGCACCGACGGAGGAGGAAGCCGCGCGGAGTCAGGCGTTTCTCGGCCGCGGCGGCGAAGGCGCCCTGGAAGACCTGGCACTCTCGCTGCTGGGCACCAGCGAATTTCTCTACATCGACTAACAGCCATGATGAAACCCACCGAACTCACGCGGCGTGCCTTGCTCCGGGGCGCCGGCAGCGGATTGGGCGCGATGGCGCTGGCCACAATACTGGCGGAAGAAGCAAAGGCTGCGGCAGTGCGGCACGACCCCACCATTCCCAGGCCGCCGCATCATGAACCCAAGGCTAAGCGCGTGATCTTCCTGTTCATGGAAGGCGCGCCCAGCCACATCGATCTGTTCGACCCCAAGCCCAAGCTCAACGAAATGGCCGGCCAGCCGATGCCCGCCAGTTTCGGCCGGCCCATCACGGCGACCGGTACGGCGAACAACACGCTGATGGGCAGCCCCCGCCAGTGGAAGCAGCATGGCAAGGCCGGCATCTGGATCAGTGAGCTCTATCCTCACATCGCCAGGCATGCCGACAAGCTCGCCGTGTTGCGCTCCTGCCAGTCTGACGGGTTGAATCACGCCAGTGGCGTGGGGCAGATGAACACGGGCGAGATCTTGTCCGGCCGCCCGAGTCTCGGCGCGTGGGTGACGTACGGACTCGGCACGGCGAACAGGAACCTGCCCACGTTCGTCAGCATGATCGACGAGCGCGAGCCGTTTGGCAATGCGAAGAATTGGGGCTCCGGCTTTTTGCCTGCTGTGTATCAGGGCACGTTGTTCCGCCAGGGCCCGAACCAGATTCTCAATACGCAACTGCGGCCGGGTGTGACGGACGAGCGGCAGCGCGCGCAGATGGCCCTGCTCGCGGCGCAGAATCGCGAGTACGCCGAGTTGCATCCGGACGACACGGGATTGCAGGCGCGGCTGCGGAGCTTTGAATTGGCTTACGAGCTACAGAGGTCGGGGCCGGAAGCGGTAGACCTGTCGCAGGAAACCGAAGCTACCAAGAAACTGTACGGACTCAACCGTCCGGAGACAGCGGTGTTCGGGCGCAATTGCCTGATGGGCCGCCGGCTGCTGGAACGTGGCGTGCGTTTCGTGGAGCTCTATTGCGGCTCGGGCAGCGGCTGGGACGCGCACACAAATCTTGAAGGCAATCACAAGAAGTGGTGCAAGGCGTTAGACCAGCCCGTGGCCGCGTTGCTCGAAGATCTCGAGCGCCGCGGCATGCTGGACGACACACTGGTGATCTGGGGCGGCGAGTTCGGGCGCACGCCGTTCAACGAGAAGGGCGACGGGCGCGACCACAATCCCTGGGGCTTCACCATGGTCTTTGCCGGCGGCGGCGTCAAGGGCGGACAGACGATCGGCGCTACAGACGAGATCGGTCTGCGCGCCGTCGAGCGGCCCGTCCATGTGCACGATATTCACGCGTCCATCCTGTGGCTGCTGGGGCTCGATCATCTGCGGCTCACCTATCAGCACAACGGCCGCGCCGAGCGGCCCACGATGCTGGGCGGCGAGCCACGCCGCGCGGCGCGACTCGATTTTCTGCCTTCGCTCGGCTGCGCTGGTGGACGGAGGAGGCGCGGTGGACTGTTTCAACGCCTCCACCTCGCCGGTGAGGCGCTTCAACGTGTCTTCCCACGGGGGCGCGAGTCCCACGGCGGCGGCGTCAAACTCAAGCGCGCCCAACTGACGCCGCGCTTCAAGCAGCCGCGTGTGCAGTTGGCGCTCCATCGCGTCCACGGCGCGATCCACCGTGTCCACGTCGAGCAACCGCTGAAACGCACTCTGGCGCGACGCAGGCGTACCGACGAGAAAGTCGCGCAGCGTTTCCTGATGCAGAAACACGAGACCCTTGAAGTCCGCATAGCTTGCCTGCACCGCCGGCGTCATGGAAGGCGTGCGGCCCGCGCGCAGCACGGAAGACTTGCGCCCACCCGAGACCAGCTCAAACTCCACACTGGGCTGTTCGCGCGAGTGGACATAACGCGTCTCCCAGCCGCGGCGCTCGGCAATGTGATGGTCGGTAATGCGCTGCGCTTCGCGCGAAAACAGCGCCCACTCGATGGCCGTGAGCAGGCTGCTCTTCCCCGCGCCGTTCGGCCCGTAGATGATGTTCAGCGGTTGATCGAGGGGAATGGATACAGCATCGCCGATGCCGCGCCAATGCGCGGCTTCGAGCCTCACCAAACGGAAACGGGGCGCGGGCGGCATCGGGCTCTACTCGCGCAGCAACCAGTTGACCGCCGCCGCCGCGTCCTGAAATTCACTGAGATAACGGTGGTTTTGTTCCTCCAGCCGCGCAGCCACGGCGGCGGCGCCGTCCTTTTCAGCCAGCGCCAGCCACTCGTTCAACCGTTCGCGGATTTCGGCCGGCACCGCCGCGGCGCCGGGATCGGTCACTAGTACCCCTTCTTCTTGTCGACGACGTTCAGGAGCGGCTTGCCTTCAACAAAGCGAATGATGTTCGCCTTCACAGTGCCGAGCATGCGGCGGCGGTCCTGATCCGAGCGGCCCGCGATGTGCGGCGTGATCACGACGTTGTCGAACTTCCACAGCGGATTGCCCTTGGGCAGCGGTTCGGGATCCGTCACGTCCACACCCGCGCCGGCGAGGCGCTTGCTGTCGAGGGCCCTCACCAGCGCCGGCAGATCGTAGATGCCGCCGCGGCTGACGGCGATGAAGTAGGAGTTCTGCTTCATCAACTCAAACTGGCGCGGCCCCATCATCTTATGGCTGAGCGGCGTGTGCGGCGCGGAGATGAACACCACATCGGCCGAGGGCAGCACTTCATCGAGCTGGTCCGGCTTCACCACCTTCTGCCAGAACGGCGACATCGGAATATCCTCGGGATCCACGCCGGTGACAGACATGCTGAACGCCCACGCCCGCTGCGCGATCTGCTGGCCAATGCCGCCGAGGCCGATCACCACGGCCTGCTTGCCGCGCAATTCGATACCCGGATACGGACGCGGCTGCCAGGTTTCGCTGGTGCGGTGATTGAAGAACGTGAGCAGGCCGCGGGTGTGCGCAAGCAGCATGGCAAAGGCGTGGTCCGCAATCTCAGGGCCTTGCACAATCTGATTGTTGGTCACCACAATGTTGCGGTTGGCAAGGTCTTCCCCGCCCGACAAGTGCAGCACACGCTCCACGCCCGCGCTCAGCACCTGTACCCATTTCAGGTTCTTGCCTGCGCGCACCATCTGCGGCGAGATGTCGCCGCCGATGTAAGCATCCGCGTCGGCGAGTTCCTGCAAAGTGTTCTCTTTCGTGGCTTCCACCACGCGAACTTTGTTGCTGGCCGACTGCCAGTCTTTAATCACATCCGGCGTTTGGCCGGGGCCGACGACGATCTTTTTCTGCTGAGCAAACAGTGCGGCGGCTGAAAGCGTGAGAATCGCAATGAATCGTTGCATGGTGAAAATCCTGGAAGAACCGAAGAGGGATTGTATCATCCCGGTGAACCTACTTGCGCACGATCACCTCGCGCACGGCGTCGCGCGAGAGGAAGAACTTGACGGAACCGAAGCGCTCGAAGACCCGCTCAATGGCGCGCGTGGAAAGCGAGTGGGCCGGCTGGCGATGGCCCTTGGGCAGAATAGCCAGCGTGCGCGAATCCGCAATGCGGAAGGCCTGCTGGATGGGCTGTGCCTCGCGGCCATCGGCGCGGAAGCAAACGAGCATCAGGCCGCCGGGCCTCAGGATGTAGCGCAAGCGCTCCACGACGGGCTCCACGAGGTGACGCCCGAGATACTCAAGGACATTCCACACCAGGATCGCGTCGAACGACTCGGCGGGGAACTGCAGCGTGGCATCGAGGAACCGTTCGCTCAAGCGCCCGTCGGCCTGCACGATCGCGGGATCTCCAGGGCCGAACATCTGGTCTGCCATGCCAAGCAAGTCTTCAAACGTCAGCCGGTGGCCGAGGTTGACAATCTGCGTCACGTTGTTCTGGGTGAACTCCCCTAGATCGAGCACCTGACGCGTGCCGAGCGGCGCTAGCATCTGAAAGAGCTGATCGAGTCCGGCGCTGGGCCGTAGTTGTTTGCTCGGATACGGAGCGGGTCCGCTCACTGCCGTTAGCGGTTGCCCTCAGCCGCGGCAGCAGACGGCGGAGCAGCGGCGGCGGAAGAAGCAGCGGGAGCTGCCGCAGCGGCGCGCGGCGGCGGCGGAGCCGGCTTCGCTTCCGGCCTGACGATATCGATGCTGCCCTTGAAGAACGCGCCATCTTCGATGACGATGCGCACCGTGCGGATGTCGCCCACCAGTTTCGCTTCCTTGCGTATCTCGATCTTGTCGGCCGCCTCCACGTTGCCATGAATCGTGCCGAGCACGACGATTTCGCGCGCTTTGACGCCGGCGGCGATCTTACCGTTCGGGCCCACGGTGAGGCGGTGTTCGAGCAATTCGATCGAGCCTTCGATCTCACCGTCGATAAACAGATCCTCCCGGGCAAACAACTGGCCCTTGATCACCACCGATTTGCCGATGGAGGCCGAGCGGCCCGGACCTCCGCTCGAAGACGGCGGTTCATACTCCGGGTTCCGGGCTGGCATGGTGGACATGGGAATTCCTTCACGCGCGAGCGTTGACGGTGCGGACGGGGCCACCGAGGGCACAGGCGGGGTTGAGTCTTCCTTGCGGCGGTTCCACATAATTGCGGGGATCTCTCCTGTTCGGAATCATTATGTTACCAGACAGGCCCTGCGCACAAACCCGACCCGCCGAAACGAATCTGTGATAATGAGGGCGTGGCGAAGGCACGAGAGTTAGAGGCGCAAGTCGTCCGCGGCGAGGTGCAATTGCGTCTGTTCCAAAAGATCAGCCGCATGCTGGCAAAGGGCCCGGCCCTGCGCGAGGCGTTGGATGCGGTGGTGGGGCAGGTGGCCGAGTTCCTTCATGCCGACTCCTGCCTGCTCTATTTGCTCTCCGGGCCGGAGCTTGTTTTGTGTGCCGCGCGCGGCGCCAATCCCGCTGCGGTGGGAGAGGTGCGGCTGCGGCTGAATGAAGGGCTGACGGGGTGGGTGGCGCGCGAACGCCGCCTGGTGGCGATCTCGCGCGAGGCCTTTCAGGATCCGCGCTTCAAGTATTTTCGCGATCTTCCAGAAGACCGCTACGAGGCGTTTCTTTCCGCGCCGTTGATTGCACGCAACCGCGTGGTGGGCGTGATTAATCTCCAGCACAAGGAACCGCACTCGCATACCGGCGATGAACTGGAAATGCTCACCACCATTGGGGAGTTAGCCGGCGCCTTGGCCGCGCAGCCACTCATTGACGCCGCGGCGTTTGAAAAGGCGGATTTCGCGGAACTGGCGCTGGGCGGCGTGCGTCGGTAGACCATGCGGTTACGTACCTGGACAGGAGCGGCGTTGCTGGGCGCCGCCGCTGCGGCCGTGGCGCAGACGCCGCCGCCGCAGCAGCCGCTGGCCGTGAATCCGCTGAGTTGGAAGTCAATCTACTTCCACGACGAAGACGCCGCTTCGCTCACGCTTCATGATCTGCACTGGCCGGGGCCGAAATGCATGTTTGCGCTGGGCACCATGCGAACCCGCAATGCCCGGGAACAGCCGGTGGCGTTGCGGTCGGCAGACAACGGCAAGACATGGTCGCAGGTGGCGCTGAAGGACCATGGCCACAGCGTATTTTTCCTGAGCGAGCGGCTCGGATACCTGGTTACCGAAGGCGGCGTGGAGCGCACCAGCGATTGCGGCTCCACGTGGGAAAAGCTAGGGCGGAAGAAAGGATTGCTGCGCGTGCACATGCGCGATGAATCCGTGGGTTGGGCGGTGGGCTTTCCCAAGCTCGCCGTCGCTACGCGCGATGGAGGCCGCACCTGGACCGACCTCAAGATCGCCAATGCTCCGACTTCCGACCCCAAACGCAGCCTGTATGCCTGGATCGAGTTCGCCGGCGAGAAGCATGGCGCGATCACCGGATGGCACTCACCGGACCGGCCGCAGCCGCAGTTTCCCGTGTGGATGGCGCCGGACGCCGCGGCAACGCGCCGGCAGTGGCCTTCGCTGACGCTGGTGCTGCAGACCTCCGACGGGGGCGGAACCTGGCAAGGGCTGTCGGCTTCAGTGATGGGTCACATGACACGCGTGCGGATGCTGCCCAACGGCAACGGCTTGGCGCTGATGGAATTTGAAGACACCTTCGAATGGCCGGCGGAAGTGCACCGGCTGAACGGGCCGGCCATCATGCGCATATACCGCGACAAGCGCCATGCCGTGACAGATCTGGCGATCAAAACCAACGGCGAGGCCTATCTGGGCGGCGTAGAGCCGCAGGGGGTGGGCGTGCGGTTACCGATTCCCGGTAAAGTGCGCATTCTGCGCAGCCTGGACTTTAAAACCTGGACCGAAGACCCGGCCGACTATCGCGCCGTGGCCAACCGCGTGATACTGGCCAAGGGGCCGGGCGACCAATTGATCGCGGCCACTGACACCGGAATGATTTTGCGGCTCGAGTAGCTACGGGGCGATCGCTTTTGCGCCATGGCCCGGTGGAACGTGCGCGTTTTGCCAGCTCCGGGTGACGAGGTCGCGGAGGTCTCCCAGGCTTTCTTCAAGCGGCACGAACGTAGCGAACGGGAAGGTGAAGCTGGCCGGACTCGCCCAGGCGCCGTCGAGGTGAAAGCGGACCGAGACGGCTTGTCCGTCCGTTCCCGGCAGCGACTCAATGTCGTCGATCACGACGGATGTCTGCACATCATCAA
>Ga0194122_10006879_pt1 | contig 10126 bp, 11 predicted proteins | sample TA2MahCa10mmetaG_FD_155487 | JGI IMG/M metagenome (GOLD analysis project Ga0194122, IMG submission 155487) | Freshwater microbial communities from Lake Tanganyika, Tanzania - TA2015021 Mahale Deep Cast 10m | ecosystem: Environmental > Aquatic > Freshwater > Lake | place: Tanzania: Lake...
TAGATGTTAGTTTACATGCCTCCCGATCCCCTATCCCTATCCCCCTATCCCCCTATCCCTATCCCCTATCCCAACACTCTTATTTTATTCATTTCTTCGATTTGGAAATATATGAAACAAAGTCATTTACGTTTGTAAAGTGGGTTATTCCTTCATTGTCACTACGCTCCGATAAATGAACCACCTCCGATACCCTCCGACGATTGGTCTCCTTTTCAAATATTTCTCTCCATGTATTTGGTTCTGTATCATCCACTTCATTGGAACAACAACTATAAAGTGTAGTGTCACATGTCACAAGGGTAAACCGCGAAGGTAGGCATTCCAGAATAACAGGATCCGGATGATGCCCGATTAGTGCGAGATGTGTAGCCTGCGATAGTTCAACCTTCAACATATCGATATCTTTTTTAGTGACATGATAATAAAATATCTTGCTTGTCCATGGAAAAGGAAGACTATAATAATGATAAATCAACCGGTCATTGCGGCAGTCACGATATATATCTGGATACGTATTCTCGATATTTATTTTTAAGAATCCATCAGGTAATCCTTTTACAAACTCGCACATATAATTTTTTCTGAAAAAATACTTTGACGCATATTCCACCCATCCAAACTCGCTTCTGGGCTGACTGTCAATATATATAAACTTTTTAATATGCGGCAACTTATTTACTGGTTCAAAGTCTGAACCACATCCAATATACACAAGAGACATTACGATGTATGTATGTATTACATAATAATATGTGTTTATATCATATCATATAATTGAAAATACGATGTTAAAAACAAAGAAAACATCATTCGCGGTTTCTCTTGCAACAGGTTGGGTAAATCGAGGACAACAAATGCCTTCACCACGGCAGCCGCAGCCATCCAGAAGTCTGGTGAGAGAAGTACCCATATTCTCTGTTACCGATCTTATAAATGAGTCATGTATGCAACGATTCTCTCTGACAAGAACATTTACATTGAAGCCGAGTGGCTGCGGTAGCTGTGGAAATTAGGTACTTATCCTTCTCTCCTTCTCTCCTTCTCTCCTTCTCTCCTTATTCTCTTCACTCATGCATAATATTATCAATCGGTAAATAAAAATAAATACACATTGATAAATATAGTAGCAACCATATATTTATGAATGAACCGTTAATTCCGAAAGTCCAACCTTTCAAGAAAAGAAATACGCAAGTACCGAATGTGTATTATACACCACCACAGCATCAGCAGCATCCTCAGTCTCAGCATCAGCCTCAGCAGTCGCAGTCATCTCTGTGTTTCGACCGCCACAAACATGGTGAAAATGTAATAATAAAGATTGCAGTATTAGGTGAGTCAAATGTAGGAAAGACAACATTTTTACATAATTATGCAGCCATGTTATCTTCTTCTCCCTCTTCTTCTTCTTCTTCTTCCCCAACGATCGGAATCGACTTTGTATATGCAACATTACCCCGAGAGGAAATGATAAAGTATAGTGACCCTCCATTACATGACGACATTCCAGAAATAAAAGCCCACTTTTGGGATGTATCTGGAAAATTAAATAAAAATCGAAACATGATAACAACATTTATACGTGAGTATTGTGGAGTTATTCTTATGTTCGATATCTCTCGCCGAGAAACATTCGAAAAGCTCTCGGTATGGCTGGATTATGTAAAGTCATCAAGAAAATGTAGTTATGGAGTAGAGAATCCGATACTTATAATTGGAAATAAGAGAGATTTGTATTCTTCTCGAGAGGTTTTTGTATATGAGGCAAAAGAATATGCGGCAAATAATAACATGATGTATTCGGAAATATCGTGTAACAGTTCGTCGATTCCGGGGTCTGTGAATGTAAATATAAAAGAATCGATGATTGTTTATATGAATGCATTGATCCGAACTCATATAATAAGTTCAAAAGATCAATATATAACATATAATTCGCCAAATCTCTCAGCACAGGTAACTATGAATTGGCCACAACAGCCACCTTCGCAGCGGCAACAGCCCTCCTCGCAGCGGCAGCCCTCCTCGCAACAGCAACAGCAACATAATACCAATTCATTATTTGACTATGTAGCATATGTTGATACAACGAGAGATTCATACAATCCTTCATGCACGTCTGTTTCCGCACAACTAAATAATAACTTGTGTGGAAGTTGTATAGTTTGTTAAAAAATTGGGCTACTCCGAAGCGACTTCTCAATCACTGTAAAACCTCAAACACGAGAGAAAGCGACCAATCCATATAGTTCAGATTTACAATTCGACCATATTCATCATAGAGTGTAATACGAAGTTTCTGAATAGTAACAGGACCATTATACGCCCTGCTTCGATTCAATTGCGTGGATAGGCCATCTTCATGCCCCACACTGTATGCACAAAGAGCAGCAGTCGATGTTCCACTTACTCCACCACTTCCATTCACCGCAGCACCAGTCAACGCCGATACATTTAGTCGCGCAATAATATTCGGCGCAATCGTCGAGTTCGCAAATGCACTAACAAAGTAGTTATCACCGCTATTATTATAGTCATCGATCGCTACAAAAAGATACCGCGGCCCTTGTATATTACAAATCCCTTCTGACACCACCTTTGTCGAAGCAGCCCCCGATGTACCTCCCGGCGATTCATATACAGCACCCCTAAATCCAAGCATCCATCCGAGTGTTAACTGCAGCGGCAATTCCTCTCCCGCAACCGTCCCATTATTCGTCACTTGAAAACTCACCTTAAAAGGAATCGTACTTCCCGCAGCAGCATCTTGCACAAAAACACTTCGTCCACTGATAACATCAACGCTATACCGAAGTTTCAATACACCCCCCGCACCACCGGCAAGCGTCGCCTGAATCAATGTGTTAAGCTCGGTCGCAATATTCGAGAGAGAGGATGGAGTGACACCGGTGCTATAATTTCCGTCAGGTAAAACAATCGTAGCAGATGAGTCATAGACCCCCAAAGTTCCGCCACTTTTCCAGTCAATACGCAACACATTATTTCCTTGTGCGGCAGAGACAGCATAAAATGCAATGGGTATCTCGAGAGCAGCAAGTCGCATGGAAACCACCTTTTCAAAAGTAACAGGAAGGACAAACTGAATATCAGTGCTTCTAGTTGTAAAATAATTATCACGGAATCGTGTATCGATGTTAATCGCCCGCTTTCTCAATGCCTTTCCTGCCACTGCCCCGGCCCCGGCCCTTGCCCTTGCGACCATATCCGTGGAACCGTGGAACCCTGGCGTTTCAATAAGAAAATGCCCATTTTCATCGAATACATTGTTTTGACCAAACATTTTTCCATCAGTAATCATCTGTGTATTATAGGAATGAATCGGTTGTATATGATAAATTAATCTCTCGGATGCCTTTTCAAGAAATGAAATCACCTCTTGTTTTGTATTATTTGCTAAACCCGCATCATTCATAACATTCAACGAAAGCCGCGACTTTTTATCGAGAATATCCTGGCTACTATAATTTTTCTCATTGAGAGAAAAGAAGTCTTCAATATCCTTTATGGAACATTGTTCAATGTTAATTGTGTTCATAATTACACGATTGAGTATAGATCTATATTATATATCAATGAAGATTTATACTGATATGTGTGAACCGCAAATCTCTTCCCCAGTCCCGATGCATCAGTTGTTATTATATCCACTGGTAAGTGTAACATCTTAGATCATTTTCATATTTCATATTTCAAAGTTCGAATTAAATTGTTAGTTAACTAATTTGAAAATACGAAATTAAAACGATTCCGGATGCACCATTTCCTCCGGTGCTTGAATATCTTGCACCTCCTCCACCTGAACCATATGCCAACCCGCTATACCCTCCATTTGTATCATCTCCATTTGCTCCCATTCCGCCACCTCCCCAAAATGATGCACCTCCATTTCCACCTTGTAATGTTTGACCACTTGTGTAAGAATCACCACCAGGTATGTACAGTTGAGCAAGTGACGCAGTTGTTGGTGTTGAAGTATTTCTCGCACCACTAACTGAATATATTCGAAGAGAATATCCACCAACCCCACCATTCGCATAAACATAATATGTCGAACTGACTGTAACATAGGAGGCACCACCTGCATTTCCACCGTAGGTTTGCGCCCCTCCTGCACCACCAGCTCCTGCAACGATACTAAACACAGTCCCAGCTGAAATTGCCCCTGTCCATATACTAGTACTACCAGCTGACCCTCCACCGGCACCACCTGTGTTGGTGACCCCAATTCCACCACCACCACCTCCTCCACCAGTTGCTATTATTTTAACACCATACACCCCCGCTGGAACCGTCCATGTGGTTGTTTGATTTGAAAAAACAACCTGCCGTTCTATTCCAAATCCAGTCATATTTCTACCACCAATTAAGTGAGCAGTTGCATTTACGCTTCCATTCACATCCAAAACAGCAGCTGGCGTACTCGTCCCGATGCCCACATTTCCCGACCCGTCCACCCTCATTTTTTCGGCCCCATTAATTTTGAATGGAATATAATTTCCTAATAAATCGCTCGTTTTTATATCCATTGTACTATTAGTAGTAGTACAAACCGTATATTAGTATAATAATTATTCATATTATATTCATATCAAAACAACAAAAGGTCACCTAATCAAATCAAATCAATCTAATCAATCTAAATGTGGATGATCGGTATCCGAACTTGTATATGTATTGCCCTTGTCCTCGCAAACCCCATTCTCATAATAATGTTTCCCAACTTCATTCAAATTAGATAACATCAACCACCACGCCTCCATATAAGAATGTTCAATATATTTCAATTCACTAGACCATCTCTCGCAAAATGCACGGACATATGGAGCAGCAATCGCATTCTTATACTGAGGCATGGATGGGAACAAGTGATGTTCAATCTGAAAGTTGAGGTATCCCATAACCCACGATACAAGAGGTGATTTCGTAGAAATATTCACAGTATGTTTCAATGCATATTCGAACCAAAGGAGATGTTTGTCTTCTGGGATTACATCAGTAAATGTATGAGACAGAGAGAAATGTCCAAAAAGATAGATAAAGTTCCAGAAGTTGACAAGCATCGTAAGAAAATAACACCAGAGAACTCCGCCATTCCCGCCCACATAAAATATGAACGGGATAGCTAAATGCGAAGACATCATACACATCGCCTCAAACGCGGTATCAATGTAAACCTCCCTCGTTTTTGCAGAACATATACGGTGAAACACCTTCTTCGGGTGAAGATAATACGTCCAAAATAGATGAACAAGGATTCCATTTACAACCGGCAAAAATGTCCATGCCTGCAGCCGCATCCACCACCGGTTCATAAACCGCGAAGCCACCTTTCCATTCGTATTCTCTTCAAATGCCCGATCAAAAAACGCGACAAGGGGTGTTGTATCTAGGTCAATATCATGCTTTATTTTCTGCGGCGTTGCATGATGTTTCTGATGCATCGAGTTCCATACCGACGAACTTACACCATCGCCGAATCCCATTGTAAAGGTCTGAATCGCGCGGTCAATACGACGGACCCCCGTAAAACTCAAGTGACCACACTCGTGTTGTACCCAACCACATCGGGTCTTAAACACAATGAAAGAGAGAATGGATGCGTATATATTATAAAAAGCCATCCATGTTCCTAAACCGAAGTAAAATATAATCTCTAGTAATCGAAAATATACGTGAATATAGTCCGGTTCAAAGCAACCTTGGTTTACAAGAGTTGTTCGCATCTCTCGGAAGTCGGAAGTCATATCTTGCGATAGCTGCGATAGCTGCGACGACTTCGACGACTTCGACGACTTCGACGACTTCGACTGTTCTTCTTCTTTTTCTTCTTTTTCTTCTTCTTCTTCTTCGGGTTTATACACTGGCAATCCCTGGAGAACCTTTGCGGCTTTCGTGGATCGATGATGAAACTCTCGGAATATCTCGGTTGCATCCGGCGAGTTCTTTGCATAGTTGATAATGTTACCACCGGGATGCTTAAAGTTGGTGATATCATATGTCACGCCGTCGATTCTAATTGTGTCACGTGTCATTTTTATATACATATTTGAATAAAATATGAACCAACTACCCACACATACTCTCCATCTTGCCTTGAAGGGGTGTTAACTGCGTTTCTAAATCATTGAAGTTGGCAACATCACCTTGTTGTGGCTGTATCGGTGCTGTATATGTCAGAGCATTTGGAAACTTGTAAAACACTTATTTCGTCTTATTAGGGTCATAATCAGGGTTTGGGACTTCACGTGCTTTCTCGGTAAGCGTTCCGTCATCATTCTTAATATAATACAACTCGGTTATTGTAGGTGGTTGAATAAATGGCTTTCTAACTAAATTGTGTTTGCTACATATATAATCCACTATGTATATATCATCATTATTCCACGCTTGATATTCAGTGCCTTCTAAAATTAACGTTTTCATTTGCATATCTGAAGGTGTTTTGAGGTGATATTCTATTTTCGCCATCTTATTAAGTTGGACTATTTCTATTTTTCTCATGTGTATCTCATAGCCTTCGCTTGTCGTTGAAACTATATCCATCATCGTGATTATATATATATTATTATACATCATAATAATTTTTATTTTTTAACTATATCTCTTAGCAACTTTCTTAACTCTTAGCGTTGCAGATCTAAAAATGTTATAGGCATGATTATATGATTGAAATCGTATGCTTGTAATTGAAGGGGCGACACCTCCTACCTCCTGTAAATATGATGTATTAGTGTATACCTGCGCACCTTCATCAGTTGTGAAATCAGATATTGATGTGTTTGTTCCATTCCCCCATCTATAACATACCCCTTTTGTATAATTCACCAAAACATTATTACGATTATCCCAGCATAATCTTAACCTGTAAATATGCTCATTATAATCAACATTTCTTTGAATTATCTTTGAAAAAGCAGGAGTATTATAAAAAGCCTGAGAGGCATTTGTACCACCCGATTGTTTTATTTCGTGTCCCCAGTAACCATAAACAGTATCATTAATGGTTGTTACAGTTTGTCCGTTGTATAAAATGCCGATATAATCAGTTGTTGTCGCATAATTACGGAACCTTAATTCCAGTTCCCAATCATATAGCAAACTCAGAGATGGCAAACTATCAAGCGTAGTATCCCATTGAACATAATAAGATGAACTTACAGAAGCCTTTTCCGAACCAGCCCAATCCCACTCTACCGGTTTTAACAAATTACCCCCAGTTGTATAATATCCATTAGCTGTAATAGTGTTGGCATTCGTGATATTATTGGTGGACAGGTCCAATGTTCCCCGAATCTTAGTTGCCCCACTCACATCCAAAACAGCAGCTGGCGTACTCGTCCCAATTCCCACATTCCCTGATCCAATTTTGAATGGAATATAATTTCCTGATAAATCGATTGTTGTTATATTCATTGTACTACTCGTACAAACAGTATATTAGTATAATAATTATTCATATTATATTCATACCAACCCAAAAAAAAAGGTCATCTAATCTAATCAACCTAATAAATCTAATCAACCTAATAAATATAATAAATCTAAATGTGGCTGTATCGGTTCCTTATCATTCTCATAAACACAATACCATTCTGATAAACAAACAACAACTAACATTTGCCAATAACCCTCCATTTATAAGCATTTAATGACCCAGCGGAAGGTGATATGCGAAGTTTTATTGGATTTCCTGTATTGGCTATGGATTGCATAGTACCATGCATGTAAGCAACACCTTGGTTGGCTCTTGTAAATGTTGTAAGCCAATATACTGGTGAACGAATCCCCATATTTCCACACCAACTTAATTTACAAAGTCCAGTACAATTCGTAGCAGTTGCCCCTGAAAGAAATATATATTGGCCTACATTCGTAGTTCCTTGTTGTACAGCAGTTGAACCCGCAGTTGGCGAAACGATGGTAGAAGTAATTTCATATCCAGTGCCAGACCCACTATTATAATATGACGTACCATCGTAAGAAATCTCCATCCGTACAGTTGCGTCTGTACTTGTTGCCCACGATATTATAATTTCATTCATCATAAAGTTTGTAAAGTCCAACCCAGTTATTACGAAGTTTGCGGCAGATGTTCCGGAACCTGACGAAATAATCCGCGAAATATTTGTAGAATTAATTGTTCCGTTCACATCAAGGGTATAAGCAGGTGTACTCGTCCCAATCCCCACATTCCCCGACACATCGATTCGCATTCTCTCAATGCCACGGGTTTTAAATGGAATCCCGGTTTTGGCTGTAACAGAACTATTCGCGTTCATAATTGGATAATATATGATAATATATGATAATATATGATAATATATGATAATATATGATAATATATCATAATATATGTACACAGAGAGTGATATAATATTACGCCAAAGTAACGCCAGGTCCGCATACTTTCCTCAATATCCAGTCAATAAGATACGAATCGTCACTCCCCCAACTAGTATATTCGGATCCTTCTAAACTCAAATTATATTTCTGAAACTCGCACCCATCTCTATAATACACTTTAATTGTAGCTCTCTGAAATGGTCGTATCGAAATATCTCGAATAAAAATCGTCGAACCGATCGAAGTAACAAGCTCGTTTCCGGAAATTGCGATTGACATTCTTGTATTACATTTATACTTTTTTTACCCAAATATGTACGTTGTAAGCGACTGTACGCGACTGTAAGCGACTATACGCGACTGTAAGCGACTGTAAGCGACTATACACCATTTCATCTATGACAAATGATCACCAAGCAATAACTTTTCGAGGCGCAGTATTCTCTCGTTATTCGACCTAACCTCCCTTTCGAGTTCGGCGATACAAGCCTCCTCCCATTTGATTTTACAACCTTCTTCCGGCAACGTCGGTATCGGCACCACGACGCCCGGGTATACCCTGGATGTTAGTGGTGGAATTCGTGCAACCGGTAATATTCTAGGCTTAAATATACCACATTGTCATTGATACCGAATTATGAAGGCGAGAGCGTAATATGGTGACATAATTGGAACACTGCTTTGTGTCGTATAATTGCTTATATCATTTGTGCGACCGCTAATTGTAGATGTAGTTGAAACCGAAAACCATGGTGGAGTGGTTGTGTTTGGAGTATTAATAAAAACAGACCATGTGTTATCATATACAAAATTTTTACCAGTCGTTTGCATACTGGTATTATTAACAGTACTAACACTTGTAATCGGGGCATTTGAACTACTTAATGAATGTGTGTGGTTTGGAATTTGTGAATTAGAAAGTGTAACAGTTTCAGCGCCGCCGGTTTGTCCCAAAGTTCGGTTGGTTAATCCGCTGCCTTGGCCGCTGCTTAACACAAATCGGCCACGTAAATCCGGCGAAACCACGTCGCCATAAGTGCTGCCGTCACACAGTCCCCAATTTGTTGGCGGCGTTGACCCGCTCCACATTATAATCCCGCCAATTGGCATAGCGATATCCACATACGATTTTGTTGCGACATCTGTTGTAGAGGTTGGCGACGCAACATTTGTAATTTTTTGAGAAGTCAAATCTAATGTCCCCCGAAACTTCACTGCACCACTTACATCCAAAACCGCCGAAGGCGTCGTGGTCCCAATCCCCACATATCCATTCGTAGCAACTTTAATTGCATCTACACTATTTATTTTAAAAGTAAGGTTATTGCTGGTTAAATCACTACTAACTATGTTCATGTGTTATATATATTACCTCATATATATACCAAAATAATTTATGTAATTTATGTATAAACACATTACAAATACCGGTTTATTTTCACTTTGATTTTGAAATAAAAACTGGTTTTCCGGATTTGTAGTTAAACAAAAATACAAACTGGTTCAGTATCAACGTATTGGAATCAAAGTGGTTCTATTGGTATGTTAATGGCTAGAACTTCTGGATATTTTAGAACTACCGAAGGACATCGTGTATTTATTAACTCACTTAAATTGGCCTCGTTGGAACATATTCACTTACTGCTTATACATAAAAAGCCTAATTTATATATTCCCTACTACTCTCCATTTATAAGAATTAAATGACCCAACGGCAGGTGATATGCGAAGTTTTATTGGATTTCCTGTATTGACTATG
>Ga0194122_10006889_pt1 | contig 10113 bp, 10 predicted proteins | sample TA2MahCa10mmetaG_FD_155487 | JGI IMG/M metagenome (GOLD analysis project Ga0194122, IMG submission 155487) | Freshwater microbial communities from Lake Tanganyika, Tanzania - TA2015021 Mahale Deep Cast 10m | ecosystem: Environmental > Aquatic > Freshwater > Lake | place: Tanzania: Lake...
CCATAACAGGAATTTAACATTAATTTAATTAGCTCTGCTTTTATTTCATAATTTTGTTTTTTTAAGACATCTTTTTCAATTTTTATTAAATCTTTTAGTTCTTTTCTTTCTTTTAATTTATATTCAATGTTTTCTTTTAAATAATAACTTGTTTGAAATAATAAAGCATGATATATATCAGGAGTTGTTTCAAAACCAAATGTTTTATAAAGCCAAACAAAATATTCTGTGCTTATAACCATGAAACCAGTGCTTTTATTAATAGCAACAACTCTTTGTCCCTCATTAAAATATTTTAAAAGATTTTGAGTATAAGGGGATAATTTGTTTAAATTATATGAAACTTTTTGTACTATAAAACCAAAAATAGGATTTTGACTATTTTTTTTAATTTCCAAGTTTTTTACAACCAAAAACCCTTTAATTTTTTTATCATAAATATTGGTTAAAAAAGCGGAATAACTATATGTTTGTTGAAAGGGAAATATAAAATTAATTGAGGTAGAAGGAATTTTATGAAGGAAATAATCACAATCTGACAGTTCTACATATTCAAAATTAATATTGGCTGTAAATAATATCTTATAATTGTTACATATAGTCATAATTGATTGTTTTATATAAAGACTCCGTTTAGCTTGCTTTAATTCTTTTTCTGTTTTTGAAACATTACAGTTGGATTTATGACCATGATAAAAGGTTGAGTTATATTGTATAATTTTTATAAATATTTTATCTTCATTGCCTTTTCGAAATGATAAAAAACCATCAATAGGATATTGATCAAAATAAATTTGACCTAATGCAGTAAAATTTGTTTGAAATCGAATAATTTTTATATCTGTTGGCAATTGTTTTAGGTATAAATTTATTATATTGAATTCAGTACGATATTTAGGGGGAATACTTAACAGTTTAAAAGTGTCAGTTAAAAAAGACCCCTGGTTTTGTGCTTTATTACAAATTGATTGTATATGTATTGTTCGTAAATGTACTGATGTATTTTTGATATCTTTTGTAAATCTTGTATAAAATAAGGGAGAACCAACTGGTATAGGTTTACAAGCAGCACTAGGATAAAGAGATCGTATATCAAAAGTTGCCAAGTTGGACGCTTTTTCATTAAAGGGTTTTTTCCAGTCTTGTATGTTGTAAAAATTAGGCCACTGCTGAGCATTTAAATGAGGATTATCAATATAATTTAAATGTTCATTAATAATAGTACCTTCTCCAATATTACCATGAACAAAACTAGTACATAAACCACCTGTAACAGCTTGTTTGATAAAATAATTGTAAAAAGTATGCTTAATTTGTTTTGGCGCTAAAACTTCTTTTATTTGTTTTGCCGGTTCAATTATAAATAATTGTTGATAAGCTAAACTGGATTGGGAAAAATTACGTCTAATCATTAAATTAATATCATTTAATAAATAAGTATCAAATAAAATCATGACAATAGAATGTAATAATAAGCAATCTTGGGCCAAATAATAAGTATTATATTCATATAAATTAGTAAAGTTTAAATTATCATACAATGTTTGAGCGGCCAGTTTGGTTTCTAAAGAAATGACTTTATTTGATAAAGTATCATGCCAAAAATCTTGATTATGAGGATGAAGACTAGTAATAGATTTTAATTTTTTTATTGAAGTAGCTTGATTATAAGGAAAACAAAGTTTGGGAATATTTAAATTGAATAAATGACCTATTTTATCCAAAGACATGTTGGCAGCAACTAAATTTCTTATATCTTTAAAATATAATTTGGATAACCATTTATTATTAGTTTTTTTTAATGGTCTTTTTGTTTTATTTGTTATATTTTCAAAGGTTGTCATGTTAAATTTATTAGTCATAATAATTGTAGAAATTGATGCTCCTTTTTTGAATATAGAAATCTTTTCTTTTAATTTTGTTTGTATAATAACTAAATAATTACAAAGAAGATAAAAGTCATAATTACCTCCATTAAAAGCTGTTATAATACATTCAAATACAAGTTCATTGAGTCGTTTAAGAATTAAACTAAAAATATCTCTTTTATGATTTTGAATTTCTAGTATTTCTAATTTATGAATTTCAGTATTTAATAATATATATTTAATTAAGGAGGCTATTATATTCCTTTGATAAATATATCCTAAGAAATTATAAATCATTTGACAAGTTTTTTGCTTTGTTGGTTCTGTACTTTTATTATTTTTATCATTATTACTAATATGAAAATATTTTATATTGTCAGTATTACTGGATAAATCTTTCAATAAATTTATTAACTCATTTTTACAATGATTTAAATTTAAATTGTCTAATTTATTTTTTACATCTGTCCAATTTAAATGACTGTTAACAACATTTATTTTTTTTGTTGTGTATTTTTTAATTTTTAAAAATAGGCTTTTAGGAAAATGTTTTTCAAAAATTTCTAAAACATTTTCTATAGGCAGTTGTTCAAAAAGACCTAAAAATAAATATTATTAATTAAAAGGCCACAATGAATTGAATAATTTTTGTTTAAAAATTGTAATGATTTATTTTTATACCTATTATATAAAGTTGTTGAGTACTTATATTAAGTTTTGGTTGATGAAAATCTTGAAACATATTAGTAAAATCATTTCCATTAAGATAAGGGTCCATGGTTAAAGGCTTATTAAGAGCTTCGGTATCAAAACTGAAATATCAAACAAAAATATGATAGATTAAAAATCTAAAAGTTCACAATCAAATTCAAAAATATTTTTTGTTATACTAACCTCAGTAAAGATATTTTAGAACATATAATAAGTCTTGTTCTTAGACTATCAGTGAGTAATCCTAAAGCTTCTATAATAATAACAATTTGTTATATTTTGTATTTTACCAAATTTTTTATATACAGTAGGTACCTAAATTTTCCCATAGAAAATATTTTTGCAACTGAGTAGTGGCTAAAATTATAAATATTAATTAAATATTAAATAAAAATGTTAAAATTGTTAATTTTACCTATATTGTAACAGGTTTTGTTGGGGAAAAAAATTCTTTGAGTTTCAGGATGTTCACATATACAATAATTTTGATTCAACATTTCTTCTTTATTTTTTTTTATAATATTAGTTTTATCCTGTTCTATTAAGTGTGGTATGGCAAATTTACTATTATTATTTAGTAGGTATTGGGGTGTATTAAAAGGTTCTAATAAATAGGCACAAAATTCATTATTTAATGTATGAGGTGATATAAATATTTGAACAATATTTGTGTTGTCCTTTGAAAAATAACAGCCTACAATGTTATTATTTAAAATGTTTTTGTTGTTGTGTAAAGCCCAAGAATATGTAGAATACAAAATTACATTAAAAGAAAGATTAATATCTGTATTATTTAAAATATCAATAATTTTTTCATTGGATAGAATATGTGAGGCAGTTTGGTATAACTGAATATCAATTAAACAAGCGGTAGAAACATTTTGTGATGAAATAAAATATTTTTTTTTATAATAATATATAATGAGCGGTGGTAATAAATGAGGTGATCGTAATAATTTTACTAAAGTGTTTTGAAAAATATAATAGGGAAAATAACATTGTGCTGTATGAAAACATTTATAATATTGTTTAGATGATCTAAAGCCTATTACGTTTATATTAACATTTAATATCCAACTCATATGTTGCAAAGTTCTCCTTAAATTTAGGTTATTACTCAGCTTACAAGGTGTAAGTTTTACAGCTTCAATAATATCATTAAAAGTTTGAAATTTTCTTTGATTGATGGGTTTCTCCTGTTGTTGCAGCCACAAATATTGTAAAATAGAATCTGTAAAAAGAAGCCCATTATGAATTAGATACATTTTTGAAAAATTGTATTGTATTGCTTGTAAAAACATACCAGCCAGTGGAATATTATAAACAAGAGGAAGATGGGGTTGTATTGTTAATGAAGTTTTTTCCAACATCATTTTTGATTTATCTATACATAAATTCATTTTTCTGAAAGAAAAAGTTGGTTAAATTGTGATAATCTCCCCATCATCAGTCATCTCCCCATCAGAGTCAGAAAAATATATATCATCAGCTAAAAAATAATATTTTATTTTTGATAGTTTAAAAATAAAATTTACATTAGGTTACCTTTTAGATCTTTAAGAACTTCAGTTGGAGAAACCTTTTTAGCATGAAAAAGAATTTCACCAGCTTTAATAAGACAGTTTACTTCTGATATAATGGGAACTGTAATGGTTTTTTCAAAGTTATGAGAGTGAAAATATTTCCCCATAACTCTCCAAGGTTTATTGAAAAGATGAGGTTGAATTTCCAAAACACATTTGTCATCTTCTTTAGGGATTTCGTAAACAAATAAACCCAAATCAAAATCAATCACTCTATTAGCTGAAATGGTAGCATCTTCATAATTGTAGAAATTCCAACAATCTTCACAATTTTTATTTTTTCTTGGTAAAATAGAATTATCATGTTCTTTGTAGAAATTCATCTGAAAATAAATTTAATTCAAATTAATATTATTTTTAATGTAAGGATTAAGATTACTGTTGTTATTTACAATGTAATCAATAAATTTAATTACATTAGGTCGTATGTTATTTTTAAAATGTAAATAATTTCCTACACTTTGACTTTTTCCTAGATATCTGGTTATATTTTTCAGAATAGTTTCAATTTGATCCCTATGAAAATATTTAAAATCAAAAATTTCTGATAAAGCTGAATTTTCATTAATAAATATGAAAGATTCATCCACACAGGTAAAATGTTCTTTATTAGTAGTGCAATAATCATAAAACTTATTGTATAATTCATTCCAGGTCCATATTATGTTTTGAAAATTACAAATAAAAGATATATCAGGATTTAACCAAAAGCATGACGATGGATCATTATAAATGATGGTTTCAGGCGCTTCAATAAAAATATTATTATGAATAGCTTTATGTTTTAGCTGTAACATATCATTTTTATTCAGAGCATAAACATGCGGTAAACATTTCACAAATAAATCTTCGATAAATAAGAAACTACAGTTAAAACAATTCTGTAATTCATTATTTAAATAAATAAGTTTTTGATTGCCAGGTATAAACATAAATTTACATTCTGCATGATTTAGGATAGCATCAATAAGTTGTTGAGGACAGAAAAAAGAGTCAATATAAATATTATGTTTTTCAAAATATTCTTTTAACAGGGAGTCTGGTTTAAAAGTCCACCAAACTGAATATTTTTCACATAATTCATCTAAACGAGGAATAAGAGTTTCACTAATGAATTCACAGTATAAGTTATGAAGGGTGGACTCATCAAGACACTGGTCACAGTCATCATTTTCTAAATGTAAAGTATTAATTAAAAATTTTAATAGTTTGTAAAGAATATCATAATTACCAAGATGATTTAGAAGATGATGCAGATCTTCCAACATGTTTGTGTAGTTAGGGTAATTTATCATTTGATTCATCTGAAAATATTATTTTATAAGTTTATAAAGTATTTTAGCTAAAAGACAAACGTATTCATCAAAGGGTAGCACAATATCTTTTTGTGAATCAAAAATCATATTTGAACCAATATAAAACTGTATACAAGGCTCAAAGGTATGATTAGGTTTTGATTTTGGTAAATTAACTTCCATTGAAGTTATAAATCCGTTTTCAAAACAATAATAACTAAAATTGTTTGTTTTATACTCTTTTACGTGTTCATTATAATAAAAAGGACAATATGAAATATCATCATCAACAATAGTTGTATTTTGAAATTTGAAAAACTCATAATAACATTTAGTTAACATATCCTTTATTCGGAGTAAATCATATTGTGTATAAATAGGTAACCAATCGTAAGAAAATTTTAATTCATTATTAATATATAAAAGAACATTTTGATTGTTAGTATAGGTATTTTGATATTTTGATGATATTTTTTTGTCAGGAAAATGAACATTTATTTTTTGTGATGATATTTCAACAAATCCACTTTCTAATAGTTCTGGAAAGTCAAAATGATAAATATATTTATCTGACTTAGTATTTGAGGTTTCTGTTGAATTTGAGACTTCATCTAATATCTCAAATATATCAATCACTGTATTTGATTGGTTTTCATTTTTATTAGTAGTCATTTTCCTGAAAAATAAATAATAGATTATTAATTGCTAATTGTTAGTTGAATAAATAGTTGACTATTATCAGCAATTGAAATTATTTGTTGATTGGAATCAACTATAACGAATTCTAATGTTTTTTCTAATGACAGATTTTGTAGAAACGATAGAGTAACACCAGGTGAAAAATAAGGAACAAAATTATTTTCATCCTCATTGTATAAAACCATTGCTAAAACACAATTTTCAGAGTTAGGTTTGTAGAAATTGTTAAAATTTAAATAGTTGGAGGTTAAATAGGGAGACTTAAAGATAATAAAATAGGGGGAATCGTAATAAATGGATTTCGAAGATGGAAAAGCTTTTGTTTTTAATCCATGTTCTACATTGCTAAGTAAGCTGCAATTCAACAGTATGTTTTCAGCAGGGGGATTTAACCGTTTCCATTCTGACAATGGTAAAAAATATTGTTTTGATATTTGGGGAATTTTTAATAGTATTTGAAATCTTGGATCAGGAATTAAATGATCCTTTGTTTGATAGAATACAACTCCATTTTCATTTTTTACATCATATTTATAATATTTATTTATCCAACATTCTTTGTAAAGTGTTTCAGTTTGTAGATTTAGAGCTTCTTCAAATTCTTGATTCTAGTAAATAAAAAAAATTTATAAACATAAAAGTTATATTTACAAAATACTTACCATTTTATTTTGAGTACCCACAAACCAATTAAAATTAATAAAATCATATTTCATAGGTAGGACAACCTTTTGAAAAGTCGTATTAGTTCTATTTAAAATAGCAAAATCAGCATAAAAAGAATTTTGAAAAACTCTTGGAAAAAGATTCTCATTGTTTTCAAAATTAAACTCCAGCTCAAATTTACATCTTTCCAGATCAAAAGGTATAGTTTTTTCTAATACTGATCTTGTTTCAGTAGGCCATCCAATGCCAACTAAATTATTAAAAAAAATTATTATTTTACCAAAAAATTTTATATTTATATTCTGACCTGATTGATTTTCTGGCAGTACTTCATTTATTATATTTATTACATCTGCTTGTGTGCCATCGGTAAATGTAAAATCCCGTTCCTAAAAATTGTAATTTTAAACAGTTTCCCCCAAAATCCTATATTTTAAAACTTACTAATTGTCTATCATTTGAGGCAAAACTAAGTAAAGGTATGCTGTTAGGATCATCAAAAATAATGTTTCTAAATAACAAAATATTAGATGATTAAACAAATAAATAAATAAAAATATTTCTAACCTTATTTCCTGATCTGAATAGACTCTAAAAAATCGTTCTAAAAACTCGTTACTTAAGGCATTTCTATATGATACTGGTAGGATTAATATTTGATGGGGTAGTAGTAAACATTTTAATTTATATCTTCTTGTGCCATTACTTATTACCATTACATTACTTATCTGGGACAAAAAACATTTGGGTCTGATTCCTACTAAATTAGTGTACAGACTGTTTAGTTCTTTGAAAACATTCCTTAAAGGTGGTTGAGGATTTTTCACTGATATAATATCTAAAGTAAAAATATTTGGTAAAATTTATATTTAGGGTTAATTAAAATATAATAGAGTATACCTAGTGTTTTTGTGGGTAGAAAATAGATGGTAAGATCTTCTAAAATAAGTAAAAAAATAAAATTTTTATAATTATATTCATAAGATTAATTAATATTACCTAAATATGTGTTTGTAATTGAACTTGTAATATACTGTAGATTAATATCAAAATCTTGACATTTATGATCACGAAATGATTGAGTAAGATTGCATTGAAAGGTATTGGCCTGTAATTACTCAAATAAATTTACAGTTTTAGAGAATCATCTATTTTATTAAGCTTACTTTTGATTGACATTGAAGTAGAAATTCTTTATTCATTTTTTATATCTGTAATAATTTAATTCAATAATTTTAAAGCATGCTTATTTTTAATGGCACATTTTGGAAAATTTAGACCTAGTGATTGTAAATATTTACATAAACGTTTTATATTTGGATTTATTTTTTGATCATCTCCAAAAGGATTTGTAATAAAAGAACAAAAATCAGCTACATGAATATTAGGAAAACTTTTAAAATTTAAGTCTGCATTAATAAGATTATGTTTTAACAATAATTTGAATATTAGTTTTAAATGTTTTTGTTTGGGATAAATTGAATTTAGGAAAGAGTAAACTTCAGCATCTGTTGTATTATTATCAGAAAGATCTGAACAAGTAGCATTACTTTTATGAATAATATATTTTTCTTGATTAGCAAACATTGTTGTCTCCTTTCCTAAAAGTAGTTGATCTACACAATTAATCAAATAGTTTTTATTACAATTTATATACAAGAAGTTGTAGTTATAACGTATTGGTTCCTGATAAAAGTTTAAAACTTCTGGTCCTCCCAATCGAGGAATTAGTTTTCTGTAAATAAAAAAATTATTTTAAAAAAAATTTTAAATTTTTTATTTTTAAAACTTACTTTAATATATAGTACCCTAAATTTGTGTAGGCTAAGAATATATGTGGAGAAATTAAAATTTCATTTACTAATCCTGTATTATAAAGGTTATGAATGACTAAAAATAATGTTATATGATGATGACGTAAATAATAATTTACAACTTTTAAAAAATCTACTTTATTTTTATTTTGTAATGAAAAATCATCAAAAATAACAATTGAATCATTTGAAAGAGTTAGAAAATTATTTTCTGTTACACTAAATAAAGGATCTAAAAATGATATATTTTTATTGGTTCCCTCGAAATCCTGCTGTTCTTTAGTGTGAATATATATTGGAATATCTAGAAAAAATAATAAGTTATAGGAGAGAAAATTGAAAAGAAAATTATTTTTGATTACCTACCATTATTTACTTTGGTGATAATATTTTTTAGTAAAGTAGATTTACCGGATCCAGATTCAGCTAAATTTTAAATTGGTTTAATAAATAATATAATAAGGAAAATATTTTAAAAATAATACCTATGACAAAAACTAATTGAGAAAGAGGAATAATTTCATTAATTGATCTTTTTAGCATTCTTCAGGTTCTCCAAGTTCAAAATCAAGGCTAAATAAAATATTTTAGAAACAATATATAAAATATAGATTATAATTCACTACCTTTGACATTCTTCAATAAAAGTTGGAGCATATGTTTCTAGATATTTTAAAAACAAAAGAGCCGGTATTTTAATTCTACTATAGTCTAGAATGTTGTGAACTTTATCGTCTATTTTTCTTTTTTTTGATGGAAGAGGAGTACAAGGGTTATCTTGATTATCAGAAAACATATATTTGAGTACCAGAGCAAAATCTGTTACACTAACAAAGAGAAAAAATAATTTTAAGTTTTTTTTCTAGTGTTTTTGGTAATGAAACTAACCTTAAATCATTTTCTTGATTTATAAAAGGTAGTCCCAATTCAGAATAATTATAATGCTGGATTAAAAATGTTTAGATAAATTAGATGAAAGGGATTTAATACTTACCTCTAATGTAAGAGATTTTAATACTTACCTCTAATGTAATGGATATCTTTATACTAGGATCACCAGTACTGATTTCAGCAAATTTGAATGATTTAATGTCAGACAATTTACTGTTGCTTGAAAAATCTACACGAAATTATTTTCAATGTGAATTTTATAAAGTCTTTTATTTTTGATTAACCAACCTGTCGAGACATCCTTAAGTTTTTCAGAAAATAGGTCTATGCTTGTTTGCAATTTGTTAATAAAATTTTCATTTGTAAAGGTTTGAAAACATTGAAAGTCTAGTAGTAGACATTTTGTATCAATTCTCTTTTGCTCCCGTCCTTCAAGACCATAATAATGGGAGAAAACTAAAAGAATTATTAGTTTTAATATTTACAGTATGCTACAAAAAAGGTAACATTAGTACTGTACCAATTAGACCATGTGTGGAATCCGTTTGAAAAAGACTAAAATTGTAATTTCTATAAATAGAATGTT
>Ga0194122_10006890_pt1 | contig 10113 bp, 12 predicted proteins | sample TA2MahCa10mmetaG_FD_155487 | JGI IMG/M metagenome (GOLD analysis project Ga0194122, IMG submission 155487) | Freshwater microbial communities from Lake Tanganyika, Tanzania - TA2015021 Mahale Deep Cast 10m | ecosystem: Environmental > Aquatic > Freshwater > Lake | place: Tanzania: Lake...
TTCTCGAAATTGTGGAAGCGCGGGCAGCGAACAAGAAGCCCTCCATCTTTCTCTCCTATCCCAAAGCAGCAACTGGCCACGCAGACATCCAAAAAAAACGCCTCGGACAGTTGTTCTCAATACAGGACTACCAGGAGCCCAATCTCGCAGTGATCGTACACGAGGTCTTGAAACGGATTTCAGCGTGTGACTATTTTATTGGAATCTGGCATCACGATGAGCATTCGGGTACGGGAATATCACCGTGGATGCCTTTCGAACTTGGCGTTGCCCATGCGCTCGGAAAGAAATACTTGGTCGTGCATTCCAAGAAGCTCGGGGAAGATGTCTGGAAGCGAATCGATCCCCAGATCGCGCAACCCGCTTATGACGATCTAACGTTCGAGAAAAACACTGTGCCCTTGATCGAGGAAGCCTGCCAGTATCACTTCGTAGAGGCGATGGCGTAGCGAGTTCCAACTGGTGAAACGAAGAGAGGACTCAGCGAAAATGGCAAGACACCGCAAAATCACTCTTCGCCGAGTAACCGGTATAGCGTCGACCGGGTCACGCCGAGAATCTCGGCGGCCTTGCTCTTGTTGCCGGCGCAGTGATCCAACACCGCTTTGGCGTGGCGCTTGCTCAACTCGTCGAGTGAGATCAGATCCGGAGGCAGCGCGCCCGCCATCGGCGCACTCGGCGCGGGCGCGAGGCGCTGGAACGGCGCGGGCAGATCGCGCACGTCGATGAGTTCGCCGTCGGCCATCATGCAGGCCGAGCCGATCACGTTTTCCAATTCGCGGATATTGCCCGGCCAGGGGTGCCGCGCCAGAAGCGCCTGCGCGCGCGGCGTTAAACCGGTGAGCGGCTTTTTGTATTCGCCCGCGAAGTGCTCGATGAAGTGGCGCACCAGGAACGGGAAGTCGTCCATGCGCTGCGACAACGCCGGCAGATGAATCTCCACCATACTCAGGCGATAGTACAGGTCTTCGCGAAATTCGCCCGCCGCCATCATCTTTTCGAGGTCGCGATTGGTCGCGGCCACGACGCGCACCGACACCCGTTTCGACGCTGTCGCGCCGACTGGTTTGATCTCCTGCTGTTGAATCGCGCGCAGCAGTTTGCTTTGCATGCCGAATGGCAGGTCGCCGAGTTCGTCGAGGAACAACGTGCCGCCGTGCGCCGCTTCGAACAGGCCTTTCTTGTCCGCGTTGGCGCCGGTGAACGATCCTTTGATGTGGCCGAACATCTCGCTTTCAAATAGCGTCTCGGTAATCGCCGAGCAGTTCGCGACGACGAATGGCCCGCTCGCCACCGGACTCATCGCATGCATCGCATGCGCGGCCAGTTCCTTGCCCGTACCCGTCGCGCCGCGCACCAGCGCCACGCGGAAATGCGGCGCGACGCGGCGCACGAGCGCGAACACTTCGAGCATTTGCGCGCTGCGGCCGACCATGCCTTGGAAGCGGTTCGCGTCGACGAGTTCGATCTCCAAACGGGCCGCTTCCACGCGCCGCTTCGACTCGTCGACCAATTCCTTGACCCGCTGGCGCAAGGGGCCGAGGCTGATCGGCTTGGTCAAATAATCCGACGCGCCTTTGCGAATCGCCTCGACCGCGGACTCCGGCGTGTAGTGTCCGGTGAGCAGAATGACATCGGTGGCCGGCACCTGCTGTGTGAACTCTTCGAGCAATTCGAGCCCGCTGGCATCGGGCAGTTTCAAGTCGAGCAGGACGGCCTGCGGCTTGAATCGCGCGAACAATTCGCGCGCTTGCGCGGCCGTGCCGGCGCGATGAATATTGACGTCGAGCGACTTCAAGGCGTCGACAACGAGGTCGATACTCAGTGGATCGTCGTCGACCGCAAGGAGCGAAAGGTGAAAGGCGGATCCCGTCATGCGCGATTTCCCAGGGTATCAGCCTTGTAGCATAGAGAGGATGCAAGGTTGGATGTCCAAGCTTCGGCCGCTCGATGAAATGATCAACATTCTCATCGGCGCGCTGGCGTTGCTGCTCGGAGTCGGCGCGGTCTATCTCAACTGGCAGAAGGCGCAGCAGGCCGAACTGCTTGCGGTGCAGAGCCGCCAAGCGGTGGGCCTATTGCGACAGTTGCAGATCTCTCTGAGCGACGCCGAGAGCGCGCACCGCGGCTATCTGGTGGCGGGGACTGGAACGTATCTCACCGACTACACGTCGGCGATGGGGGCGGTAGAGTTTCGAATCGGGCAGTTGCGCGAGACGGCGCAGCGCATCGCACCGATCGGCGCGCGTATGGCGGAGATCGAAAAGCTCGTCACCGAAAAAGAGACCGAGATGAAGACGTCGCTACAGGCGGCGTACGCTGGCGAGTGGGAGGTCGCCAACGAATTCATGCGGCAGGGGCGGCAGATTGGAGCGGTCGACCGGTTGCGCGCGGTTGTCGCCGATACCGAGCAAGCGACGATCGCCCAGGGCGACCGGCTAGCGATCGAGACACAGGACAAGATGCGATGGGCCGCGATTCTCGCGGTTGTCGCGTGCGTCGCGTTGTTCGTTTTGTTCGCCATCGACAACCAGCGCGCGGCCGCGCGGCGGCGGGCCGCCGAACACGCCAGCGCGGTGAAGTCGGCATTCTTGGCGAGCATGAGCCACGAACTGCGCACTCCACTAAACGCGGTAATCGGCTATAGCCAGATGCTACAGGAAGAGGCCGAGGCCGATGGCCGCAAAACCGATCTACAGGACCTGCAAAAAATCGAAACCGCGGGAAAACATCTGCTGGAACTGATCAACGCGATTCTGGAGATGTCGAAGATCGACGCCGGCAAGGTCGAGATCTCGTCGACCGGATTCTCGCTGCACGAACTGCTCGACGAAGTAATCGAACTCGTACGGCCGATGGCGGAAAAAAACGGAAATACACTCGAACTCGCTGTCGCGCCGGGTGTTTCGCGGATGCACTCGGACGCCACCAAGGTTCGGCAGTGTTTGCTCAATTTGCTCTCGAACGCGGCAAAGTTCACGCAGAACGGCACAATCAAACTCGGCGTCGAACGGGTGCTGGAGATCAACCGGCCGTATCTTCGTTTCGCGGTGTCCGATACGGGTCCGGGCATTCCGCAAGCGGAGCTTGCCCTTCTGTTCGAACCGTTTCACCAACTGGAATCGACTCCAGTCCGCGGCAAGGGGCAGGGCACGGGACTTGGACTTGCCATCACGCGGCGGCTGAGCCGCATGATGAGCGGCGATACCTTCGTGGAAAGCGAACTCGGCAAGGGAACGACGTTTACTCTCGCGCTGCCGGAAGAATTGACGCCCGGAGCGCTTGCGGCCGCCAAGGCCGCCAGCAAACCGGACAAACCGGTAGTGCTGGTCATTGACGACGACGCCGCGATTCACGATCTGGTTCGCAAACTGCTGGACAGGCAGCCTCTTGAAGTGGTGACGGCGCGTAGCGGAGACGAAGGGCTTCGCATCGCGCGAGAGTTGAAGCCGCGCGTCATCACGCTCGATATCGTGATGGACGGCGCCGATGGCTGGGAAATTCTGCGCCGATTGAAGAACGACGCCGATCTCGCTTCGATTCCGGTGGTGCTGTTGAGCATCCTCGACGCCAAAGGCGATCCTCGCGGATTCATGGCCGCCGATGTTTTGACCAAGCCGGTCGACGTGGATACGCTCGGGGGCGCGATATTGCGGCTCGCCGCAGCGGGCCGGACGCAATCGGCATTGATCGTGGACGACAATGAGGAGTCGCGCTCGATGTTGCGGAAACCGCTGGAGAAGATGGGCTGGGAGATCCACGAAGCAGCCGGCGGCGCGGACGCGCTCGAAATGTGCGCGGCCTTGAAACCGGGGCTGGTGCTGCTCGATCTAATGATGCCGGAGGTAGACGGCTTCGAATTTCTAAGCCGTCTACGTTCGAGCGAATCCGGCCGCGACACACCCGTGCTCGTCGTAACCGCGATGGACTTAACGACGCAGCAGCGCGAGCGATTGCGCCAACAAGCCGCCGCCGTTGTCAGCAAGGGCGCGCTGCGCGGGAACGAATTGATCGCGCAGGTGCTGGCGGCGCTGAAATAGAGAGATTCCGCATGAAAGTGTTGCTCGTCGAAGATAACGAAATGAACCGCGATATGTTGTCGCGGCGGCTGGAACGCAAAGGTCATGAAGTGTTGATCGCCGTCGACGGCCAGGAGGCGATCGCGATGACGCGAGAGCACAGGCCCGCCGTTGTGTTGATGGACATGAGCCTGCCGGTGCTGGATGGTTGGGAGGCGACTCGCCGGTTAAAGGCCGACGAATGGACGCGTGGAATTCCGGTTATCGCGCTCACGGCGCACGCGTTGCCCGCTGAGCGCGATCGCGCCTTGGAAGCCGGATGCGTCGCGTTTGAAACCAAGCCGATCGATTTTCCGAAACTGCTCGCGGTGATGGAGGCCGTAGCGCGATGAAGATCTCCATTCCAGGCGCCGACAAGGCCACGTACAAATTGATCGCCTCTTGGGGTTACGAAATCGTCGAACCCGAAGACGGTGTGCCGACGCTCGGCATCGGCTTCGAAAACGCCGCGGATGATTTTATCAATACGCCGATCGACCCTGCAGAATTCAGCGCACGCGTCGTGCAAATCATGGATCGCCGAGAGCGCACGATTGACCTGGTGCACGATCTTCGTTCGCCGCTGAACGCGGTGCAAGGCTATGCGGATTTGATCATCGAAGAGTCGTCGGGCGATACGCAGCGGTTCGCGCAGCAGATCCGTACAGCGGCTGTACAAATGACCCGACGCCTCCAGGAAATCCGCGACAAGGGCGTTTAATTTTTGGACAGCGCACCGGAGCCGCACGCGCAACTGATTGTAATAAAGGCACTTACGGTTTGGCATATCTCTTGCTCCAGAAAGGGCATGATCAACACCACGTCTGACTTAACCGAGCTTCAGTTCGCGGCCGCGTATTCAAAAGGATTCCCACGCACGGTCCGCTTCCTCCAATCGAGCGGCGTACAGCAGGAACTCGCCGAAGAGATCGCGCAGGCCGCGTGGACTCGCGGTTGGGAATGCCGGGCGCAACTCAAGAATCCCGCGGCGCTTGGTGTGTGGGTCAACAGCATCGCGAAGAATTTGCTGCGCGTCGATTATCGGCGCCGCAAGATCGTCGAAGAGTTGCAGGAAGACTCGGCAGTGATCGGAGCGTCGACCGATGGCACGGCGCTTGAAGAGCTGCTCTCGCATTGCAACAGCGCGGATCGCGAACTACTGGTGAAGCACTACATGGAAGGCTGGTCGAGCAACGAACTCGCGCCAGCGCTGGGCATCTCGCCGGTGTCGGTGCGCGTGCGGCTACTCCGCATTAAGCAAACGCTTCGCGACACGCTGCACCTTAACGGCTACACGGCGGCTCTGCCGGAGGCGGCGTGAAGGGCGCCATCTCGCTGATCGTATCCGGCGCCGCCATGACGACGGCCTACGGTTTGACGCTGCAACACACCGCGTTTGCTTTTGCCGGACCGCTCTGCCTAATCGCCGGAGTGGTCCGGCTCTTGTTACGCGACCTCGATGAGTTGGCCTAAAGCTTCGGCGTCAGACCATCGGAGAGCGTGTTTCGATACGCTTTCCAGGCAGGGATAAATCCGATCAGAAGGCTGGCTGCCAGCACCGCGCCGAGGTAGATCAGCCCGGTTGGCGTCGGGGCTTGCACGGGAATGTAGAGACCGAAATGCTCTTCAACAACCGGTTGGAAAAGGAAGCTGGCTCCATAGATCAGCCCGACTCCCAACACGCACCCGGCAACGGTCAGAAGGAACGACTCGAAGACAAGCAGCGAAATAATCTTGCCTGGTCCGGCGCCAATGGCCCGCAGGATCGCCATCTCGCGGCGCCGTTCGTTGAGCGATGTGTACAAACTCACAAGCATGCCGAGCAGCCCGACGACGATGACAAAGAACGTGACCACAGTCAGCGCGTCTTCGGCATAACCGATAGTCCGCCACAGTTCCTGCAGCGTCACGCCGGGTAGAATTGCCTGCAACGGCTCTTCGCTGAACGTGTTAATTTCGCGCTGCACGCGCAAGGTGTCGATCCGGCGCTTGTTGCGCAGCAGGAACGATGTGATCTGATCGATCTTCACCGTGTCCTTGGTGATTTTTTCTGCCGGCACCTCTTCACCGGGCATCGGGGGGGCGCCGTCGGCCCAGTCGATATGGACCGCCGAGATGCCTTCGAGCTGAATGTAGAGCGAGCGATCCACCGGAGTCGAAGTCTTGTTCAATACGCCGCACACAGTGAAAGGCTTGTCGTTATGATCCTGAATTCCCCGCCCCGCCGCCGAAGCGACGCCGTGCGTGATGACAACTTTGTCGCCGGTCTTGTAGTTCAGAGCGCGGGCGACATCGGCGCCGAGGGCGACATCGAACACGCCGCGCGGCTCATGCCCCGAGGCGAAACTCAGCGAGCGGTCGCGGCGGTAGCGGAGGTGTTTGTAAAAGTTCTCATCGGTGCCGACCACGCGGAATCCCCGATGGGAATCGCCCAGCGAATACGGAATGGTCCACTCCACGGCCGGGTGATTCTTGAACTTCAAGTAGCTCTCGTAGGTGATGTTATTCGTCGCCTGACCGATTCTAAACACCGAATACAAAAGGAGTTGCAGCGAGCCGCCGCGCGCGCCGACGATCAGGTCCGTCTGGCTGATGGTGCCTTCAAACGACTGTCGCGCGCCGACACGGACATTCTCCACGCCGATCAACAGCGCTATCGAAAGCGCGATCGAAAACACGGTCAACGTGGTCGTCAGCTTCCTGTTCTTCAACGAATGATAGGCAAGCGAAAGAAGGACCATACGTTACTCCGCTGTCGCCACCGTCTGGGCGCGATTGATCACGGCCAAGTCCAATTGGCGGTCGAACAGGTGCATCAGCGAGCGGTCGTGGCTGACAAACAAGATCGTAGCCTTGGCTTCCTTGCAGGAGTCGAAGAGCAGTTCCAAAAACTTTTCGCGGTGATCGTAGTCGAGTGACGAGGTCGGTTCGTCGGCAATGATCAGCGCTGGCGCGCCGACCAGCGCCCGGGCGGCAGCTACGCGCTGCTGCTGGCCTACCGAAAGACTGGTCACCTTCTGCGCGAGCAAATGCCTAATCCCCAGTTTCGCCGCAGCGGCCTTGGCGGCTTCTTCGAGCGGGACGCCTCCGAGGGCCTTTCGGCGCTCGGCATGCAGCCGGCATGGCAACGTAATGTTCTCTACAACAGTGAGATACGGAATCAAGTTGAAGAGTTGAAAGATGTAGCCCAGATGCGCGCCGCGAAACGCATCGCGCTCCGACCCGCTCAACTTGGCGATTTCGCGACCGAGGACGTCTACCTTGCCTTCAAACTGCGTCAAGACGCCTGACAAGATTCCAAGCAACGTCGTCTTGCCCGAGCCCGAGGGCCCGAACAGAAAAACCCTCTCGCCACGCGCGATCTCCAGCCTCTCGATATCGAGCACGGGCCGATCCTTGACGTAGGCGAAGCGCAGGTTCTCGCAGAGGACGGCGGGATCGCTCATTTGGCCGCGATGCGAAGCGTTTCTTTCCCTGTCTTGACCTCGACGCTCAGTTGCAGATCGCCCGCGATCAGCGCGACATCGGCGTCATGAATCTTCGGGAAGACCTTCGCAAATCCAAACGTCAACACCGCGCCTGTCAATGGCTTGGCGCACTGTACGTCGAATTCAGCGTGCACTTCGGAGTGTTGTTCCTGTTTCGTCTTGGACTTTTTGTCGTGGCCGTGATCTTCGGCCTCGACCTTTGCCGACTTGTTTGTAATCTTGCATGCCGCGGCGGCCGGAAAGACGACCATCTCGGCAAATCGCGCCTTCAACGTCGTCAACGCCGCGGTTTGTTTGGCCTTGTCGGCGGCCGACTTTGCTTCGTGCTCGAATCCGGTAATCGACTCGGCAGGGGCTTCAAATTCGATGACTCCCTTGGGAGCACTCTTCACCGATTCGAAGGCGATGTTCACTTTCGCCGACCCATGTTCGTGCGCCTTGCGCTGGCGCGTCTGCGCGCCAAGCGAAACCGCGAGAAGAAAGACCAGAGCAATGCGCATAGACTATTCGTCCTTGTAGGGTTCGATCTGCACGCCGGCCAACTGAAAGCCGACATCACCGTATGGGCTCTTCACGGTTGCGATTTGCAACTTACCTTGTACCCATACCGGATCCCAGAAGCTCATTTTGACCTTCTTCTGGTTGTTCATCTTTACTTGCACGATCTGGTTTGGCGGCGGCGGCGGCGTGTGAATGCAAGCGCCGACGTAGGGAACAAGCAAGAACTCCGTCACGATTTCGGAGTCGTCTTCAAGCGGAACCATGTAGCCGGGAATTTTCACGATCTTGCCGTCAAGCGCCTTCAGCGACGGCGTAATCTTGCCCGTGCGGTAGTTCAACTCGCGTAACATGCGCCAGTCCATCTTGGCCGGCTGCTCTTCGGCGGCGTAAGCCGAAGGGATGATCAACGCCGGCGACGCGTCGGCGCGGAAGTCTTGACGAGCCATGTCGCGGTTGACGACATAGATCATCACCGACAGCATCAGCGCGAGAACGAGACCATGCACGAATTTCATAGTTGTACTCCGTGAGACCCTAATAGGATCTCACGGTTCTATGATGACGGCAAATCGCCGAGGGTTACGCTCGGTGCGCGTCGAGGAACCAGATGTCTTTATCGAGTTCACGGACCATGCCTGTCAACAGGTCCGAGGTACCCATGTCGCCGAGCCCGGCGGTTTGATCGATGGCGGCGCGGACGTTTTCGGCGTGGGTGGTCAGTTGGGCGATCAGCCAGTCGAGCCACACGGGCGCGGCGGGCGGTTCGGGTAGCCTCGACGCGGCGGCGGCTTGGCGGACGGTGCCTTGCGCGGGTGTACCGAGTTGCACGGATCGCTCGGCCAGGTCGTCGATGTGAGCGTCGAGGCGGCCGGCGATGGCGTCGAAGAGCTCATGCAGCGCGATGAATTGCGGGCTGCGCAGATTCCAGTGAGCTTGTTTGACTTGAGAGCGGAGGTCGGTGGCGTCGGCCAGCCGCGCGTATAAGATGGCAGCGATTTGCGGTTTGTTCATGACACTTCCAGAGATGCGGCTTGGGGTACGGCAGATTCAACGAAACCGCGGTGAAAGCAGAGCCGTCTGCTAGGATGAATCTGTGCGTGTAAACGTGTTGTTTTTCGGCGTGTTGCGAGATATCGCCGGACAGAGAGAGTGCTCTGTCGAAATTGCAGATGGAATGACCGCGGCGGAGCTTTTCGACCATTTCGTCTCGCGGTTTCCGACGCTCGAGCAGGTTCGCAAATCGACCATGGTTGCCCGGAATCAGGAGTTCGCCGATCCTTCCACCGTCCTCGCCGACGGCGATGAGGTCGCCCTGTTGCCACCGGTCTCGGGCGGAACGGCGTGGTCGCAGAAGCTGGTCAGCAGCGAAAAGGGTAACTTCTATGGCATCACGCGCGAACCGATTGACGCGGCGGGGCTAGTGAAGGAACTGTTGCAACCGCACGATGGCGCGTTCGTGAACTTTGAGGGCGTGGTGCGCGACAACACCAAGGGCCGTGCGACGAAGTTCCTCGAATACGAATGCTACGAAGCGATGGCCATCAAAATGATGGCTCAAATTGGTGACGAAATCGCGTCCCATCACGCGATCAGCCGGATTGTGCTGGTGCACCGCCTGGGCCGGATGGAGATCAACGAAACGTCTGTCGCGGTGATCGCGTTCGCACCGCATCGCGGGCCGGCGTTTGAAGCCGCACGCGAGGGCATCAACAAGCTGAAGAAGCTCGTGCCGATCTGGAAAAAAGAACACTTCGCCGATGGAGAAATCTGGGTCGATGGCGAGTGGGACGAGTCACTCAAGACCCTATGAACATTGGCCGCCGGGCGTTTCTCATTTCGAGCGGGGCGGCGGCGTTGGCGCAGGATGTTACGTTTCGCACCGAGGTCAAACTGGTGCGGATGCTGGCGACAGTGAAGGACTCGAACGGCGCGCTGATCGGCGGAATGGAGAAAGAAGATTTCGAAGTCTCCGATAACGGCGCGGCGCAGGAGATCGCAATCTTTGAACGGCAGACGGCGCAGCCGCTGTCGGTTGGGCTGATGCTCGACACAAGTGGTTCGACCGC
>Ga0194122_10006906_pt1 | contig 10099 bp, 8 predicted proteins | sample TA2MahCa10mmetaG_FD_155487 | JGI IMG/M metagenome (GOLD analysis project Ga0194122, IMG submission 155487) | Freshwater microbial communities from Lake Tanganyika, Tanzania - TA2015021 Mahale Deep Cast 10m | ecosystem: Environmental > Aquatic > Freshwater > Lake | place: Tanzania: Lake...
GCACCTGGCCACGTAACCGCCAATGCAAGTCTGAGCCGATTGCCCAGCCTCGACGACCGGGTGCGGCAGCAATTGCAAGAAGTATTTACTGACTTGCCCGAGCATATCATTGTGCCATTTCTATGGAAACCTTGAGATAACGCCGCATGAAAACCCTAGATTTATTCAGTTTGCATGGGCGGGTCGCACTTGTGACCGGTGGGGCTGGCCTATATGGCAAACCAATTTGTCGGGCGCTAGCTGAGGCAGGTGCAACGGTTGTGGTGGCCTCGAGGGACCGGGATGCTTGCCTGGCCGTTGCAGAAGTACTTGTAGCGGACGGGCTCCATGCGGCTGCCTGTAGTTTGGATCAGGCAGATGAAGGCTCGATCCGCGCATGTGTGCAAAAGGTCTGCCGGGATTTCGGACGCATCGATATCCTGGTCAACAATGCCGTGACGCGGGAAGGTATGGCCGATTTGGGCATGCTGACAAAGGCCGGATGGGAGCAGGCGCAGCAGGTGAATGCCACCGGGCTCATGCTTCTCACACAGGCGGTAGTGGCTCAGATGCTGCAGCAGGGGTCGGGTAACATTCTGAACATTGGTTCCATACAGGGTGCAGTCGGGCCGCATTTCCCCATCTATGGCGATACTGGTATGACCAGTCCTCTTAACTATACATACGACAAGTGGGCTATGGTCGGATTCACAAAGTGGATTGCGAATCGCCATGGAAAGGATGGCATACGCTGCAACTGCATCAGTCCGGGCGGGTATGGTCCTGGAGTGGCCGAACGCATTGGTGAAAATGCGTTTACTGAGAACTATCGACGGCTTACGCCCCTGGGACGTTTTTGTGGCGAGGATGACATCAAAGGTGCTGTTGTCTATCTGGCTTCCGACGCATCGGCATATGTGACGGGCCACAATCTGTTGGTAGACGGAGGATGGACGAGCTGGTAGCGGCAGGCCTCGCAGCAGGGTAGTTAGACGAGAGGCTTGGAAGCAAGAAGGCCCGGCTTGAGGGATGGGTGTGCCGGGCCTTCTATGTATCGGTGTCTGGGCTGGTGCTTTTTATCCGTTTTTGATCTGAATGGTTACAGCATATGCGGATGGCAGCTGAGCAGGCATGGTAATGACTATCTTCCCAGCTTCGCTCTTCCAAGCCAGCGCCTTGTTGGCACCAAGCAGTCGGATGCGCGAACCTGCGGCGGGCATCACGGAGGCAAGTGAGATTGTTTCACCGGGCTTTGCATGCAGGATGGCGTAGGTATAGCTGCCGTCTTTGCTGACGGTGAATTTGGCATGTTCCCCTTCTTTGTATTGTTTGCGGGAGGAGGTCCCGTATATGGCTTCCCCGTTGATGCGCAGCCAGTCGCCCATGGCTTGGAGGCGTTCTACGCTGGGTACCGGGATGAGCCCTTCGGCTGTAGGGCCTACATTAAGCAGGTAATTGCCTCCTTTGGCAGCAATGTCTACCAGATTATCAATTAGTATCTGAGCCGACTTCCAGTTATGGTCGTTCTGCTTGAAGCCCCAGGTGTCATTCATGGTCATGCAGCTTTCCCAGTCGGCATCGGAAGCGCCTTCAAGGATTTCCTGTTCGGGCGTACCGAAGTCGCCCGCGGCGTCTTGGTATTTATTCATGCCTTGCATCCCGTCGCGGCCTTTGCCGACACGGTTGTTGATGACCAGGTCGGGCTTCAAGCTTCTGAGCCAGTTATAGAGGTCTTTACCCTGGTTTTCTGTCCATTCGGGTACCCATTCCCCATCAAACCAGAGTACGCCAGGGTCGTATTTCGTGATCAGTTCCTTTAGCTGCGGTTTCAGGTAGGTTTCCCGATACCTGGCCCAGTCGGGGTTTGGCGTATGTTGATGCGGGTAGTTTTTTTTACTTTCAGCATCGGGCTGGTGCCAGTCCATGATTGAGTGGTAAAAGCAGAGTCTTACACCGGCTTCTTTGCAGGCATCGGCCAGTTCTTTGAGGATGTCTCTCTGGAAAGGGGCAGCGTCGATGATATCATACTGGGTGATTTTGCTATCCCAGAGGCAGAATCCATCATGGTGCTTGGAGGTGATAACGATGTATTTCATGCCTGCATCTTTTGCGATTCGCACCCATTCTTTGGCGTTGAAGGAGGTCGGGTTGAATTGCTTCACGTAGGCTTCATAGTCGGGGATGGGGATCTTTCCATTGTGCATGATCCATTCTCCTATACCCTTGACTTCCTGCCCTTTATAGATGCCGGCAGGGACGGCGTAGGCGCCCCAGTGTATGAACATGCCAAGGGTGGCATCTCTCCACCAGGACATACGGGCGTCCCGGTCCGACTTGGATTCATGGATGAAGTCTGTCTGTGCCTGGCAGAGTGTCAGGCTGCAGACTAGCAGCAAGGTTATTGCATGTCTCATGGTAGTATCTTTCTATACGTAATTGAATTGATTATTCTGGTCGACAATTTAATGAATGGATTGGAATTACAACGATTCTCTGATGCTTTGTGATCAAGATAACAGGTAAGATCTGGAGGGTTCTCCGAAAACGGACTTGTCAGAATTGTATCTTGTGGCGTTGCGCATGGGGTATATTTTTTGTATTTCTGTTTACAAAAAGGAATTTAGATAGTAGCAATGAGTCGATATGTCCAATACGGGTGTGGCCGTACTGCGCCATCAGCATGGATGAATTTTGATGCTTCTCCATCCTTAATCATTCAGAAGATTCCCATTCTGGGTTGGTTGCTGCGCCCCAAGATGGATATTATTTTTCCTTCCAATGTCATGTATGGTGATATTGTCAAAGGGCTTCCTATTGCGCCCGGCAGTTGTGATGGTATTTTCTGTTCGCACGTGTTAGAGCACCTGTCTTTATCTGATTTTCGGATAGCCTTGCGGCATACTTATACAATGCTTAGGGATGGTGGGGTCTTTCGTTGTATTGTGCCCGATCTGGGGCATGCTGCCCGGGTCTATGTAATGGATATGGAACAGGGAGATTCATCTGCAAGCCTACGTTTTCTGGAAGGTACGATGCTAGGAAAGCATGGGCGAGTCAGGGGGCTGAAGGCATTTGCTCAAATATTCTATGGTAACTCCCAGCATCTATGGATGTGGGATGAATTATCTCTGACGGAGGAGCTTCGAAAGGCTGGTTTTCGACAAATTCGGCCCTGTCATTTTCATGACGCAGAGGATCCGATGTTTAAGGCTTGTGAGGAGTCTGGCAGGTTTGTAGATGCCATATCTTTGGAATGCAGAAAATAAGTGTACGCAAATGCCTTCTCATCCCTTTTTAATCTATCGTGTTGCAGTATCTACTTATACATGAACTTGTTTCGGACGTTTATTCATTATAGGAGAAATCTGCTAGTTCATATAAAGGCGAATGCCAATTCTTATTTTCAGCTTGTAGAGCAGCTCTTTAATCAGCCATACATGAAACTGGCTGTTATAGTCGGTGCCAAATGTACCAGAGGTTCCGAAGATGCGTGGGTAGTGCGGCAGGTAGCAGAATAGATTGTCCTTTTCAGCCAAGTAAAGGAGTGTTGCTTTATTGAGTGCATGCTCAAAATAATAATGTTCGGGGTCATTGATGCTTTCCTTGTACTGCACAAGGTACTTCTCATAGAATTCAGCCTTCGCGAGGAATATCTTTGCATCGCAAAATTTCATATTAGGGTAGAAGGTGATGGAAATGATATGTTTGGTCATGGTTTCATAGAAATCCATTATCTTCCTAATATTCAGGATCCTGTACCGGCCGGTGATTTTTATGATGTAGTGGGCATTTTTGAAAAACTCTGAATAAGCGATAGCATGCTCAATGATCTCCATCTCACTATAACCCTTTCCTCTGTGTTTTGTTTTATTTCCCTGGTAGGTCAAGACTTCTAGTCTGCCATTTTTGATGTCATCGTCAAAATATTGGGATATATCAATGCCACTGTTTTCGACGAATAAAACCCGAAGCTTTGTATTTAAGAGATAAAATTTAATGCAGACCAGATATTCATGAAGTCGAATTGTTGGATTCTGGATCTTGGTTCCATATACGCCATTTGGATTGATACATCCTGTTAAAAAGACAAGGTTTTGCGAAGCCATACAATGAAGTAAGCGATTACTTTGATGCTGTATAATTGAAGATATAAGTATTATGTTAACCCTGAGTCAACAAGATATTCAAATTTTTTTCAGCTTGCAACAGCGTTTGATAAATGAGTTCTATAGATAAATCAGCGATGCATATAAGGATCGTTGCTGTAAAAAGCATCCGTATTTATTACATTTCGGAATATTTAGATGACCGTTCATCGGTGAGGCATCTTTGGAATTCCTCAGAAGAGTGATTGAACAGGATACATTTCGATTGCTGGATGTAAAAGCGTGATTTACTCTATTTTATCAATATATTCTTCGGAGTAGCCAAGAGATTGTCAGTGACAGGGGATCAGAGTTTACATTGGCAGATCCTTTGCGTACTTGGCTGATTTACACGTTGCCTAAATATGGTATCAAGATTATGTGTGAAGCTCCCTGTTGTTACTTTCACTAGATGCAGTATGTATCCCTACAATCTGAGTTGGTGTATTATGGATACGATATTGTAACGAAATGGTGGCTAGGAAAAATACTTTGTACTACTCAGAAAACCTTCAATTCATCGAAGTGGATATCTGCTCCGCAGATTTGAAATCTTTCGATCTGCTTATTTTCTGTGATATATTTTTTTCATCTCTCGTATCAAGACGTTGGTGTTTTCCTCCAAAATCACTAAACTACTATACATGCAATTATTGACAATTGTCAATATCGTCTTGCAGGTCTTTAAAAATTCCGACATGACAATTGGTACTTTTCGATTGATCGATATTTTCAGTACACCATTTTATTATTCCAAGAATGCTGTTTTGGAGAATATTATGTATCGCATCGTAGAAGATCCGTAGATAAATACAAGTTATTATTGGCTAATGAAGCTGTGCTTGTGGTATTGTCGTAGCTGACTTACTTCAAAAATCTATTGGGCTGATCGAGCTAGGAATTGTTTATATATGCGGGGTGAATCCATTACGGCTTTTATCTGTTGAAGACCGGAAAGATGTTAACAATCACCATAGCAGAGGCATGAATCGTTCTCTGGGTAAAATGTATTTTAGAACACTCCAAAAAATAAAAAAGTGGTTAATTTTCAACCACTTTTTTACTTCTTATTGTTGCCCGACCTGGATTCGAACCAAGACAAACAGAACCAAAATCTGTCGTACTACCATTATACTATCGGGCACCGCAATGTTGCGTTACAAAAGTAGTAATTCCTTCATTTCAGCCCAAAAAGGCATGGTGAAAGTTGAGGCAGGCTCATTCTGCCCGGAGGAGGAAGTGGTTCTTCTTTCCTTTGGAAAGGAGCAGGTATCTCCCTGCCAAGAGGTGGGAGTGGTCGACCTTCATGGATGGGTCGGTTACCTTTTCCCTGTTCAGACTTACCCCGCCGCCTAAGATTGTCTTGCGAGCCTCTCCTTTGCTAGGGAAGCTTCCGGAAAGGGCCAGCAGGCTGACGATGTCCATACCTTGCTCGAGTCTTTGACGATCGATCTGAAAGGTGGGGACTCCTTCCATGGCCGTTAGGATTTCTTGCTCCTCCATGCCCCTCAAAGCAGCGACCGGGTCTGCGGAAAAGAGCTTTTCCGAGGTGGCCTCCGCTGTTTCCAGTTCCTGGTCTCCATGGATAAAAAGGGTCACCTCTCGAGCCAATTTTTTTTGTAGAATGCGAGAGGATGGGTCTTGGCGGTGAGCAGAAATAAGCGATTCAATCTCCCTTTTCGGCAGTAGGGTGAAGGTTCGTATCCATTTTTCCGCATCTTCATCTGCGGCATTGAGCCAGAATTGGTAGAACTGATAGGGGGAGGTCCGTGTTGGGTCCAGCCAGATATTGCCTTTCTCTGTCTTGCCGAACTTGCCGCCGTCGGCCTTGGTGACCAGCGGACAGGTGAAGGCGAAAGCTTCACCTCCCGTCTTGCGTCGGATGAGTTCGATGCCGGTGGTGATGTTTCCCCACTGGTCGCTTCCACCCATCTGCAAGGTGCAATGGTGGTGTTGGTATAGCCAGTAGAAGTCATATCCCTGCATCATCTGGTAGGCAAATTCTGTGTAGCTGATACCGGTCTCTCCTTCGATGCGTTTGCGGACGCTGTCCTTAGACATCATGTAGTTCACGGTGATGTGCTTTCCTACGTCCCTCAGGAATTGGATGAATCTCATGTCCCGAAACCAGTCAAAGTTGTTGGCCATGACCGCTGCATTGGGCTTGTCTTTGCTGAAGTCGAGGAAACGTTCTAGCTGGCTGCGGATGCCGGCCACATTGTGAAGAAGGGTGGCTTCATCTAGGAGGTTTCTCTCTTCGCTCTTACCGCTGGGGTCTCCTATCATGCCGGTAGCTCCTCCGACGAGGGCGATGGGCCGATGTCCGGCGCGTTGCAGGTGGAGGAGCAGCAGGATCGGCACCAGGCTTCCGATGTGTAAGCTGTCCGCCGTGGGGTCGAAGCCAACATAGCCGGTTGTCATCTCGCGGGACAGTTGTTCCTGGGTCCCCGGAGTGATGTCCTGGAGCATGCCCCGCCAGCTCAGTTCTTCGACAAGGTTCATGAGTCTGATTTAGCGTAAATGTAGGAAGGAAAGCCATCAGGTTCAGAGCAATAAGGTATCCAGATACTCGTTTCTTCACTGACCAGCCGCCATACCTCTACGGAGGGTGCCAGCGTTGGAATCTTTACTTTTACCCTGCTGCGGATCCTCTGACCATGTCATCCATGCTAAAAAAGAACCTCTTTGGTTGCCTTTCCAGGGCCATGGCTTGCCTTTATCTCCTGTCGTCAGGATTCGGGGCAGGGGCACAGTTCCGGAAATATTCCAATGAGTTTTTGAATATAGGTGCGGGTGCTCGTGGCTTGGCCATGGGTGGGGCGCAGCTTGCTTCTGTGGCTGATGGGACGGCTGGCTACTGGAATCCTGCCGGACTTGCCCGGGTGAAGGAGCGCCCAATGCTCCATCTGATGCATGCTGATTATTTTGCGGGCATTGGCAAGTATGACTATGCAGCCCTGGCGCTTCCTACAACTTCGCCGGGTCGAACCCTGGGACTGTCGCTGCTTCGTTTCGCCATCGACGACATCCCCAACACGCTTTACCTCGTCGAGCCGGATGGCACGATCAATTATAACAACATCCGAACATTCTCATCGGCTGACTATGCCTTGCTGCTATCATATGCCCGGGAGTCAGGATCCAGGGAAGGGCTTCTTTTTCGGTATGGCGTGAATGCTAAACTCATCCATCGCAGTGTAGGGAGCTTTGCTAAAGCCTGGGGCTTTGGGCTCGATGGCGGGGTTCAGCTGGAATGGGGGGCGTGGCAGGCCGGTGCCGTCGTGCGCGATGTCACGACCACCTTCAATGCCTGGCGGTATACTTTTTCTGAACGTGAGCGGGAGGTACTATATCTAACGCGTAATGATATTCCTGTAAAGTCCAATGAGCTCACCGCCCCCCGGCTTTTGCTGGGGGTCAGCCGTCGTCTTCAGATGGGAGAACGCTTTACCCTGGCACCCGAGGTTGCCATCGACTTAACTTTCGACGGCCCCCGCAATGTACCCCTCCAGATGGGTGCCTTGAGTGCAGACCCACGGCTAGGGATCGAGTTTAGCTACCAGCGGGCCCTGTTCTTCCGGGCTGGCATCGCCCAATTTCAGCAGGCACTGCGCGATGGAGATACGCTCCAGCTGGACAAGGTATGGATCTATCAGCCATCCCTAGGTGTTGGCTTTCAGATGCGACAGGTAGTGGTCGACTATGCCTTCACCAATCTCGCCAATCAATCCAATCCTCTGTATACCCATGTGTTCTCCCTCCGCATCGCTTTCGGAGGAAGACGCAAACAGACTTAGGCATGTCGTTTAGGCCATTCCACATATCCTTACCCTTCTTATTCGCCTGCCTCCTGTCCGATTCTTCGGTGCATGCGCAGTATGGCCATGAATGGGTCGTGCCCGGTCTTGCCTACCATCGTTTTATGGTGGGCGCCGAAGGCCTATATCGCATTCCCTTCACCGTCCTGCAGCGGGCTGGGTTGAACGATGTTCCGCTGGAAAGATTTCGGCTATGGCGTCATGGAAAAGAGGTGCCGCTGCGGACCTCACGTCCTTCAGGTATGCCGATAAGCAACGACTTCCTCGAATTCTACGGGCTTCCAAATGACGGGACCCCCGACACTGAACTGTATCGGGATCCATCCCTGCAGCCCTCCGATAGGTGGAGTCTGTTTACGGATTCAGCCGCCTATTTTCTGATGGCAGATCCTATAAATCCCGGTCTTCGATATCAGGAGTCAAAGCCCTCGGCCGGCAGTTCCTCTGCCACGCCGGTGACCTATTGCCTGACTACCTTGGATATTGCGTACAAGGCTCGCCTCAACCCTGGCTATGGCATGAACCTGGGGCTCAATCTGTATTCCTCCAGTTTTGAGTCGGGGGAGGGCTGGTCTTCCAGGGAGATTTCTCCTTCTACTCCTTTGACAGAAAAATTGTCTGCGCTGCGGGTTGCCACGTCCGGTCCGGATGCAGTCTTAACGGTGACGGCATCAGGGAATGCGCTGAACGCCCGAACATTGCGGCTGCGGGTCAACGCAGCAGAAGTTTTTTCGCGATCCATGGACCAGCTTTCGCAATCTACTTTTCAGGTAGCCTTGCCCCTCACCCGCCTGGCAGGACCGGTATTAGAACTGGAAGTCCAGAATGGAAGCATGGTGCAAAGCGACCGCATGGTCGTCCATCGCATGCGCCTCAAGTATCCTCGAGCATTGGTGCTGGCAGGGGAGAAGTCGTTGCGGTTCACCCTGCCGGCTGCCGTCACTGAGCGGTACCTGGAATTTTCTGGCACCCTGGTAGGTGGATCTTCCCCTTGTCTACTCGACCTCCAGCAGCACCGGATATGGCAGGCGGATACAGTATTGTCTGGCAGGCTCCGCTTTGTACTGCCCGCAGGTGGGGTGGGAGATTACGTCTTATTGGCTTCTGACCCCAACAGTATTCATACCATCACCGATCTGCGCAGGCGTGTGTTCACTGACTTTTCAAAGCCATCTGCCCAGGGAGATTACCTAATCATCTCTCATGCACAACTCTTTCGTACAGCATTGTCGAATCCCGTTGAGGCCTATCGATCGTACCGTGCCAGCACTCAGGGGGGCAGCTACGATGCCCGTATCATCGACATCGAAGAACTGACAGATCTGTTTGGCTATGGCATCCGACAGCATCCGGCGGCTATCCGGGGTTTTTTGCGCTATGCCATGCAGCGCTTTGCACGGCCTCCCTCCAAGGTATTCCTTATTGGAAAGGGCCTAACCTACGACCAATACCGGTTCAACGAAGGCAGGCCTTCCACAGCTTCCATCGCTTTAGTCCCGACGTTTGGCAGCCCAGGGTCCGACAATATGCTTGCCTCTGATACCCTTGGCCCGATCGCACGGATTGATATAGGCAGGCTTTCTGTTGTGCACCCGGACGAAGTGCGGGACTACCTTGAGAAGGTCAAAGAGCAGGAGGATGTATTTCGAGTAGGCGGCCAGACGGTCCGAGACCGGGCCTGGACGAAGAATGTCGTACATGCCGTTGGTGGCAGCGACCCTTACCTGCAAGGCCTTCTGTTTGGCTATATGGCGGCGGCCCGGACGATCATAGCAGACAATGCCTTCGGCGGTAATGTCAAGACCTTCAGCAACAATCCTGCCTATGCTACCGGGCAACTCAATACGGCCCAGTTGCAAGCACTTTTCTCAGAGGGCATTGGCATGTTGAACTATTTCGGTCATTCCTCTGCCACAGCACTGGAGTTTAATATCAGCGACCCTAATGCTTATGAGAATGCCGGCCGCTATCCGTTCTTCTTCGTCAACGGCTGCAATGCTGGAAACTTCTTTCTGTATGACACCACGCGCTTCAGCTCCAGCAACCTGACTTTGTCTGAAAAATACGTGCTCGCCCGTAGGCGCGGGAGTATTGCCTTTGTCGCCAGTACACATTACGGCATCGTTAACTACTTGAAACTTTATATCGACGCGCTCA
>Ga0194122_10006907_pt1 | contig 10098 bp, 8 predicted proteins | sample TA2MahCa10mmetaG_FD_155487 | JGI IMG/M metagenome (GOLD analysis project Ga0194122, IMG submission 155487) | Freshwater microbial communities from Lake Tanganyika, Tanzania - TA2015021 Mahale Deep Cast 10m | ecosystem: Environmental > Aquatic > Freshwater > Lake | place: Tanzania: Lake...
CCCTGATCGCCGAGGCCATGCTCAAACTCCGCGCCATCTACCTCAGCGGAGACTTTGATGCCTACTGGGACTTCCATATCACTCAGGAACAGCAGCGGCTCTACCCTTCGAACCGCTGGACCGTCGTCCTAAAGTAGGCACACCCTCGCGGTTGCGGCAAACCCCGCGATGTGAATTTCCTGCCGCGTAATATTTGCCGCTGCCGCCCGCACTTACCCGATAATCTCCCGGATCGGCGCACCGAAGTCGATCTCCAGGCGCTTGCGGCCCGGAACTTCGAGCTTGCGCGGATCGAGCCCTATCTGGTGCAGAATCGTCGCGTGAATGTCGGTGACGTAGTGGCGATTCTCGGCCGCGTGGAACCCAATCTCGTCGGTCGCGCCATGCGTGACACCGCCCTTGATGCCGCCTCCGGCAAGCCACACGGTGAAACCGAATGGGTGATGGTCGCGCCCGTCGAGACCCTGCGCGCCCGGCGTGCGGCCGAACTCGGTGACAAACGCCACGATCGTGTCCTTCAACAACCCTCGCTCCTTCAAATCCGTCAACAGCCCGGCGATCGGTTTGTCCACCTGCTGGCACAATTCCGAGTGCGTCTTCTTCAGCTTGGCGTGGCCGTCCCACTTCCCCGCGCCGCCGTTCGAGCCATGGAAGACCTGGATAAAACGCACACCCTGCTCGGCCATGCGCCGCGCGGCCAGGCAAAGATTGCCGAAGGGCCTCGTTACTTCCTCGTTGAGCCCGTACAACTTCTGCGTGGCGTCGCTCTCTTCGCTCAGGCGCATCACGTCCGGCACGGCGGTCTGCATACGGAAGGCGAGCTCATACGAACGGATGCGCGCGCGCATTGCCGGATCGTCCGGATACTCGGCTGCCGCCAAGCCATGCAAATCGCTCAGCAAACCAAGCTCGCGCTCCTGCCGCTCGCGCGAAAAACCCTTGGGCAGCGCGGCGAAGGGCAAGGGATTGGCGGGATCCACATTCAACTGCACGCCGTTGTGCTCCGGCCCCAGATACGACCCGCCATAAGTGCCCGCGCCGCCGCAGCAGGAATCCACGGGATCGCCCAGCACGGCAAACTGCGGCAGGTTGTCGTTCAGTGAACCGAGCCCATAGTGCACCCAGGAGCCGATGGTGGGAAACACGCCTTCCAGCACATGGCGCCCCGTGTGAAACTGCATCTGCGCGCCGTGGTTGTTGTCGGTGGTCCATAGCGAACGCACGATGGCCAGATCATCCACCATGCCGCCCACGTGCGGAAACCAGTCGCTCACTTCAATGCCGCTTTGTCCGCGCTTGCGATAGCCCACCTGCAGCGGATAGATGCGCGCGTGTTGTTTGTGCAGACCCTGGATCACCTCGCGCAGATTCTTCTTGGTGAGCGGATTGTCGAGCGCCGAGCGGAACGGCGTCTCGTCGTACGTCATGCCGCCGTATTGGTTGAGTGCGGGCTTGGGGTCGAACGTGTCCATGTGGCTCACGCCGCCAATCATGAACAGCCAGATCACCCGCTTGGCCTTGGGCGCAAAGTGCGGGCCCGGCGCCACGGTGGCCGCGCGCGCCACACCGTCACGATTCAGCATCGCGCCCAGCGCCATGCCCGTAAAGCCCATGCCCATGTCGGCGAGGAATGCGCGTCGTCTCTGCATTGGTGGTCCCCTAATGAATGGTCACGAAATCGTTGTGGTTGAACAGCACGTGCACGAGGTCTTCGCGGTCCTCGGCGCGTTCGGCAAACGGTGCGGCTTTTGCGAGCTCAGCCTGCGTGGCCGTGCGCCCGAGCACGGTTTCAAACGCCGCTGCCGTGAACTGATTGCCGTACTTGCCCGCGCTGTGCAATCGCTCGGCCAGGGTGCGTGCCTGCTCACGGCTGAAGTCGCTGTTCACCAGTGCCAGCGCCTGATGCGGCGCCACGGTCTCATCGCGCCGGTAGCATTCAAGCGGGCTTGGCGCGTCGAACACCTTCAGGAACGGAATGGGGACGTCGGGCGACTGCTGCAGGTAGATCGTGCGCCGCCGCGACTCAAGCGCCTTGGTGCCGTCCACCTCCGGCCCTCCCATGGCGCGATCCAGCGACCCCGCCACCGCCAGCACACTATCGCGCACCGCCTCGGCCTCCATGCGGCGCGTGTTCATGCGCCACAGCAGACGGTTCTCAGAGTCAAGCTTCGCGTTCGCTTCATTCATCCAATTGGATCGCATCCGATACGCGTGGCTGTTCAGGATCAAGCGGTGCACATGCTTCATGCTCCAGTTGTTCGCCATCAGTTCGCTCGCCAGAAAATCGAGCAGCTCAGGATGCGACGGCGCGCGGCCGCTCTTGCCAAAGTCCGACGGCGTGGACACCAGCCCCTCGCCGAAGTGCCGCATCCAGATGTGATTCACCGCCACGCGCGCCGTCAGCGGATTCTTCGCGTCGGTGATCCAACGCGCCAGCGCCAGCCGCCGCCCGGAACTCTTCTCCGGGTAGACCGCCCCGACGCGCGTGTACTGGCCTTCCGGCGCTTGCTTCAACGCATCCACCGCGGCCTGGAGTTTTGACTGCGCGGCCTCCACGCGCTTCTCGCTCACCGGCGCCGCGGCGAGCGCGGCGTTCATCTCCACCTGCGCGCGCAGCAGATTGTCGGCCGCGCGCAACACGCCATAGTCGCGTTCGGCCCTCCGTGCCGCCGTTGCCAACTCTTCCGCCTCGGGCGCGGGCGGGCGGCTGTAGGCGGCTTTGTCCGCCGCGATGCGCGCTTCGAGCGCTGGAATGTAGGCCTTGGCAGCAGCCAGCGCTTTCTCGGCGATTTGCTTCTCCTCGCCGTCCTTCGCCTTCGGCAACGCGGCTTCGGCAGCGTTGAGATCGGCGCGCGCTTTCGCGAGCAGATCCACATGCACAAAACCGCGCACGTCCGGGTAGTAGTGCTCCACGCTCAACGAAACCGGCTGCATCTTCGCCAGCGCCACCTTGCCCATCACACCGGGCACTGCGGGCTCAATCCTGGTCTCCGGATCCGGATTCTGCACGTCGCCGCGGACAAAGAACGGCGTGGCGGCCTCCGGCTCTTTGTCGTAGACGCGAGGCAGGCCGTCCTTGTCCGTGTCCGGTTGCCCCGGAATCCGGTCTGTGCGCACGTCGTAAGGTTCAAAGAACGCGCGGAACTGATAATATTCGGTCTGCTTCAACGGGTCGTACTTATGGTCGTGGCAACGTGCGCACTTCAGCGTGAGACCGAGAAACGCCATCGCCGTATGATCCACCACGTTCTGCATCCAGCCATGGCGGTCATAGCGCGTGTAGTTGCGGGCGAGGTACCCGGTGGCGCGCAACACCTGCGGATCTCCCGGCGCAATCTCGTCGCCGGCCAGCATCTCCTGCACCATGCGATCGTAGCCCTTGTCGGCGTTGAGCGACTCCACAATCCAGTCACGCCACCGCCAAATGAACTTCATACTGTTGCGCACTTCGTTGGCGCGGCGGTAGCCATACCAATCGCTGTAGCGCCACACGTCCATCCAATGCCGGCCCCAGCGTTCGCCGTAGCGCGGGTCGGCAAGGAGCTTGTCGACGGCTTCTTCGTAACGGAAAGCACGGGTTTCTTCAGGTGTCGGCGGGACGCCCGCCACGTCCAGGTACACCCGCCGCGCCAGTGCCGCCGCATCGGCTGCGGGCGCCGTAGCCGTGAGCCCTCTGGCCTTGCGCGCGGCATCGAGAAAATCGTCAATTGAATCACCCGCCGCTGGACGCCGCACCGGCTGGAAAGCCCAGTGATGGCTGGCCACCGGCGCAGCCGCGGTCTTCGTTTCGAACTCCGCCCCCGCATCGATCCACGCCCGCAAAGTTTCCAATTCCGCAGCCGGCAGCGCGCCGGCCCCGAACGGCATATGCGGCTCAGCCGTACGTGCCGACACGCGATATAGCAAGCTTTCCTTGGCCACTCCCGGCACCACCGCCGGACCGCGATCGCCGCCGCGCAAGAGCGCCTTGTGAGAAGTAACGTCAAGCCCGGACTTCCGGCCCGCACCCGCGTGGCACCCGGCGCAGCGCTTCCGCAGCACCGCAACGCCCGCAGGCACCTCGGCGGCGCTGGCCGCAGTTACCGTGGCCGTCAAGAGAAACAGAACAAAGCGAAGCACGCGACCATTTTATAGGCTCCTGCGATATGATGTGGAACCATGTCGATCACTCGCCGCCAGATGCTCGCGACACTGCCCGCCGCGGCCGCAGCGGCTCAGAACAAAACGAAACGCCCGAACATCCTCTTCATCTATACAGACGACCACTCCTACCGCACTTTGAGCTGCTACCCGGACGCCTTCCCGTGGGTGAAAACGCCGAACATCGACGCGCTGGCCGCGAGCGGCGTACGCTTCAACGCCTCGTACAACGGGGCGTGGTGCATGCCGTCACGCGCAATCATGCTCACCGGGCGCCATCAGTTCGCCGTTGAATCGATGCGCATGGAAGGCCCGTATCCCGGCTCGGCTTACGATCCGGAGAAATGCCCGTTCTGGCCGCGCGTCTTCCGCGCAAATGGCTATTTCACCGGGCAGATCGGCAAATGGCACACGGGCACTGACACAGGTCACGGCCGCGACTGGGACTACCAGCTTGTGTGGAACCGCCCGAAGTACACCGAAACCAGCCAGAACTACTACTACAACCAGCCGATCACTTACCAGGGCGGCAAGACTGAAGTTCTGAAACGCTACTCCACCGATCAATACACGGATTGGGCGGTGGAGTTCATCGAAGGCAAGGGGCGCGACACGTCCAAGCCCTGGTTCCTTTGGCTCTGCTACGGCGCGGTGCACTCGCCCTATCAGCCCGCCGAGCGCCACAAAAACGAACTGGCTGGTATCGACTTCGATACGCCGAAAGACATCTTCCCGCCGCGTGCCGGCAAGCCGGATTGGGCGCAGAAGATCAATTCTTGGGAGAAGGATGCGAATGGCCAGCCGGTATCGAACGGCCGCTCGCTCACCTCCTACGTGCGCCAGTATCATCAGGGCGTGTACGGGCTCGATGAAGGCGTGAAGCGCGTGATGGAGTCGCTCAAAGCGTCGGGGCAACTCGAAAAAACCTTCGTGATTTTCACCTCCGACCAGGGGCTCGCCTTTGGGCAGCACGGCTTCAAGGGCGTGAAGGTCGCGGCCTACGATGCCAACGTCCGCTCACCGCTCATCTTCTCCATGCCAGGCCGTATAGCCAAAGGCAAGGTGTGCACGGCGCCTGTAACGGGAGTGGATATCGCGCCCACCATCTTTTCGGTCGCCGGCCTGAAGCTGCCGTGGGAGATGCACGGGCGCGATTTGTCGCCGCTGTTGAAGAACCCCAACACCAGCTGGCCGCATCCGGTGATCATGGCGGCGACGGGTCAGAAATTCGGCTCCGACACCTACCAGATTCCGGCGGGCAAAGGTGCATTTCACAACGACGTGCCCTGGTATGTGCTGCTGCGCGACCGGCGCTACAAGTACGTCCGCCCGTTGATTGAGGATCTCGAAGAGCTTTACGACCTGGAGAAGGATCCGGACGAGCTCGACAACCTCGCCGTGAAGCCGGAGCATCGCCCGCGCCTGCTGGCCATGCGTGAGCAGTGCATCGCCGAGTTGCGCCGTTCGAAATGCGGTTTTGTGGACAACCTGCCCAAGGTGAAAGAAGCTTAGTTCGGCCGTCCGCGCATGCTAACCTGACCGCGTATGGGCTCTGCCAGAGCCCGTACGCCCACCCCTTCCGGGCTGCCACTCCGCGGCATTCCTTCCGGAGGTTTTTCCCCAGCCATGCGCGTACTTTATCTTGACTACACCAATGCCATCGGGCTCGGCGGCGGCCAGCGCAGCGTAAGTCTCCTGGTGCGGCATCTCAATCGCGAGCGATATCAGCCGCTGGTGGCATGCCCGCCTGACGAGAAGATGCGCGAGATTCTCGACCCCAGCGTGCGCGTGCTTGACCTCAACCTGCCGGCGCGGTTCCGCAGCGTGTCTCGCAATGACGCGTCGATTCTCGGTCTGCCCGCGACGGCCAGCCATCTCTGGAGTACTGTGCAGCAGTTAAAGAAGATGGTGGCGAGTGAGCGCATTGAGCGACGATTCGCGAAGTGTGGCCCGAGTGTCCTGCCGAGGTCGAGGGAACCGGGCAGCATCTTTCCATCATGCATGGGCTCGCGGTGGGCCGGTAGAATTCACTTGCCTGTCACAGCATCGCGAATCACCCGCCAACCGTTGCGGGCTTTTGCTGCCGCCAGCACCAACTCCGCGACGACGGCGAGCTCATCTTCGAGGAACGATACGGCGGCCTCTCGCATTGTTTCCGCCAAGGCGACCCTTGTGTGTAGACAAAAGCCAATGACGTGGTAGATTCAAGAACTTCCGCCCTTGCCGTGAGGTAGTGGGCTCGGGACGTTTTTGGGCCGACCAACGGAGGCCGTTCGCCATGGTAAGGGGGGGGCGTGTTCGAATTCGTCGTCTCCCTTCTGGCCGCTGCCCGGGTCTTCTTCGGTACTTGCCGAGACACCGCGCTGGAATTGCTCGCCATGCGCCAGCAGGTCGTCGTGCTGCCATCCATCACGAAGGCCGGAGCCTGGCAGAGAATCGGTGCGGCGCACGCGGCGAAAGCGAGGATGCGTTTGAAGGTGTTGGACATGAAGTCGGCAGAGAACAGTGTACTAACCTCGCGCTTTCTCTGGTTGGCCCAGTCAGTGAGACACTGGTGGCCGTGAACGAGATGAACCGCCGGGAAGTATTGCGGCTGGGCGCCGGTTTGAGTCTGGCGGCCGTTGCGCCGCGCGTCTCGGCCGCGGCCGGCCGGATGCGTTTTAGCAAATACGAAATCTTCCCCACCAGCATTCCCATGGCGGAGCGCGTGCGCGCCGCCTGGACGGAGAGCTACCGGCTGCAGGGAACCTTTCAAACACACTACAGCGCCGTGATGGTGCGGCTTCACACCGACGAAGGGCTGGTAGGCATCGCCGAGTCGCTGACCAGCGCCGCGCAGACCGAGACGATCCTGAAGCGCATGATGGGGCGCTCTCCGATCGAGTTTTGGTAGGACGACTCCATTCAGGGCGTCCTCATGGCGGTGCACGATATTCTTGGCCAAGCGTCTGGCTTGTCCGTGGCTCGGCTCCTTGCGCCCTCGCCCAAAACGCGTATCGAGCATACCTGGTGGAGCCACTGCCTGCCTCCGGACCTGATGGCCGCCGAAGCCAAACTGGGCGCGAGCCTCGGCTATCGTGTTCATAAGGTCAAGGCGGGCCATTGGCAGGGGTGCGCGACATGAAAGTGGAGGTCAAGCCGCCCGGCGGCCCTCCCAATAGTCCTCGAGGCGGCCGTTGAGGTGGGAGCAGCGAAGCGCGATGATGGCGTTAGCGCCGCGAACCATCCAGAACATGCCGGATTGTTTGAGGCGGCAAAGTAATCGACCGCGTTACCAAAGTTCGCGCGGAGACGAAATATGCGTTCGCATTCTATTCCTTTCGCCCGCCTGAACTTACAGGAAGAATATCCGAAGCTGCTCCGCCGCGGGTTCGGTGATGCAGGGCTGCACATGCACCACGCTGGGTCTCCTTCGCTCCTCGATCGGATCTCACTATCACCAGTCGAGTTTCAGGCCGAACTGCATGCGTCGCGGGTCGTTCACCGTGGACGTCACCCTACCGAAAGTCAGGCTCTCGACGTTCGTCGGCCCGGTGGCGAAGCGCGAGCGGTTGAACACGTTGAACAACTCGAACCGAAAATCGAGCCGTAGCTTCTCGCTCAGCGGGAAGCTTTTCGCCAGCGAGAAATTCTCGTTGAAGCCGGCCGGAGTCCTGGCCTTGGGATTGTTGCGGGTGGAATTGCCGAGGATCGCTGTGGATTGCGTGCCGAAGAACGAAGCCGGCTGGAAGAAGCGGTCGGCACCTTTCCAATCCGGGTTGCCGTGCTTGGCGATCCAGCCATCGTAGGTGGCGATTTGCGCCGCGCTGCGCCCATTGAAGATCAGGTAATTGATGCTGTTGGTCAGCCCGATGGGATAGCCGCTCGAATAGAATTGAATGCCAGCGATGCGCCACTCGCCCAGCACGGCGCGCAACGGACCGCTGGTCAGCCACCGCCTCCCTTTGCCGACCGGCAGATCATAGACATAGCTCAGTTTGAAGTTATGGGTCTGATCGAACAAGCCGATAGACTTTCCGAGGCGCCGGTTGCAGTGATCGAGCGCGGCGCTGCCGGCATCAAAGCGGTCCGCGTCGGTGAGGAGCTTGGAGAGGACGTACGAACCCTGCAGGCTAAGGCCTTCTGCGAAGCGCCGGTCCAGTTTGAGCACCATGGCGTGATAGGACGAATGCCCGCTCTTGTCGCCTTGGCCGGAGCCCGTTTGAATCGCCTGGTATTGCGGATAAGGGCGCAGCGCCTGGACTACACTGACAGGCCGGCCGCCGTAATCGGCGTCGACACCTGCGTGGGGACGGCGGATGCCCGCGGCGACGGCGGCTGCCGAGTCTACAGAACTGGAAAGCAGCGCACGGCCATAACGCGGATACAACTCGAAGGGGACCTGGTTGAGGTTCTTGTTGTAACTGAGAGGGTGTGCGCCGATGGTGGCATTGTAAGTGGCTTCGAACACGGTGGCCGCCGAAAGCTGGCGCTGCACGCTGAAGGTCCATTGGTACAGTTCCGGCAGGCGCATGGGCGTATCGTCCCAGTAAGGAATGTTCAGGCCGTTGGCGTAGGACGGGTCGATCTGCGGAGGCTTCGGAAAGGCCGGAAAGCCGGTGTCGGCGTGGAAAACGGGAGTGACGCCGTTGTCGATACTGGCCAGATTGGCTACCAGGCGGAACCCGTCGAAGTGGGAGGTGCCGGTGTTCGTTTTGGCGACACCGAAGCTGCGCCCGGCCGAGGCTCGGATCACCGTCTTGCTCCCGAATGCGTAGGCTAGGCCGAACCGCGGGCCGATGCCGCCGTACCATCCGCTGACCAGCGAGCGGCTGCCCTCGCGTCCGGGGCCCTGGCCTGCAAACCGCAGGGCGCCGGGAAGATTGCCTGCGCGAGGGTTCGGCCGGTTCGGCGTGAAATCGCTGATCTGATCGGCCCGGTCGATCACCGCCGCGGTGAACTCGTACCGCACACCGAGGTTCAGCGTCAGCCTTTGGTTCACCCGCCAGTCATCCTGGAAGTACCAACTGTGGCTGGGCCACTGCAAGGCGTAGTTCTAATCGCTTTCGATGAGGCCCGAGAACACGTTGCCGAGGAGGAAGGAAGCGAACGAATTCCCGCCGCCAGTGGCGAGGTTATTGTTATTCGGGACGCTCGTGCTTCGACGATCGAACGTCAGCCATCCGGCGATGGCGCGATTGGCGGGAGCTTCGGCGGGGCCGCCATAGTAGTGCAGCCGTTCGTAGAGATAACCCGCCTTCAGGGTGTGCTTGCCCGGGGTGACGGTGAGGTCGTCGCCCACCGAGTAGACGCTGTGCCTTGAACCGGTGATTCCGTTGCCGCCCCACTGCGTGTAGTCGGAAAAAGCAAGCTGTGGAAAGGTGGCGTCGCAATCCTGCACACCGCCGATGCAAATGCCTTTTGCTTTCCAGCCGCCTACATGGTTGGGCGAACGCAGGCCCGTGCGGTAGCCGTTGTTCCCCCCGTAGAGGTTGTTGACGATTGACGCGGAGATAACCTTGGCATAAGAGGCGCGGTAGACGGGCCTTTCGCTGAGACTGGCGCGCTGCGACGTGGCGACGCCGGGTAGACCCGGGAATCCGTCGGGCCCGGCGATCACTTGTTCGCGTCCGAAGTTGGAGAGGAAGCTGGCGCGGTCGCTTCCCGAGAAGTTATGGTCGATCTTCGCGCTGAATTTGTTGGCCGGCTCCTGCTGTGTGCCCGTCGTATTGATGTAGTTATCCCGCACATACTCGCTGGTGCCGGGTGCGGCACCGACGTTCGGACGAACGTCGATGATTTTCAGAATGTTTGTGCTCAACGCGGCGAAGCGGGAGTTGGGAATCAGGTTTCCCGGAAATGGAGTCCGGATGGAGCCGGCGCCGGCAGGGTTCGCGCGCGTAGTCGCGGGATCGTACGCTGGAAGGATGCGGCCCGCCGTGTCCACCCAGCGGGAGAAGTCTCCGCGATACATTTCTT
>Ga0194122_10006911_pt1 | contig 10091 bp, 6 predicted proteins | sample TA2MahCa10mmetaG_FD_155487 | JGI IMG/M metagenome (GOLD analysis project Ga0194122, IMG submission 155487) | Freshwater microbial communities from Lake Tanganyika, Tanzania - TA2015021 Mahale Deep Cast 10m | ecosystem: Environmental > Aquatic > Freshwater > Lake | place: Tanzania: Lake...
CGATTCCTGGCCGGCGACCATTTCTCACCGGTCGGCTCCCATGCGGTGATGACGGCGAACTCCGCCGGCCAGCCGACCTTCGGCTTTCGACCGAGGAAGACGGTGGATCGATACAGGCGGAGTTGCGAAGGGGTCACGTCCCCACCCTGCCCTGTCAGCGTCCTCTTGCAACGTCACGCTGGCGAAGTCAGATATCCTCATGCCCCGCCTCCTAACCTCATTCATCGCCCTACTCGCCTTCGGACTCTCCGCCTCGGCCCGACAGCCCAATGTCGTCATCATCTTCGCCGACGACCTGGGCTACGGGGATCTGGGGTGCTACGGCCACCCGACCATCCGGACGCCGCACCTCGACCGCATGGCGTCGGAGGGCATCCGGTTCACGCAGTTCTATTCCGCCGCCGAGGTCTGCACGCCGTCCCGCGCCGCCCTCATGACCGGGCGCTACCCGGTGCGTTCCGGGATGGCGCACAATCAGTTCCGGGTGCTGCGGGCCGTCTCGACGGGCGGTCTGCCCCAAGGTGAACTCACCATGGCCGAGTCGCTCAAGTCGGTCGGCTACCGGACGGGCATCATCGGCAAGTGGCACCTGGGAGTCTGGGCCAACGATCGACCGGAGCACCACCCGCTGAACCACGGCTTCGATTTCCACTTCGGCCTGATGCACTCGAACGACATGAACCCATCCCCCAAGCCGAAGCCGAAGAAGGCCAACGCGCAGGTGGAGCAGGATCCAGAGTGGTGGGACGCCGCGCTCTATCGCGGCCGTGAGCTGCTCGTGCCCCGCACGGACCAGACCCAGCTGACGCGTCGCTACGCGGAAGAGGCGGCGAAGTTCATCGGCGAATCGAAGGACCGGCCGTTCTTCCTCTACATGCCGCACACCTTCCCGCACACGCCGCTCTTCGCGTCGGACCGATTCAAAGGCCGGAGCCCCCGCGGCATCTACGGCGACGTCCTCGCGGAACTCGACTGGAGCGTGGGCGAGGTGCTGAAGGCGCTGAACGACACCGGCGTGGCCGACAACACGCTGGTCTTCTTCACGAGCGACAACGGCCCCTGGACCTGGATGGGCGCCGAGACGGGCGGCAGCGCTGGCCTGCTGCGCGACGGCAAGGGCAGCACCTGGGAAGGCGGCATGCGCGTCCCGGGCATCGCTTGGTGGCCCGGCAGGATCCGCCCCGCCGTGTCCGACGCGGTCCTGACCACGATGGACCTCCTGCCCACCGTGGCCAAGCTGGCAGGCGCGGAGCTGCCCAAGGACCGACCCTATGACGGCAAGGACGCCTCCCCTGTCCTCTTCGAAGGACGCGGCATCGAGCGCGACGTCTTCTGCTATTATCGCGGCGAGACCCTCTTCGCCGCCCGCCTCGGCGACTGGAAGGCGCACTTCATCACCCAGGGATCCTACGGCGACCCCAAGCCCGTGAAGCATGACCGTCCCCTGCTGTACAACCTCGCCGTCGACCCTTCGGAGGCGCACGAGATCTCCGCCGACCATCCGGACGTCGTCGCCCGCTTGCAGGCCGCCGTGGAGCGGCATCGCGCGACCATCACCCCGGTCCGCAGCCAGCTCATCGACGTCGTCGCCAAGTAAGGGTTCAGTCTTCCCTCCGGGAAGTTTTGCGCCTATCTCAGCCTTACGGGCCTATAGCTCAACGGTCAGAGCACGGAACTCATAATTCCTCGGTTCTGGGTTCGAATCCCGGTGGGCCCACCTACTTTCCCTGCTGATAGCAAAAGACTTACGGATTAGAAAGCCCTTGATAACAGGGGCCTAAGTCTGCTTTTCGTCCGATCTGCGAGTTTGCTAAGGATTCCGAGCACCTTTCGGCACCCTTCTTGCGGGATTAAGGCCTTTGTTGGGCCCCTGCCTCTGCGCCTATTGACGAAAGGAATCTTTTAGGCACCCCGGTTCTCGAGCGAGGTCCGACACCACGGCCCTAAAACACGAGGCCACTTTGCGAATTGTAGGGGTTGACATAGGAAGCCCCTGCCAACCCCTCCCCCGCCTCTGAAGGCAAGCCGGAGGGGTCTAATGGGCCTTCAGGAATCGTCGCCAAATTAAAGCCGACTACTTCCCGGCGGCCTTCTTCCGCGCCTCGATCTCATTGTGCAGCTCAGTCGAACGCTGCTGCGCTCGTGCCTTCTGTTCCGGTGTCAGGGTCTTTTCTAATTCATCCCTTCTCTTTCGGGCATCATCATCCGAAATAGCAGCAAGATTGTACCACGCGTATGCCTCCGCGTCGTCCTTCGGCACGCCTCTGCCGTTGGCGTACATGACCCCGAGGTTGGATTGGGCTGGGGCGTTCCCCTGGTCCGCGGCCTTGCGGTACCACCTCAGCGCCTCCGCGTCGTCCTTCGGCACGCCTCTGCCGTTGGCGTACATGACCCCGAGGTTGGATTGGGCTGGGGCGTTCCCCTGGTCCGCGGCCTTGCGGTACCACCTCAGCGCCTCCGCGTCGCCCTTCGGCACGCCTTCGCCTTTGGCGTACATGAGCCCGAGGTTGAATTGGGCTGAGGCGTTCCCGGCTTCGGCCTTCTTCTTTGTCTCTGCGAAATCAGGCGCTTTCGCCGATAGCGGAGCGCCCAAGGCGGTCAGCAAGGCGCCGCAGATCAGCAGGAGTCTCAGGGCTCGCATAGTGGGCTTCTACAATCTGGCCCGGACGATGGCAAGACGGGAGGGGTAGCCGACCCCGAGGCCTCTGAGGGCAAGCCAGAGGGGTCTAATCGGCCTCCGCTTGGACTCGCTGAGACTATCAGCTGAGGAGCCGACACCGGCAGAGCTTGCACGAGATTCTCCAGGAGAGCACGAGGCACGAGATACACCTTCCCGCTTCCGAGACGGACCTCCAGGAGCTCGAGCCGATCTAATGACATAGGCCGAGAGAGTCCCGGCCCTGAGCTCTGCCGGCAAACCTAAGCCGGAAGACCCTAGTTAGTAATGATAAATCTCCTTAATCTCCCGACCATCGCACCGAGGACAGCGTCCCGGTGGGCCCACTTACTTTCATCCAGCCGACCGTACCTTTTCCCAGAAGGGGAAATAACCGCGGGAGGCGTGAGGGAAGAGACGAGTGTCCCACGCGCGACGGCGCCAAGTGAGGGCGATGCCAGCTTGGGCGAGGGCTGACTCGACGGCCTGGGCTTCGACCAGCCAAGGCCCCACGAACGGACGATAGGCGAGGACCCTCTTAAGCTGATGGGCGCGAGCCCAGTCGACCAGCGACGCGGCGAGGTCATCCGATGACTCGGAGGAGACCTCCGCTCCGAAGTGTGCACCCACTCGAGCTGCTTCATCATGCAAGGCCGCCTGAGTCCAGGTGGTGACGGCCTCCGACCAGCCGGCCTTCTTGGCTATAAGCTTAGGCCATGAGGCATTGATTACGGCAAAACGCTCTCCCGCGAGCTCCCCACGTTCGATCGCAAGGTCCTCCGGATGCAACCACAAGCCCGCCCTACCCTCCGCGGCCTTGCCCCTAAGAGTGTCTTCCGTCCAAGGGGCGACCTTCGGCAGAGCCGGCTCCGTGATCGCGAAAGCGGCGCCGGCCAATTGGCTGGTCTGCGGCACATGCCGACCGTCGGTGTAATGGGCAATGTTATCGGCTCGGGCGACATACGTCTTCCCCGGGGTCTGCAATCCGGCGACCCAGCGCCATGAGAGCGTATTGCTGGCGACATCCCCATCGAGCAGGTGCTCGTAAAAGAACGCGGCGCCCAGTTCCCACGGGAGTTTCAGCGTGAAGATCCAGATCGAGGCGAACCACATGCGTGCGTGGTTATGCAGGTAGCCGGTGGTCACGAGTTCCCTGGCCCAGTCATCGAAGCCCGCGATGCCCGTGCGGCCGGCGAGGGCGGCCTCCAGGGTCGACCTTCGCTCGGCGCTCAGCGAATCACGCAGGCGAGGCACCGCATCGACCCAACGCGACCAGGCCTCCGGACGATGCTCCAGCCAGCCCTTCCAATAAGTCCGCCAGTAGACTTCCTGCACGAACTTCTCCACGGACTCGAAAGACCAGCGATCCCTGGCCGCGGCGACGATTTCTGCCTCCAGCAACAGACGTTTCTGCACCCAAGGGGATAGACGCGAGATGTTCGGATGTCCCGGGCGGACGAAATTCCGGTCTGCCGCATAACGCCTGGCATCGGGCAGGAACTCCGCCAGACGTCGGAGCGCCGCTTCACGACTAGGCGAAAATGACAAGATACCATCCATAACGACACCCAATCACCTCGGCCCCCGACCGCAACCCGAGGGCCGCGATAACCGCGCTTCCGCGCGCTCCATTCGCCTTGGTTCGGCGTAACGAAACGGTAGCCTACTCGTATGCGCCCCCTGCTACCCGCCCTGCTCTGCGTTGCTTCCTTGGCCATGGCCGCCGATAAACCCGACCTGCCCGGCGTCGACCTCTCGGGACAGAAAGAACGTCAGGTGGTCGTCGGCGCCGGCACCGCCACGCTTTACCAAGGCCATCCGACGACCCTGCTGATGCCCGACCACCGCACGATCTTCGCCGTGTGGTGCATCAACCATGGCGGCGCCGCCGGCCCGATGGCTCGCAGCGACGACGCCGGACTGACCTGGACGCGCCTCGACGGCCAGCTGCCCAAAGGCTTCGCGACCCACCAGAACTGCCCGAGTATCTATCGCATCATCGACCCGGCCGGCAAAGCCCGCCTCTGGGTCTTCTCCGCCTCACTCGGCAAGCGCGGCGGCGCCGGCATGCCGAGCATCATGAGCGAGGACGAGGGCAAGACTTGGAAGGAAATGCCTCCCCTCGGCTTCCCCTGCGTGATGACCTTCAGCAGCGTCGTCCGACTCAAGGACGGGCGCACGCTCGGCCTTTATCACCGCGGCCCGGGCGGCGCCGACCGCGCCCCGCTGGTCACGCTCCAGACGATCACCGCCGACGGCGGCTTCACGTGGTCCGAACCGCGCATCGTCGCCGAAGTCGTCGGCAAGAACCCCTGCGAACCTTACGTCTTCCGCTCCCACGACGGCAAGGAACTCGCCTGCCTACTCCGCGAGAACTCCCACAAAGGACGCAGCCTGATGATGTTTAGCCAGGACGAAGGGGCGACCTGGTCCACCCCGGTCGATACAAACTGGGGACTCACCGGCGACCGGCACAACGGCGTGTTCACGACCGACGGACGCATGGTCGTCTGCTTCCGCGACCAAGCCCTCAGCAGCCCGACCAAAGGCCATTTCGTCGCCTGGGTCGGCACCTATGACGACCTGAAGTCCGGCCGCCCCGGCCAATACCGGATCAAACTGCTCCACCACTACGGCAAGCGACCCGGCGACTGCGGCTATCCCGGCGTGGAACTCCTGCCCGACGGCACCGTCGTGGCCACGACCTACGTGAAGCACGCCGACGGCCCCGAGCAGAATTCCGTGGTGAGCGTCCGCTTCAAGCTGAGCGAAACGGACGCCCTCCTCCCGCGCTGACGCCAAGCAACCGCTTGCCACTAAGCAACAGCCGTCAATAGTCGGGCCGTGCGCCCCTTACTCCCCCTCTTCTTTGTCCTGACCGCGTTGGTCGCGGCCGGGACCGGCACCCCGGTACAGAAGTTCCAGCAGCTGGAATCCCTGCTGCCCTCACCCTCGCCCCAACGCCTGGCCACGGGCGCCCCGGGCTCAGGCTACTGGCAGAACCGGGCCGACTACGACATCCGCGCGACGCTGGACGACGAGAAACGCACGATCACGGCCGTAGCGACGGTCACCTACCGCAACGCCTCCCCAGACACGCTCGAATACCTCTGGCTGCAGCTGGACCAGAACTACTTCTCGAAGAAGGCCGACTCACGGCTGTCGCCCAACACCAAACGGGGGGTGGACCTCAAGAGGTTCAGCTACGGGGCCCTCGACCGTCTGCTGGCTTACGAAAGTTACGACGGTGAGATGAAGATCACGGCACTGACGGACGGGCAAGGCAAGGGGCTGCCCCACGCGGTGGTGAAGACGATGCTGCGGCTAGACCTGCCCGAGCCGCTCAAGCCGGGAGTGGATTTCACGTTCAAGATCGCCTGGTCCTACCCGATCAACGACGCCAAGCGTATCATGGCCCGCACGGGCTACGAACATTTCAAGGAGGACGGAAATGCCATCTACACGATCGCGCAGTGGTTCCCGCGCCTCGCCGCCTACACGGACTACGCGGGCTGGATCAACAAGCAGTTCCTGGGCACGGGCGAGTTCACGCTGGAGTTCGGCGACTACAAGGTCGCCCTGACGACCCCCGACGACCACGTGGTCGCCGCCACGGGCACGCTGCAGAACGAGAAGGAGGTGCTTTCGGAGACGCAAAGGGAACGGCTCCGCCAGGCCGAGAAGGAGACGCGCAAGCCGGTCTTCATCGTGACGCCCGACGAGGCCAAGGCCGCCGAGAAAGGCCGGCCCAAGGGAACCAAGACCTGGGTTTTCCACGCCGAGAATGTACGGGACTTCGCCTTCGCCAGCTCTCGCAAGTTCGTCTGGGACGCGATGGCGGTCGCCGGCGCCCAGGTGAAGGGCCGTCCGGTCATGGCCATGTCGCTCTACCCCAAGGAAGGCATGCCGCTCTGGGACAAGTATTCGACTCACGCGATCGCGCACACAATCGAGGTCTACTCCCGCTTCACGTTCGACTACCCCTACCCCGTCGCCTGGTCGGTCAACGGGGCCATCGGGGGCATGGAGTATCCGATGATCTGCTTCAACGGCCCGCGCCCGGAGAAGGACGGCACCTACCCCGAACGCACCAAATATGCGCTCATCGGAGTGGTGATCCACGAGGTGGGCCACAACTACTTCCCGATGATCGTGAACAGCGACGAGCGCCAGTGGACCTGGATGGACGAGGGGCTCAATTCGTTCGTGGAATCGCTGGCCGAAGCCGAATGGGAGGAGCGCTGGAAATCGCGCCGCGACAACCGCACGATGATCGATTACATGCGCCAGCCGGACCGGGTGGCGGTCATGACCAATTCGGAGTCGATCCTCGACCTGGGTCCCAATTCCTACGGGCAGCCGACGGTCGCCCTGCACATCCTCCGGGAATACGTGCTGGGGCGCGAAGCCTTCGACCACGCCTTCAGGACCTACGCGCGCCGCTGGATGTTCAGGCGCCCGACGCCGGCCGACTTCTTCCGCACGATGGAGGACGCCAGCGGCGTCGACCTGGACTGGTTCTGGCGGGGATGGTTCTACGGGACGGACCATGTCGACGTGGCCATCGATGAGGTGCGCTGGCTGCAGCTGGACTCCCGGGATCCGTCGGTCGAGAAGCCCAAGGCCAAGGCCGAGAAGGAAGCCCTGCCGAAGTCCATCACCGCGGAACGTAACGCCCTGCTGCCCAAACGGGTCGACCGGTTCCCCGAACTCAAGGATTTCTATGACGGCTTCGACGAGGCCACGGTGCTCCCAAGCGACAAAAAGAAGTATGAGTCGCTCCTCAAGGAGCTGGAGGAGGCCCGCATCGACCCCGCCCTGCTCCGCTCCAAGCACAACATCTACGTGATCGAACTGAGCAACGCCGGCGGTCTGGTGTCACCCGTGCCCCTGCGGCTCGAATACGCCGACGGCTCGGTCGAGGAACTCAACCTGCCCGCCGAGATCTGGCGCTTCAACACCGAGAAGGCGTCCAAGGTGCACGTGACGACCAAGGAGCTGAAGTCCATCGTCTTCGACCCGAGGCAGGACCTGGTGGACACCGACATCGAGAACAACTTCTGGCCGCGACGGCCGATCAAGACGAAGCTCCAGCTCTACAAGGACGAGAAGCCGGCGAACCCGATGCGCGAAGTCACCAAGCCCGAGGCCGCGGAAAAGACGAAGTGACGCACGTCCCAGGCTCGGAACACATGCCCTTCGTCTCTGGAAACGACAGAGGGCGAGGGGGCGCCGACCAGAGATCGAGGAAAAAGGGGCCTGCCAGCCGCAAGGCATGTAGTCGACGGCAAGTCCAGGACGGAGCGCCGGGAATCAGGGGCGATAAGGAAGGGACGAATGGTGGAGTACGATGCGAAGCACGCCATCGGAGTCCTTCTTGTATCCCCAACTCTTGTCCACCTTCAGAACCGTGCCTGACTTATCGGTAAAGATTACCCACCCCATCCACATGGCGGTGTCACCATCCACGAACGTCGCGGCCGTCTCCGATCGGACAGAGCGCCACCCTTTCAGGGCAAATCCCTTGTCAGGGAAAGCAGGGTTGTGCCCCACGAAGTAGGCCAGCGCTCCCTCGCGCGTGGTGCGGAAGGTGGCGTCGCCGTTGGCGAGGGTGGGCTTGAAGAGCACGGGGCCGAGGTTGTAGCCGTACGCTCCGTCCAGGGCCGCGTTGGCCAGTTCAGTGGCCTTGGCTATACCCTCGTTGTCATAAGCGGTGGCGATGGCGACCACCGCGTCACCCCATGCCTTCCGAGCAGATTGGAGATTTTCTAGGGATATGGTCATGTTTAAAGGCTAATCTGCTCTTAGCCCGAGGGCAGAGTTTTTGTCAACTCTTCCTAGCATCTCCAGCTAATCGCATCAGCGCATGTCCTTTGTAAGATAAAAAATCCCTTCGCACGGAGACCCGCCGCTAGCCGCTCGGGTCGGGTGCGGTGTCGGATGCACGTTTGATTGTAAATTTTATGTGACGCGATGCAGGCCCTCCCTGACGGATGCCCTGCTCAGCGCTTCGAAGGGGTCTGGCCGCTGATCACGCGGCCCTCGGGGCGGTCCACGCCCACCTTGACGGTGTAAGTGCCGGCCGCGAAGACGGGCGGAGCGTAGGCGGCCTGATTTTGCAGGCTACGGGTGTACAGGGTCTCCCCGGTCTGCTCATCGATGACCTGGACGACCGCCCTGCCCTTCTCGGACGACAGATCGACTTCTGGCAGGTATCCGGTCGGCTTGCGACCATCATTGTCCTCAAGGCTGAACGTCTGCGGCCAGCCGGGGAACTGCGCGGTGTCGCCCTTGGAAAAGTCAGCGAAGCGGGGCCAGCATTCGAAGGTTACCTTGCCGGTAGCCTTGGCGAACTTGGCCACGCCGTAACCGTCGGCGCGCTGACGCTCGTCCTTGATGTCGCCGGGATTCGCGTAGGAGATCATCGAGATGCGGTTGCCCAGTCCGTCCAGGAAGTCGCCCGTCCAAGGCAGCGGGCTGCCGGCGACGGGGTTCGGGCCAGGCTTCTCATCCTTCGGGTGCCACCAGCGGCCGTAGATGGTGTTCACAAGGGCCGGACTCGTGAGCGCATACGGCCCGTCGCCGAAGGCGTCGATGCCGTGCTTGACCGTGACGGCCAGATGCTGGTCGCCGCAGAGATGCACCGCCCGAACTCGCCGGAGGGCGCGCAGGGCCTCGTTGCGGGCCGTCTGAGGCCAGCCGTTGCAGTCGAGGTCGGCGAGCAGACGGTCGTCTTTGCCGCCGTGCATGTGCACGGCGCCGCAGAAGGCCGTGGCGGACAGAACCGCCTTGTGGCTGACGCCCTTCCAGTCCGCGGACCAATCCGCCAGGAACTTCATCTGACGGGCCCCGAGCAGCCGCAGACCGGGCAGGTCGATCGACTTCGGGTCATACTTCTCGTCCGTGATGTGGTCGGGGCGCGGGCCCTGCTGGGGAATCTTGCCGAGCGGCCCTGACTTGAACTTGCGGTCTTCGAGGATGGCGAAGTCCATCCCGCCGACCTTCAGCCTCGTGTAGTAGACCCCGATGCCACGCTGCACCGGGGTGGGATCGAAGGCGTCAGGCAGGTGCCAGGTCTGCTGGCGCTGCACCATGTTGACGTAGGCGACCGGGAACATGTAACCGCCGTCGGCGTTGCCCGGCGCGGTCGACTCCTTGCCGTCCTCGCCCCAGAGGTTCGGGTGGCCGACGTCGTGGTCGTCGGGGATGCAGATTGTCGGCCGGTCCCGCATGACGTCACGGAACTGCAGTCCGAACTCGATCCATCCCGCGGTATGCTCCGTATGCCGGTAGGTCTGGTCACCCGCGAAGAACAGCAAGTCCGGGTCCTGCCGACGAAGGTTGTCGATGATCTCAGGCCGGGCGCCGGTCGTGCGGCTGGAATTGCAGGACATGTTGGCCACCGTGATCACGTCCTTGTCGATCGGATCGCGTC
>Ga0194122_10006912_pt1 | contig 10089 bp, 10 predicted proteins | sample TA2MahCa10mmetaG_FD_155487 | JGI IMG/M metagenome (GOLD analysis project Ga0194122, IMG submission 155487) | Freshwater microbial communities from Lake Tanganyika, Tanzania - TA2015021 Mahale Deep Cast 10m | ecosystem: Environmental > Aquatic > Freshwater > Lake | place: Tanzania: Lake...
TCTTGCCAGCCCCTAAGAGGATGGAATACGGTCGATGAGCGCCTCCAGCACAGTGTCGGGAGCGAGCGCCCGCATGGAGGCATCGGGGAGCGGGGTGCGGGCGTAGGAGGTGGCGGCGTTGGGTCTGCGGAGTACAGTGAGCGTACCGCCATAAGGCCCATTCCGGGCCGGGTCCGTGGGGCCAAACAACGCCACGCCTGGCTTGCCCAATGCTGCCGCCAAATGAAGCGGCCCGCTATCGACGCCCAGCACAGCCGCCGCGCGGCGCGTGGTGTCAATCAACCCGTTCAGCGTAGAGCGATGCAGAATGGCGCCGGGGACCTCGGTTCGGTCGTTCGGCGGCAAGTTCACCACAAGAGGCAGGCCCAGCCGGCGGTCCAACTGCGCGGCGAGTTGGGTGTAGTAGTCAAGCGGCCATTGTTTGGCGCCCCACCCGGCCAGGGGGCTTGCCAGAACAAACGGCCCGGCCGGCACCGTGCCTTCAGGCCGTCCAGCGGGGAGCGGGAACGTCAGGTCTGTCATCGTCCCGCCCGCGGCCGTCACCAGGGCAAGATGTTGGTCAACGATATGTTCCCGATCATCCAGCGGCACCCGATGGTTGTACAGCCACCCCGCCGGCCACTCCCGCGGGCGGTCACGTCCCCAGCGTTGCGCGCCAGGGGCGGCCAGCCGCGCAGCCATTGCAGACTTCAACAACCCTTGCAGGTCAAGTGCCAACGTAAACTTACGCGGTGCCAGAGCGCGGGCCGACCGCCACATTCCCCGTGCTCCGCCCTGGCGGTCAAACAATACCACCTCATCCACCGCCGGGTTTCTCTCTAGGAGCGGTGACCAGCGCGGCTCCACCACCCAGGTGATTCGCGCGCCGGGAAAACTGCGCCGGAGCGTGGCTGCGGCGGGCAAGGCGTGAATCACATCGCCCATCGCGCCCAGCCGGACAAGAAGAATGCGCATGTCAGGCGAGGGCGTGGCGCGCGGTAACGTGTTGCATAAGACCTTGGCGCCGCGCGATGTCTGCGTTACGTTCGTCGATCAGCCGCAGGGGAGCAATGGAAGCAAGCCACTCCTCGCCCGCGCCAGTGACCACGGCCTGGACGCAAGCGAGCGAAGCGGCGAGTTCGGCCCGGGCCTGCGGCCGAAGGAGTGGCGCGGGTGGGTCGAGCACGACCGCCACCAGCGGGCCGGCCGTCGCCACTTGCTCCAAACGCGCCGCATGCGCCTGGGTCAACGGATCGAGATAGACCAGGACAAACTGGGCGTCGCCGAAAGAGGCCGCCTGGACGGCGTGTGCCGCCATGATCTTGAGGCGAGTGTCAACGTTTGAGGGCACGGCTGCTTGGCCTTCTAGTCTAGCAATGCATTCATCCAATTCGTGCATCGGGTGCACTCTTGATTGATTTCATTTCGGTTCCCAAAGTGGCATTCTTCCGTCACTCGTCAATTTTCTCGCTTTCCCGTTGGCCCACCATCCAGCACGTCAGCGAACCGGTGGCGGGTATTGCCGGTGAACTGGCCGGAGCGGTGTCGGCGGGCGCCGGCGAAGCCGCCACTCCATTTTCAGACCTGTTGACCGAGGCCATTACCCGCGTCGAGGGCTATCGTGTCACCGCAGACCAGACCGTCAACCGGTTTGTGCGAGGCGGGGAAGAGGAAGTCCACAAAGTAGCCATTGCGGCTCAGCAATCGGAGCTGGCCTTTGAACTCTTCCTGCAGGTGAAGAACAAGGTCGTGCAGGCCTACCAGGAAGTGATGCGGATGCAGCTCTGAGCCGCTGACGCACAACACGCGCACGGTTGTAACTCGACATGGACCAGATCCGGCAACTCCTGGAGAGTCTGTCTCTCCGTCACAAAATATCGATCAGCATCGCGGCGCTCGCTGTGCTCGGCGGTCTGTTCTGGTTGATGCGTTCTCAGGACAATCGCGACTTCACCGTGCTGTTTTCCGACCTCAGCGCCGACGATGCGTCTTCAGTTGTGGCGAGGCTGAAAGAACGCAATGCCGAGTACAAGTTGTCTGACACCGGCACCTCGATCCGGGTGCGCAGCGCTGCGGTGAATGATCTGCGCCTTGAGTTGACCGCCGCGGGCATCCCCAAAAGCGGGCGCATCGGCTTTGAGCTGTTTGACCGCAACAATTTCGGGATTACTGAATTCACCCAGCAGGTGAACTATCCCGGGGCGCTCGAAGGCGAGATGGAGCGTACGGTGGCTGGCATCGATGAAGTGGAGTTTGCCCGCGTGCACATCACGCCGCCGAAGGATTCGGTTTTCGAAGACCAGCGGCGGGCGGCCAAGGCCAGCGTCATGGTGAAGCTCAAGCCGGCGCGCAAGCTGTCGGCGCCGAACGTCAAAGCGATTGCCCACCTGCTGGCCAGCGCCGTGGAAGGACTGACGCCAGACGCCGTCGCCTTGCTGGACGTACACGGCAATCTGTTGACCCGGCCGCCTGGAACGTCTGAGCCGGACGAAGTTCTCAACCAATCGCTGCTGGCCTATAAACGATCGCTTGAGCGGGATCTGCGCGCCAAGGTTAATGCCACGCTGGAGCCACTCCTCGGGCCGGACCGCTTTCGCGCCGCCGTAGCTGTTGAGTGCGACCTCCAGCAGTCCGAGCAAAGCGAAGAAAGCTATGGCCCGGACTAAAGCGTCATGACCACCTCGCAACGCTCCGAAGAGTCAGCCCTTGCCCAGACTGCGCAGGGCGTGCCGGGTGTGGCCTCCAATCTCCCGCGGCCTACCTCACGGCCGGGTGGCGCGGGGCAGGGGGTGAGCCGCCGTACGGAGAATCTGGCTTTTCAAACCAGCCGGACGATCAAGAAGAGCCAGATGCCGCAGGGCAATCTGCGCCGTGTTTCCGTGTCGGTGTTGCTGGACCACATCGTGCGCTGGGACGGCACCGACCCCAAGGCCAGGCGGTTGGTCGAAGCGCCGTCGGCCGAACGTATGAAGTCCACGCGAGATCTTGTGGCTGCGGCCGTGGGATTCCAGTCGTCCCGCGATGATCTGGTGGTGGTGGAAAGCCTGCCGTTTGAGTCCACGCTGTCCTGGCAGGCGCCCCGCGTTGCCACTCCGCCATCCGGTCCGGCGGCGTTCTTGAAGGACAGTTCCGGGAACTGGAACCTGCTCCTGATCGGATTGCTTGCCGGCGGCGCGCTATCGGCTCTGGCAGCCGTCGCTTTCCTGTTGACCCGCCGCCGGAAGGTGATCGTCACCGAGGTTCGTGTTGAAAACGCGTCGGCCGTCGAGGGAAAGGTTGGCTGCCCAGCCGAGGCCGCGGAGATCGAGCCCGAAGCCTCCTCCGGCGAGGCTACCGGCGATGCCGGGACGGCACTCGAAGCCCCGCACGCGGCGGCCGATGTCGCTTCGTCGTCCACCGAATCGGAAGCCGGCGCCAATCCTGCCCAAGCCCTCTTCGATATCGAGGTCCAAAACGCCGTGGGACTCGAAAAACAACTGGCCGCGCAACTGGCCGAGAAGCTGAAACTCGATCCTGCCCAAGAGCAGGCGCTGCTGGAGTCGCTCACTGCGAACGTGAAGAGTCCGTCGACGTCATCCAAGCGGAGCGAACTATTGGCCAAGCATCTTGCCGACGTAGGCCGTGCCAACCCGGACTCGCTGGCCCAAATCATCTGCACCTGGATTATCGACGGTGAGGAGTCGCGCGTATGATCGCCAATGCTGAAAAGCCCGCCATGATCATGCCTGGGCTGCGCAAGGCAGCCATCCTGATGGTCGCCATTGTAAACGAGGTGGGCATCGAGGTAATGGGCCGCCTTACTGAAAACGAGGCCGCCTTGCTCAGCCGCGAGATTGCCCGCCTGCCTTTGGTGCCTGCTGAGATGGCCGAGGCCGTGCTCGAAGAAGGCTACCAGATGACGCTGGCCCACAACTACGTGGTGAAGGGCGGCGTCGACTATGCCCGCAAGATGCTGCTCAACGCCTACGGGCCGGATATTGCGCGCAAACTTGTTGACCGACGATCACATGTTCGACGGCGCGGCGCTCACCCAGATTGCAGAGCACCCTGCCTTTACGGCAATCAACGCTTTCAAGAACAACGGCGATAAATCGCGGTGTGCTTTCCGCATCAACGATGGCATCGGTGCGTTCATCAAATACGCCACCGCCCCAAAAGGCAAATACAACGAGTACCTATTCACATTCCAGAAGTCGCATTTGGACGAACTGGCCTTGCTGCGCGAGAAGTCAGCAAAGGTTTTCGCCGTCCTGGTGTGCATCAAGGACAAAGAGATTTGCGTACTGTCTGAAGACGAACTCGGTCAACTGATCGCTCTGCGACAAAAGGTCTTCGGAGGCCCGGAAGAGCAGTATCAGATCATCGTCACCGCACCACCCAACAAACAGTTCCGCGTCTACGTGAACCGCCTTGGCGTCAAGGGCAAGATGATGGGTGAGATCAAAGTGAAGCGCAGCGCTTTCCCGGATGTCCTGTTCGACTGACCTGTCCTGTTCGATTACGGATTGCGCTGAGATTTACTGAGCGCTACCCGAATCCGGCCCACCGGAGAACCGCGCAAGGGCCTTTCGCACCCAGATACCTTTCGCGGTACCTTTCGAGTACTACACCTCCGGCCCGAAGGGCCTTGGAAAGTGTGTTTTTATTGGGATTTTATGGTGCGCCCGGAAAGATTCGAACTTCCGACCTTCTGGTTCGTAGCCAGACGCTCTATCCAGCTGAGCTACGGGCGCACAGGTGCAGCACCCAGGAGAATACCACACCGGGCCCCGCGCGCGCTACTTGTAGGCGGCGATTCCCGTCACTTTTTCACCGATCACCAGCGCATGGATATGGTCCGTGCCTTCGTACGTTTTCACCGTCTCCAGGTTGCACATGTGGCGCATCATCGGGTACTCGTCCATGATGCCGTTGGCGCCCAGCAGGTCGCGGCTCAGGCGCGCGCATTCGAGTGCCATCGCCACGTTGTTGCGCTTCAGCATGGACACGTGCGCCGGCTCCAGCTTCCCCTGGTCCTTCAGCCGCCCGCAATGCAGCGCCAGCAACTGCGCCTTGGTGATCTCGGTGATCATCCACGCCAGCTTCTCCTGCACCAGTTGATGCGCGGCGATGGGCTTGTCGTCAAACTGTTTGCGTATCGTCGTGTACTGGCGGGCGGACTCGTAGCAATCCATCGCCGCGCCGATCACGCCCCAGCCGATGCCGAAGCGCGCTTGCGTGAGGCACCCCAGCGCGGCTTTCAATCCTTTCGCCGCAGGCAACTGATTCGCTGACGGAATGCGGCAATCGGAGAAGGCGAGCGACGACGTCACGGACGCCCGCATCGAGAGTTTCCCGTGCAGTTCCGACGCCGAAAAGCCCGGCGTGCAGCGCTCCACCAGAAACCCGTGAATGCCTTGCTCGGTGCGCGCCCACACTACGGCCACGTCTGCCACAGACCCGTTGGTGATCCACGTCTTCTCCCCGTTCAGCACCCAATGGCCGCCATCCCGCCGCGCGGTGGTGGTCATGCCTGCTGGGTTCGAGCCAAAGCCCGGCTCGGTGAGTCCGAAGCATCCCACGGCCTCGCCGGATTGCAGCCTCGGCAGCCAATTCTGGCGCTGCTCCTCGGTGCCATAGGCGTGAATCGGGTACATCACCAGCGCGCCCTGCACGCTCGCGAAACTCCGTACACCCGAGTCGCCTCGTTCCAACTCCAGCATCACCAACCCGTACTCCACACTGCTCATGCCCGCGCAACCGTAGCCATCGAGGTTCGCGCCCAGGAAACCGAGTTCACCCATCTGGCGCGCGAGACCCGCTGGCGGCTTACCATCGCGGAAGCTATCGCGAATCACTGGTTGGATCTGCTCGTCCACGAACCGGCGCGCGGTCTGGCGCACCAGCAGTTCCTGTTCAGAGAGCAGGGAATCGAGATGCATGTAGTCGACGCCGCGAAAAGTTGCCATTCAAACCATGTTAGCGTGCGATTTTTCCCCTCTGGCCCGCACTAGCACTTATGAATCGACCCAACAACCATGCGCTCGCTGGGCCTGGTCATTCTGATCACCGCATCGTCTGCCGCCCAAACGGTGGACCCGGCTTACACCAGCCTCGACCAGGCCTACGAGCGGCTCCGCGCGCGAGACTAGCACTCGGCCATCGCCGGATTTCGCCGGGCGGCTGAGGTAGCGCCGCGCCGCGCCGATATCCACAAGAATCTCGCCTACACATCACTGCAAGTGGGCGAAACTGAAGCCGCGCGAGCAGTTCGCCGTGGCGATGGAACTTGACCCCGCCGACCATCATGTGGCGCTCGAGTTCGCCTTTCTCGCGTTTGAGACCTCTCGCCAGCGTGAAGCGCGCCTGGTGTTCGATCGCATCCGCGCCAGTCCCAACGCCGCCGCCCGCGCCAGTGCGGAGCAGGCGTTTCAAAACGTAGACCGGCCGCTCGCCGAAGGCATTGCGCACTGGCAACAGGCGCTCGATCGCGACTCCAAAAACTTCAGCGCGCACGAAGAACTCGCGCGGCTCGCCGAACAGCGCAACGATTGGGCGCTCGCGGCGCGTCATTATGAAGCGGCGTGGCAGATCAAGCCGGGCGAACGGCGTTTGCTGGTGGATCTGGGCCGCGCGTGGAAGGAAACGGGACGCGCCGAAGAGTCCATTGCGGCTTTGCTGGCTGCTTCGCGCGGCGCCGAACCCCGACCCGCCGAAGCCGCGGGTTCGTTGCTGCCCGCGCGATACCCGTTTGTGTATGAGTTCCGCGCCGCCGTGGCGCTCGATCCACCGAACGTCGAACTGCGCCGCGAACTGGCGTATCTGTTGCTCGAAATGGGCGAGAAGCCGCAAGCGGAAACAGAGTTCAAGCAGATCGCCAAGGACGCGCCGGACGATCTGCTGTCGGCCGCGCAGAACGCGTTTCTGCTGCTGCAACGTGGTGACAAAGCCGCCGCGCAGCCAATCCTGGGCCGTGTGCTGGCGCGTGTGGGCGAAGCGGATGAAGAACTGGCGGATCGCGTGCGCGCCGTGCTGCACCTGCCCAAAGCGCTGCGCCGCCGCGACGAAGAGCCGCGCCGCGACGCGGCTGTCGAAGCGCGCGAACTGGCGGAGAAGAGTTACAAAGCCGGATACATGAAAGATGCGTTGAAGTACCTGACGATCGTTCACGAGAACGATCCGCTGGACTACAACGTGATGCTGAAGCTGGGCTTTGCGCACAATGTTCTGAAGGACGACCGCAAGGCGATGGATTGGTTCAAGCTAGCGCGCTACAGTCCGAACCCTTCGATTGCCGGTGAAGCGCAACGCGCCTACCGCACACTGGAGCCCCCGTATCAGCGCTTCCGCACGACCACGTGGATGCTACCGTTCTACTCCTCGCGCTGGAACAGCGCGTTCAGCTACGGACAGGTGAAGACCGAGATCAAGGTGCCCGGCGTGTTGCGGCCGTATGTGTCGATGCGCTTTGTGGATGACGCGCGGGGATCCGTGCGCGCGCCATATCCGCAGTATCTCTCTGAGACCGCGTTCATCCTCGGCGCAGGCGTGGCCACGCCCGTGTACCGCGGGCTTATGGCGTGGGGCGAGGCGGGTGCGGCGATCAGCTATTTGCGGCGGGAAGACCAGTTGAGCCGCGCGCTGCCGGACTATCGCGGCGGCGTGAGTTTCAGCCGCGCCCGTGGGCATCTGCTCGGCGCGGAAAAGCCTGGGATGTTTTGGGAGAACCATGAAGACGCGGTGTTCGCATCGCGGTTTGCGAACTCGCTGCTGCTGTACACCCAAAACACAATCGACTACACGCGTGGCACCGTGCAGGCTTATTGGAACTTGAACCTCACGGGCGATGTGATGCGCCAGTATGGGGCGAATTTCGCCGAGACGGGGCCAGGTATACGATTTCGCTGGGCTTCGCTGCCGCCGGCGTTGTCGATATCGATTGATGTGGTGGGCGGGGTCCATACGGTCAACACGGACAACCCGCGCCGCCCGAACTTCTTCGACATTCGCGCCGGGCTCTGGTATGCCTTCACGCGTTGATGCCTGTGGCCTGCCCTTCAAAGAAATGCGCATACTCACACTGCTCCTGTTCGCTCAGGCCGTCTTCGCGGCCCCGGTCTTTCACTACCAGATCGCCGGGGACCGCCCTGGCTCCTGGCCCCGTATCCTCTCGGCCGCGGGTCTCGTGCGCGGAACGGGCGGCATCACCGTTGTCTCCGGCGCGGCTGCCGCTACCGACACGCCCGCCTGGCTCAAGCGCACCGAAGACGGCGCCGTGTTCATCCTCGAGGGGGATTCCCCGCTGTCCACCGCGCTCGGCATCGCCGTCGACCCGGACCGTAAGCCGGTCCTCGTCCGCAGCGTCACTGACACGCACAATCCCAAGCTCTCGATCGTCTGGGAACGCGCCGCCACCATCCCGCGCTTCCGTCCTCCGCAGGCTGCCACGGTCTTCACGCGCGAACGGTGGGACTCAGCGCCGCTCGCCGCCGGTTTCCGACGCGGCAACGGCGCGGCCCTCTGGCTCGCTGTCTCCCCCGGCGACAGAGGCCACGAGCGTTTCCCCTACATCATGCAATCGCTCTCGGCGCTAGGCGCTAAGCCCGGCCTGGAGTCGCGCGAAATCTTGGCCTTTTTCAACGCTTCCTATCGCAGCCGCGTCGATCTCGACTACTTCGCCGCCCGTTGGCGCGCCTCCGGCATCGCGGCCCTGCACGTCGCGGCCTGGCACTTCTTCGATTCCGATCCGCAGAAAGACGAATACCTCCGCAAGCTCATCGAAGCTTGCCATCGCCAAGCCATCCTCGTTTATGCATGGATCGAATTCCCGCACCTGAGCGAGCGATTCTGGCACGAACATCCGGAGTGGCGCGAGAAAACGGCGATCGGCCAGGACGCGCATCTCGACTGGCGGCGGCTGATGAACCTCCGCGACCCGGACTGCGCGCGCGCCGTCGCTGCTGGTACGCATGCGCTGTTCAACCGCTTCGACTGGGACGGCATCAATCTCGCCGAACTGTATTTCGAATCGCTCGAAGGCGCCGACAATCGAGCACGCTTCACGCCGATGAACACGCGCGTGCGCGATGAGTTCCGCGCCGCGGCGGGCTTTGATCCCGTGGAGATTTTCGGCGGCTCGCGGCGCGGCGACGCGGCCGCCTCGCGCCAGTTTCTCGATTGGCGCGCCGCGCTTGCCCAGCGCCTGCAGGAAGACTGGATCGCCGAGATGGAACGCGTCCGCGCAAGCCATCCGCACCTGGGCCTGGTCCTCACTCATGCGGACGACCGCTACGACACGCGCATGCGTGACCTCATCGGTGCAGACGCCTCGCGCCTGTTGCCGCTGCTCGATAAGCACGATTTCCCGTTCCTGATCGAAGACCCTGCCACCACCTGGCACCTGGGCCCAGAGCGCTACCCCGAGATCGCCCGCCGCTACGAGCCGCTCACGCCGCGCACCGGCAAGCTCGCCATCGATATCAACATCGTGGAGCGCTACCAGGACGTCTATCCCACCAAGCAACAAACAAGTACGGAATTGTTTCAGCTTGTAAACCTCGCCTCGCGTGCCTTTGCCCGCGTGGCGGTGTACTTTGAAAACTCGATTCTGAATCCGGACGTTCCTTTGCTCGCCGCGTCGGCCGCAGTGCCGGACCGGGTGGAGCGCACGGGGCGAAAGACGATCGTTGAGTCGACCCGTCCGCTGGGAGTGCCGTCCAGCGTCGCGGTGAATGTGAACGGGCGGGCCTGGCCGTTCTGGGACGGCAAGATGGCGTGGCTTCCGGCTGGCTCACACGTGGTGGAACCCGCACCCGCCGCGCCGCCGATTCGTTTGCTCGATTTCAACGGCCGGTTGCGCACCATCGATCTGCACTCTTCGGGCTTCGAGTTCTCCTACAGCAGCGACGCTCGCGCGTGGGCACTACTCGATGAAGTGCCTGCCTCGGTAGAGGTGGACGACCGCGCGATGCCGGCCGTACGCCAATTGGCGTTGCCGCGCGGGCAGCATCTGGTGCGAGTCGTGGCCGGTGGGCTTGCGCGGAAGGCCGATTAGGACCGCCGCCGGCGTCGTGCAGTTCCGCGCGCGATGAACTCCGCGCCTGTCATCGCTCACGCAGATGGCAAAGCGAG
>Ga0194122_10006918_pt1 | contig 10085 bp, 9 predicted proteins | sample TA2MahCa10mmetaG_FD_155487 | JGI IMG/M metagenome (GOLD analysis project Ga0194122, IMG submission 155487) | Freshwater microbial communities from Lake Tanganyika, Tanzania - TA2015021 Mahale Deep Cast 10m | ecosystem: Environmental > Aquatic > Freshwater > Lake | place: Tanzania: Lake...
TCATCACCGGAGGTTATGAAACCACCACCAGCGCCATTGCCCATGGCCTGTGGTTGCTAATACAGCACCCGGACCAGTACCAGAAACTGCGTGCAAACTCGGCACTGCTACGCCGGTATGTGGAAGAAGTGCTGCGGCTCGAAAGCCCCGTGCAGGGACTGATGCGCCACGTCACGAAGGACACCCTCCTGGCCGGCGTGGCGTTGAAGGCGGGAGAAACAATACTGGTGCGGTTTGGGGCCGCGAATCAGGACCCGGAAAAATTCCCTGATCCCCGACGCTTTGACATCGAACGCCCGAACGCCGCGTTCCATCTGTCGTTTGGCACTGGTGTGCACGTCTGCCTGGGGCAGCAGCTGGCGCGACAGGAAATCCTCACGGGAACCAAGGTGCTGCTGGAGCGACTGGAGAATTTTGCGCTCAACGGACCGATGCCCGATCCCCCGCACGTGTACAGCCTGAATTTCCGCCCTCTGAAGGCGCTACCTATTCGCTTCACGGCGAGGCCGGCGTGACGTTGACGTTAGCCCTGTCCAGTTTTGCTCGTCCTGCGCTGGGTGTGCGCGCGGCGAGCCCGGCACCCAGCCAACAAACGCTCAGGCCAAGGTACCGGAATACACCACCGGGGCATCGCCTTGGCGCGCACGGATATGGCCGATGCTGAATGCAGTCTCGCCTGCCTCACGCAGGCAGCAGCTCACGGCTTCGGCGTCCGCGTCGGCCACCACCACCAGCATGCCGACTCCGCAATTGAAGGTCCGAAGCATTTCTTCCGGTGCTACCGGGCCTGCCTGCTGCAGCCACTGGAAGACCGGCGGGAGAGACCAAGCGCCAAGATCGATGACCGCCTCCACCCCGTCCGGCAGCACGCGCGGGAGGTTGTCCGTGATGCCACCGCCGGTGATGTGGGCCATGCCCTTGAGGGTGAATTGCCCAAGCGCGGCGAGCAGCGCGCGCACATAGATGCGGGTTGGCGCCATCAAGGCGTCACCCAGCGGGCGCGCATCCGTGCCGCCGCCCAGCAAGGTGTCGAGTGGGGATGCCAGTGAAGCCCCGCTGCGGGAGAGAATCTTGCGCACCAGCGAATAGCCGTTCGAATGCACTCCGCTGGAGGCGAGCGCGAGGATGCGATCGCCCGGCGCGATGCGGCTGCCGTCGATCACGCGATCGCTTTCCACCGCCCCCACCACAAAGCCCGCCAGGTCGTAATGGCCGGGGGCATACATGTCCGGCATTTCCGCGGTTTCACCGCCGAGCAGTGCGCAGTTCGATTCCTGGCAGCCCTTGGCAATGCCTTCGATGACGGTGGCTGCGGTCGCCACTTCCAGCGCGCCGGTGGCGAAGTAATCCAGAAAGAACAAAGGCTCCGCACCCTGCACCAGCACGTCGTTCACGCACATGGCCACCAGATCGATGCCGATGGTCTCGTGTCGGTTGAGGTCGATGGCGAGCTTGAGCTTGGTGCCCACACCATCCGTGGACGACACGAGGATGGGGTCCTTGTAGTCCGTGGCGGCGAGCTTGAAGAGACCACCAAAGCCGCCCAGCCCCCCCATCACGCCTTTGCGCAGGGTTGCCTTGGCCGCCGGTTTGATGCGCTCCACGAGTTCGGCGCCGGCATCGATGTCCACACCGGCATCGCGGTAACTGAGCGGGGAATCAGGGGTATTTTTCATGCGCGCATGGTAAGGGCACGCCCCTTGAGCGTAAACCGGCCGCCGCGTGCAGCAGCCTTGACGAACCTCGAGCCCATCACATAGCGTGCGGCCATGCATTCACCTCGCCACTCAACCGCTCTCGCATTGCTTGTGGCGGGATGCCTTCTTGCACCCCCGTTGCCGGCCGTGACGGTGAATGACCTCGGCTCCGCGCTGGTGCCCGTGACGGACAACTCCAGCGGCGAGCAGACGCGGGGCGTCAGCAGCGCCTTCGAGCGCGTGATCATCAAGCTCACGGGCGACAGCCGCAGTCTCGCCAATCCTGCACTCAAGGGCCTGCGCAAGCAGGCCCAACAGTTCAACACCCTGTTCGGGTACGAGCGGGGGCGGGACGGTGCGCTCCTGCTGCGCGCGGACTTCGATCTGCCCGCGCTGAGTGCCGCGCTGCGCGAGGCAGGTTTCCAGGTCTGGGGCCGGGAGCGACCGGACGCACAAGCGTGGCTCATGGTGGAAGACGTGGCCGGACGCCGCCTGATGCCCAGTGACGAGGCCACCCGGGAAATCTTCGACAACTTCGCCCGCTTTGCCTCCAATCGAGGGGTCCCTGTGCGACTCGCCGCTGGGGAGCCGGAGCTCGAAGCGATGCTGGCCCTTGCCCGCGACGATGAGGCTTTGTTCGAAACCGTGCTGGCGGCCTCGGGCGATGCGCCCGTGCTGCTTGCCCTCCTGTTGAGGCAGGACCCGGCAGAAGGCGAGGCACCTACCGACTGGACCCTGCACTGGCGCAGCCTGATTGAAGGCGCAGCGCAGACCGGCAAGACACAGGGCGAACTGCCGGTTCCGGTGCTGGAGGCTGGCCTCGATGCCGCGCTGGACACCGTGGGTTCGCATTTCATGCAGGCAGTGACGGAGGGAGCCGGCACGGCCGAATTCGATCTCACGGTGGCGGGTGTGACCAGCCCGGAGGCTTACCTGCGTGCTGTCAAATATCTGTAAGACCTCGATACCTTGAAGGAGCTCTCCCTGCTTAAGGTGGAGGGCGATTTACTGCACTTCCGGGTGGAGGCTCATGGTGGCGCGCCCGCCTTCGCACAGGCCGTGGGCTTTGGGCAGGTGTTGCGCGCGGATCCCACTGCGCCCGGGCGTTATCGCGTGATTACATCGCCATGAATAACTCATGCATGAGCCCTTGCTGAGCCAATGCTGAGCTCATGATGACTGACTCCCAGAAATGGCTGGTCCTCGCCCTGCTCGCGGGCAGCGGCTGGCTGCTCTATCTGCTCGCGCCCGTACTCACGCCTTTTTTCTTCAGTGCGCTGCTGGCCTATCTCGGTGACCCGCTGGTGGATCGGCTGCAGCGCCATGGCTGCTCCCGCACCCTGGGAGTCGTGCTGGTGTTCGCGGTGATGTGCCTGGCGGCACTCGCCGCCCTGCTGGTGTTGCTGCCGGCCCTGGAGCGCCAGGTGCAGGTGCTGATAGCGAGCACGCCGCGTGCGCTGGACTGGCTGCAGAACAGCCTGCTGCCCTGGCTCTCGGCCCGGTTCGGAGTGACGCTCGCGGTGGATGCGGAAGTCCTGCGGCAATCCTTGACCGGGCATTGGCAGGAAGTCGGCAAGGTGCTGCAGCAGCTCTTCCTGCGGCTCGGACAATCCGGGCAGTGGGTGCTCGGCTGGTTGAGCTTTCTCCTCTTGGTGCCCGTGGTCACGTTCTATCTGCTGCGGGACTGGGATGCGTTGGTGCTTGCTGTGCGCAAGCTCCTGCCCCGGCGCATCGTCGGCCGCGCCGGGCAGATCGCGGGCGAGATCGACGCCGTGCTCGCCGAGTTCCTGCGCGGGCAGCTTTCCGTGATGGCGGTGCTCGCCGGGGTGTACATCATCGGCCTCTGGGTGGCGGGGCTCGATCTCGCGTTCGCCATTGGTCTCTTTGCGGGGCTGGTGAGCTTTGTGCCGTGGCTAGGCGTGATCGTGGGCGTGGTGCTCGCCAGCGTGGCGGCACTGCTGCAGTTCGGTGACTTGCTGCATCTGGGAGCGGTCTGTGCGGTTTTCGTGGTCGGGCAGATCCTGGAGGGCATGGTGCTCTCGCCCTGGCTGGTGGGAGATCGCATCGGCCTGCATCCGGTGGCCGTGATTTTTGCCGTGATGGCAGGTGGCCAACTCTTCGGTTTCATGGGCGTGTTGTTGGCCTTGCCGGTGGCGGCCGCCATCGTGGTGTTGCTCCGGCACTCCCATGACGGTTACCTGCGCAGCGCCTTCTATGAGGGTGATGACGCCGCCCCTCGCACATGACAGGCGCCCAGCTCAGCCTAGGCCTCTATGCGGAACCGCAGGCCGATTTCGCGGATTTCGTGGGCGAGACGAACGCTCTGGCGCTGGCGCGCGTGCAGGCCTGGGCTGGCGGTGCCGCCCCTTGGTGTGTGGGCCTGTGGGGCGGTGCTGCCGTTGGCAAGACCCATCTCCTTCAAGCGTCCATTCGCAGTGCCGCCGAATCCGGACGGACCGCCATGTACCTGCCGCTCAAGGATCTCCTGGCCCACGGGCCCGGCGTGCTGGAGGGGCTGGAGGCCCTGCAGGCCCTAGCGCTGGACGATCTCGACTGCCTCGCGGGTGATGCTGCTTGGGAGGAAGCGATCTTCTCACTCTACAACCGCTGCCAGTCGGCCGGACACGCCTTGCTCTATGCGATGCATGACGCACCCGCCGCGATGCGTTTCGGCTTGCCGGATCTGCGCTCACGCTTGAGCGCTGCGTTGATATTTCAGGTGCTGGAGCCTGCCCAGGCGGAAAAGCCGCGCGTGCTGCAGGCGGTTGCCGCACGTCGTGGTATGGCGTTGCCGGAAGCGGTGGCCAGTTTTCTCATCAACCGTTTGCCGCGCGCCGCGGGTGAGTTGATGGCGGCATTGGAGAAGCTCGATGCCGCATCCCTGAGTGAGGGACGCACGCTCACCGTGCCCTTTGTGCGTGAGACCTTGGGCCTGAAACCGGACTGAGGCGCGCTGGCGCCTCTTCAGCTTTTGGCGAGTTGCTTCGCCGTGGTGGCGAGCCGCTTGCCTAGCGCGAGACACAACGCTTTCTCATCTTCCGTGATGGCGCGCTCGCCATTGGCCCCCGCCACATGGCCTGCACCATAAGGAGAACCTCCCGCCTCCGTGCGCATCAGGGCGGCTTCGCTGTAGGGCAGGCCGAGAATCAGCATGCCGTGGTGGAGCAGGGGCAGCATCATCGAGAGCAGCGTGGTTTCGTGCCCACCGTGCAGACTGCCTGTGGCGGTGAATACGGCGGCCGGTTTGCCAATGAGCTCGCCCGAGAGCCAGAGATCCGAGGTGGTATCAAGAAACGCTTTCAGCGGTGCTGCCATGTTGCCGAAGCGGGTGGGCGAGCCCAGCGCGAGCCCCGCGCATTCGCGCAGATCGTCCTTGGTGACCCAGGCATCGCCCTCGGTGGAGACTTCATCTGCCGGGGTGTTGATGGGCGCGACGGTGCGCACGCGGGCACTGCAGCCGGGCACCGACAGCACGCCTCGCGCCACCAGTTGCGCCATCTCCCGCACATGACCGTGCCGGCTGTAGTAGAGCACCAGAATCTCTATCAGATCAGCCATCGATAAATCCCCGCAAGCACTGGGTCAGGTGGGCCATCATTTCCCCAAATCTTTGCGTAGACGTTCCAGAATCATCGGCAGGGCTTCAGCCATGGGAATGTGCGTGGGCTCGGCATCGGTGCGCGCCTTGAATTCGAGCGTGCCGGCGTCCAGTCCCTTGTCGCTGATGACAAAGCGATAAGGCACGCCGATGAGTTCCAGATCCGCGAACATCACGCCCGGCCGTTCATTACGATCGTGGAAGAGGGTGTCGATACCGGCGGCCTGGAAGCTTGCATAGAGCGCCTCCGCCGCCTCCTTCAAACGCTCCGACTTGTGCATGTGAATGGGTGCAATCGCCACCTGGAAGGGCGCGATGCTGGCCGGCCAGACGATGCCGCGTTCGTCGTGATTCTGCTCGATGGCCGCCGCCACGATGCGTGACACGCCGATGCCATAGCAGCCCATGACCATGGTCACGGACGAACCCTTTTCGTCGAGCACGGTCGCTTTCATCGCTTCGCTGTAACGGGTGCCGAGCTGGAAGATGTGACCCACCTCGATACCGCGCTTCAGTTCCAGCGTCCCGCGACCATCAGGGCTCGCTTCACCGGCGCACACATTGCGCAGATCAGCGGTCGTACCCTCCGGCAGATCCCGGCCCCAATTCACGCCCGTCAGATGCGCCTTGGGCGTATTGGCGCCGCAGACGAAATCCGCCACCACGCTGGCCGCGTGATCCACATACACCGGTATCTCGAGTCCGACCGGGCCGAGGAAGCCCGGCGGGCAATTGAGCGCCTTCACGATCTGTTCGGCCTTGGCAAAGCGCAGCGGCTTGAACACGCCAGGGAGGTTCTGCGCCTTCACGGCATTCAGTTCATGGTCGCCGCGCAGGACCAGCGCGACGAGCCCACCGTCTGCACCTTCCACCATGAGGGTCTTCAGGCAGCGCTCTGGCGGCACGCCGAGGAACTCGCTCACTTCCTGGATGGTGTGCTGGGTGGGGGTGTCCACGCGGGTCATCGGGGTGCCGGGTGCCGGGCGCGATGTGGTGGGTTGGGGTGCCGGCACCATTTCCACATTGGCGGCAAAGTCACCGGTGGTGGAGAAGGCGATGAGATCCTCACCCGAATCCGCCAGCACATGGAATTCATGCGAGCCGGAGCCGCCGATGTTGCCCGTGTCGGCCAGCACCGCGCGGTAGTCGAGCCCGATGCGGTCGAAGATGCGGCTGTATGTGTCGTACATCTGCTGGTAAGTTTCCAGCAGGGAGTCCCGGTTGAGGTGGAAGGAATAGGCATCCTTCATCAGGAATTCGCGCGCCCGCATGATGCCGAAGCGTGGGCGCACCTCGTCCCGGAATTTGGTCTGGATTTGATAGAAGTTGGCCGGCAGCTGCTTGTAGCTCTTGATTTCGTCGCGGATGAGGTCGGTGATGACCTCTTCATGCGTGGGGCCGAGGCAGAAGGGGCGGTCATGGCGGTCCTGCAGGCGCAGCAGCTCGGGGCCATATTTCTCCCAGCGACCGGATTCCTGCCACAGCTCCGCCGGCAACACCCCGGACATGAGCACCTCCTGGGCGCCGGCGCGGTCCATCTCCTCACGCACGATGGCTTCCACCTTGCGCAGCACCCGGAGACCGAGTGGCAGCCAGGTATAGATGCCGGCTGCGAGCTGCCGGACCATCCCGGCGCGGAGCATGAGCTGGTGGCTGATCACCTCGGCATCGGCCGGGGATTCGCGCAGGGTGGGCATGAGGAGCTGGGAAACACGCATGGTATGTGGATGCTTGCTGTTGGCAGGGAGCGGGCATTCTACCCGCGCCGGGGACACAGCGGCACGACACCCCCGCTTGACCGTTTCCGGGAATCCTTTTAACGTCCCCGCCCTTGACAGCGGCCTGCACCCCTGTGCGGCCCTGTCCCCTGAACGCCGACCCCGTGCTCACGAGGCACGGGGGACGGTCGGAGCCCGACCGCGGTTCACCCCGCGGCACGCGCAAAGACTGCGGCACTTGCTATCAACAGAGTGAGGTCATCATGAGCGAAAAACTCCGCGGCGCCGAAATCTTCGTGCGCTCCTTGATCGACGAAGGCGTCGAATTCCTGTTCGGCTATCCCGGTGGAGCCGTCCTCCACATCTACGACGAGCTCTACAAGCAGGACACCATCAAGCACATCCTGGTGCGCCATGAGCAGGGCGCCACCCATGCGGCCGACGGCTACGCCAGAGCAACGGGCAAGCCCGGCGTGGTGCTGGTGACCTCCGGCCCCGGTGCGACCAATGCGGTGACGGGCATTGCCACGGCCTATCTCGACTCCATTCCGCTGGTGGTGTTCACCGGCCAGGTCGCTACCCATCTCATCGGCAACGATGCCTTCCAGGAAGTGGATTCCATCGGCATCACGCGCCCGTGCGTGAAGCACAATTTCCTGGTCGAGCGGGCGGAAGATCTCGCCCCCACCATCAAGAAGGCCTTTTATGTGGCGACCACCGGCCGTCCCGGCCCGGTGGTGGTGGACATCCCCAAGGATGTGACCGCCAACGTGGCGGACTACGTGTATCCCGAGCATGTGGAGATGCGTTCCTACAAGCCCAACACCAAGGGCCATCCGGGGCAGATCAAGAAGGCCGCCCAGCTGATACTCAATGCGCAGAAGCCCATGATCTACACGGGTGGCGGCGTGATTCTGGACAACGCCTCCGAGCAGCTCACCCGCTTCGGTCGCCTGCTCGGCTTTCCGGTCACCAACACGCTGATGGGGCTGGGCGCCTATCCCGCGTCTGATCCGCAATTCATCGGCATGCTCGGCATGCATGGCACCTATGAGGCCAACATGGCGATGCACCACTGCGATGTGCTCATCGCCATCGGTGCCCGCTTCGATGACCGCGTGACCGGGGACCTCGCGAAATTCTGTCCCTACGCCAAGATCATCCATGTGGACATCGACCCGTCCTCCATCTCCAAGAACGTGAAGGTGGACGTGCCCATCGTGGGTGGCGTGGGCAATGTACTTGGCGAGCTCAACAAGCTCATCGAGGAGGCACGCTTCAAGCCGATTGATCGTGAGACCCATGCCTGGTGGCAGCAGATTCGCGACTGGCAGAAACTCGATTGCCTGCGCTACGACCGCAAGAGCGAATTCATCAAGCCGCAGGCGGTCATCCAGGCCGTGCATCGCATCACCAATGGCGATGCCTACGTGACATCCGATGTGGGCCAGCACCAGATGTGGGCCGCGCAGTATTACGGCTTCGACAAGCCCCGCCGCTGGATCAACTCCGGTGGCCTCGGCACCATGGGTTTCGGCCTGCCGGCGGCGATGGGCGTGCAGCTGGCCTTCCCCAACGAGAAGGTGGTGTGCGTGACGGGCGAAGCCAGTTTCGTGATGTGCATGCAGGAGCTTTCCACCTGTCTGCAGTACGACCTGCCGATCAAGATCGTAAGCCTCAACAACCGGTACATGGGCATGGTTCGTCAGTGGCAGGAATTCTTCTACGACCGTCGCTATTCCCATTCCTACATGGATTCCTTGCCGGATTTCGTGAAACTGGCAGAGGCCTTTGGTCATGTGGGGATGCGTATCGAGAAGCCGGGTGATGTGGAGGGCGCGCTGCAGGAAGCCTTCGCCATGAAGAACCGCCTCGTGCTCATGGACTTCATCACCGACCAGTGTGAGAACGTCTACCCCATGATCGCGGCCGGCAAGGGCCAGAACGAGATGCATCTTGCCCCCGGCACCTCCGAGCGGGAGCTTGCCTGATGCGTCGTACCATCTCGCTCCTGCTCGAGAACACGGCAGGCTCGCTGTCGCGCGTGGCGGGGCTCTTCTCCGCCCGCGCCTACAACATCGAGAGCCTGTCGGTGGCACCGACGGAAGATCCGACCGTGTCCCGGCTCACGCTCGTCACGCGGGGATCGGAAGAAGTGATCGAGCAGATCACCAAGCAGCTCAACAAGCTGGTGGATGTGATCCGCCTCATCGATCTCAGCGAAGGCAGCGCCATCGAGCGCGAATTCATGCTTATCAAGATACGTGCCTCGGGCGGCGAGCAGCGTGACGAAGTCGCGCGGCTGGCCGGTATCTATGGCGGGCGTATCGTGGATGTGACCGAGTCGTCCTATATCGTCGAGCTCACCGGAGAGAGCGTGAAGCTCGATGCATTCCTTGAGATCATCGGTGCCCGTCGCATCATGGAAGTGGTGCGTTCCGGGGTGCTCGGCATCCTGCGCGGCACCAAGGCCCTGCGCGCCTGATTTTTTTGGCCGACCCTGAACGCCGACATTCATCGCCCAAACACCTGACAGCCCCAACAGAACCAACCTGGAGTAGAACCCATGGCCCTCAATATCTATTACGACAAGGACGCCGACCTTTCCCTGATCCAGCGCCGCAAGGTTGCCATCATCGGCTATGGTTCCCAGGGCCATGCACACGCCAACAATCTGCGTGACTCCGGCGTCCAAGTGGTGGTGGGGCTGCGCCCGGGCTCGACCAGCTGGAGCAAGGCCGAGAAGGCGGGCCTCGCGGTCAAGGCCGTGCGGGACGCGGTGGCGGAAGCCGACCTCGTGATGATCCTGGCGCCGGACGAACAGCAGGGCGACCTGTACCGCAACGACATCGAGCCCGCCATCAAGCAGGGCGCGGCGCTGGCCTTTGCGCACGGCTTCAATATCCACTTCGGGCAGATCACGCCGCGCGAAGATCTGGACGTCATCATGATCGCGCCCAAGGGCCCCGGCCATCTGGTGCGTTCCACCTACCAGCAGGGGGGGGGTGTGCCGAGCCTCATCGCGGTGGCACAGGACAAGTCCGGCCAGGCCAAGGAGATCGCACTGTCGTA
>Ga0194122_10006934_pt1 | contig 10063 bp, 8 predicted proteins | sample TA2MahCa10mmetaG_FD_155487 | JGI IMG/M metagenome (GOLD analysis project Ga0194122, IMG submission 155487) | Freshwater microbial communities from Lake Tanganyika, Tanzania - TA2015021 Mahale Deep Cast 10m | ecosystem: Environmental > Aquatic > Freshwater > Lake | place: Tanzania: Lake...
GGCTGCCTCGCGGCGGCCGCGTGACTTCGCTCACTACCCTCCGGACCTTGTGCGGGTCCAGCCAAGGCTTTCTGCCCCGGCCCGGCAGGTCGACCAAGCCATCGAGCCCCTTCTCCTCGAAACGCTTGGACCAAAGCGATACCGTCGCCATGCTCACGCCGGTAGCGGCAGCTACGTCGGTTTCCTTGCGCCCTTCGGCTCGCATCAAGACAATCCTTGCCCTCGGTGCGTCGCGCTGCGCGCTGGTGGGAGAGTGAGCACGGCGACGCAGCGTGGATCGCACTTCTGGAGTGAGCTCGATGGTCGAGACAGGGCGTGCCATGGCTAAGCATGGCACACTTCCGCCGTTATTTAAATGCAATTCAATTACAAGACACTTGGAGTCTCGCATGCCGTTTGCCCAGCACGTTCTGTTTCCCGTTGACTTTGACCCGCGGCGGACCGCATGGCGCCCGCCATCGCAGCCATGTCGAGGCGCTTGGCCGCGCCGGTCACGCTCCTCCATGTTTTGGCCGAGTCCGAGCCTGCCGTCGCCACCACCGCGCTGAACGCGTTGAGCGCGACGCACTTCAGCAATGGGATCATCGCCGAAAGCCGCATGAAGGCTGGGGATGCCGCCAAAGCGATCGTGGAAGTGGCGGCGCAACTGGACGCTCCCCTGATCATGATCCCTATTCATGGCCCCAGCGCCTTCCGCAGTCTGACTATCGGTTCAGTCACCGAAGCCGTGTTGCGCCAATCTGAAGCTCCGGTCTGGACGAGTGCGTACTGTCAGGACGGTGGGCCGCTGCCGCTCGACTACCGCTCGGTGGTCTGCTCGCTTGACCTCGGTCCTCAGAGCGCGCATGTGCTGTGCGCCGCCGACGGTTTTGCGGCACAGTTCGGCGCCAGCCTGCACGCCGTGCATGCGCAGCCCGGCCACACCTCCACTTTTGCCACCGCCACATCAGAGATGGCCCATCGCTACCTGGTCGATGAAGCGCGGCGCGCCTTGCCGGCCATCGCGGAGGCCGCCGGTCTACCCGCCTCCACTCCGCTCGCGATGGCGGAAGAGCCCGACATCGTTGAAGGTATCTGCGGCTTTGCCGGCCGGCAGCAGGCAGATCTGCTGGTGATCGGCCGCGGGGTGTCGTAAGGAATCCTAGGGCGGTTGCGGACGAACGCGCACAACCTGATCCGCCACCTGTGAACAGCCGGGCTCAAGGATTCCTGGTAGCCCCCGCGCTGGCGGGCGCCGCGCTTTGCGCGTACCTCGCCTCACCGTTCCTACCCGCCATTCTGGGCGCGCTATTGCTGGCCGTGCTGTTTGCACCGGTGCAGGATCGCCTCGCCAGACGATGCGGCGGGCACCGTTAGGTGGCGGCATTTCTGGTGATCCTGATCGTGTTGGTGGGAGTGTTGATCCCGGCGGCGACGGTGTCGATCGCCGCCATGCGAGAGTTGCGCGATCTGTACGGACAAGTCAATGTGCGCTCCGCGGCCGGCGGCGGTTGGCTGGCGCAGATGGAACGCGTTACCGGCCCCGGGTTGGATTGGCTGTCGGCGCGTACTGGCTTTCCGGCCGAAGAGATCCGCGCGGCGGTGGTGGAGCGGCTGCCGACGCCAGCGGTTCGCTCCTGCGCGGCACCACCGCCGTCGCCGCCACCCTGACCGAAGCGATCGTGCAGACCGTGGTGGCCATCATGACGCTGTTCTTCCTGCTGCGGGACGGACCGGTGATTTTGGCGCACATCCGCGCCAATTCACCCCTTGCCGAAGATTAGACGGATGAGTTGATCGGCAGCACGGGCGCGGCGGTAACGGCCAACGTTTACGGCATGCTGGCGGTGGCGCTTGCACAAGGATCGCTTGCCGGTCTGGGTTACTGGCTTGTGGGCTTGCATGCGCCGGTGCTGTGGGCGATGGTGACGGCTTTGTTTTCCATGGTTCCGCTCATCGGTACGTCGATTGTGTGGGTGCCGGCGGTATTCCTGCTGATTGCGGTGGGCGACTACAGCCGGGCCGCGGTGCTGGGCGTCTGGAGCGCGGCGCTCGTCGGCATGGCGGACAACATGGTGCGCCCCCAGGTGATTGGGCAACGCACCAATGCCAGCCCGTTGCTCGTGTTCTTTGCGCTTCTGGGTGGCGCCAAACTGTTTGGCTTGGCAGGGCTGTTCATCGGACCCGTGGCACTGTCGGTCACCGCCGTGCTGCTGAAGTTCTGGAGCGCCTCGCGCGATGCGGTACGCTGAGGGGAAGCCTGACATCTCGTAGGATCATCTCAACTTGAGCGCCACTGCCTCCAGCCCTCTCATTGCCGAAACGAAGTCGGCCCGTGTTGACTCGCTCGCCCTCGATTGCGGCGTCACACTCGCGCCGGTCGAGGTGGCGTATCAGACGTACGGCACGCTCAACGCCGAGCGCTCGAACGCCATCCTGATCACCCACGCGTTCTCAGGCGATTCACACGCTGCCGGCATCGATCCGGAATCGGGCAAGCCTGGCTGGTGGGACGACATGATCGGTCCGGGCAAGGGCTTCGATACCGATCGCTTCTTCGTCATCTGCTCGAACGTGCTGGGAGGATGCCGGGGCACCACGGGTCCCAGTTCGCTCGACCCGGCCACGGGCAGCCCATTTGCCACTGGCTTTCCTGGCATCACCATCGGCGACATGGTGCGCTTGCAGGCCAAGCTCATCGATCACCTCGGCATCCAGAAACTGCTCGCCGTGGCCGGCGGATCCATGGGCGGCATGCAGGCGCTCGAATGGTCTGTCGCGTATCCGGATCGCGTGGTGGCCGTGCTGCCCATTGCGTCCACGGCCCGCCACAGCGCCATGCAGATTGCGTTCAACGAAGTGGGCCGGCAGGCCGTGCTGTCTGACCCCGATTGGAACAACGGCAACTACCACGCGACCGGCAAGCCGCCAAGCCGCGGCCTCGCCGTGGCGCGCATGGTGGGCCACATCACCTATATGAGCGATGCGTCGATGCGCGAAAAGTTCGGGCGCCGTTTCCGCGACAAGGAAACGCCGTCGTTTCATTTCGGCGTGGACTTCGAAGTGGAGAGCTACCTGCGCTATCGCGGCCTGCAGTTTGTGGATCGCTTCGATGCGAACTCGTATCTCTATATCACCAAGGCGATGGACTACTTCGATGTAGGGGCGGGCTTCCCGTCGCTCGGCGCATCGCTTGCGCGCGCGCAGGCGCGGTTCCTGGTGATCAGCTTCACGTCAGACTGGCTGTACCCGTCGTATCAATCGCTTGAAATCGTCAACGCGCTGCGCAGCGGCAATCGCGACGTGGCGTACTGCGAATTGCCGTCCACGTATGGGCATGATGCGTTTCTCGTGGAAGTGGCCGAGCAGGGCGAAATTGTCCGCGGCTTTCTTACGCAAACGCACAAGTTGCTTTCGCGCAAGTCCGGGAGCCGCTCCTGATGGCCGGCGCCTTGGTGCATTCGGTGCTGGGGCGGCGCGACTACGCCATCATCGGCGAGATCGTTGAGCCGGGTTCGCGCGTGCTGGATCTCGGTTGCGGCGAAGCGGAGTTGCTCGCCTGGCTGGCCGAGCATAAAGACATACAGGCGCGCGGCATTGAGCAAAACGGCGGCAAGGTGATGAAGGCGATTGCCCGAGGCGTGTCGGTGTACCAGGGCGATCTTGAAACCAGCCTGCACGACTATCCAGACCGCGCTTTCGATTACGTCATCTTGAGCCAAACGCTGCAGCAAACGCTTCGCCCCCTGGTGGTGCTGAACGAAATGCTTCGCGTGGGCCGCTGCGCCATTGTGGCGTTTCCCAACTTCGGCCACTGGCGCGTGCGGCTGTCGCATCTATGGAGCGGCCGCTCTCCCCAAACGCCGCTGTTTCCCTATGAGTGGTACGATTCGCCGAATCTCCACTTCCTGACCATTCAAGACTTCGAGCAACTGTGCGAGCGCCAGCGTTGGACGGTGGAGAAGCGCATCTTCCTCAGCGGCCAACGCGACGTGACCTTCCGCCCTAACCTCACTGCGCAAGTGGCCATGTACCTCTTCCGCCAGTAGTACGCTGGAAGCCATGTCTATATTCCGGGACGGCCTCTTCGCCGGTAAGACGGCGTTCTTCACCGGCGGCACCAGCGGTATCGGTTTGGCGATTGCCGAACGCTTAGCCGCGCTCGGCGCGCGTACTACACTATTCAGCCGCAAGCAGGAAAAAGTCGATGCCGCCGTGCAGGGTATTGCCGCGCGGGGCGGCGAGGCGCGGGGCTTTGCGGGCGACGTGCGCAACTATGCGGACCTCGAAGCCGCGCTGAAGCAAACGCGCGAGGCGTGGGGCGAGATTGATTTTCTGTTCTGCATCGCCGCCGGTAACTTTCCCGCGCCCGCCACGGGCATGTCGGCGAACGGCTTCAAGGCGGTGATCGATATCGATCTGCTGGGCACGTTCAACGCCTGCCGCGCCGCGCACGAGCATCTGCGCAAGCCGGGCGCGTCCGTCATCAGCATCTCCGCGAATCAGGCGCAGGTGGCGTGCCCGTATCAATCGCACGTGTGCGCGGGCAAGGCGGGCGTGGAGATGCTGAGCAAGACGCTGGCGCTTGAGTGGGGGCCGCAGGGCATCCGCGTCAACTGCATCACGCCCGGGCCGATCGATGAGACCGAAGGCATGTCCCGTTTGGCGCCGTCGGACGCCGCCCGCGCCTCCATGATTCGCGCCGTGCCGCTCCGCCGTATGGGCAGCAAGGACGACATCGCCAATGTCGCGGTGTTTCTGTGCTCGGACGCCGCGGCATACGTGACGGGAAGCATCTACAACTGCGATGGCGGCACGGGGCTCATCGGCGCGCGGTTGCTGGAGGGGTCAGCGCCGCCGTCCTAGAACAGCCGCTCCTGCCGCCGCAGGTTTCCGAATGACCCGATATTCGCCACGGCAAACGACAGCCGCATCTCCGTGCGCCGGCCCACGCCTTCGCCGATGGTGCGCAATTGAACCGCTAGCCCGCAGCAATCGGTGTTGTAGCCGATCTGCGTGGATGAGTATTGAAACAACTGCCTGCGAAAGTCGTAAATCAGCAGCGACCCAACGGTCCATCCGCGCAGATTCGGCCGTGCCCAACCGGCGGTGCTGATGAATTGATTCGCGCCTGGGGAGACGCCAGGATTGTTGCGCACCTGGTTGTGCCCGGCCGAGACTGTCCAGTTCTCATAGCGGTAGACGCCCTGGAGCGAAGAGTTCACCACCGCGCTGCGCACCGGGTCGTAGTCGCTGCGCCAATCGATACTGAAGTTCGCCGCGGGACTCAAGCGCACCGCGGACACCACGGGCGACTGCCGCCGCGGCTGGTTTAAAAACGAATACGCCGTCAATTCGGTCTGCGTTTGGAAGACATTGCGCCGCCCTTCCACCACCGCACCGCCCAGCGTGGGATCGAGGTACCTTTTTTGCCACAGCTCCCAGCTCAGATACTCGCGCACCTGCCCGCTCTTCTTCACGTAGAGCCGGTTGGTGACCGAGTAGTCGTACTCCTTGGTGTTCGTAAGTAGCTCTGTGTCATCGAACAGCACGGGCCGCGAGAAATCCTGAATGCCGCCTGCCCAACGAAAGCCCGCGCGGGTTTCGATCACATGCTTCATGGCCGAGCCCGCGCGCTCACCGCCGAGCCACACCGGCACATTGTTGAAGACGCGGCCGATCGGCGGCGCTTCCAGATTCACCGCTGCCTCGCGCGCTGACCGCCGAAAGCCGTCTCCCGAAACGCGCCCGTCGCGGAAGCTCGATCCCCAATGGGTCTCTCGGATCGCCATCGACGGCAACAGGTTGAAGCCCTTCCACCGCAGCGCCGTCATCACGCGCGGCGCAAAGTCCAGCCGCTCGACGTACTGGCGCGTCTGGAACAGCAACTGATTGCGCCGCACAAGACCTGCCGCCGACTCAAGCGACCACCAGATGGGAATGGGGCTCGACCGCAGCATGCGCCGGTCGCGCGAACTGAAGTCCACCATCGGCAGCCGCCGGATCACGATGCGGTCTTCGTCGTCTAACGCCGATTGATAGTTCGCATTGCGCTCGGCCACGAAGCTCAATGCGTAGCTTGACCAGTGTTTGGCCATCCAGCCCCGCGAGTGCGCCTCGTTGTTGATCGCCTCAAAGAACGTCTGCGTGAAAGCCTGCCGGAACACGAACGAACTGAGGTAGTTCACCTCGCCGCGCGACTGGAAGCCCCACGGCAGATCCTCAGACTGTCCGCGAAAAGAAATGTTGTAGCCGCCTTGCTTGGCCAGCCGATTGCCGTCTTTGTCAACCGGGCCGCGATCGTTCACGCCAAACACAATCAAGTCGAAATCGGTGCGTTGCGCCGGCTTGCCGCGAAAATCCACGTTGTGCGCCAGGCCCCGGATGGTGAAATACTGCGGCCGGTAAGTCAGATCGTAACTGCGGTTGATCGCCCAGTAATATCCGCCCGAAATCACCTGCCCGTAGCGCGACGAGTTGCCTATCATCGGAATCAGAAACCCGCTCTTGCGCGGCTCCTTTTCGAGCGACTTGTAAAAGCGCGGGGTGTAGAATATCGGCATCCGCCTCACCTTGAACCACGCCGAGTGCGCGATGGCGCGGTCGCCGGGAATCAAGTCAAACTTCTGGCCCTGCAGCCTCCACCAAGGGCGCGGCACACGGCAGTTGGTGATGAAGCCGTCGTTCAGAATATAGCGGTCGCGCAGGCGGTCTGCCCAGCGGCCCTGGAACATGAACGGCGAGCCGGTGGTGAGTACACCGACTCGTGGTTCCACTTTGGGTGGCACGGTTCCTCGCACCGTGTAGAAGCGCCCCCGCTCTTCTTCCACGTAGTACTCGGCGTGTTCAGCCTCCAGCGTTTCGCCGCGCGCAAAGCTCTGGAATCGCACCCGGCCCCGCGCCTCGGCATAGCCGGTTACCTCGTTGTAGTCGATCTCGTCGGCCCGCAGCAGGAACTCGTCCACCTCGATCTCAGCGGCGCCACGCAGATAGAACCAGGGGGCCTTGCGGTCTTGGGTCACCGAGCGCACCAGCATCCAACGAGCGCCCGGACCACCGGCGCGGGGCAAGCTAACCACAGCCGGTTGGGTCTGTCCCGAGAGGGGCACCGGATACGGGAGAACCCCGACCAGCACTAGGGCTAACCCTAACGTTCCGTGACAAAAGTACCGATTTATGTTATTGGTAGAGGACGAGAATTCGCCCAGGAGACGAGCAGCGCGAGGCTGGTGTTTACGGCATAGTAGCGCCAAGCGAAAACGCTAGCACGTTCCGGGAAGTCTCGGCAAGTGCGGGGATGAAGCCGTTAGAGCTGCACACCGCAAACAGCGCCGTTTGGGTTGGAGCAGCGACAAACGGGCTAGACCAAGAGGGAGTGTCCGGATTCAAGAGTAGTCCGGCCGGGTAGAGGATGATGAACTGCCGTTATTGCGGGTCGACAAACGCTTCCGCCGAACGGCGCTGTTCCCGTTGTGGACGGCGCCTGCATTTGGCAGCAGCCCGCCCTGCCCCGGATGTGTTTCCGGTTGCCGGCGTGAGCGCCCTCCTAGCGCAGCAGCAACTCGCACCGTTCCCGTCTGAGCTTCCGCAGTCACACCGCGAGGACGAGCCCACGCCGGAACCATCGCGGCGTGCGCCGTACCAGCCCGCCTTGTTCGTCACGCGCGACATGGGCCGGGTGGTGCCGATTGAAGCGTACAAACAACGCGCCGCGGAGCGCAGCGAACGCGCGCGCCAAGCCGAAGCCGCGGCGGAGCATCTGGTGCGGCGGCCGGCTGCGGGCGAACAGGGGCATCTTCAGTTTGACGCCGCGCCGGTTTCCGCCGCACGCCGCCAGTCGGCTCTGGACGCACGTCACTCGGACGCGCCGGTGGCCATCCCCACGCACCGCATGATGGCGGCGTTTATCGACGGGTTAGTAGTGTTGGCCATCGCCGGCATCCTGTGCCTGACAATTGCCTTCGGCATTGGCGCCGGCAACCTGCCGGGAGGCAAACCGATCGTTTGGTTCGCTGGTATTTCGGTTGCGATCGGTCTCGCCTATAAGTTCTTCTGGGCTATCGCCGGCGCAGATTCTCCCGGGTTGCGCTCCGCTCAGTTGCGCCTGCTGCACTTTGACGGTCGCGAACCGAGTCAGCGCGAACGTTGCGCGCGCATTCTCTGGTCGCTGCTGAGTATCATGGCTGGCGGCTTGGGGTTGATCTGGGCGCTGGTGGACGAAGAGTCACTGAGCTGGCACGATCACTCCTCGAAGACGCTCCTGACGCCTTACGCGACCAAACGCAGCTAACTGATTGGGTCGCGTCCGGCCGTGCTCATCGGTCCGCGCCAGATGCTCCGCCTCGCCCCTCGCTTCAAACAACGGGCGCGTTCGCCAAGCTGACTTGTTTCAGCCCCCGGAACAACAGGATATGCTGGACATAATGGCGATCAAATTCGATCCCGTTAATCTGATGGACTCGATGGTCGGTTCCGGCCACGGGATTTCGGCTTCCGACGTCAGCCGCCATGCTGGCCAAGCCAAGGAAGCTGTTAAGAACTTCCACAAACTGGTTGACGAGGGTAAGTATGGCTTTCCCCATCTGCCGTTTCAGACCAAGGAACACAAGTCGTATCTCGACTTCGCGGCGTCCGTCCGCGGCAGCTTCGACACCGTGTGCGTGGTCGGCATCGGCGGCAGCGCGCTTGGCGCGTGGGCGCTCGATTGCGGCCTGCGCGGACCGCATCCGGTGCAGGCCGCCTTCTCGCCGAAGAACCCGCGCCTGGTGATTCTCGACAACGTAGACCCGGATTTCATCGGTGGCGCGCTCGCCTCCATGAACCCGAAGAAGACGCTCGTGGCGGTCATCGCCAAGAGCGGCGCGACGGCCGAAACCGTGGCCGCGTTCCTGATCGTGCGCGAGTGGCTTGCGCAAAAACTCGGTGCGAACAAAGCGGCGCAGCGGATCGTGGCCGTCACCTCCGCGGGCACGGGCGATCTGAAGGTGCTTGCAACCAAGGAAGGCTACCAGACCTTCCATCTGCCCGACAACGTCGGCGGGCGCTTCAGCGTGCTTTCGGCCGTGGGGCTGGTGCCGGCCGCGTTGTGCGGCTTCGATATCCGCAAGCTGTGCAAGGGCGCGGCGGCGATGACTGCTCTGAGCTGGAAGGAAGATCTCGCCGCCAATCTCGCGGCCAATGCCGCGCTTCATCAGTGGCTCTCGCTGACCCAGCGCGCCAAGACCATCCAAGTGGCCTTCCCCTACGTCAACCGCCTTTGGGGCACGGCCTTCTGGTTCCGCCAGTTGTGGGCCGAATCGCTGGGCAAGAAGTACGACCGGCAGGGCAACACCGTCCACGTCGGCCAAACGCCCATCGCCGCCCTCGGCACCACGGATCAGCATTCACAGGTGCAGCTCTATATGGAAGGCCCGAACGACAAGGCATTCACTTTTTGGACGGTGAGGAAGCCGGCTGACCCAGGCCGCATCCCCAAAACCAAGACCGGCCTCGAAGCGATGGACTACCTGCCGGGACAAACGCTGGCCAAGCTCCTGGACGCTGAGCAGCGCGCCACCGCCGCCGCGTTGACCGAGGCGCAACGCCCGAACTCCACATTCACACTCGATCGCATGGACGCCGAACACCTGGGCGCGTTTCTGCAACTGCTGGAATTCGAGACTGCGTTCGCGGGCGAGTTGCTCGGAATCGACGCCTTCGATCAGCCGGGCGTTGAACTCGGCAAGCGCTTTACGTTCGCGCTGATGGGCCGCAAGGGGTTCGGCGAGTACGGCGACCGCTTTAAGGCCGATGAAAAGCTGCGGCAGAATCGTTAGTCTGGAATAGTACGCACGGCTGGACCCAGTACAATTCCACGCCGGGTTTGGAACGGAATGTAGGTTTTGGCCTACTGACCCTTCCGCTTTGCTTCCCTGCATTCATAGGGAGCCTATGGAGTACGCGGGCCGGCTGTTTTCAAGTTTTATAGGGGGCCCGATTTTCTTGGACACGAAGTTGGCTTATTGACCGAGATCCAAGGAGACTGAACGTAATGGAAGAAAAGAAAGACACTATGGGTTCCGAGACGGTGGGAGGAGCCCGAAGG
>Ga0194122_10006946_pt1 | contig 10048 bp, 9 predicted proteins | sample TA2MahCa10mmetaG_FD_155487 | JGI IMG/M metagenome (GOLD analysis project Ga0194122, IMG submission 155487) | Freshwater microbial communities from Lake Tanganyika, Tanzania - TA2015021 Mahale Deep Cast 10m | ecosystem: Environmental > Aquatic > Freshwater > Lake | place: Tanzania: Lake...
GCCCACACGCTCGCCGGCGCGTTTCAGTGCCTCCAGCACGCCTTCGGCGAAGTTGCCGGGGGTGGAGGGCGCTTTGGAAATCGTGAGTTGCCCGTGTTCGTCGATCAGCACGCAATCGGTGAACGTGCCGCCGATGTCGAGACCGCAGAGGAAAGATGCCATGGTGGAGTCCGTGTCTGGATGAAGAAAAAAACCGAGCCCGCCACCGGCGCCGGCTTCGGAGCAGGGGACGCTGACAAGTTGCGTGGGATAGAATTAAACGAACGTTCAAACAAGAGCAATCTTGCTCCGCAGCAAACCGGCGCGAGTCCCACCACTGAACTGCAATGGAGGAGTGCCCACCCATGGCCCGGACCGGACAGCCCCAGGATCCCGTCTCCACCCCTCAGCGCATCCTCGATGCAGCCGAGGAGCTTTTCGCCGAGCACGGTTTCGATGGCGTCTCCATCCGCCAGATCACCGCACGTGCCGGGGTGGAACTCGCGCTCGCGAACTACCACTTCGGGCCCAAGCAGGATCTCTTCGTGGCCGTGATCACCCGCCGCGCCGACGCACTCAACAGCGAGCGCAGACGCCTGCTGGAGGCATTGCCGGAGCCACCGACGGTGGAGGGGCTGATCGATGCCTTCTCCCGGCCGTTTCTGGAAAAGAGCGTGCATGGAGGACCGGGGTGGAAGAGCTATGCCCGGCTCATCGCACAGACCGCGAATGCGGCACGCTGGACGCGCGACATCATGACCGCGCAGTTTGATCCCATTGCCGAAGTTTTTCTTGCGGGAATGCGCCGCGCTCTGCCGGGCGCGCAGGAGGAAGACCTCTACTGGGGTTTCCATTTTCTGGTTGGTGCCATGACCCTCATGTTCGCCGAGACCGGACGCATCGACGCCTTGTCCGGCGGGCGCTTCCGGGCGGGCGATCTGGAGCGTATCCATGCCCGACTCGTTCCCTTCATGGCCGCCGGCTATCGAGCCCTCGCGGAAGTCGCAAGCGGGAACCGCGCAAGCCGCAAATGAAAACAATGAATACCCCGTGCGACACGTCAGGGTTGAAACAGTCACCGAGGTCTAGACTCGCCTCACTCTGAACTTGATCGTGAGACTTGGATGGACGCCTCCCTCGATTTCTCCCAGCTGATGGAAACCCTGCGCGGTACCGCCGGCCCGCTGTCCTCGCAGGAAGCGCTGGCCTTGGCCTTGCCCAGCGTGCTGGAGCTCAATGCCGACGAATACACCGATGGGCTGGAGCTCGCCATCAGCATCGGCGTGCTGTCCCGCCTGTCCCCACTGGAACTGCAACGACTCCTGCAGCGGGCCGACGAGATTCCGGTGCGCGCGGGTGAAGTCGTGATCGAACAGGGTGCGCGCGCCCGCGAGTGTTATCTCGTCAAGCACGGGAGCGCGCGGATTGAATGCCGGGAAAGACACGAAGCGCCGCGTGAACTTGCGATCAAGGGACCCGGCGAGTTGCTCGGCGAGGAAGCACTCATCACCGGCGACACCCGCAACGCCTCGGTGGTGATGCGCGAGGACGGAGTCCTGTTACGCCTTCCCGGCGAAGATTTCAGCCACCTCGTACTCCCCTGCCTGCAGCGGCCGCTGACTTTGGCGCAGGCGGAGGCCTTGGTGGAGCGCGGAGCCCGTTGGCTGGATATCCGCGAGCAGGGGAGTGGCCGCGGAATTTCATCCACGGCCACCGTGCTGCCATGGTCCAGCTTCCGTGACGAATATCGCCGACTGGATGACCGTACTGCCTGGGTGGTTCGTGCGAATCGGCGGGAGGATGCCGCACTTGCCGCCTTCATGTTGTGCCTCGCAGGCTACGAAGTCAGCCACCTCGATGAATCGGAGCTCGTGGCATTGGAGGAAAACGCGTTCGATGCACCGGGCGCTTTGATACCGGACTTTGTCCTCCCGCTCGATGAATTACCGGAGCAGCTCCCGCTGTCTGAATCCGGGGTGACGGAGATCTCCCTTCTGCTTGCAGAGGCTCCAGCCGCAGAGCCCACCGGCACGGTCCCGGATGTGGACGAAGACGTGTCCATACGCATCGGGCTTGAAGCCGTCCGGGCCTATGAGCGTCAGCGCCACCAGCGCCATCTGCGCAAGACGTTGGAGCGCCTGCAGGCCGAGGCCGATGCGCGCGTGGCGGAGGCCGTGGAAACCACTGAACGTCGGCTGCTGGCCGAGCTTCGCAAGCGGCAGCAGCAGCTGCTCGAACTACGTCAGGAAAACGCACTTCTGCAACGGGAGCTCGCGCGCTGGCGCAATCTTGCCGCAGTGCCCGGCGCAGGATGGTCCGCCCCGCAGAGTCTCGATATCATCTGAATCACCGTGGGGGAGCCCCACGGGCCAACCCTTCCAGCAGCTGGCAGCACGGGGGATTTCGGATGGCGGCATTTGATCCCTGCGGTGTGATCACCATCACCACGGATTTCGGGCATCGGGGTCCTTTCGTCGGAACCATGAAAGGCGTGATGCTCTCGCGCCATCCCAATGCGAAGCTGGTCGACCTGACTCATGAAGCACATGTGCACTGGCCTGCCGAGGCCGGCTTCTGGCTGGAGCGGTCTTACCAGTATTTTCCGCGCGGCTCCGTCCATCTCGCGGTGGTCGACCCGGGCGTGGGCACCTCGCGGGAAGTGCTGTTGGTGGAGGGCGACGGGCATGTCTTCCTCGCGCCGGACAATGGCCTGCTCGCGGGGGTCATCGATCGCACGCGGGGTGTGGCGCTGGCGGTCGATCATGCGCGCCTCACCGGCTTGGGGATAGACAGACTCAGCGCCACTTTTCATGGGCGCGATCTCTTCGCACCACTGGCGGCCGAACTTGCAGCCGGGCGTATCCCGCCGGCAGCGCTGGGAGCACCCACCACCGACTACATTCCTTCCCTCATCGAGCCTCCCTCCTGGCGCAGCGGGGAACTGCATGGGGTGGTGATCACGACTGATCATTTCGGCAACCTCATCACCAACATCGAACGCGCGGACCTTGCGCGTTTCGCGCGGCCCGTGGTTCGGGCCGCCGGCCACGACATCCCCTTCCTGCGCACTTACGGTGATGTGGCCCCCGGTGCCCTGCTCGCGCTGATCAATTCCTTTGAGGTGCTGGAGGTGGCCTGCGCTGAGCAGCACGCCGCCGAGACCCTGGGCCTGGGACGCGGTGGCCCGGTGGTGGTTGCCGAGGCCGCAGCCCATCCCCGGTGAGACATAACTGCAGGTTTTTGTGATGGAACTCCAGTGTTTTGGCGCCACGGGTGAAGTCACCGGTTCCTGCCATCTCCTGACCGTCGGCGGACGGCGCATCCTGCTCGACTGTGGTCTCTTCCAGGGTGGACGCGAGGATGAAGCGCGCAATCTGGCGCCTTTCCCGTTTGATCCGAAGAGTCTCGATGCGGTGGTCCTGAGCCACGCGCATATCGATCACTCCGGGCGCCTGCCGCTGCTGATCAAGAGCGGTTTCAAGGGGACTGTGCACACCCATCACGCCTCACGGGATCTCTGTTCTGTGATGCTGCGCGATGCGGCCTTCATCCACGAGAAAGAAGTCGAATGGGTCAACCGCAAGCGTGAGCGCAAAGGCTTGAAGCCACTGGAGCCTGTCTACACTCGTGCGGATGCGCAGCGCGCCATGCGCAGTTTCGATGGGATCGCCTATGGCGAGGTACGAGAGATTCTGCCCGGCGTGCAGATCCGTCTGCACGATGCCGGCCATATCCTCGGCTCGGCCATCGTGGAGCTGCGTTTACGCGAGCAGGATCGCGAGGCGGTGCTGGTGTTCTCGGGCGATCTGGGTCAGGCCGGAGCGGACATCCTGCATGATCCGGCAGTAGTGAGCGCTGCCGACATGCTCTTGCTGGAGAGTACCTACGGGGATCGTCTGCATCGCTCGCGCGAGGACACGCTCGATGAAATGCACGAGGTGCTCGATCTGGCACTGAGCGGGCGCGGCAATGTGTTGATTCCGGCCTTCGCGGTGGGTCGCACCCAGGAGTTGCTGCATCTGTTCGGTGAATTTTTCGAGCAGTGGGGGCTGCGCCGCTGGCAGATTTTTCTGGACAGCCCGCTCGCCATCGAGGCCACCGAGATCTATCTCAGGCACAGCGATCTTTTTGACGCCAAGGCACGCGCGATGTTTGCCCGTGATCGCAAGCTCCCGATACTGCCCAACCTGCATCTCTCCCGCACACCGGCCCAGTCCATGGCACTCAACCGCATCCACAGCGGTGCCATCATCATTGCCGGCAGTGGCATGTGTACCGGCGGGCGCATCAAGCAGCACCTCAAACACAATGTCTGGCGACGCGATTGCCATGTCGTGATTGTCGGTTACCAGGCCCAGGGTACACTGGGTCGCCAGCTGGTGGATGGCGCGCGACATATCCGCCTCTGGGGTGAGACTATCCAGGTCAATGCCCGCATTCATACCCTGGGTGGGTTTTCCGCGCATGCTGACCAGCGCGCACTGAGTGACTGGCTGGGACACATGCGCGTGCCGGGTGAACCCGCGCACGGCGGTCGCCCGCCACGGGTGGTGCTGGTCCATGGCGAACCGGAGGCACAACGTTTGTTTGCCGCGCATCTGCGCGCACGCCACGGCGTGGAGCCGCACATCGCGGTGCGGGGTGACCGCCTGGAGATTCCAAGTCGACCCTGTGCCCGCTGAGCGGGTAGCCGGGCCATCAACCCTCACAGGAGCCAGTTCATGCTGAAAACCCCGCTCTGCGAACTGCTCGGCATCGAATACCCCATCCTGCTTGCCGGAATGGGCGTCAACATCGCAGGTCCCGAGCTCACCGCTGCAGTGAGCAATGCGGGGGGCTGCGGAGTCCTCGGCAGCGGTGGGCTGCCCGCAGAGGCCATGCGCGCCCAGATCTCCACGCTGCGAGCGCTCACGAGCAAGCCGTTCGGCGTGAATATCATCTTGCCCATGCTGCAGCCGGGCCAGGTCGAAGTGGCGCTCGAGGCCAAAGTGCCCTTCGTGGTGTTCTTCTGGGGCGACCCCTCGCCGTGGATTCCCCAACTGCATGCGGCGGGGATCAAGGTGTTCCTGCAGGTGGGGACCGTGGAAGAGGGCATCGCCGCCGCGCGGGCCGGCGTGGACGGAATCATCGCCCAGGGCATCGAGGCGGGTGGTCATGTGAAGGCGGAGAGCTCCCTCTCCACCATCGTGCCGGCGCTGGCGGATGCGGTGGCGCCGCTTCCGGTCATCGCCTCCGGCGGCATCGCCAATGGACGCGGCATTGCGGCCGCACTGGCGCTTGGTGCGCAGGGGGTGTCTCTGGGTTCCCGTTTCCTTGCGACCCCGGAGGCCCGGGTGGGCGAGGCTTACAAGCAGATGCTGGTGGCAGCGCGGGCTGAAGACACAATTTATACCAGCCTGTTTGATGTTGGCTGGGAGAATGCGGCCCATCGGGTCTTGCGCAACACGGAGACCGCGGAGTGGGAGGGAGCGGGCTCGCCTGCTCCGGGCGCGCGGCCGGGAGAGGGGAGTGTCATCGGGCGGGCCGAGCTGTACGGCACCTCAGTGACCTTCCCGCGCTACGCCGTCACCCCGCCCATCAGAGGCTTCGAGGGCGATCTGCAGCGCACGGCGCTTTATGCGGGGGAGTCGGTGCGACTCATCGATGTCATCCGCCCGGCGGCGCAGGTGGAGGCGGAACTCGTCAGGGAAACCGGGGCAGCCCTGCGCGCGGTGACACCTTAGTCACCGCAGGGGAAAGTCTCCAGAAAGGCATTGCCCACCACGATGGCGGCGTTGAGATCTTCTTCTTCGGGATGCGCCTTGAGGTAGTCCAGCACGCTGCGGCGGAGCTGGCTCGCCCCTACACCGCGAGGCATGCAGAAGAGGCTGTCCTGCATCTTCCATGAGGGGGCTGCGTCTTCCGCATCCGCCACGCCCGCCAAGTAGCCTAGGCAGGTATTCACGGCATCCGGACGGTCTGACGCACAGCGTTCCCGAAGCTCGTTGCCGTCCAGGAAATTCGCGAGCGCGGCACCACTAAACCCGCAGAGAGTGAGCACGAGCACGCAGCGCTGGATCATGGGGGCAGGCTTTCCGGTATCAGGAATGGTAACTGGGACCCGCGGGGCGGGATGGGTGCGGAGTCTCAGGCCGTGGCCGTTTCCGGTCAATTGGTTTTATCCCTGAGCGCCAGATTTTTTTTCGGCCGGCCGTGCGGGATCTTGAGTCCCTCCATCTCCCCGAGGTCCCGGCAAGCCATCAGGTGCGCGCGCCGGCTGCCTGCATGCGTTAGGATTCAGTGTCGTTCACTCTCCGGCCAGCCAGGACCGTCCTCGTGCCCGATCCTTCCGCCTTCTCCACGCTCACCTGGATCCTCATCCTGTGCGCGCTTGCCTGCGTGCTGAGTCTCGCCGGCGGCGCCGCCTACCTGCTGATGCCGTCCACCTGGCGCTCGAAGACCCTCGCGCATCTCATCAGCTTTGCCACCGGGACTCTGCTCGGTGTAACCTTCCTCAAACTCCTGCCGCATGCCATCGAACATCCCAATGCCGGTGGTGCGGAGAGCGTCCTCGCGACGGTGCTGCTCGGGATTCTCGTCTTCTTCATGCTCGAAAAAGCCCTGATCTGGCGCCATGCCCACCATGGTGACGATGCAGCGCATGCGGGCCACGGACATCACGGGCACGGTCGCCACGCGGGTGCACTCATCATGGTGGGGGATTCGTTCCACAATTTTCTTGACGGGGTTTTGCTCACTGCGGTATTTGTGAGCGATATCCGACTGGGCATCCTTACCGGCCTTGCCATGATCGCGCACGAGATTCCACAGGAACTGGGCGACTTCGCCATCATGATCGAGAGCGGCTTTTCGCGCCTGCTGACCTTCGCGCTCAACGGCCTCGCCAGTCTCGCCATGGTGGCAGGTGCACTGCTCGCCTGGTGGCGTGTGGACGAGATTCAGACTTACATGCCCTATGTGCTCGCCTTCACCAGCGCAAGCTTCATCTATATCGCCGTGGCGGATCTCATCCCCGCCCTGCATCGGGGCATCCGCATCCGCGAATCCTTGGGCCAGCTCGTCCTCATCGCCAGCGGAATCTCCATGGCGATACTGTTTCACGGCGCAGATTGAATGAGCCTGCAGCGACGTAAGGCAACACCTCATCGGGGCTGGGTCCATGCCCTGCTGGTGCTTGCGCTGCTCGCCAATCTGGCGCTCACCTGGCATCACTACGCACTTGCCGAGCATCAAGCCCAGGAGACCTGTCATCTCTGTGCGGCCGGCAGCGCTCCGGGACACGCGCCGCCCGCGCTGCCGGGAATCCCGGCTGTGGGGCTCACCCAGGCCGCGCCGACGCATACCGATTCCTTCACCCTTCCCGAGGCCCTCAAAGGCTTCCACCGCGCACGCGCCCCCCCCTCACACCCGGCCTGAAAAACCGGTCGAACATTGTTTCATCTGCCCGGTAGGCACTGGTTGCCGCCGTGCTCGTGTGTGAGGAAAGCTCCAATGAAAGCGTTTTTGCAGAACCGCAGGACCCTGTCCTGCCTGTTTCCCCTCGTGCTGTCACTGCCCGCACTTGCTGCGACAGATAAACCGGGTGCCGCCGGACACAGTGTGCGGGCAGCCAGTGACGAGGAAGTCATCGTCAGCGCCGACCCGCTGCGCCGTGCGGACAAACATCTCATCCAGCCCTTTACCGTGATTGGACGGGAACGCCTGATGCGCGAAAACCTGCGCAACATCGGCGAGGCGGTCAACAACGAACTCGGCGTCAACAGCAGTGATTTCGGCGCGGGGGTCGGGCGCCCCGTGATTCGCGGACTCTCCGGCGCGCGGGTGCAGGTTCTTGATGACGGCATCGGCACCATGGATGTCGCCACCCTAAGCCCTGATCACGCCGTGGCCATCACCCCCGTCTTTGCCCGCCAGGTGGAAATTTTCCGGGGACCCGCCACTCTGCTCTACGGCAGCAGCGCCAGCGGTGGACTGGTGAATGTGGTGGATGATCGCATCCTCGACTTCCTGCCCGAACGGGCTGCCGGCGAGTTCTATTCCCACTACGACACGGCGAGCGAAGGCAAGACCAATGCGCTGATGGTCGAAACCGGCTTGGGCTCGAACTTCGCCCTGCATCTGGACGCGCTCAAGGAGGATGCCGAAAGCTACGAGATTCCGGGCGCCGGCTCGCGCACACCCGATGTGGACGAGCGTCGAGGCCGGTTGACCAACAGCCAAGGCGACCATGAAAACTTTGCCGGAGGATTGTCCTGGATAGGCAGCGAAGGCTTCCTTGGTGTGTCGGTGCAGCGAATGAACCGCGAATACGGTGTGCCGGGTGGGCACGGGCATCACGGTCATGAACACGAGGATGAGCACGATCACGAGGAGGATCATGCTGAAGCACAGGAGCTTTTCGAGACGGGCATGCCGGAGGAGGGCGGTGTGACGGTCGACCAGCGACAGACCCGCTTCGATGTGAAAGGCGAATGGCGGAATCCCCTGCCGGGCCTGACCGCGGCGCGCACGCGCTGGGGCTTCAACGATCACGACCATGCCGAGATCGAGGGTAACGGCGAAGTCGGCACCCAGCTCGTCAACACCGCACACGACGGTCGCTTTGAACTGCAGCATCAACCTCTGGCGGGATTCACCGGGGTCTTTGGCGTGCAACTGCAGGACCGGAATTTCGATGGGCTGGGTGAAGAAGCCTTCGTGCCGGAATCCAGCCAGCAGTCAGTGGCGGGGTTTCTGGTTGAGGAGCGCGACTTTGGCCCCTTCCACGCCGAGTTTGGCCTGCGCTTCGAACACAACGAGGCGGAGGATCTCGAACGTGGACTGAGTGCGGATTTCGATGTGCATGCAGTCTCCGGGGGGCTCAATTACACCTGGTTGGCCGGACATGAGGTCGGGCTCTCGGTCACACATGCAGGGCGTGCGCCGAGCATCGAGGAGCTGTTCGCGGGTGGCGCGCATCTCGCGACCAATACCTACGAAATCGGACGTACTGATCTCGATGTGGAAACCTCCACCAATCTGGACGTGTACCTGCGTCGCGATGTGGGTGGCTGGCAGTTGAACCTCGGTTTCTTCTACAACGATATCGCCGACTACATCTACGCTGCGGAGAAGGATCTCAACGGTGATGGGGTAGCCGATCGCGTGGAGGAAGATTACGGCGAAACCGGCGAGATCGTGGACGAGGACGATGCGCTTCTACTGGTGGTGCAGGACCAGCGCGACGCCCGCTTCTGGGGCTTCGAACTCGAGTCCCGGTACACGATGTTCGATGACGCTCGCGGTGCGCTCCAATGGCGGGTGTGGAGTGATTATGTGGAAGCACGTTTCCGCAACGGCGACCGCATTCCGCGCATTCGGCACCGGTCTCGAATGGCAGCGTGAAGCCTGGAGTGCGGACCTCCGATTGACTCGCGTCGCGGATCAGGACCGCACGGCCGCGCTTGAAACTTCCACCGATGGCTACACCGTGCTCGACCTCGGGCTTGAATACACCCTGCCGCTGGCGGGCGAGCGCGCACTGGTGCTGTTTGCTCGTGGCAACAACCTGCTCGACGAGGAGATTCGACGCCACACCTCGTTCCTGAAGGATCAGGCACCCATGCCTGGCGCCAGCGGGATGCTGGGTTTCAGGTGCCTTTTCTGAGGGACTGATCCATGCGCCCGAGGATTTCGTCGAGAATCCCGGGCGCAGTCGCAAAGTTGAGCCGCACGAACCCCCGGCCTTCCTCACCGAAGGCCGGCCCTTCCGACAGCGCCACCTTGGCGTGCTTCAGAAAATACCGCTGAGGCTCCTCACTGAGGCCGAGATCGCGAAAATCCAGCCAGGAGAGATAAGTGGCTTCTGGCGGGGTGTGCCGGACTCGCGGCCAGTGGGCGGCGACGAAGCTCGCCACCCGATCACGGTTGGCGCGCAACTGGGTCAGCATTTCCGCAAGCCAGTCATCGCCCTCGGTCCAGGCCGCACGGGCGGCTGCGATCCCGAGCGCGCTGCGACCGCCGCGGACATGGGCAGGCAGATGATTGAAGGCCCGGGCCAGCGCCGGACTGCCAAAGACCGCGGCGGCAA
>Ga0194122_10006953_pt1 | contig 10041 bp, 8 predicted proteins | sample TA2MahCa10mmetaG_FD_155487 | JGI IMG/M metagenome (GOLD analysis project Ga0194122, IMG submission 155487) | Freshwater microbial communities from Lake Tanganyika, Tanzania - TA2015021 Mahale Deep Cast 10m | ecosystem: Environmental > Aquatic > Freshwater > Lake | place: Tanzania: Lake...
CCGACTCACCCCGCCTCTGGACACCACCCAACCGCCACCTCCCGCCGAGCGAACCACTGAGCGCACCGCATCGTCAGATGGTTGCCCTTGGGAGTCGTGCTGTTCAGCGGGTCTTGCAGTAACCAGCACCCGCATAACTGGACCCACCTGGGCACGAGGTCCCACCGCTGCCGCCAGCAGGGAAGAACTGCTGTCGTGGTTTGTTGGCACGGCAATACCCGCTGCCCTTGTAACTGGATCCACCAGGGCAAGTGGTGCCGCTGCTGCCGCCAGCCACCACGGAGAAGCCGCTGCCGTGCTGGCCCAGGCGGCCTTACCGGGCGAGGAGGTGGTGGCGCTGCTGCAGCGGGAGCCTCTAGCCGAACGGCAGGCGCTACTGGAGCAGCTTCAAACCTAGATAATTATTCATGAAAACAAAATCAGATAATCTTCTGGGGGAGTGAAATTAACTCCAGATCGCCACACCTAAAGGAGGGGAGCTATGCAGTTGATGCACAAAGAGGTAGGCGAGTCTGGGCTGGGATTGTAAAGAGATCTTAAGCAGGTTGGTCGATGAGGTAGGGTCGGAATTGGTCTGCTGGATTAAAAGATGGCCAAGGTGATCCGAGCCGTCAGCTCAAAAAGACCCTTAAGCAGGGGTGAAGAGAGAACGCTTGCGTTGTTGCACCATTTGAGGGGCATGAAAGACCAATGGGAATCCAAAATTGCAGCAGAAACTTCCGCCTACACAGCTCAACAAAAAATCGAAGAACTAGAAAAAGAGTTGGAATCAGTTCAGGCCGAAGGAGGCTTAGAAAAGACAACATTTGGGCAGGAGTTTACCAAATCTAAGTCGCATTTTTTGGCGATAGGGGCAGCAGCTTCATTAGGAATTGGAATTGTACTGAGCACAGATCAAAATAGCCAGTCTGCATCTCCACTGTTCTTACTCCTTGGCGCGGGCTCAGGTGCAGCAGCCCTTCTAAGAACAAGCAAGGCGGTTCAAGAAAATAATAAAAACTCTGAGGAGAAAGCCAAGAAAATCGCTGACATAAGAAGAGATCTTGGAGAGAAAAGAAAAGAATATTCGGAACAGTCAAGACAAGTCAAAACAAATCCTGCTGACATTCCAAATATCACAATAGGCTCAGCTCTCTTGCCCCTCGTAAATCAAGAAGTACTAGGTTCTAACTTTATCGTAGACCCAACAGGGTTAGTAAAGCCTACGAAATTAAGAGCAATTGCACTGCGCGATCTCTCAAATGATGCCGAGGATATTCTCGAGAGAACCAGAAAACTCGAGAATATCCCCGCACTGCTCAAGCCGAATAGCGAATCGATCGCAGAGAGTCAACAGTCAGCAAATACACTACACGGCGAAGAAAGGGGGCTTAGAGAAGCAGTGGGATCCTACGTAAATACACTATCCTCAATATCAGATGAAGAATTAAACATAAATGCGATTAAGCCAAATTCAGAATTAGGGGAAATTCTAAAGCAAGCACTGGAAAACAACGATTGCATCGTTAAAGATGCAGGCGATAATGACATTACTGCTGTTATTTCGGCAAATAACGCTGATGAGTCGGAGCGAGTTAGGCGATTCGAGGAACTACAAAAAGAAGCAGAGGCCGTTGCCGGCGTAGCGCTGGGGCAGCTGGACCAAATAAATTCAGAACTGAAAAATCTTTGCACGCGTTATAGCCAAGCCAGGAAGCAATCGACAAACACACTTCACACCACTTATTACCAGGTTCTCAATCGTGCCAATTGGAGCGCCAAGAAATTCTACTGCCCAAGGACAATTTTATCAAAAAGCTATCTTCAGGCATTAATCGGAATAGATCTTGATAGTTCCCATACATTAGATCCAGATGACCTAATAAGTAGACTAAACAGCGATTCCTTCATAAGCAGTAGGCTGGCGAAGAAACCACAAATCGTTGACGATTTACTTAGAAGCCATGAGGCAATCCTCGAAATCATGGGCTCCTATCAGCTCATTCCCGACGAGAACGGAATAGTTAGGGCAGGAGCAGCAGCAGATTACATACTTGACCAATACAATCAAGAGTTAGCCCTATTCAGGCAGCGCTTGATAGAAGCCCTTACTGGCAGCCCAAATGGATTTTTAGGAATAAGCGAATCTGCACGGCTGTTTTACGACCCAGAAAGAGAGATCTGGTCATCCCCTGTGTTGCCTTATACGTATACAAATACAGAAGTCGAACAGTATGGCCAAGTTCTGCGGACAGACGTAGAACTCTTGATCCCCCTATGGGAGCACCTATGGACAGAAAAATCAGATTTCAGAAAAACAGAGTTGTTTAGGACGAATGAATCGATTCAAAGGATGTCCGAGAAGGAGGGGGAAAAGATTAAACAGATCGGTTATCAGTTTCAAGGCGACCTCCGAGAAGTTCGCTCCAATATGTTTCTTGCTAAAGCTGATTTCGATGCAAAATTACAAGAGCTTGAAGAATACGAGGAAGGTGTAAGGGAGCTTGGAATGATGGATGATAATCAATTGGCTCGTTTGCAATCTGCAACTCAAGAACTAGAGACTGTAAATCAAGAAACATCAGGAGATTCAGCAGGATATGAACAGATCCTGATGCTAGAACCAAAAAATCAACTCTTGCGGAGGCAAAGCAAAGTCCACGACCCAATTGATGTCATCAAGTCGCCTGACCTGCTCATTGAGGGAGGTGTAGACCGCGGCACAAGAAGGTTGATTTACTCAGATGACAAGGGGACCGATTCATGAGTCAATCAGGAGGTGGAGTAACCCATGCTGAATTACGGCAAGCGATTGAAGGAGCAAAAAGGCAACTAAAAGCTGAATTCGATTCTCAAATCAGGGAACTCATGAAAGAAATCTCCGCAATGGCTCGTCAAGTCGAGCGAGCAATCGAGACCCAAACAGCGGCGATCATCGCTGGTGTGGGAGCTACGACCGCAGCAGTTGTATCAACAAAGTCAGAAATTTCTGATACGAGAACTCAACTCAGCGAGAAGTTGACACTTCAATTGAGAAGTGAACTCCAATTAGAATTAGGACGAAAGCTGAACGTTGCTCGATCCGCTTCCGCGAAGTTCAAGCAGTTTTATCAGGATATCAGATCTAGATTTGAAAAATCAGTTGAAGGCGTCTTTATCAATAGAACAGAGTACGACGAAAGGTTTAATCAAATCTTCGAGGAGTATCAGAATAAAGTACGAACCATTGGTGAACATATCTTCCAAATCAGGGATGAGATTCGACTTGCTGAGTCCTCTTGTTCACAATCATTAGAAACAATTTACAGCCTCCCCATGGAAGTCGATTTGTATAGACTAGACATGAGAAGCCAAGAACTTGACGAAACAGTCAGCCTGCTCGAAGCCTCAAGGTTGCTGGAGATCAAGTCATCACTAGACAACCTGAAAGCAGCCGCTTCTCAGTTGAGCTATCAGAGGGCTCTTCCCACAAACGAGCGAGCGGGTTTTGAAGCCATCTACATTGGATCAACTGCTGGTGATCAAGACCTCTTGTTGGCAGCCAAGGCAATACGCAACCCAGGTACCTCGGTAAGTATCGACACCGGCAACATTAATAGTAGTGACAGTATAATTTCACCCGAAATACTCAGCACTGTTATCGAGACGCTGTCTAAACGCCAGATTCAACCATTAAGAGATGAGGAGTATCAAGAGCTTAGAGATGCAGTGACAACACTCAGTGATGATGGAATCATTTCCCCAGATGATGCAGCTATGGCAACAGCCGTAATTGAATCACGAAAAATCTCACAGTACGTCTGACAACCATGACCATTTCTGAAATCGGAGACCGACTTGTCCTCACCGGATCTGTTGATGGGAATGTCTTTCCCAAAACAGAGAAAGAGACGCTTTTCCCTTTAAGTATAAAGCCAGAAGATAACCCTATCCAAATTGACGGCTCAGTTTATGCGCGCTCAATTGACATAGGGACAGGTAGCGTGACTATTGTCGGGCCCATTGCATCCCGAGGTGATATCACAGTTGCCGCCGGAAGCGGTATTTTTAGAGCACTAGCAGGAATTACATCTCTATCAGGCTTTGTTGTAGGAGAAAAAAAACAATCCAACCGTCAACTCGTTGAAAATATCAACGAATGCAGGACGCTAGTAAGAGGGGACATCGTTTGCAATCAAAGCATTCTCCTAAATGATGCTATTGTCTTTGGGAGCATTAATGCAGTGAATTGCACTTTGGTCAACAGTATTGTGCTGGGAACCGTTCATTGCAGCGACCAGCTTTCCGTTGAGATGAGCAGCCTTGGTGGTTACTTAGCCAATACAATAATCTTCCGGGGTGTATGTGCACTTTATAATGCACTAGGTGAGAGTTGCGACAAGCCACAGTTCCTCCCCTACGAGGATTTGGACGGAACACTTGTGCCTTCTTCTGTTCATCTTTACCCTGCTATACGCTCGGAGTCTGGATTGCGATTAACCGCTGATCAAGTAACTGATGATTCTTTAAGTTATCTTTATCCAGATGTAGACTGGATTGCAGTACAAGCAGAGCCAGATCCACTATCCGACTCAGATAATTCTTCGATGCGTTGGGTGCTATCGATCGGAGGCCGAATTGCTGACTTTTCAAAGATCAATGAGTCATTAATCGCCTTATCAGAAATGCTTCGTGTTGGATTTGAGTATAGCCACTATAATACTGAGACCAGAGCCAAAGAGGTTGAGGGGGTTCTAAAACGCCTGACTCGGCCCGAGGCCGCAATTTTGCAAGCAGTCTGCTACTAGGCTCACGATGGCAATCAACAGAGGATTCGTCTACTTATTCCTTCTCGTTATTTACTGGTTTTTGTGTGGTGGTCCCGATTTTGTTTCTCATCCAGCGTCCCTTGGGCTTTATTGTATAGGCCTTGCATATATGGCAGTCATTATTTGGAATGAAAAACTTTTTAGAATGTTCTATGGTGACTCATATACATATGGAGCTGTAGGTCTTGGTGTTGCTCTTTCATTTGGCCTTCCAGCACTACTCATCACTTCTCTTCTTGTAAGAGTTGACTCAAATATTGTACAAATTCCAGATTGGATTGGAAGGGTTGGAGTTGGATTCCTGCTTCTTGGATTACTGATAATCGCCTCCGTACCTATATTTACATCTAACACAGTCGAAATTCTGCCGATGAAAGAATCTCGTAGATGGTACGATGACGAAACTACAACCTCGGAGGATTCAAGCGATGTTTGACTGGATCAAGAACGAAACCAAGACCCTCTATGTTGCGCGACCAGATGCTGCCTTCAATGATTTAATTTGGGCGCATCCTGATCGATCGATTCCCCGAGGAGCAAAGATAACGGTACGATCTGATGAAGTTGCCTTGTTCTATCGAGAAGGAAAACTGATTGGCAGGATTCAACCCGGCACCGTATTGATGGATACAGCAAATGTGCCCTTTTTGGGACATTTGCTGATTGATCAATTTACTGGAGGGAATCAATTCATAACAGAGTTGTATTTTTGCAAGACATCAGAAACACAACTCTCTATATATCAAGAGAACCTAGGCCAATTCACTGATATTCTATCTACTAATTTGGTGTCTCTCTATGGAGGGCTTGAATACACTGTGTTGGTTTCAGATCCTGAGCGGCTAATTCAAGGTATTGGTGGGCAAAATGCCGCCACTTCGGAGTCGGCTGTTGAGAAGCTTAATGGCAGGGTTAACAACATCCTTCGAAATATTATAGGCCAGCTATCAAAAACAAATCAAATCACAGACGTCACATCTGGAGCTCTTACCGACGCAATTAGTGATTCTGTTCAGAAGCGATTGAGCGACGAGTTCGCTCAGGTTGGAGTCAGCCTGATTAGGCTCATGAATCTTGTTCTCGCTCTAGACCCCGAGAGCGAACAGCTGCTCAGAGAATTTGGGAAGAGAAGGTCTGACCTACGCATCCAAGAAATGGGAGCACAGCTTGCTACTCAGGACGGTTTCGCAGAATTCAACCTGATCCAGGGACAGCGTCAGGCACTTGAAGGACTGGGAGATGGTCTCGCCACTGGCAACAGCCCTATCTTGATGGGTGGGCTTGGTTTGGCAGCAGATCTTACGGGACAATCACGCAATCGTATTTCCCGGTCTACTGGAGCGAATCCAGGCCATGGACGAGGTGGCCCGATACGGGGGGAAAGAAAGTTCTATTACTTGCTTAATGGTCAGGAAGAGGGACCCATAAGTTCTCGTAATTTGGCGCTTTTAGCTTTGTCAAAGAATATATCGTTGGCTGATCTTATGATCCGCAGTGAGGATGACGACCCGTCCTCGATGTTCGCTGCAGAATACGAGCCTGGTATTCGCGATGAGTATAATCGGAGAAAGCCTGCCTAGTTATTTCATTGTCGGTTTCCGATTATGCCCCTGCCTGACTACTCTCGAATAAAGGATGCCCTTCTGTGGTCCAAGAACGAGGAACAATCTTGGGGCACTCTTTTAAGACTTCTTCAAGAGGGTTCCATTTCTTCTGCTGATTCAGATGCTTCATTGCATTCCGAATCCTTGAAGGAGGTAAAGCTGTTCAAGGTTTTGTCAGAGTGGGATTTTTTCTCTTCCCCATCTCTTGATGAGGCTGCTTCTGCATATGGTGTCAAATCCTGGCAAATTACCGAGTTTATTGAGGGCTTACGTGATGACTTGTCGATTGATCAATCGGATTTAATAGTTTATTCCGCTCCACCAGCGACTCCGACGCCACAGGCTGTTTCGTATCAGTCACCTGATTCGCATCGGTCAACAGCAGATCTAGGCCAATCTGAGGTGGAGCCATCTCGAGCGGCACACTCACCGCTTTTGCATCCTCAACAAAATCAACCGTCAGCTCCATCTAAGATCGTTCTTGCATTGGCTGCGGTTGTCTCAGCCCTCGCGGTCTTGGTAATTGCATTGGTTGCCACGATTTCCACTCAACGCAACGGAGATGCCCTCACGGACAGTGGTAGTGGACCTAGTAATCCAAGTGATACCCAGCCAAGCAACCCCTCGCCCCCACCTTCAAAGCCGGATTCAACAAGTGATCAGGTATATTTTTCCGGTATTGATCTTCCTGTTACTAACAGGCTCTGCAATAAGAAAAAGTCTTTCTGTATCTATAACTTGGCTAGCCTGGTAAATAGAGAGAGTGGGGAGGCGACATACACCTTTTCAGATTCAGCAAATGGGCAGCAGGTCAATATTAGTGGGACAATTACAGTTTCCAATATCGAGCGTAACGGGAGCAGTAGAGTTTTTACTTTCGCGTTTCGTGATGATCAATCATCCACAACTCCTGGTTGGGCTGCGGCGGGCTACTTCAACCTCGCGCAGGATCCCAGCCCCAATAAGCCTGGCATTTTGACCAAGTTTAAAACTACTGAAAGTTTTGGGCCTAAGACTCCTGTGGGTTTGGAAAATACCTCTTACTTGTTCCCTGACTGATGAGTGCATGGCGCAGCTTAAAAGGGCTACTATTTTTGTCTTTTTTCTGTCTTTTCTTTTGACTGCTTGCGATTGGAAACGCTTGTCATCGCTTCCCAATGTGTCTGCGGGTCTTGACACTCCTCAGCCCAATGTCATTGGCCTTGGCGCGCAGTCCACAGATAATCTGGCAAAACCATTGCCCACCAAGATTATTGACGCGTGTGCAACTACGATTGGGCTGGGTGAAGAGCAGATTGCTCTCGCCGATCCCACTAATTATGGCCTGCGAGATGCTCGTGACTATAGATTTAATCATATACCTTCGCGTCCGATGCTAATCGTTCTGCATGAGACGGTCATGGGAGAAAAGGAAACTATTTCGTTGTTCAAGACGCGTCATCTGCGCAATGATGACCAAGTAAGCTATCATTTATTAATTGCGAGAGATGGTCGAATTATACGTGTAGTTCCTGATGCTAATCGTGCATTCGGCGCCGGGATGTCCCAGTTCATGGGGCACACCATCCGATCAAAGCCAGGCTCTGTCGGTTCCATCAACAATGTTGCCCTTCATGTGAGTCTTGTGTCTCCACCTGATTCCGATGACTCAGATTCTCATTCTGGTTATACAGCCGAACAGTATTCAGCGCTCGCCAAGCAGGTCCTTTATTGGCAGATGAAGTATGGCATCCCCATGGCTTATGTAACCACTCATTATGCCGTTGATAGAAGTCATTCCAGATATGATCCTAGAAGTTTTTACTGGGATAGATTCGACGCGGCACATCGTGCCTTATCGTTTGCCTGTAAGGTGCCGTACTTTTCCCAGCCTGGCTGATTTTCCTTTTTTTGGTCTGCAAGAGTCTGCAAATTACATGATTACTTTTACTAGCTGTAGTTCATTGGTCGCACAGTCTTGTAAGCCTATGATATCTTTACTGCCAGTCGCCATTGAGGTCCTCCTTTAGCTTTTTATGCAGGTCTGACAGTGGCAGATCGCGCTGGATTGCGGACTCCCGTCACCGAAGTGGCCGCCGTGTGGTCTCGGCGAGCTCTTGCATATGCACCATCAGTAGAGCTCTAAGTCTCCTTGGTATGGCATGACGATCCTCTGTCTCGCGGCGGCCGCTGCACCTAGGATGTGTGCTGGCCCGGCACGGCGAGGCGATGGCGGAGTTCGCCGCCATGGCCCTCTTGCCCATGCGGGTGCAACGGCTGCCGCTGCAGCGCCTGATCGACCAGAGCGCCAGCGCCAACCTGCGCAACCACCTCACCCAGGTGACCGCCGCCGCCCTGCGGCGCGACAGCCGCCAGGCGGTGCGCAAGCTGTGCGAGCCCGATGGCAGCGGTGCGCTGCGCTTCCGCCACCAGGCGGCCGGGCACAAAGGGGGGCAGCTGCTGGCGCACCACGCCGGCGGGGTCGGGTATCGGCATCTATGCCGCTGGTGCCCTAGAAGCTCTCTACACCGGTGGTGACCTCTCCGTCGCTCAGCTCAGGTCCATGACCTCCGGTGATGGTTCCGCTGCTGCCATGGCGAACCAGGTCTCCTCCTATGGATGGACTGGGGTGTAAAAGATTCACAGCTAGCAATCCTGCTCAAAGGGAAGCTGGTGAGGGGCAGTCGTGCCCCCATCCAGTAGTTCCAGAATGCCAACGCTCTAACTGATATGCACTTGCCAGACCTGGATCCACCTTGCCTAAGTAATTAAAGAATCCAATACCTTTGGGGTGACACTTTTTTTTGATGATACTTATCCCTCTTCCTTGACGACTGGCATAATGGACAAAAGAACTTTGCCTTACACTTTGCCGTTGCCGACTCTTCGTATCCATCCAAATAGCTTGCAACAAGATCAAGGCGATATCTCTGATCAATAAGTGATTCCATATTGCTTTATTGCGACTTTAGAATTATAAGCAAACTCTTCATGTGTGTCAACTTGACACAACTGAATGATTGCAAGTAGAATAACTACGTGGTGGTTCAATGAATCACTATAGGATCTCTAAGTTCTCAAATACATAAATAACTACGTAGTAGTTTCATCAGATTGTAAGTATCTATAGAACCCACAGCAAACAAGAATAAAAAATCATCAGATACGCCCGAAGGGCAAATCCCGAAGGGATTTGAATTAGAATCTAATTTTAAATATCATTAAAAATTAGAAGTTGCTTCTACCTCCTTCTTGGTCTAGTGACCTTAGGGAGCAGGGTACGGAATCGTGAAAACCCAAGAATCTCAATAAATACTTATAACGTCAACAGAATCCGCAGATGTCATTTGTATTCCCAGCAAAACCACTCAGGGACCAGATCTCCTTCAAGCAGCATGAGTTTTACATCCTAGAGATGAGAGACCGCTTATGTGCTCACTATAGGTTGAACAAAAGCGATCTCATAAAATATCTCATCAAGAAGGAGGAATACTCACTGAAGAACCCCAATGGAATACTCAGTCTGAATCCATGATGAAACCGATATCTCTCACGAAGATTGAATACATGATGCTGGAGGAGATAGCAAAGAAGCACCGCAGCAAACCACTTGATTACCTCCGTAACTGGATTCGATCTGAACATGCCAAGGTTAGAGGGTAGATATGTCG
>Ga0194122_10006955_pt1 | contig 10040 bp, 8 predicted proteins | sample TA2MahCa10mmetaG_FD_155487 | JGI IMG/M metagenome (GOLD analysis project Ga0194122, IMG submission 155487) | Freshwater microbial communities from Lake Tanganyika, Tanzania - TA2015021 Mahale Deep Cast 10m | ecosystem: Environmental > Aquatic > Freshwater > Lake | place: Tanzania: Lake...
GTTGTATCATTTTGGAGTATCTTTGTTCGATAAAATTTTTGGCGGCTTCTACTTTTTCCTTAGTGGCTTTAGAAAGAGGGAGGTCTTTGACTTTTTCTGACATTCTTAAAATCTAATTAATTTCAAAATACTTCAAATCAAAGTAATACTAACAATATGATAAATAACAAAAATAGACCATAAAACTTTATAATTGTTACACCTAACAAACAGATTAATTTTATTTACATCAAACAAAAAACTAATAATAACTTTTAACCAGCATGCAACGCAATCCACCCTATGACTACTACATCAAGTTACTCATCATTGGCAGTAGTGGAGTTGGAAAAACCAACATACTATGTAGATATTGTGAAAATAGTTTTATAGCATCGCATCTTGCCACCATTGGCATTGATTTTAAAACTAAAACCATCAATCTAGGCAAAGATAAATTGAAACTTCAAATATGGGATACAGCAGGACAATAAAAATTTAAAACACTCACTCAAACTTACTATCGAAATGCAATGGGTATCATCGTCACTTATGCTGTCAATGATCGCCAAACGTTTGATGAAGTGGAAAATTGGGTCAAACAAATTCAACTACATGCTTCTGACAACATAATGAAGGTGCTAGTAGGCAATAAATCTGATTTATAAAACAGAAAAGTGAGTGAAGAATAAGGTCAATCTTTGGCTAAGTAAATCGGGATGAATTTTTTCTAGACAAGTGCCAAAACCGGTAGAAACATTGAGGAACTTTTCCAGCTGATGGCTGAGAGGATAAAAAAAAGAATAGATGAAGATGAGAAGAAAGGCGTGCTTTTTTTTACAGGCGCAAAAATATTAAAAAAAGATGACAGGTTAGGATAAGGACAAGAACGCTGTTGCTGATATTTGTTTCTTCCTAACAATAACAATTCAAACACTTTTAAAGTTTAAATGATATTATTAAGATGTATAATATGAAATCACTTGAATATTTAAGCGAACAAATCGAGATAAATCCTCTTGATATTGAGTCTATTGAAATGAGGAGTGAGATACTCACGATACAAGGCAAGTATGATTAAGCCATTTCTGATTGCACTAAACTCATACATCTCGACACATCTCGTTAATACTACGTAAAAAGAAGCCAGCTTTTAAAAAACAATCGGCAGTATCTTGATGCCCTTAGAGATCTTTCGACTGCCAGCCAGATGTAAAAAGAATCGGAAGAAGAGACAGCCGTAGATGTATTTTTTTAAAACTCAGTTTGCATGAAGAACATCAAAGAGGTAGAGTAGATTGCAGAGTTAGTTGAGAGAGGGAAAGATAAATAGAAAAATCTAAATATTTAAAAAACAATACAATAACTGTTAGTAGTACAGTTTATCCAAAAGAAGTAAAATAAAGAATACAGGAAATAAATATAGAAGTTAAAGAAATTTTATCAAGATCAGACTCAAGAATTACAAGTGATTAAACAACTGTTGGGAGAGATAAAAAAGAAGTAAAGCCAATTTTATATCAATTATCAGTATAGATTCTAAGAATAACTCAGAAAGAGGAACCAACCAAGCTAGCATAGTAATAAATTACAATTTTACTTCAAAACTTTTGCATCTGAAATGGAAAAGTACTATATCGCGGCTAAAAATCTGCATAAAATATAAGATAAAACTATTAAGTTTTAGGATTTTGAAAACATGATAAACAACAAAAAGAATACTAACATACTAAATAGACTTTATAAACTTTTTGATAAATATGGATCACAAGTGCAAAAACTAGAACAAATTTTAGAACACATCCCTTATATAGGTACAACCTTTAAGATTGTAAAAACAGCAATCAAAGCCAACGGTTGGAAATAGCAAATTAATATTGAATATTAGTGCAAAAACATCGAAGAACTCGCTATAAATACAACTACTTTCAATTATTTTAGTACCAATCTTGCTTACTATGTTGTAAAGTATTATTAGAAACAGATAATTGAAGAGAAAAGCTCATACAAAAGCAATTGGGAGTTATTGATCAATAAGATTAAAGAAATGAAAGAAAAACAATTAGGAAAGCATTAATATAAACATCAGCTGACTCCAGAAGAAGAAAAAGTTAGAGACTATGCCATAATACACGCGAGTATACTAATGATAGGCTATGCTATCAGACAAATTAGTTTCAAGCCTGAACACATCAAAAATATCAATAAAATCTTTGAAAATAATCAGAATTAAGCCTTCGAGCAAATGAATGAGATCTTTTCTCTAATAAACAGAGTTGAAACAATTTTGAAATAAAAAAATTCTCGTTAGGGTACTTAATAGTTATCAACTGCTTCCTCATCATCATCATGTATTATATACTGATTTACTTATTTTAATAAATGTAGTATGAATGATAACAGCCAACAATCATTTCTCACAAACTGATCTCATGCAAATCCTTATTCATAACAGCATTTCTGAACATCTCGGATTTGTCTTTAGTGATTACACAGTAGTCAACATTTGATCCTGAGCCCAAATCATGGTAAATACCGGCAGAAATGGCCTCGATAACCAAAGCAACTGCTTACTATCTTGTCATATCGTCTTTGTATTTTGATTATATAATTGTCATAGCGTGCAAACTTCCAGAACCCATAGTTGCGTAGGGCAAGTAGGAGTAACTGCATAAAAAATAAAGTACTTTCCTTCTGCACTCAACATAACCAAGTGAGGACCCAAAATGTCATAGCCACCCACAATGAGATAAGCACCTAGATTTCCTTGATATCTGTAAAGTAAGTTGGCAGTTGATGTAATATAAGAACTAACTCTTGTTTGTCTTCCAGAGTTGAGTCTTTGAAGTTCGAGATTTGATGACATAAAGAGATTGACGAACTGGGTATCAGCAGCTGTTCCGGCACCACAGGCATAAATGTTAGGAGCAATGTAATGGATTTTTTCGCAATTTTTTTCAACTACTATAGATCCTCCTGTAGCTCTGGTATCAGCAGCAAGTACAACTCCTCCGTTATACTTGACTCCGACGATAGTGGTTCCTGTTTTTTTATAGGAAAGTGATTTGATAACTTTTTTTTCTTCAAGCAGGGCGTTTCTGAGTGAGATGGTTGTTACCTTTGAGAGAAAGCAAAATCGAAGCCTCCCATTTGTTGAGCGTAGTTATGAAGATGAGCCATTATTTAAAAATAATTCAAATATAATTAACAAATCTTATGTTTGTTTAACTTGATAACTCTACTAAATATAAAGTAGATAATCTTTCATAGATCAGCTACCTCCTAAATTTTTGAAGAGTTTCTTCATTGACAACTGCTATTTGTCTATTGAATATTTGTAGATGACATACAGTTCAGGGTTGGTCAGTTTGATGTGTCTTGATAGATTTCTGCTAAACTAGTCGAATTAAAGTAGTCCCTTGTTTGTTGGATCAACATCTATATAAAAGAAAATGTACTTTTCAAAAACCAGATCAAAAAATCTTCGTAATTATTGAAATTTCTAGCCAAAGACTTCACTTTTCCCAAAGCTGCCTCAATATTTACTTCAGGGAACTTTTCAGGTCTCTATCTCATATAGTTGAGAGTGAAATCATCAGCTTTAAGGAGTTGGAAATTGTAGGCACCCAACTGTACAATAGCTCCGATTTGGAAATCAGTATCAACTAGATATCTACCTTAGGTTTTATGTTAATGTTTCTTCCTCTAAAAGAACTTTCCTCCCCAAATACCTGAATTTTTATCAGCATTTTGGTAAACTTGAATAGTATCATCTCCACAGAAGAATGATAAAATAAACTTTCTATTGTGTTAATCCCTATTTTGAGAGATAAGTCTTGCTTCGAATCTAAGCACATATTGATCGTTAGTGAACAACTTAGTCATATCTTTTTTGGGTGGTTTTGGTTGTAAACTAAAGACACTTCCTAAAGAATCTTCAGGAGTTCCATATCCGTTGAAAGGGGGAATTTGATGCTACACTGGCTTCTTTTATCCTTCTTCTATTTTAATTGGATTGAGCTCAATGCCTAATTTATATCTGTAGTAAGCTTTTGTGAAATCATCTGCATCATATACTACACAGTCTCTTCCGAAAACATTGATGTGTTCTCCTATTGTGAAGTCAGCAGGTGAATAGAACTCTTATTTTTTCAAGCTCATGCCAGGATAGACAGTGTTTATAGCTTTCTTGGGAAGCTTTTGTCTTTTTAGCAATAATGGGAAAGGATCCCTGCCTGAATTTTGGAATCTAACTTATTTAACTTCAACTGTATCATCAGCTAAGAAATAGTTCAAAGTAAAGTAATTGTATCCTCCTTACAATGTAGCATCGTTCCAAAGCAATCTGTAAGAGAGGACTTTTCTATCATTATCAAGATACTTTTTTAGTCCGTCGTTAGGGTGTCCTCCTCCGAGTTTTACCTAAATGTACTCCTTATACTCCTTTGTATCGGGAGGATTGATTTTAGCATCTTTTGTTCTTATAAATGTTTTGAATAAATCGTTGGGGAGTGCTTCGGGTTAGTTGAGAGATACTTCCATATAGCTATAGAACTCTTTAGTAAAAGGATCACAATCATAGATTCTGAAAATTCTCTCGAAGAAATTTATATTGATTGCGATGTTAAGATCCTTCCATGTGTAGTGATCAGCAAGCTCTCCAATCACTTTTGGGACCTTTTGTCTTTTTAAAAAGACTCCTTGAGGTATACCTGAATTTTAAACTTTCTTCTCAGTGATGTAGATAGTCTCATCAGAGAGGTAGTAATAGATAAGGACAGGCCTAATTCTATAGTTTTCAAGTCTGCTTTCTACAACATGCTATTGAAAATATGCGTAGAATCTCAGAACTTTACGATCATACTTGAGCCAAGGAGGTTGAACTCGCGGAATGTAATCATTCTCTGGTGCTTGTCTTGGTTTTTGAAAGCTAAGATTGTTGAGTGACTTAGTCATTTAGTCGATCAAATTTTCATCGATTTCTTATTTGAGGAACTGTCTCTTCTCCTGCTGAGAACCATCTACAAAGTTGAATTGCTGTGTTTTGTGGAAATTTTGTTTATAGGGATCGTGGAACACGTGTCCAGGTAAAAAAGGTACTTCTTTGGGAATGTTAACTTGCATTATTTATACTTAAGTTATATTTTTATTTCATAACCTAAATAAAATCGTTTTATAAATGAAGAATGTATCATTTTTTCATAGCCTACAAGAACTACTTATAGTCGATCTCTCCATCTGAGTTTTTGTCACACTACTGAATGATTTTATCAATGTTCGTGTAAATGATCATATTGCCTTGCTAAAAAACTTTTTTGATCTCATCTTTGGATATCTTTCCACTTTTGTCTTAATCCAGCTCCTTGAAAATGTACTCCAAATACTGTTAGGTTTGTAAAAGAGAAGACTCAAGACAGCAAGCCAAAAATTCACTGTAGTTGATCTTTCCGTTTTTATCAGTATCAACATAGTCCATAATTTTTCGTAACTCAGCAATATTAGCATTCTCATTCTGTTTCTCTAACGCAGTCTGCAATTAATCGATAGTAAGGTAGCCATCTGAGTTAGTGTCGATTTGCTCAAATAAAACTCCTAAGTGATGAATTTATTTTTAGGGCAATTGAGTTGCAATATAGGTCATGATCAAAGTTTTAAACTGAATAAATCTATCTCTACTTTTGAAAAACTAGTAAAGTTTTTAAGTTTTTTGAAATCTAGAGTCAAAGTTTTATGTGGAAGCTGTTTGGTCATCCATGGATGGTTTAGTATCTTATCAATCGTTATTCTTTCTTGAACTGGTGATAGCATACACATTATGAGATCCTTGACTTCATTACTGAGATTTTTAGCTTAAGGAACTGCATAATATACATAGTACTATTGAACGTAAATTCCATTTTCTTCACATTTTCCATAATTTCCTTGTCATTATCTCCATCAAAAGGAGGAGCAGCTGTTACCAAAATATAAAGTATAACTCCAGCAGACCAAATATCACAACGTTCATCATAATCCAAGTTAATTACTTAGGGTGCAATGTAATAAGAAGTCCCGATCAATTTATTCTTTTTCTGAATGATGAGCTCTTCTCTCATTGAATTTTTCCACTGATAAGATAAGCCAAAATCAATGATCTTCATCTCCAATGTTTTGGAAGAGTTCATGAGGAAGTTTTCAGGTTTGAGATCTCTATGTGCGATTTTCTGAGAATGTAAATACTTAACACATTTGATAATTTGTGTAAATATTTCCCTTGCATCATTTTAACTGAAGTTACCATTTTCTTATAATCGACTGAAAAGCTCTCCTCCTTCGCAATAACTATATAAGTTACATTGTACTCTTGAACTAAGTAGATATTTTTCTAATCTTAAAAGGTTTCATAGAGTCTAATTATCATTGGATGGTCCAATTTCCTCAAGATTGCGATTTCATTCTGTAAACTCTAGGGATATTTGACCATTTTTTTGACGATCACTTTGATTGCTCTGTAGGTGTGTGGAGGTTCTTTAAGTTTGGCTTTATAGACAACTCCATATCCACCTCTTCCGAGTGGCTGAGTTAATAAGTAATAACTCTGGGACTGAATTCGTAGTATTATCTGATATCCTCTTTTCTGCTTTTGATGAAAAAATCCTTTTTGATTATGAGTTTATCTCCCGTAAGATTCGACTCCATATATAAATTATCTATAGCATAAAATCCATCAAATTATGAACTGTTAAGTCGATATTATCAACAACACTTTTTCTTTTGCTGCTAGACGGCTTGCTTTCTATTCTACTCTCCCTTTTTGTTCAGAACAATCAACTATTATTTTTTCGGTGGCTATTCCGATTTTTTAAGAGGCTATTGCTTCTGTTAGCTCATGCTTGAACTCTTCATTACTTCGGGTTGAGATTGAGGTTGAGATTGAGGTTAAGTCACAGCTTTTTATAGTTCTTGATATCTTTAGTAATACCTTCGGCGATTCTAGTGAAAATGAGATCAATATTGGTGCCTTCCTTGGCCGATACCTCGTAAAATGCTAGTTTTTTGCTTTATGCATAGTCGAGACCTCGCTGTTTCGAGACAACTCTTTTTTATTCAAGGTCTACTTTATTGCCTACAATCATAGTGATGATGTCAGTTTTGGTGAAATCCTCTTCAAATAGCAAAGCAGTTACTGATAACTTTCAGCTCATAGTCTAAGCTGGCAAACGTCTACTATTTTGTTATATCGTAAACTATGATCGCAGCCGATGATCCCTTATAAAAAGTTTTCATTAACGCTCTTGTTTAGAATACTTGTACCTGTATTTTTACTGGCCCGCTGTGTCCCATATTTGGAACTTGATACGAGTTCCATTGTTTGTCATTACTGTTTTTGTCGCATACTCCACTCCGATGGTCATCTGCCATCCCTCCAAAAACTAGTTTTTAGTATATCGGAGAAGGATATTAGACTTTCCCACTCCAGAAGACCCCACAAGAATAAGTTTGAACATGAAATCATAGTCCTTTTTACCGCTTGACATTTTTTGTATGTTTAATAATAAATCATGGAAGCCTTAGGACTGCGCTTATTCCCAGAAATATCAAAAAACTTTAGATAAAAAAACAGCGTTTAATTTCAATCGAAGAAGTGAATAAAGAGTTAAGAATTAAGAGATTATTGTTGATAAAGAAATAGGATTATTATTTTTTTAAAATGAAGAATATATACGAACTGAAATTAAAATGACTACAATTTTCATCCGTTAAGGAGTTTCCTAATGGCTCTTCTTATTATCCCGATTGAATGGTGATGCTCATCATCTTTGAGCTGCTTTAGTTGATCTGCACTAATACCACTCAGACCTTACCATCTTCTCTACAGCCATTTTATGTACTCTACGCTGTATTCTGGATGGTATTGAAAAGTCAACACTCGATGGTCCTCAGAAACAAACATCTCCATCTCACAGCTAAGGCTACCAGCGATTCGTTTATAACCTTGAGGAATGTCTGTTACATAATCAGAATGGAATTCATAGAGTTTAAATGTGCTTTTTAGTTCAGCTAATTCATTGAGGTAGGGAACTACCTTAATGATATTATGTTCTAGATTTAAAGTTTATAGACCTTTCGTTAGTTTTCTTTTTTCAACCTTAATCCCACTGGTATGTGAGATGAGCTGGTGGCCAAAGCAGCTTGCGACAACTCTAAGTTTATTACTCATTTTTAATGCTTTGACGAGATTTGAGGCAAGCTTTCTTATGTTTTTATGCATATTGTTCACAGAATAAGAGCTTCCAGTCAGAATCACAGCATCATAACATACAATCTACTAAGGCGAGGGAATTTCCCCTTTCAGTATTTTATAACTTTTCCATTTGTCGCCCTTCTGATAAAAGATTCCGGCAAAAAGACAATCAAGATTAATTTTGGGTGCGGTTTTATCAGTTTCAGTCACAGACAAGCTGAAATTGATAATTGCTATGTGTCTGTTTTATTGCGCAGTACCCGCTTCCTTTTTATCCTAGTACAGAGTTTAACAAATAAACTGTTTCAGGTCAACTGAAGGTTAGCTGAGACTGTATTCGATAAATTTTTTAGTCTCACGTATTATCTAAAGATAATCATTTGAAACTTCGCTAATAATTATCACTTCATCTTTCGTTACAACGACTGAATCTTTACTGACCAGTTCAAATAAGAAGTCACACCAGATCTCTAAATAATCTTCACTTGGCCGTAACTATGCAGTTCCACGCTTCTTCTTGTTTTTATTTAGTTCTTGGAAATGAACGGTGAGTATATTTTAAGGATAGAGTTTGATGACAGAGCTCAGCTCTTCTGCAAGAGAAATGATGAAAGAGCCTGAAGATTGTAAACTATTGCTTACTGTGTATGATAGAAGTAGAAGTTTATCTTAAAACACAAATCCTATTTTCGAATGGGAGAGCATAGTTTTTATAATATAATTATCTTATACTATAAACTGTCCATGTTAGAGTGATTTTTTAGTAGTATAGTTTAGAAATAAATCTGACCAAAAAAGAAAACTTATTTTTCATTTAACTAACCTTATATTATCATGAAATATCTATTACTTTTAGTTATTTTAGTCACCATCTTCGCAAAATAAACTAACAACGTCCCACCTCTTGATTAGGCCATTGGAGACACCATTTTTCAATAAGGTAACTCCCAAATTAAATAGCCAAGCCTTATCTTATCTATGTGGCGGATTATCGAAACTAGAAAATATTTAATACTTTGGACGAGTATTGTAAAGACAAACTTTGCACAATACTAGATGTATATTTTTAACAACTAAGAGTGAAAATTAAATGCACGAAATGATGAGTACTTTTGTAGGCATGAATACGAATCAGTATCTTCTGATACTTGACAGTACCAAATACTAAAAGTACACTCTTCCAGTTGACTAAACTATCACTGGTACAGATTTCTTAATTTAGTTTAGCAAATTGATGAGTTTTACTCAAGTTTTTCAGCAGGCACTCTTGAAAGATATTATACATCTTAAGAAATTCCAGCTGAAAATATTGATCCATATTTGACCAAAGTTGTCGGTAGAACCTATGAGAATTTCCTCAACAAACCAGCAAAGATAAAAGTGCTCTTCCTTTTCTCGGATGATGAAGGCTGTACTACATGTAAAGATGTCTATGATATCCTCGTAAAAGCAGCAAAGTCTTTCCCTGATAAGAGTCAAGTAGAGTTCGGTCATTTTGACTTGTTCCGCAATGATCACAAGATGTTAAAGTAGGTTTCTGTGCCAGTAGTACTAGTTTACACAAATCCGCCACAATACATAAAGTTGGAAAGTTTACAAAAGATCTAAAAAATCGAATAGATCTTGAAGGAGAGCTTGGCCTTTATATAACTTTGACATCTGATAAATACTCTTAAACTCTCTCAAATAGATTTATGAATTTAAATTATCATTAATAAGTCTAAGATAGTAAATGGGGAAAAAGGAAATGAAAAAAATCGTAAAAGATAAGACTGCTGCAAAATTTCACCTTAAAAAATCTTACCAAACTCTTTTCCTACTCCTCGCACAAAATTTG
>Ga0194122_10006960_pt1 | contig 10036 bp, 13 predicted proteins | sample TA2MahCa10mmetaG_FD_155487 | JGI IMG/M metagenome (GOLD analysis project Ga0194122, IMG submission 155487) | Freshwater microbial communities from Lake Tanganyika, Tanzania - TA2015021 Mahale Deep Cast 10m | ecosystem: Environmental > Aquatic > Freshwater > Lake | place: Tanzania: Lake...
GAGAACAATGCGCAGAAGCTTTTGCCTTAGCCTTGAACTCTAGCGATCCTGCGCTAAAATCCTGACAATTGAAATCAAGCTGGCCTGCCCTAGCCTTAAAGCCAGGGCGGGTCTTAAACCATGACAAACGATTACACTGACGATCAGCTATTGGCTATGGCCATGGCAAACATTGGTGAGTTCATTCATGACAACTCACCACACTACGTTTTGATCGAAGACGATCCACGTAACGAAGAAGACTACGATACGTGGGCTTACGGTACCGAACCGTTGCCTTACGATCACACTTGGCAGTCAAAATCAATTGACGTTGAATTAATTGAACTACAATGACTAAAGAACTTTTAGAAGAAGCTTATCAGTTGTTTCAAACTTTTGATAAGCTTTGTTGGTCTGCAGCAATTAATCAGAAGCCTGATCTTTATGATAGGTATCGCAAACTTGAAATAAAAGCTTTGAAAAGATATGAGCGCCGTTTTAAAAAGATTAAGCAGAATTGTTAATCCTTCTACGGTTACGATTACAAAAGAGCAGTTCTTTAATGATTTGCTTAGTCAAAGCAGGCAACGTTTAGTTATTGATCCAGAAGCAGTTGTATCTCGTCAAAATAATCCTTACTTACAACAGGCTTTACACAAGTCTCAACAATTTGCACAACGTGCATTACAGCAACACATTGATCCTGCTGCTTTAGAAATTGATAACTTACTTGGTTCTATCGGTATTCCTTCTAATATTTCTGGAACTCGTGGGTATCCAACTACTCATTATGTTTTAGAGCCAGGTGTTTATTACAAACGTCAACATAAATTACAAGCGGGCCAGGCTCGTCCCACACCAGAATCTCCTGGTGTTATTCAAGAGTTTATTGGATTTAAAGATACTCCAATGATGGATTGGGATGTGGCTGGTCCTTATCATGCAGATCGTAATGCTACAATACGCCACCTCGGAGATGTAGAAGAAAATATTCAAAACTATCTTAAGCAAAATCCTGAATCAACATTGCGTCTTTATCAATCTCCTGGTGGTTATCGTGCTTTTGATTTAACAACAAGACAAAGCCCTGTTCAGTACAATCAATCCTTTGAATTATTGAATGTGGATCCAGACTATCAAATGATTTCTCAACAACGTCCAGATAAACTTAAATACGAAGGTCCGATTGCTTTAAATGATACAGAACGTTTTAACGTAAGAATTAATCCTAAAATTGGTCGTGTTGACTGGGTTGCTCAACCAATAGCAGAGCTGCGTGGTGCCAAGGCAATCATTGATCCTACAAGCATTAGGCGAGTTATGGAATATCACGACAACCCAATCAAGCAAAACTTTTTACAAGGAGAAGCACAAGCGGCAAGTATTGAAAAGATTAAAGAAAACTTACCTACTGCATCTGAATTCTTGCAAAAACAAGTCAGATCTTATCTTGGTTTGTAAGCTAAAGTCATTTGCCCCATAATCACACATGGCGTTCTACTTCAATCGAGGTAGATGTAAGTCCAAGTGCGCCCGAGTAGCCCAGCGGAAGAGGCAAACGACTTAAAATCGTTCCAGCGTGAGTTCGAATCTCACCTCGGGTACCAATCCACCTGCACACAACACCATGCAAATTCTTGCTGCTTTCAAATCAATCGTTCCGGAATTCCATGCTTTCTCCGACGACGACAATCGTTACAACCTTGGTGCAACATGGACTGCACCAGATGGTCTCAAGGACTACCACAACTTGGAGCTCCGCTATGTACACAACTCTGAGCGCCTTGCGCTCCAGGGCGATCCGCAGCCGGATGGTAGCTGGCGTTACACCGAACCCAATGGTTCTATACACACCATCACTGCCGACCGCGCCAAGCACTTCATGGAGCAGACTCATCAGCATGCCACAATCATGTGCGCCATGCTCGACAAGCTCCGTGAATCGGGTGCAATGGAACCGGTGGTAGACGCCGAGGCCAAACCTGCCTAAGCTACACACGGAACCTCTGGGCCCCTGCGTAAGCGGGGGCTTTTCTCTATGATCAGTCAATCTCAAAATGATCCCATTGATCTTGACTTGGTTGAACAAGTTATTGCTTTAGTACCGGAAGAAACCTGGTCGGTTGTTATCGACGCTGTCGTTGCTAACCTCGTTGACGCTATGTCGAGTGCTGTACTTGAAAGACTAACTGGTTCACTTGACGATGTTGAAAGCGCAGAAGAAATCCTTTTGGATTATTACCGTGCTGAAGATCGCCAAGAAGAGTTGATCATTGATGCATTCAAAATTATTGGTACAGAGAATACGCTGTATCTTCTTGATTCATTACAACTTGGTAAGTGCGTTGAAAGTTTAGTAGAGAGCAACCCTGCAATCTGCTCGGGACAACTCGTGTTTAAGGGCACGCGTATACCTGTAGCCGTAGTAGTGGGGCAGTTGCGTGCTGGCGTTCTTCTTACAGAACTACAAGAGGATTTTCCTCAGCTCAGTCGTGCTGCTTTGGACTACGCGGAGGCTCAAGCCCGTACACCCAAGGCGTTTGAATCTATTGATACAGTACCCTGCTCAGTGAATGTGCAATGAAATGTCCTCATTGCCACAGTAAAAACACACGCGTTATTTGCACTAATCATTTCAAGCGGTATACAAAACGATACTGTCGTTGTCTTGATTGTGATTCAAAATATCGCACTGTTGAAAAGTATGAATCTCGCAGGCCTGGGCCACCGAAAGGTACCTTGCGCTCTGGTAAAATCGCTTGCGGCAGTAATCATGGTTCAGCTGTGCTTACTGAAAAGAATGTTGTACACATTCGTCGTCTCTATGCATGGGGTATGACCCTCAAGGTTATTGCCCAAAAATACGGAATGAGTACTTCGTACATTTCACGCATCATCAATTACAAAGCCTGGACTCACGTCTAATGTCAACCAAACCACAATTCACTTATGCCGTGGGTGATCGCGTTGCAGAACGCCCGAAAACCCACGGTATTTTCACCAACAATGCAAAGACCAAGGCACGAATTGCACAGCACAGAAGCCAACGTTATGGCACTGTATTAGAAATCAAAACAAAACAAAACATCAATGGCATTGGCAGCAAGTTAATTGTGGTGCAGTGGGATCATCTTGCCTCACCCAGTGAACATGCACAGATGCGCATTTGTCCTGTTGCATCTTTACAGCAACTGACCAACAATGCTTTTGTTGTTGGGGAATAGTCATGAGTGTCAATTTGATTTGGGTCACCCCCGAGGCGGAGGAGATGATTGTGCGTATGGCACGCGTCTCTGCTCCAAAGAATCAAAATAATATGAGCACTGCTCCACACTTGTTAAATTATCTGATCAAACATAGACACTGGTCGCCGTTTGAAATGGCAAACATGACTGTGGAAATTGAAACCACACGTGCTATCTCACCCCAAATTCTTAGGCATCGTTCGTTTAGTTTCCAGGAATTTAGTCAGCGTTATGCAGATGCAAAGGAGCTAGGTGATGCAGTGATTCCACACTTGCGCCGTCAAGATTACAAGAATCGTCAGAACAGTATTGATGATTTGGATTCTGACACAATCACCAGTTACTACAGACGTATAAGCCAAGTTTATGAAGATGCTGAACACCTATATCGTGAGATGATCAGTAATGGTGTTGCCAAAGAATGTGCGCGTGGTGTTCTGCCACTTTCAACACGGACTCGTTTATATATGAATGGTACAGTTCGTTCATGGATTCATTATCTTCAGCTGCGAACTGACAATGGAACACAACTTGAACATCAACAAATTGCTCAACAAGCTAAACAAATTTTCTGTGAGCAATTCCCTGTTATCGGGCAAGCAGTCTTCCAAAAAGAAACCCCTGGTTGAACCAGAGGTTGATGAGTGGAAATCAGAAGGTCACGGTCGATTGTTTTTTTAGTTCCTTGATGGCATGTTTGGATTCAATATCCTTTCGTGCCTCTTTCTTTTTCTGATTAACCAAGTACACAATCAGTGCTTTGTTCATTTGACTTGGCCTCCAATCAGATGGGGACGGTAGCCAATGTTACGGTATGTCAGCCGTAGCCAGGGGCGGTGAGCTAAGTTCCACCAGTCCCTGTCCTTCTTGGCTTGCTTTTCTTTGTCATACTTGCAGCCGCGATACGTTAATTCCATGTCAATATGTATTTATTGATACGGAAAGTATATAACAATTGTTGTATATGATGTCGTTCGCCCTGTAACATATCCATTATTGTCCTGAGCAAGACATTAAACTGCTTGCATACCACACCACACAACACCATGAAACTCCTCAAGTTTTCTACCGGTAACGGTAAGCTCAAGAATCGTTTGATCTTTTCGCTGCCAGCGGGATACGCATGTCCACACGCTGGTGTCTGTAAGACATTTGCTGACCGCACCACAGGGGCTATCACCGATCTGCCTCAACTCACGGGCACAAGTGCGGATGACTTCCGTTGCTTTGCTGCCATGGCAGAGGTACGCCCCAACGTACGGGAAGCGCGGTGGTACAACTGGGATCTGCTGCGTGAAACCATGCATGGCAACGGCAACCAAGTCACTCTTATGCGTGATCTGATCGATTTGTCATTGACCGTATCACCACCCAAGCAATTGGTTCGTGTCCATGAGTCAGGTGACTTCTGGACAGAGAATTACATGAAGGCATGGCTGATGGTTGCAGCAGAGCGTCCCGCCCAAACTTTCTACGCTTACACCAAGTCCTTGGGAATGTGGATCAACCTGGCCGATCTTATTCCACCCAACTTCTTTCTCACTGCGTCCCACGGGGGCACACTCGATTATCTAATCCCTAAGCACCCCAAGGTGTTTCAGCGTATTGCCCATGTGGTTTACACAGAAGAAGAGGCGGCCATGCGCGGTCTTGAAGTTGATCATGACGACAGCCACTGCTTGGGTGACAAACCGTTTGCACTGCTGGTCCACGGCAGCCAGCGGGCTGGTAGCGACGCATCCAAGGCTATTGCTCAACGTAAGAAGGAAGGTGGATTTGTTGGATACGGCACATCAAATCGGAAATAATTCCTTGGTATTTGCATTGTTATTTAGGTGAGATATTATCTAAACGTTCTGATTGCGTTCATCGTGAGCTACGTCATTGCCACCTGGAAAAATGGTGTGCCATATGCCATTACTGCCTGTAATCAAACCAGGCAATTCCTTCTTGTTCCATTAGACTCTGACGTAGCTTTAAACAAGATTTTTTCCCACCCATATCGGGCGGGTGCACAACAAATCTTGGCGTGGATCAACAGCAACAATGACGAGCTCGCAAGTCAAGAACTCTCTATCCAAGATGAAGCCCGCTTCCGCAAATAAAACCTGGCTTATTTTTGATCTTGAATCAGACAATCTTTATGATGATGTAACAGTTGTTTATTGCCTGGTCATTCATGACATCGGACGCCAACAAACTTTTACTTACGGGCCTGATCACATTGCTGACGCTATTGCTCATCTGGCAACCGCTGATGTTTTGATCGGTCACAACATTATTTTCTATGATCTTCCAGTCCTACAAAAACTACATTCGTTTAACACCAAATCATGCATTATCGACACTCTCATTTGCACACGATTGATCTGGCCCAAAGAAACTCTCTATGAACTGGACTGCAAACAATATCCGCAGGTTCCATCGAAACTATGTGGATCCGCATCACTTAAGGCCTGGGGATGGCGCCTGGCCGATCATAAGATCGACTTCAAGGACTTCTCCGTCTATTCCCAGGAGATGTTGGACTATTGCATGGCGCCCCATCACAAAGTTTTGCGTGATGATCTCCGCTGGATTGAATGCGGTTCTATTAATGTTGGCGATACTATTCTTGGTTTCGATGAGTATGGACCAAACAGAAAATTCAAATCAACTACAGTGTTAGCAAAAACTTTTGATGAAGCTGAGTTGTTTGAAGTAACTTTGCAATCTGGAAAAAAATTCCAGGTAACAAAAGAGCATCGCTGGTTAACTTCGCGTGCACGTAAAAATGGTGGTTGGCTTCAGGGAGATTGGGTTGAAACACAAAACCTTCGTACCGATGATAAATATGTTTCTAAAATTCCAAGATTTTTTATTCCTTGGGAAGAAGACACAAGCAAAGAAGCTGGTTGGTTGGCAGGAATGTTTGATGGAGAAGGCTGCCTCTCTATAAATCGAGTTGATTTTACAGTTGCTCAAAAACCTGGTCTTGTGTTGGACAAACTAGAAAGCATTTTAAACACCAAGTATAAAAAAGAATGTGTTAAAAGGATTGTAAAAAGTAATTCGGATTGTTTGTCTTTGCGTTTTACAGGAAATCAATATTCAAAAATTGAATTTCTTGGTAAAGTCCGCCCAGAACGTTTAATTAACAAATTTCGATTTGATCAAATGGGTCGAATGGAAGTAAAAGAAACTTGTTTAATAGATAAAGTTGTATCTGTGCGTTCCATTGGTAAGGGTGTAATTGTCAAACTCACAACTGATTCAGCAACGTTTGTTCTTGATGGTTATCCTATGCACAATTGCGTCCAGGACGTTATGGTCACTAAGAAACTTTGGGAACACATCTACAAAGAAGGCTACTCACAAGCGGCGCTCAAACTTGAGCACGACTTTGCTTTGGCAATTAACAGACAAGTGCGAACAGGTATTCCTTTTGATATTGATGCAGCTTTTGATCTTGTGGATGTGCTACGAGCAAAACAACAGAAGCTTGAAGACGAACTAAAGATAATCTTTCCCCCCATCACACACAGCACTTGGTTCACACCTAAAGTCAATAACGCTAAACGTGGTTATGTCAAAGGAGTTCCTTTCGAGAAGATCCATGTTGAAGAATTCAATCCTGGATCTCGTGACCAGATTGCTGAGCGACTTGCCAAAAAGTATGGATGGAAACCAGAGAAAACAACTGAAAAAGGAAATCCAATCCTTAATGACGAAGTATTAGAGGCACTGCCTTACGTCGAAGCTAAAGCTTTGGCAGAATACATGTTGATTAAAAAACGTCTCGGCCAAATTACAGATGGAAACAATGCTTGGACTAAACTTTTCAATAATGAATCTGGTTGTATCCACGGTGACCTTATTACTAACGGTTGCATCACTGGGCGTTGTGCACACCGTAATCCAAATATGGGCCAGGTCCCTGCAGCTTACTCCCCTTATGGAAAGGAATGTCGTAATTTATTCCATGCTCCTGACGGGTGGGACCTCATTGGTATTGATGCTAAAGCACTTGAGTTACGTTGCCTCGCTGGGTATCTGGCCCTCTGGGATGGCGGAGAATACGCTTCTCTTGTGGTAAATCCAGACATTGATATTCATACCTATAACCAAAAACAGTTTGGCGTCGAAACACGTGACATCAGTAAGCGATTACTGTATGGCATGTTGTATGGGGCTGGTGCATTAAAGGCTGGCACAATAATCAATCCGGATGAAAAAAATGAAGCAGTTCTGCGTCAGCTTGGAAGCACTGCAATTAATTCATTCATGAATGGTGTGCCTGCACTCAAAGAACTAAAACAAAAAATTGAGGAGATGATTGGATCACGTGGTTACTTGCGTGGTCTTGATCGTCGTATTTTATATTGTCGTTCTCCATTCAAAGGATTAAATGTACTCCTGCAATCAGCGGGCGCCATCCTCATGAAGCAAGTTGTTGTTTTTACCCAACGCAACATTGAACAGAATCTTGGCTTGGTGTATGAACATCAGTGGCAACAACTGCTGATGGTACATGACGAAATTCAAATTGCTTGCGTACCAGAACACACTGAAAAAATCCGTGAGCAGGCTATGATGGCATTTCCGCAAGCCCAACAATTCTTTGGGTTCCAGTGTCTTATTGAAGGCGACTCACGCGTCGGTAAGACTTGGGCAGATACACACTAACTTCTTGTCCCAGGCATGACATTAAACTGCCTTCCACCCTACTTTCAAACCAATGAATTTCTTTGCTGGTTGCGCTCAACTCCTTGAAGACCCAAGGGAAATATTTATAGGAGCCAACTCCACTGCAATACGTTGCATGATTAGTCTGCCTGCTGTCAGCAGTAAGAAGGCGGACACACCCATCGAACTCAACATCTATGGCAAGACGGCTGAACGTTTTGCTCGGATGAAAAAGAATATGGGTATCTATTTGCATGATGCTGCGTTGCGTTACGACTTAGACTCCAGGCAACTTTCTTTACATGGTGGTGTATTTGGCACTGTCAATGCAGAGAATTTTCCTATCTTGAATACTGTCATCCTTAGTGGACGTTGCGTTAAAGACGTTAACCAAGATGATGAACGCGCCTTTAAAACAACAGCAAATGGTTTGATGATTTGCAATCAAACTTTGACGGTCAACACCGGGCGCAATCAGTCGGATCTTTTCAATTTCTATGCCATCAACAGCGTAGAAGATAAACCCAATTACGCTGCGCTTCTTTGTGACCTCACACGTAAGGGCACTGGCTTAACAATCAAAGGTCGGCTTGTTACCGATAGTTGGATTGATAAAGATTCCAAGGAAAAGAAAACACAAACAAAGATCGAACTTCGAAAAATGACGCTTGCCCCCAAGGCTAATGATGGCGCTGCAACCATTCAGTCGCACACAACTGTGGCATCTGAAAGCAAAGTGAGTTCACTATGGGGCGGACGTACCATGGATGAACAACCTGATCCTTGGGGACAGGGCGGCAGCGGCTTGCCTGATCTACCTGGTCAATACGGTGACCCTGGCCACGTGGATGACGGCGCTCCTTTCTGATATTAAACACTGATGTTTTTATTTGCTTACAAATAAACGTCTTTGGCCCACAGATTTTAAACTTGGATATGGTCCTGGGTATGACCTTAAACTACCCATTCAAAACCTCGAACAAACCCTGTACCTAACCATGCCTGTTACCACAGCTAAATCGTCTGCCCTTACCACGACTCGCTCTCTTGATTCCTTTTCTATTTTTCAAGCAAAAGAATTTGTTGCTGGGTTTGAAGACTTAGTAACTTTACAACCATTGAACAAAGCTAAAGTTCGTGGTTGGTTTGTTAAAAAATTAGATTTAAACTCTTGTGGTTGGACTGCCACGGAAGATGACTTCCTTAAAAATTCTGTCATCTGGAATTTTCAACAAACCTTTGGCATGCCTCCCAATACAAAAGTTGAAGAAGGCATTAATCTTATAGAGCCTAATATTCAAATTCTTCTTCGTTCTCCTTTGCTAATCCAAGAGCTTTCCCAAGAAAGCCGTGGTCAAATCATTGGAACGTTTGAAGATGAAAATCAACTAGCAAAAGCTAAGTTTGATGAAGATAAAATAAAAGCCGAAGAAATGGCGGCTAAAGGCGAGCCATACAAGCGCAAGTTCGGTGTACGCACTTTGTACTTGGTTAATATTTTGACAAAAGACAACCGCGCAGCTCACAAAATTCCAATGGTGCTCACAATCAAAGGATTGAACGGTACCGATTTGTCTGAAAAACTAAAGATGTTTGAAAAAGAAATGTCTAAGTGCATGAACAAAGCTCTTGAAATTGAAGTTCCTATGGTCTTTAATCAAAAGTTTTATGGCACTTGCATTTTCCGGCCCATCCTTGCCAATGAAATGCGAGGTTCTAACAATGTTGAAATCTGTGCTATTGAATCTTTTGAGGTCCCTGATTACTCCAGTAAAGAGGCGGCTTTAAAATCTTTAGATTGTCTGTGTATTCCTGATGAAGATCGTGAACTGGCTTGGACAAACCAAAAACGTTACTTTAATTACATCAACCGTTATTCAGACCAAGTAGCGTCTAAGCTTAACGGTCGTTATGGAATTAAAGAAGGTGTTCAAATTCTTCCGCAAGGAAGTATTGACGTTGAGGTTTTGCCTCCTGGGAATAACATTACAGGAGAAGACGCCTCACTTCTCTAAGTTAATCTGGGGATTGGTCAGATCATCTTGATCAACAGCAATGTTGCTGAAGATGAATATGTCTTGTATCAATCCCCTTATAACACCTTGCCTTTGCGTAGCGATCCTCGCCAAGAGGGTCGCTATTTC
>Ga0194122_10006972_pt1 | contig 10026 bp, 8 predicted proteins | sample TA2MahCa10mmetaG_FD_155487 | JGI IMG/M metagenome (GOLD analysis project Ga0194122, IMG submission 155487) | Freshwater microbial communities from Lake Tanganyika, Tanzania - TA2015021 Mahale Deep Cast 10m | ecosystem: Environmental > Aquatic > Freshwater > Lake | place: Tanzania: Lake...
TCGCTCTCAAGCGCCGCAACATGATTCTCACCTTTTTCTTTTACCCACTTTGCATAGGACTTTCCACCAACGTTTCCATTTTCTTCATTCATAAAAAAAACAACGCGTAAGGTGTGCTTCGGTTGATATCCCAGTGCCTGTAAAATTCTGAGTGCCTCCATGCAGTGAATAACACCTGCACCATCGTCGTGTGCCCCTTCTCCTGTATCCCAAGAATCCAAATGCCCTCCAATAGTGATTATTTGATTCTGAAAATCTCCAGCTAATTCTCCCATCACATTAAACGAGGGAGCATCAGGTAACTCGAAACAATTTAAATCAATGTTCGCCGTAAGTGTCTCTGATTTCAGCCATTCGGAAACCACCTCAGCATCCTTTGTCGAAATCGCTGCAGCCGGAATTTTCGGTACATCGTTGTCATAATGCATGGAACCTGTATGTGGATGCTCGTCTATCGGCAATCCTAGGGATCGAATGATCACGGCGATAGCTCCTTTCTTTGCCGCTTCTACGGCTCCCTCTCCTCTTATGGCATAGCACCCCCCATATGCGTTAAATGTTTGGATTTGTGCGGCATCCATTTTTTTGTTTATGAAAACAATTTTACCTGAAACCTTCTGTTTTGTCGCTTTTTTTAATTCATCCAAAGATGAAAATTCTATCAATTCACCTCGCATCAATCCATTTGTTCCCACAGATCCTCCAAGCGCTAATAAATTTAACTTTAATATCCTGCCTTTTTTGTTGGTAACCCATCCACTTTCAGTGGTGCCACGTTCCCAATGCGGAACCATAATGGCTTGTCGATGTATATTATCAAATTTATACGATTTAAACTTTGCCTCACTCCAATCAATGGCCATTTCTGCATTTGCAGATCCAGATAATCTCGGACCAATATTTTTACAAAGTTCCCGAAGATCTGAATAGGCCTTGCCTCTGTCGAGAGCCTCGGTAAATATTTTTCGGATAAACACGCTGTCTTGACCGAAAGCATTTAGCTGAATAATTAATAAACTGAAAAGTATTCTTATTTTCATTCTGTAAAAATAAGGATTTTAAAAGATGAAATACGCAGGAAACTTTATTCCTCATGTCTTTTGTTATCTTTGCAAAAAATGGTCTAATGTCTTTAAAATGCGGAATTGTCGGACTACCAAATGTCGGAAAGTCAACATTGTTTAATTGTTTATCAAATGCTAAAGCACAGTCGGCAAACTTTCCATTTTGCACGATTGAACCCAATATTGGTACAATTTCCGTCCCGGATTCCCGTTTAGAAACGCTCGAATCAATGGTTAAGCCCGAACGGGTAGTGCCAACCACAATGGAAATAGTAGATATCGCAGGATTGGTAAAAGGTGCCTCAAAAGGAGAGGGGCTTGGCAACCAATTTTTGGCAAATATTCGGGAAACTGATGCGATACTTCATGTTTTAAGGTGCTTTGACGATGGAAATATTGTACATGTGGATGGAAGTGTTGATCCTATTAGGGATAAAGAAATCATAGACATCGAATTGCAATTAAAAGATTTAGAATCGATTGAAAAAAAGATTCAAAGCTTATCAAGGGTGATTAAGTCTGGGGATAAAGATGCATTGAAAGAAAATGATTTAGCATTGAAAATTCGCGCAGGTTTAGAGAAAGGGATCTCGGCCAGGGGCTTGGGATTTACCCGCGAAGAAACTGACATTGTTAAAAAATTCAATCTCATTACATCTAAACCTGTTTTATATGTTTGCAATGTGGACGAAGCTTCTGTAAAAAAAGGGAATGCATACGTTGAGAAAGTTAAAGTTGCAATTTCTGATGAGCACGCAGAGGTGCTTGTGTTAGGAGCAAAAATTGAAGCTGATATCACAGAATTAGAAACTTATGAAGAGAGGCAATTATTTCTCGATGAACTTGGACTCGAGGAACCGGGTGTGAATAGATTAATCAGATCTGCATACACGCTGCTTGACTTACAGACTTATTTTACTGCAGGAGTGAAAGAGGTGAGGGCCTGGACAATTCGTAAAGGAATGACTGCTCCCCAGGCTGCGGGTGTCATTCACTCGGATTTTGAAAAAGGATTCATTCGTGCAGAAGTTATGAAATATCAGGATTATACATCCTTAGGTTCTGAACAAGCAGTAAAAGAAGCTGGAAAATTCAAAGTGGAGGGGAAGGAATATGTTGTTTCCGACGGCGATATTATGCATTTTAGGTTTAACGTTTAATGAGCGAAACATGATAAAAGCGAACAATCCCTCATTATCTTCTTGGATATTGGTCTCGGAAGGTTCTGATTTTCCAATTCAAAATATACCATTCGGAATCGCCGCAAATGACAACGGACACCCGTTTGTCGCGACTAGGATTGGGGATACGGTCATTAATTTGGCTGTGTTATTCAAATACGGGTACTTAAATGACTTGGGATTTAATTTGGGGCAGTTCGACTCCGATAGCCTAAATTTAATGATGAAAAGCGGCAAAAAGGCTGTTCGAGCATTGCGAGACAAACTTTCTCATCTTTTTGATTCAACAAACCACGAATTGAAAAATAACCTTTCACATGTGAAAGACATTTGTTACGATATGTCGGAGATTCGCATGTACATGCCAATTGAAATTGGTGATTACACAGATTTCTATTCAAGTAAGGAGCATGCAACGAATGTGGGGTCAATGTTCCGAGATCCCAACAATGCGCTGCTTCCAAATTGGCTCTGGATACCTGTAGGGTATCATGGTCGTGCCTCGTCCGTTATTCTATCCGGTCAGGACATCCACCGACCAAAAGGTCAAATAAAACCCGATCCGAACGCCGACCCAATTTATGCTTCCTCGCGTCAGGTAGATTTTGAGTTAGAAATGGCCTTCGTTACTTTCGAAGGAAAAGCTTTAGGTAATAGTATTAAAACCATTGAAGCAGAGGATTTTATATTTGGTTTATGTCTTTTAAATGACTGGTCAGCACGCGATATTCAAGCATGGGAATATGTCCCACTTGGTCCATTTTTAGCAAAGAATTTTGCTTCATCCATTTCTGCTTGGATCGTTACCCTGGATGCACTTCAACCCTTTGCTGTAGATTCTCCAATCCAACAACCTCCTGTTCTCTCTTATTTAGAATTTGAGGGTAAGAAATCGTATGATGTGAATTTGGAGGTTGCTATTGAACCTGAGAATTCTGAACAAACTACGATTTGTCGTTCCAATTTTAAATACATGTACTGGAATATGGCTCAACAGTTGGCACATCACACGGTCAACGGCTGCAATATTCGTTGTGGAGACCTCATGGGCTCTGGGACGATTTCCGGACAAAACGAGGATTCCTATGGATCTATGTTGGAGTTGGCATGGAAAGGAACTAAACCCCTGAAATTAAATAATGGCATCGAGCGAAAATTTATTGAAGATAACGACACCGTAATCATAAGAGGATATTGCAAAAACCAAGAGATAAGAATTGGATTTGGAGAAGTTAAGGCAAAATTGCTACCTTCGAATTAGTGCAAAACTACGATTCACATAGCAAAATAGATTTTCAATCAGAGCGTAGGGAAATTCTCAATGCATTTAAGTATTTGTTGCGTGGTTTGAAGGACCGTACAAAGGAGGACTCTCGCATGATTCGAAAAGCATTTGATGTTGCTTTGGAGGCGCACAAAGACATGCGTCGAAAGTCAGGTGAACCCTACATTTATCACCCCATATCGGTGGCACGAATATGTGCCGAGGAAATGGGATTGGGAGCAACTGCAGTTGTATGTGCCCTGCTCCATGATACAGTGGAGGACACACACATTTCCCTACAGGATGTTGAGGATTTATTTGGACCAAAAGTAAGATTGATCATTGATGGTCTCACGAAAATTCCGGAAGTTTTTGACGAAAACGCGAGCATTCAAGCTGAGAATTTTCGCAAGATGTTACTTACAATTTCAGATGATCTTCGTGTAGTGCTCATAAAGTTAGCCGATCGTTTACACAATATGCGCACCTTGCATTCGATGCGTGCTGACAAACAATTAAAAATTGCATCTGAAACAAAGTTCCTTTATGCTCCACTTGCCCATCGATTAGGTTTTTATTCGGTTAAAATGGAGTTAGAGGACTTATCTATGAAATATTGTGAAGCCGATGCATTCCGAGATATTGAAAACAAACTAAAAAGTACTGCGGATGTTCGAAATCGATTTATTCGCAGGTTTGTAGCACCTATAAAAGAAACTTTATTGCACGAGGGCTATGTATTTGAGGTAAAGGCCCGGACAAAATCTATTTACTCCATTTGGAAAAAAATGCAACTAAAGGATATTCCCTTTGAGGAAGTTTTTGATGTATTTGCTATTCGCATAATTGTTGATACGCCGGTAGAATTAGAAAAGCCTGATTGTTGGCGCATTTATTCCATAATAACAGATTTTTATCAACCAAGTCCCGAAAGATTAAGAGATTGGATATCAACACCCAGGGCAAATGGATACGAGTCTCTACAGACAACTGTAATGTCACCAACAGGAAAATGGGTCGAAGTGCAAATCCGCTCAAAGCGTATGGATGAAATTGCAGAAAAAGGTCTGGCTGCACACTACAAATACAAGGAATCCTCGCACGACGGGAACAAGTTTGATAGATGGGTGGCAGAAATCAGGGATTTGTTGGAGAACCCTGATTCGAGTGCCTTAGAGTTTGTGAACGACTTTAAGTTGAATTTATTCAATGATGAAATTTATGTTTTTACACCTAAAGGTGAATTGCGCGTACTGCCTTCCGGTTCTACAATACTGGATTTTGCCTACGATATTCACAGTGAAATAGGGGATAAGTGTATCGGTGCAAAAGTGAATAACCGGTTGATGCCTTTGAGTTACCAATTGCAAAATGGCGATCAACTTGAAATAATTACTTCATCCAAACAAAAGCCAAATGAAGAATGGCTTAGATTTGTGGTCTCTGCTCGAGCGAAACAGAAAATTAAAGCATCACTAAACGACGAACGAAAGCAAATTGCACAGGATGGTAAAGAAATTCTAGAGCGTAAGTTCAAACAGTTTAACGTTCGCATGAATTCTGAAAACATAAGTTTTTTGGAAAAACATTTTTCCACCGGAAGTGCTACTGAGTTATATTTTCGAATAGCAAAGGGAAAGATTGATTTAGCCAAGCTCCGGGAATTTGAGGTAAATAATGGAATTTTGCAGTTTACAAAAAAAGAGCCTGTTAAAAAAATACTCGAAGAATTTACAAAAGTAGAGTCTTTTGATCTAAAGTCTGACACCATTCTCATTGGCGATGATTTTAACGGGTTTGATTATCAATTAGCTAAGTGTTGCAATCCTATACCTGGAGATAAAGTTTTTGGTTTTATTACGGTTGGAGACGGCATTAAAATACACCGGTTTAACTGCCCAAATGCCGTTCACTTAATGTCAAAAATGGCCTATCGATTCATTAAGGCAAAATGGAAATCTGATAAGATGATTGAACGCGTGGCAGCGATTAAAATTATTGGGATTGATCAAATGGGTCTCGTTAATAGACTTACAGATATCATATCAAAACAAGAAAACGTCAATATGAAAAGTATTTCTTTTGAAACCGAAGATGGGGTATTCGAGGGAAAACTTAAAGTTATGGTCTACGACACCGAACACCTTGAACAATTAATTCGGAAGTTTGAAGCTCTAGAAGGCGTTCAGCGTGTTTCACGCTGGGATACCGAGGAGGAAATTCAATGATTTTTAGCCCCTCAATTATTCCATTTTTAAATCATTCATTCTACGTATCTTTGCTCAACAATTGAAAAGATGGCACAACAAAAACTTGCATCGCGGGAAGAGGATTACTCTAAATGGTACAATGAGTTGGTTTATCGTGCGGATTTAGCTGAACATTCCGATGTAAGAGGTTGCATGGTAATTAAACCCTACGGCTATGCTATTTGGGAAAAAATGAGGGATGTATTGGATGCCAAATTTAAAGAAACGGGTCATTCAAATGCTTATTTTCCCTTATTTATCCCCAAGTCTTACCTTAGCAAAGAGGCCAGTCACGTTGACGGTTTTGCCAAGGAGTGCGCTGTGGTTACCCATTACCGATTGAAGAATGCGGAAGATGGAAGTGGAGTAGTGGTTGACCCTACTGCAAAATTGGAAGAGGAATTAATTGTTCGTCCAACCTCGGAGACCATCATTTGGAACTCCTATAAAAACTGGATTCAATCGTACCGAGATTTACCAATCTTAATTAACCAATGGGCGAATGTAGTTCGTTGGGAGATGCGTACCCGTCTTTTTCTTAGAACTGCTGAATTTTTATGGCAGGAGGGTCATACTGCTCACGGGACGAAACAAGAAGCAATCGAGGAAGCAGAACGCATGTTAGATGTTTATGCAGATTTCGCAGAAAACTACATGGCAATGCCTGTAATTAAAGGACGAAAATCAGAATCGGAACGTTTTGCTGGTGCGGAAGACACATTGTGTATAGAGGCGCTCATGCAAGATGGTAAAGCGTTGCAAGCAGGAACCTCACATTTTTTAGGGCAGAATTTCGCGAAAGCTTTTGAAGTGAAATATACCGATAAGGAAGGAAAGCAGGAATTTGTGTGGGCTACTTCTTGGGGTGTTTCCACACGTTTGATGGGAGCACTGATTATGACTCATTCCGATGACGAAGGCCTTGTTTTACCTCCGGCTTTGGCACCAATTCAAGTGGTAGCTGTTCCTATTCATAGAAACGAGGAGGAGTTGAATGCTATTACGGAGAAGATGAGGGCATTGGAACAAAAACTAAAGGTGCGTGGTATTTCCTTTAAGTATGATCACGATGACAATAAACGTCCGGGATGGAAGTTCGCAGAATATGAGGCAAAGGGTGTTCCGGTGAGAATCGCAATGGGTCCTCGTGATTTAGAAAACGGAAAAGCAGAAATTGCTCGTCGGGATACTAAAGAAAAGTTTTCTGTTGATTTTGAAGGATTAGATCAATACATTGAGCATTTATTAGCGGAGATTCAACAAAATCTTTTGGATAAAGCAAAGTCCTTTCGCGCTCAGAATTATAAAAAAGTAGATTCTTACGAGCAATTCAAAAAGGAAATTGAAAAGGGTGGGTTTTTCTTGTGTCACTGGGACGGAACAAAAGAAACGGAAGCCAAAATCAAGGAAGAAACTCAAGCCACTATTCGTTGTATTACACTGGATCAAGAAGCCGAAAATGGAGCTTGTATGGTAACAGGTAAACCTTCAACTGGTCGCGTGATATTCGCTAAAGCTTACTGATTTGTCCGTGTTTAAATTCAAGTGTTTCTCCATTCATCAAGAAAATTCTGCATTAAAGGTAGGCACTGACAGTATGTTATTAGGCAGTCTGATTAACGCTGATTCACCAAGTCATATTCTTGACATAGGGACTGGCTGTGGCGTTTTGTCACTGATGATGGCGCAGCGCTTTTCAAGTGCTAAGGTCTACGGTTTGGAAATAGATGCTGATTCATGTAAGGACGCACAATTAAATTTTGAGAATTCCGCCTGGTCGGATCGTCTTGAACTTATTCATCATGATTTTTTCAATTTCAGCAGTGCGGTTAAATTTGATTTGATTATCAGTAATCCGCCGTATCATTTTGAAGAAGTAAGAAGCGAAAATTCACGTATGAATACGGCGAAACGATGGTCCAAATTTGAGTTTCAACAGTTTTATTCAACGTGTGCTGAGTTATCGCATCCCCAGTCAGATCTTTATCTCATCGTACCTTATTTATGGCACGAGGAACATTTGTCGATCGCAAATTCGGTTGCTTGGCAAGCACATCAGAAAATCATTATTCATGGCAACAGTGACAAACAAAATTCTCGCGTCGTGATTAATTTTAAACGCCATGGTACAGACGATTGTATGGTTTCAGAAATAACGATACGAAATATAGACGGAGCATATTCAGAGGAATACAAAACACTCACCAAGAATTTTCACGGAGTTAACATCTAGCTTACATGCTAATCAAGGTTAAATAGATTCCGTTGATAACCTTTGCCATCATTGGGATATTTAAGGTTTCCATGGTGTCGCTTTCTTGATGATAATTTTTGTTTCTATAAAATGACGTGTCTGTAATCATAAGGGCGTCGAAACCAAAGTTCCAATAATTCAAATGATCTGAAAAATCAATTCCCGTTAAAGATTGAGGAGCAGTAAACTTTTTTGTTGTTATCTGTTTAGTTTTCTTGTAAGCTTTACAAAATTGTTTAACGAAACTTCCATGCGATGATTTTCTTACCAAGGTTATGAAATTGCCACGACTTCCGTATTTTAATTTCAGTAGGGAAATAGGGTAGTCTTGTGAATTTTTTTCTTCGGAGAAATACCCAATCATTTCAACGGAAATCATCCCTATTACCGGGATTTGGTTGTTTTTTAAGTATTGTGCATGAACATAACTTCCCATGGATTTAGTCCTGAAAAACGGTGGTTCTTCCAAGCTATAGGCAACCAAATCCAAACGAAAAGGCAATTTTGAATTTTTCAATAAGCGAGCAAGTTCAAGTAAACCAGCAACTCCACTGGCATTGTCGTCGGCACCTTCTTGATTACCACAAACGTCATAATGAGCACCAATAATCACTCGTTGGGTGTGGTCAGTTCCGAAAGAACAAATGACATTTTTGTACTCGTTTTTATTAACGTTAAATAATTGATAATCTACACTATCCGAATGTTTCGAAAATTCAGAAAAAATGTACGATGCTGTTTCATTCAACTGATTCACATTCATAAAATGCCGGTATTCAGCAGTTTTTGTGAGCTTAATTAAATGTGTATTTATTTGTGTAGTATCTGATGCGGATTGTGCAAAATGGGTTGATTCCGTTAATAAAAAGCAAATTGAGTAAAAAATAATACACTTCAAACTTCTTTTCATTCTAATGATTTATTCAAAATTAGTTATTCTGGGAATTCATTAAGCTTCTCTTAAGGGGAGTGATGCTAAAATTTTCCGGGCAGCGGAATTAGGAGCAATTAATTCTTATCATTTTGAAATATTTTGTATAACTAAAATAAATCATTAAATTAGCACAAATTTTAAAATTTATATTATGAAAAAGGTATTATTAAGTGCTGTGGCTATCGCAGCTTTAACATTGTCATCTTGCGGGAAGTCAGCTTGTGATTGTAAAAAGGAGGGTGAGGACTTAATCAAAAAAATGGCGTCTGATCCATCGAAAGCAGAAGATTTGAAGAAAGAAGCTGAGGCTTTAGAAGAAGATTGTAAAGATTACAAAGAGGAAGATTACAAAGACTGTAAGTAATTTACATTCATTTAATGGAAATAGCCGATTTTAATCGGCTTTTTTTATTTTGTGAATTTTTAAGTTTATTTTAGAAATTAAAAAGATTTTGTTAATTCAGCAGCTTTATTTCATTACTCTTTTTCGGATTTTTGAAAGAAGTGGAAAGTGAAAAGTTATGAAAACTTGCTGCTTTTGAATAAACCGTAAATCCATAATTGAATTCAAATTTTTTCAAGAGTAAGCCAAAACCAAGAGAAAATCCTGCCATTCCCGGGCGTAAATCCACCATTAGTTTACTTCTCCTGTGATAATCAAATGCACCACGTATATGAAAACGCTTACTTGCTAATAATTCAACTTGTACTACCACGAGCATGCGCTTAAAAGCCACATTTTAACAAAAAAGGCTACCAAGCGTAAGCGTAATTTAACACACGCAGGATTGGTTCACGATGCCGATATGTCAAATGTTAAATTGCAACTTTGTATGAAGTAGCAAGGTTTATTCATTGTTTAACCCAGTAACGAGTAAATAAGCCAACTGAAAAAGTGTTGCACTCTTTATTAAAAAACTTAAAATTATGCCAAGATCAGTTAATCATGTAGCATCAAGAGCTAAGAGAAAAAACTTGATAAAACTAGCCAAAGGATACTTTGGTCGAAGAAAAAATGTTTGGACAGTAGCAAAAAATGCTATTGAAAAAGGATTAGTTTACGCCTATTCTGGACGTAAA
>Ga0194122_10006975_pt1 | contig 10022 bp, 4 predicted proteins | sample TA2MahCa10mmetaG_FD_155487 | JGI IMG/M metagenome (GOLD analysis project Ga0194122, IMG submission 155487) | Freshwater microbial communities from Lake Tanganyika, Tanzania - TA2015021 Mahale Deep Cast 10m | ecosystem: Environmental > Aquatic > Freshwater > Lake | place: Tanzania: Lake...
ATCACCGGATGTATTCGCCCCCACTCCATTTACCGAGAATCCCACCGAGTATCGTCGCATCGCGGCAACATTCACGCCACTCCCTGACCATAATACTTTTGCAGTAAACATATAGATTCCGTCGACCGGAGCATAAAACGATGTATCAGGGTAGGACGATGGAACTGTGGCAAAGATGACGGTTTTATATAGTATGGAGGTAGACACCCCGGTTACTGAACTATTTGTATTATTATCCATAACCGCCATGAATGCGGGTGTAAGTGTACTCCACATATATCCGTTTGTAAGTAACATGGTTCCTCCTGCGATATGTACGCCGGAAAATGGGTTGACTGTTCCTACACCAACTTTTCCGTCATTTGTAATACGCATTCTCTCGGTCCCGCTTATTGAGAATGGAATATAATTTCTTGAAACGAGAGAACTGCTAATATCCATTTATACCTATTCTATAAGTGTTATTATTATTGTTATTATTGTGTTCGCGTCTTTTATTTATTTGTTTATTTATTTGTTTTCTTGTTTCCTTGTTACCAAATCAGTGAGTATCACCCCGTTCGCGTAAGTAAGTATCCACTAAATAACGATTTACCGAGGTTCCCGTTATCATTACCAATTGTGAGTGCGCCGGTAGCACCATTCGACTGGTAAACACCCACGGTATCGCCTGCCGCAAGATTATATGTTCGTGTACTAGTAATTGCCAGAGTGCCATAGTTGTTATTAAATTGGCGAGTCGTATCCCAGGCATATCCCTCGAATGATGTGTCGGGACTTGCCCCATTCTTGCTCCATCCAATAGAAAACGTCCCCATATTCGGAGTATACGCCCCTGCCCCCCCGAATCTGACTTTCGCATTAAATACATAAATACCCGCAACAGGGGCTGGGAAGTTGTATGCAGCAGTGTTAAATGCGGAAGACCCCGTTTGCGACAAAACAGTATTAAATTGGACGATACCCGTTGTGCTTTTAATATCGGATGACTCGGCGGATATAGTTACAGTAAATGACGGAGTACTACTGCTCCATAAATATCCGTTGCTCACTAAACAGTTGCCATTATTTATGTGCATAAGCTGGGAGGGTGTGGTTGTTCCGATTCCAACATACCCTCCAGAACTGTCGATTCGCATTCTCTCAATCCCGGCGATCTTAAATGGGATCGTGCTTCTAGAAATAATAGAACTACTTGCGTCCATCTATTAATTACTATTATTGTAGCAGTTACAATGGGTAATAGATATATTACGACGAGTTAAAAAATCATGAACATAACTCCAGAATTAGTATAACAACCGATTAAGGTATCTGTTATAGTCGTTCTAATATTGAATTGATAAGCGTCTGTTGTTTATTTAATTCTTGTTTCAAAGATACAATTTCGGTTTCGAGTTCGGCGATGCGCGCCTTGTCAGATTGTTGCTGGCGGTCAACCTCTTGTAAAGCGGCGGTTGTAACTGTAAATATATGGTCATATACCAGTGTTCTATAATCGTCAACTTCTTGTCCATAAATATAGCATTTATTGAAACTAATATCAGGCGATGTTTCAATTATAAACTCATTTGATGAAATTATTTCTATTATTGTAGCTGTATTAGAAGAATAGTTATCATCATAATAAACACGAATAGTATAAGGCAGTGGATTCTTACTTTCAAATGTTATTGGGTTTTGACATTTTATATTATATTTATTATTTGCAATTTTTGTGTAATCTACAAAAGATTGGATATTTGGTATAAAGTTACGATTATATTTTACAGAAGTTTTTAAAATGTTTTCAATTTCCTGTGCAATAAATCCGTAATACGTGCCATGTATTGCATTTTCTTTATATTCGTATCTTACTGGGTTTAGTTCACGTAATATGTTAAGCGCATTATCTTTTTCTATTTGGGTTATATTATGTTTTATTCGTTTATCCGATGTTGCTTGAATTCCTGTGGCAGCAATCCAATTTTCAAATCTTGCAGTAACCAAATTCGTATTAGTTAATTCAGCATTCACATAACCGTCCTTTGAATATTTTCCACCAAATATACTTCCAGTTTGATAAGTTCCACCTAGAACATCTAACTGACAACGTGGATTTGTTGTCCCAATACCTACATATCCTTCTTTACGCACAGAAACAATAGCCATTGGTGTATTATTATTAGCTATTATTAGGGACCCCAGAGAGTCGGAATATATTCCATAACTCCGTCCAGTTGTTGTAGTTGTATTATTCAAAACTATACCAGACCCCCATCCTGCCGAGTTTCCAGAAAGTTCAAGTGCAACCACATTTTGATTTCCACTATCTATTACCAATCCCTTATTTGTTCCTGTCTTGTTTATTTGTAATGTCGCCTCAGGTGTCGTGGTCCCAATCCCCACATATCCTTCTTTACTCACAGAAACCATAGCCATTGGTGTATTACTATTACTTATTATTAGGGACCCCAGAGAGTCGGCATATATTCCATACCTCCGTCCAGTTGTTGTAGTTGTATTATTCAAAACTATACCAGACCCCCATCCTACCGAGTTTCCAGAAAGTTCAAGTGCAACCACATTTTGATTTCCACTATCTATTACCAATCCCTTATTTGTTCCTGTCTTGTTTATTTGTAATGTCGCCTCAGGTGTCGTGGTCCCAATCCCCACATTCCCCGTGCTTGTTATACGCATGCGTTCGACATTATTAGTGGATATAGCCAAGTCTCTCGCCTGTTCAACTTTAAAGTCCATTTTTGCGGAATCACCAAATCCAATAAATGCTTGTCTTGTACCGGTCTGGTCATAAAAGTTAACATATCCGGTCCTCGTGCTGCTGCCTCGAATCATTTCAACCCATCCTGTCCCTGTCTGGCTGCCTCCACCTCTCGTGGTAATATTTCCATTCACATCAAGTACTTCTCCGGGGGATGCTGTTCCAATTCCGACATTGCCAGTGTTAGTTATGCGCATGCGTTCTGAGGTTGTAGAAGTACCCGATGTGGTTGAAAAAACATGCGATCCGGTTGTAGATATATACCCAATATCTCCGGGTGAACCTCCACGCGAAGATCCAGATAACACGATTTTAGTATTATTTCCATCATCCCCCTCTTTTGTTCCAACCAACGTGTAATCAGTTGTACCATTGGAAACACGCATACGTCCTCCATCGCCGATTTGTAATATTTGGGAAGGCACCGTGGTCCCGATCCCCACATTTGAACCAGATATAATAATACCGTCATTCTCTCCTCCTATATTACCTCCTTGTAACCTAAGTTTTCCGCCATCATTCCGAATGGTTGTAGTGTTTACTCCTCCATCATTGGTTCGCGTAGTAGAGTTTTTAAATATTGAAAATACATTTGTTTGGTCAGTTTTCAAAACAAGTTGCGCAAAAGAAGAGGAATTTGAACTTGCGTTTTCTATTGTGGATGCAACAGCATTATTTAAAGAACCATATATATGATGTATACTCGCGGGCGTCGTGGTCCCAATGCCCACATTCCCCGCGGTTGTTATGCACATTGCTTCCCCACCGTCCAAATTAAACGTGATTCCATTATTATAGTGTCCGCGAATCGCACGTGTCGTATTATCTGTTCCAAGTCGCAGTTCACCGTATGCACCACTACTCCAATTTGTCGTGGTACATGCCAGTGTATTAATCCCGGTCGTCGTCTCATTAATTACATTTCCAACAACATGTAGTGCTTTGGATCCATAAGGCATCGTGGTTCCAATACCAACGCTTCCTGCGGTATAATAAATATTCGACCCGGCGACTCCCCATTGGCTAAACCCAGCCGCCCCGGTAGGTCCGGCGGCTCCGGTAGGTCCACCACCAAGCATATAAACATCCAACGTACTCGGTCCAAAAAACGCGGCAGTATTGCAGCTAACCGAAAGTGAGGTGATGTTTCCATTTCCGCCGGCATTATGCACGATATAGCATCGCCATCTCTGAATATTCGGCTTGACTAATCCAGCCCCACCTGCATTCCCCATAAATCCACCGACTCCATGAATAATGTGTGCATTCTGTTCCGGCGCATTAATAACATCAAACGTCATCGTCATTTCGTTATCGCTCCCTCCGCTTGGCATAATCATGAATATCGAACCAGATCCATCGTATTGCGTCATCATACTCCCATCGTACTGTTCGGTCATGTAAAAATAGTTCGCGACATTTGTGTCTCCATTTACAATGATAGAGAGGTTTCCACCGGTATTGATTCCAACATTTTTCTTTCCGCGAAATACGGCACTAAATGTATTATTGGAACCTACCGCACTTAATGGTCCTGATGCAAGGGATGATACAAAGGTCCCATCATTCGGAATATTTGTCTGTGATACAACGCCTCCGACTGGTCCCGCAATTCCGGTTGGTCCAGTCGCCCCTGATCCAACAGAATAGACGTGAATATACGTTTCTCCGAGAGCATTGGTGCCACTGCTGCGAATCCCGACACTATTGATGGTTTGAAATCCGCCGCTTTTATGATTAATGGTCGATGTCCACATTTGTACATTGCCGCTGCTCATACCGCCCGTTCCAGAGTTGAATCCACCGCGTCCGATGACGGAATGCATGCCTACTTCGGTAAGACTATATAAGTCAAACTCATAATATGATCCATTCGTAGCATTCGCTCCGGTTGTTAAAAAAATCGAGTTTGCACCGCTGGTTGTGGTGGACGTGGTTCCGGTATTTTGAACAGCAACAGTATAATAATTCGCGGCGGTGTCATCTTCATTAATGATGAACGAGAGACTAAATGCACCGGAAGTCGCGTTCTTAGTGCGAACAATAACGCGATAATGATTATTATGTGCGGCACTATTTAGACCGGTGACAGTAAGGGATGATGCACTATTCCCGCTGCTAATACTTGCCTGACTGATTAATCCGGCAACCGCACCTTGGCTACCGGTAGCTCCAATGGAGCCGACAGATCCGGCGGGGCCAACGGGACCGGCTAACCCAGTGGGTCCAACAGCCCCGGTAGGTCCAACAGCACCGGTGGGTCCAGATCCGAGAGCATATGCATCAAATCGGCTTTCAGTAAAGCAGTTACTAACAGTTCCGGTGACATTAATTTGCGTGATATTCCCGACGCCGCCATTTGCGTGGGTGATGTATCCTTTCACGCGGATAACATTGGGTGGGTATAGTTCGGTTGACGCCCCGGTGCTGCCTCCATCAAACTCAATAACATGAATGCCTTGTTCGGGGATATTGAAAACGCGAAATGTGATAGCGACTTCTCTGTTGGCGAATCCTGCTCCTGCAGGTAAAAGTGGCCCGATCCAACTTCCGGATCCATCTAACTGAGAGATGACTTGACCATCAGCGTGTTCAATCATGTAATAATAGTTCGCAACATTGGTGTCGCCGTTAATATAAATGTATGGCATCACTTCGGAAACGATCGATGTGTTTTTCTTGGCTCGAAGCGTGAGGTAGTAAAAGTTATTCTGCGTAACTGCATTCAGTTCGGTTAATGCCATGGTTGTTGCGAAGTTGCCGGTAGTTATAATCGCGCTTGAAAGAAGACCACCGGGTGTTCCTGGGGGTCCGGTATATCCGGTGGGTCCGGTTTGTCCGGTAGGTCCGGCACCGAGAGAATAGACATCCATGCGGCACTGTCCGAGGCATCCAACAACATCGCCGCTTATGCTAATGGTAGTGATATCTCCTACTCCGCCGGCATTATGTCCGATATAGCATTTCCATCGTTGAAGGTATGATGCTGCCATTTCTCCGCTGCCACCGACAAACCCACCGTCTCCTTCGATGACGTGAACATTTTGTTCGGGGATATTATAAATGCGAAATGTCATAGTGATTTCGTTATTGGTGGATCCGGCAGGTAGGGTAATAAATGTGGAACCATTTCCATCGAAATTGCTGTTTGTAATACCGTCTTTTCGGTCATTCATGTAATAATAATTATTTGTGACAGCGTCGTTATTGAGGAACATTGAGAAGTTGACTGCACTGGAAATGGCGGTGTTTTTCTTGGCTCGAAGAGTGACATAAAGCATATTATTTGTGCCGAGTGCGCTTAAGCCTCCAACAACGAGAGATGTGCCGGTGTTTCCGACGGTAATTTGATTAAATTGTACTAATCCGGCATAGGGACCTTGTGCGCCGGTACATCCGGTGGGTCCGGTTCCTCCGGTTGCTCCGGTTTTTCCATCGACACCTCGGGATCCATCGTATCCTCGGGGTCCTGTATATCCGGTACATCCAGTAGGACCAGTGGGACCAGTGGGACCAGTCTCTCCAGTAGGGCCAGTCGGACCCGTTGGACCAGTTGGCCCCGTTGGGCCTGTTCCACCAGTAACACCAGTCGGACCTGTTGGACCAGTCGGCCCCGTAGGACCAGTCGCCCCGGTTGGACCCGTAGGACCTGTTGGACCAGTCGGACCAGTCACGCCGGTAGGACCAGTCACACCAGTACCACCTGTCGGCCCGGTAGAACCCGTTGGACCCGTCGGACCCGTCGGACCAGTACCACCAGTACCACCAGTTCCACCTGTAGGACCAGTTCCACCTGTAGGACCAGTCACCCCTGTAGGACCTGTCACGCCAGTAACACCCGTCGGACCTGTAGGTCCAGTCGCGCCGGTTCCACCGGTTCCACCAGTAATGCCCGTTGGGCCAGTTGCACCGGTATCACCTTTTCCAGCATAAGCACCATCGCGTCCGGTACATCCAGTTGGACCGGTAGGTCCAGTATCACCGATTTTTCCCATTTCAATTGTATAACCATACCTTCCTACAGAACCGGTAGGACCGAATGGACCAGTAGGACCAATCACGCTCATTGTAATAATTATATATTCCTTTTTCTCTTTTGTAGTCCTAGAATGTTTGTAATAATCACAGTAATAACTACTGATAGGTACTCTAATGTATAATGATAATAATTATATATACTTCATTGTTACGAATAACTAGGTAAAAATGAATATAATCTGATAAATGATGTATTCTGAATGTAAATAAAAATAATAATCTAATAGTAATGTAGTATCTTGTTTATAACATGTCGTCATCATCAACAAGGGTGTCTCATATATTTCAATCAACATCGGTAACACAGCCTAAAATATATGCAAGTGATCGCATCTCTATTTTAAAAAGGAATGTAATAAATCATGATATGCGTAAAACAATTACGGAGAATGGTAATAAGTTTATAAAGTATACACCAACGTATGATATATTTTATAGTAGGTATAAGATGGCGTGTAATATAATAAAGTCAAAAGAAACAACAACGAATGTTGGACCGTCAAGAGTATGTAACAATGTTTAAAACGTGTTTAAAACGTGTTTAAAACGTGTTCATCAAGTGTATAATGGTATAATGGTATAATAGTAACCTAAAAGTCGGTGTTAGTAAATGAGTCATCAGCAACAGTCGACGAGAGATGTACAGGTGGTGGAAAAACGCTTTCATGAAAAGTCTTCAAGTCATTAAATCCGCCGATAAACTCCCCTTTATAAAAAATAAATGGAAATGTTTTATGGTTGGGGTTTGCGCCGACTTCAACCATAAAGTCAAGAAATCCAACTCGATTTTCGAATAAAAACTCATCACAATTAATGATGTTAAACGCGGCTCCTTTGGATCCAAGATATTCTTTAGACTTCACGCAATAATAGCATCCGCTTTTAGAGTAAATGGTGTATTCATCGTTGGTAGATGGAGAAGGGATATCGCACTCGGGTCTTCTAAACATTGTGTGTCGCGGGGATGCTTCGTTTACTTTGAAGTAAAAATAATATTATCTATATATGTAATTGCAGACCGTACTTTTTAAATCCTTACTTTAGGAAAAAATATGATAGAAAAGACAAATATGAAGTAAAAACAACATAAAGAATAAGCAACAACATATTATATCATACTGCTCGATAATGAATCACACAAATACATATGAATTATCTGTTTCTGCTACCACGCCTCGCGAATTAAGGTACGCAAAACATTGTCTGCGTAAATGCATTGATGAACAAGCGGTAAGTCGTAACAAACGCGCGGATGCGAGAGGACAACAACGACAGTTACAGGCACAGCCCCAGCATCCGCAAACCCAGACGTATTCTAGTGTTGTTACGCTTCATGTAACCGACACGCCTCAAAGTTATTCAACCATGCGTTCTCAAGTAAAGACCGATGTTGCAAATGAATTATTATCATATCGCAATACAAAGGTTGCTCCTGTTACATTACGTAGGTCATCACGCGTGAGTAAATTATCTTCTTATTTGTAATAACATTCTTATTTCTACAAGTATGGTTATACTGAATATATATTCAGCATAATCATTCATAAATAATCATTGATAAATACTAATACTCATAAAGCTCTTGTGTAACAAGTGTAAATGACCAATCATTTCCATGAAGATTCACCGTATATCCTTTATCGTCTTTAAGTGTAATTCGAAGTTTATTAATAATGACAGGCCCAAAATAGCTACGTTCATTCTGAATAAGATTCGACCCATACTCAATAATCGGCTGTCCCATCGAAATATTCTGTAGTTGAAGCGGCAAGACAGCAAAAACATCCGACGTGGATGGTCCAACCTCTCGATCCCTATTCGTGTTTTTCCGGTTATTCATGATTTCATTTATGGAATATAATTGTGCGCGAGTAAGTCGTCGCGGAATAGAAGGTACATATGTCGGAACAGAAAGTGTACCACGATCATTTGGCTGGCATACAAATGGTATATCTTCATTATAGTATGACGGAACATCTAACCGGGTGCTAATGCTACCAATATTAACAACTCCACTATTTACGCGATTATGAGTAAAGTCATCAATTACTAATAAAAAATATTTAGGGCCGTATGTATCAACGATCGCCTCGGAAATAACCGTCCCGGGCATGTCAACCCCCGTTTTATTCGCCGAGTTCGTAGAAAGAAGTAGTCCACCGATTTCATACACCATTCCATATTGTGTAAATGTATCTTCTCCAGTTATACTTGTGACATTATTGCTGCGAAACCCGAGAATCCATCCAAGATTATTATTTATTTTAATACTTTTCTTGCATCCTCCTGCAGGGGCATTTCCATATGCAGCAGTTGCATCAAAAAACACGACCGATATTTTCGACAGTGTATAATTATAAATCGTGGTCTTTCCGGTAGCAACTGAATAGCTAATATCTACTTTCGTATTCAAATAAATATTCGTTGTTATCTTGGATTTAATCGTGGTAATAAGACTTGCCGGAGTATAGTTACCGCTTTCAACCGTGATTGTCTGAATACCATCCACCCCCGTTCCTAAATCTACATACATAACATTATTCCCGACTTCTTCGTCAATTGTGTACCATGAATACGGAATACTGATCGAGTACAACTTAAGCGAGAGAACATTCACGAGAGGTTCAGATAAAATGAGGTTAAAACTGGTGGACGATGAAGGCGATGTCGGGTCATTATCATATGGAAAAAGCGTCTGTCTAAACTGACTATCAATATTCACGACTCGCGACATTGTATTTCGAAGTGTTGGGTTTGTCGTGCCTTGTCCAACTGACAAATTATTGGAGTTGATAACACCAAGACGATTCTGTTTCATCTGATAGTGTCCATTTTCATCCCGCGAAACCTGAACTTGATTTTGGCGATTTGTATACATGCCCCTCGCGTTCGTGTTATCAAGGTATTGATTTCGCTGCCATTCCAGTTGTTGCTCATACGATGAAAGACCGGCATTCGCATCTTGTGTCAGTTGTAGAGGGTCATTTGCGTTCGTATAGTTAAATCCGTCGATATTTTCCGCGTCTTCATCTTCGCGTTGTTCAGCATATTCTACAAAGTTGGTATCATTCATTGTAACAGGACCACTCGATGATTTAATGACTGCATCGGATGCTACAATTTCATTCGCCCCTGGGATTTCGCGTTGTTTTCGTGCAGTACCATTATCTCTCGATCTCTCTGAATATTGTCTGTCAATCTCATCAATAAGGCGGAGTTT
>Ga0194122_10006977_pt1 | contig 10021 bp, 10 predicted proteins | sample TA2MahCa10mmetaG_FD_155487 | JGI IMG/M metagenome (GOLD analysis project Ga0194122, IMG submission 155487) | Freshwater microbial communities from Lake Tanganyika, Tanzania - TA2015021 Mahale Deep Cast 10m | ecosystem: Environmental > Aquatic > Freshwater > Lake | place: Tanzania: Lake...
TGTTGATAATTAATTGATTGGTGAAGGGTTAGATGGTCGGGGCGAGAGGATTCGAACCTCCGGCCTCCTGGTCCCGAACCAGGCGCTCTACCAGGCTGAGCCACGCCCCGAACACGCTTAGTATACCAAACCCCGGCGTCCGGCTACTTACGCTGGCGGGCTACTACGCGATTTTTGATCTTCTCGTACGTTCCTTCGGGGATGATGCCCTTCTGCACCAGCTCATTCTTGGCCGCATACGGACGTCCGGCGACGATCCTGGCCGCGTAAGCGTCGCCGATGCCCGGCAACCCTTCGAGTTCTTTCTCGGTGGCCGAATTCAGATCCAGCATGCCGACGCTCTTGATCTTTTCGCCGGTCTTTTCGAGGCCCGTGCCCGTCGCTCCGGCCACCGTGCGTCCGCCGATCGCGGCGCCGTTGGCCGTCTTGCCCGCCACGGTCTTGACGCCGCGGCCGGTCGCCTTGGCGCCGTCGGCCGTCGCACCGGCAGCCGTCTTGGCTCCGCTTGCTGTCGCGCCTGCCGCGGTCTTGGCGCCGCTGGCGGTTTTGCTGGCCGCCGAGCCCGCTACGTCCTCGGTCTTGCCCGCTGCGTCAACGGTCACATCCTTCGTCTTGCCTGCCGCGTCCTTGGTCTTGTCCACGGCCTTGTCGATTGCCCCGCCCACCGCGCCCGCGGCGCGCTTCACGACGCCACCTTTCTTCGGCTCCGGCGTGGTGCCAGTCTGTTGGGCCGACAACATCGACAGCGAAGCGAATGCAGCAATCAGGAGAGTCTTGCGAAAATTCATAACTCAGCTATAGCAGGATGGCAGCCCCGCCGCAATCCCGCCGCGAGGCGATCCGAGGCGATCTCTTGAAGAAGGCGCCCAAAACGGAGCCGGTCGCCGCCGCTGGTATCGCCACGTATTCCTGAGCCCTTGGCGCCGCGGCTTCGCGGCCCTTTGCGCTACTAACGAGCCGCGCCGAACCGCTTCAGCTCGTCGATCAGCGCGTTGAGGCCCTTGCGGCGATACAGGTTGGTGAGGCGCTGCTCTTCGGCCGAAGGCGCGAGGGCTTTTTCAAGACCAGGATCAGCGAGCGCCGCGCGGCTGGGCACCCAGACCGAGCCATCGGCGAATTCCACCTGGCTCACAAACGCCGTCATGCCGCCGATGGCCACCGGCGCTCCGCCCGAAGGCTCGGAGAACCTGAGCGTGCCCGCTTCGGTCACCGCCGATTTCTGCCCAGGCGCAAGCTTCGTCCGCGAAGGCGCCGCCGCACCGGCGAGAAACTCGCGGCCACGGCCGTCACGCACCAGCCAACCCACTTCGATGTAGCTCACCGGCCGCGCGGACCGGTTGGCAACTTCCACGCGCGGCGCGCGCGCTTCAGAGCCCAAAACCGATGTCGCTCCCGCGATTGCCTCCACCGGCGAATCCGGGAAGCGCAGGAACGCAAGCTCCAGACGGCGCTCGCCTTCAGAAGAAGATGCTGTCGTCGTCGCCGGAGCAGGCCGCCGCGCCATCTGCACATCCGCGCGCGGCATGGCCGACTGGCGCGCCAGCGACGTCACGCACTCGGCGCGCAACGCATCGGCGCCCTTGTTCTGCAAAACCGAAAGAAAATGCCGGCGGTCCCGCTGGGCTTCGGCCTCAAACGCCACCATTACGCGGCGCGAGTCCAGCAGGTTGGGTCCGTAGAAAGACAGGTTGTCGAACAACACGCCGTCCATGGCAACTTCAATCTCCGGCGCCGCCGCGCGGCCCACCGTCAGCGGACGGAGCAGCCGCAGTTCCACTTTGAGAGGGAACGTCTCGCCGGCCGCCACATCGAGGCTCGCCTTCGTGACCGAGGCTCGGCCGCCGGGCGTATTGTCGCGCGTCTGCACCAGCCACGACACGCCGCGGATGCGCCGGTTGCTGCCGTTCTTCAACAGCAGTTGTCCGGCCAGATTCAACACCTGAGCGCCGCCGCGGTCAGACACGCGCGAGCTGTCCCACTCGTTGCCCAGCAGCGACACCGGACTGTCGGCGCCGAGATTCACGCGCACCTTGAGCGATGACTCGGTGGCGGGTGGGGCCCATTGCGCGCAGAGCGCCGCCGCCGTGAAAGCCGTAATCAGGAGCTCATTCCGCATAGACATGATGAATGGTCACCTGGCCCGAGTCCTCGTCCACATACTTGGCGCTCAAAGACCCGGCCGAAACCGTCGTTACCGCCAGGGCCGTTGAGGCGCGGCCCGAATGCGCCAGCGTGAAGCCGCGCCCGTCGCGCTCCACGGAAATGCCGTCATCGCTGCTGCGCAGGATCCACTCGCCTGCCGCCCCCTCGTCCGCGCCGGCCAATCGCGATGCCGCGAGCGACGGCGCTTGCGCCTGTTGCTGCTCGGCCTTCTGCCACCACCAGGTACCCACCGAGATCACCGCCACGGCCGCTGCGGCCGATGCCACGCGCAGCCACGTCGCATCAAACGGGATCCACTCGCCAAAGCGCGAGACGTTCCACCACCGCGCCGGGTTCCAGCCCGCATACCAACTCGCCGGCGCTGCGAGCTCCTCGGCGGCCACTGCCGCTTCGCCGCCAATACACTCGCCGGCTTCAAGGCCCAGCCGAATGTTGGCGCGCATCTCCATGGCAAGCCGATCCCACTCGACGCCTTCCGGCATCGCGTTCGCTTCGGCGGCAAACGCCATCGAAGCTTCCCGCTGCGACGCGGTTTCCCGCCGGCAGGCAGGGCAAAACGTTAGGTGCCGGCCCACCACGAAATTCCGCCAGGCAGTCAGATCGCGCGAGATGTACAACGCCAGCTCGTGTGCTTCGGGATGCCGCATGGCCCTACCCTCGCCGCCTTTCCAGATATTTCTTGAACTTCAGCCGCGCGTTGGCAATATGCGAGCGCACGGTGGCCTTCGAACACCGTAGCTGCTCGGCCACTTCATCGGCGGACAAGCCTTCCACGTCGCGCAGCACCAGGGCCAGCCGCTCACGGTCGCTCAACAGCCGCAAGCCGCCTTCGAGATGCGCGTGCTGCTCGGCCCGCAATACACGGTCTTCCGGGCTCTCCCCGCGCGACACCTTCACCGGCTCGGGCACCTCGTCCAGATCGGTGAGCGGCGTGCGCCCGGCCTTGCGCAAAAAGTCGATCGCCGTGTTGGTGGCAATACGCGACAACCAGTGCGCGGCCTTACCAGGCTCCTTGATCTGATCCTTGCGCTGGAGCGCTTTGATGAAAACTTCCTGCGTGAGATCCTGCGCGTCTTCGACGCGCCCCACCAGGCGATAGATTTGAAGAAAGATGCGGCGAAGGTTGTCCTGAATGAACTGGCTTTGCCAGTCCGAAGACGTATCGAGGGTTGGACGCGATGCGTCGTTCATACGCTCCTCGATGGCACGTGGGCTGGCAAGCATCTTCTAAAGATGACGTCGCCACACGCCAAACGTGCAACCGCTAGTCTTAGTATGAGGCAATTTTATGCGACCCGTAGCTATTGTTGGCGCCGGCAAGACGGCGTTTGGGGCCCTCGCTGACCGCGATTTGCGCTCGCTGGCCGTCGAGTCCATCGCTAAGTGCCTGAAAAATGCCAACATGGAGCCCTCCGGCGTGGAGGCCTTCTACCTCGGCAACTTTGCCGGGCCTGAGTTTATCGGCCAAAACCACGTCGCGCCTTACGTGGCTGCCGCCGCGGGTCTCGCCGGAATTCCCGCCACTCGCTTTGAAGCTGCCTGCGCCAGTTCGGGGGCGGCGTTCTTCCATGCCTGGACTGCGGTGGCCGCTGGGGCCTACGATACGGTGCTGGTGACGGGCGTGGAAAAGATGACCTCGCAACCCACGCCGAAGGTAGCCGAGATCCTGGCGGGGGCGGGCGACCTCGCTGGCGAAATCCGCGCCGGCGCTACCTTCCCCGCGCTGTTCGCCATGATCGCGCGGCGTCATATGTATGAGTACGGCACCACGCGTGAGCAACTGGCGGCGGTGGCCGTGAAGAATCATGACAACGGCGCGCTGAACCCGGAGGCGCATCTGCGCAAACGCATCACGATTGAGCAGGCGCTGGCTGGTAAGCCCGTGGCTGAGCCGCTCACCGTGTTTGATTGCTCGCTGGTGAGCGACGGTGCGGCGAGCGTGCTCATCACCACGCTCGAACGCGCGCGCGATCTGACGGCGCGGCCCATCGTCGTGCGTGGCATTGCGCAGACGTCCGATCACGTGGGGCTGGATCGCAAGGAGACGATCACCACGTTTCCGGCTGTGCGGCGCGCGGGCGAGAAAGCTTATGCGATGGCCGGGATCGGCCCGCGCGATGTGAACGTCGCCGAACTCCATGATTGCTTCACCATCGCCGAGATCATCGCGTGCGAAGACCTGGGCTTTGTGTCGAAAAGCGAAGGCGGGCCGTATGCAGCGTCTGGCGCTACGGCGCGCACCGGCGAGCGGCCGGTGAATACGAGCGGAGGGTTGAAGTCGAAGGGCCATCCGGTGGGCGCGACGGGCGTGGCGCAGTTGTGCGACCTGGTGACGCAGTTGCGCGGCGAAGCGGGCGAGCGGCAGGTGCCGGGTGCCGCGACGGGCCTGGCGCAGAATCTCGGCGGCTCCGGGGCGACGTGTGTGGTGACGATCCTCGGCGTGGGGTGAGCTTGCCGGCGAGTTTTGGGTTGAGTCTCCGCCGGACTTTATTTTCGGATCTTTAACTCTGGTTGGCGGTCGCCGCACGTCGTGGTTCCAGTCGACGCGAACGAAAGTTTCAGTGGCCGCGCCCGAGACATCGATCGAAACGGGAATACCTTCTCGAAGCACAATACTGCGTTTCCGGAGACTGCGTGTCGTTTGATAGGTATAAGCCACAGCCCTCAAGCCCGATTCGACTCCAGCGTGCCGGTGAGCCCGGCCTGCGGTGAGGTTCCGGTGCGTCTTGTGTGGTGACAATCCCCGGCATACGGTAAGCTTTAGCTTGCGGCGGGTTCCAGCCCGCCTCCATCTATGACGCAAGGCATCGTCTACACCGAAACCGTCATTCACTCGGCACCCGCCGAGTTCGTCAATGAAGCGCCGTATCAACTGGTGATTGTCTCGCTCGACGGCGAAGGCGCGGGCCGGCGCACCGGGCGCATTCGCGGCGCGGCGCGCGTAGCCATTGGCGATCGCGTCACGCTTGTGGAAGAGTCGCCCACCGGCGCGGCATGGTTCGCTCCGTCTGCGATAGGCTGAGGGGCATGGCTATCGATCTATCGCGGCGCGAACTGGCTGCGGCGCTCGCGGCTCTGGCGTCCGCCGCCGCCCCGGCCGCCGCGCAGACCACCCCAACCGGCACCCCGGCCGAACTTCTCACGCAGGCCAAGCAAGCCGTCGAGCGGAATCATGACGCGCTGCAGCGCTTCAAGCTGGACCGCGCCGTGGAACCTGCCACACGCTACGAGGCGTAACCGCGCATGGACGATTCGGTTTTCTATGCCTCCATCAGCGACTTGTCGGCGCGCCTTCGCAAGCGCGAGTTCTCGTCGCAAGAACTGACCAAGGCGTTCTGTGATCGCCTGGAAAAACTCGGGCCGCGCTACAACGCGCTCGCGTTGCCGTTGCGCGAACATGCGATTCGCAAAGCAAAAGACGTCGACCGCGATTTGAAGAAAGAGCGCTTCCGTTCGCCGCTCCAGGGCATTCCGTATGGCGCGAAGGATCTGTTGAGTTTCGCCGGCCAGCCCACGGCGTGGGGCGCGGCGCCGTTTGCCCGGCAGGTGCTCAACGAAGACGCAACAGTGATTAAGAAGCTCGACAAATTGGGCGCGGTGCTCATCGGCAAGCTGGCGATGGTGGAACTCGCCGGCGGCCCGGCGTACCGTTTTGCCGCGGCGTCGGCCACTGGGCCGGGGTTGAATCCGTGGGACCGCACGCGTTGGTCGGGCGGCTCGTCCAGCGGCTCCGGCAGCGCGGTGGCGGCGGGGCTGGTTGGCTACGCACTCGGTTCAGAAACGTCGGGTTCGATCTTGACGCCCTCGGCCTTCTGTGGCATCACCGGCTTGCGGCCTACCTACGGATTGGTGAGCCGCGCGGGAGCGATGGCGCTTTCGTGGACGCTCGACAAGATCGGCCCCATGGCGCGCACCGCCGAGGATTGCGGCCTGATCCTGCAGGCAATTGCCGGCAAGGATGGCGACGACCCGGGCTCGGCGGGCAAGGGCTACTATTACGCGCCGCAGTATGTTCGCCCGTTCAGCGAGATGACGCTGGGCTTTCACCCGTCGGACTGGGACACGCATGCGGATGCAGCCGCGCGGCCGGCGCTCCAGGCTGCGTTGGCGGCGATTCGCGGCCTGGGGTTTCAAGTGAAGGAAGTGGAGATTCCGGACTTCCCCTATGGTCCCGTGATCTCTACGATTCTGGGCGGCGAAGCCGGGTCGATCTTTGAAGACCTCATCGCCAGCGGCAATGTGGACAAACTGGCCGACGCCAAGCAGATCGCGGGCCTCAAAGCCACGCAAGATATCCTGGCGCGCGACTATCTGAAAGCCATGCGCATCCGCACCTTGATTCGCCGCGCGTTTCAGGATCTGTTCTATCCCGTCGACATCCTCATATCGCCGGCGCGCAATGGCATTGCGGGCAAGGTGGCCGATCCGCTCGACCGGCCCGCGCCCGGCTCGGCCGCTGCTTCGGGTGCGCCGGCCCCGAAATCGCGCGGATTGCAGGGTCTCATTCCGGCGGCCAACCTCGCCGGGCTCCCGGCGTTGTGCCTGCCTTGCGGGTTTGCCGACAAGATGCCGGTGGCGATTCAGTTGGTGGGGCGCGCGTTTAGCGAGAACCTGCTCCTGGCCGTCGGCAGGCAGTATCAGACCCAGACGGACTTCCACAAGCAGCACCCGCCCGTGGGGTAAGCGCACCGGTAGCTGGGCGACTTAGTAACTTCGGCCGGGAGCCCGGCCTCCTCGTTGATGAACGCTATATTGCGCTCAGAGACATGCATCTGCGTTCAATCCTCTTCTTCCTTCCCGTGCTGTTGTTGGCCCAAACGGATGCCCCGGAGAATCTGAAGAATCCCCTGGCCGGGTCCGCCCCGGCGGTGGAAGCGGGCGCCAAGCTCTACACGTAGGCCTGCCAGGTGTGCCACGGTAGCGGCGCGCGCGGAGACCGTGCGCCGGCGCTCAACGGCGCCCTGCGGCGCAGCGAGAAGGATGGTGAGATCTTTTTGAACATCCGCGGCGGCTTGCGGGGCACGCAGATGCCGGCCTTCGCGCAGTTCACCACGGATCAAACGTGGCAGTTGGTGACGTACCTCCGGAGCTTGTCTGGCGCGGGCAGTACGCCGCCATCGCAAACTCTCGTTGTGGCCGGTGACGCCGCGGCCGGCGCCCGGGTGTTTGCCGCGCAGTGCGCCGGTTGCCATAAGGTGAACGGCAGCGGAGGCGCGGTGGGACCGGACCTCGCCGATGCGAGCCGCCTCACGGCCGACGTCGTACGCCGCAAGGTCCTGGATCCGCAAACCACAGCGGGCGCTCCCGCAGTGCGGCGCCGTGGCGGCCCAACGCGCCCACGGACGCTGGTTGCGCGTCTGCAAGACGGTCGTGAGATTCGCGGTGTGCGGCGCAACGAAGATACGTTCTCGGTGCAGATGACGGACGCCGCCGGGCGCCTGCGCATGTTCGAAAAGTCGCGCCTCTCGAGCTTCACCGTGGAGAACCGCTCGCTGATGCCTGCGGGCTTCGCGCAACGGCTCAGCGCCGCGGACATCGACAATCTGGTGGCCTACGTCAAGTCGCCGCGCCTTTGTTTGGCAGCTGTGCCCGCGCCCGCCGCGGGTGGCGTCAGCTACGCGCGCCTTCGCAATGCCGACGCCGAGCCGCACAACTGGATGATGTATGGGGGCAACTTCGCCGGTACGCACTTTTCCAAGCTCCGCCAGATCACGCCCGCCAACGTGCGCACTCTGCAAGCGCAGTGGAGCATTCAGTTGTTGGGCGATCAGGCGCTGCAAACCATGCCGCTGGTGATCGATGGCGTGATGTACACGACCGGGCCGCCGGGGCAGGTCTACGCGCTCGATGCGCGCGCCGGCCGCCAGATCTGGCGCTACGAGCGGAAGATGAAGTCCACGCACGCCTATGCGATCAATCAATCGAACCGCGGCGTGGCCGTGCCCGATAACCGCGTGTTCTTCGGCACGCTCGACGCAGCGCTGGTGGCGCTCGATGCGCGCACGGGGCGGCCGCTGTGGGAAGTGCAACTGGCGGACGTGCAACTCGGCCACTCGCTCACCAGTCCGCCGCTTGCCGTGGACGGCAAGATCATCACGGGCATCTCGGGCGGCGAGTTTCCGATTCGCGGCTTCATCGACGCGTACGATCCGGCCAACGGCAAACGCTTGCGGCGCTTCTATACCATTCCCGGTCCGGGCGAGCCGGGTAACGAGACGTGGCTCGGCGACTCGTGGAAGGAAGGCGGCTCGGCGACGTGGCTCACGGGCACCTACGATCCCGCGACGAACCTTGTGTATTGGCCCACCGGCAACCCCGCGCCCGCCATCAATGGTGACGTGCGGCGCGGCGACAACCTCTATTCATCCTCCGTGGTCGCGCTCAACGCCGATACCGGGAAGCTGGCGTGGCACTACCAGTTCACGCCCAACGATACGCACGATTGGGACTCGACCGAAGACGTGATTCTCGTTGATCGCATGTACCAAGGCCAGATGCGTAAGCTCCTGCTGCATGGCGACCGCAACGGGTTTCTCTACGCGCTCGATCGCGTGACTGGGCAGTTCCTCGGTGCCCACGCATTTGCGAAGCAGAACTGGAGCAAGGGGTTCGATGACAAGGGTCGCCCGATGCCCGTGGATCGCTCGCTCGCGAGCTCCGAGGGCAGCATCGAGATCTATCCCAGCATGGGCGGCGCGACGAACTATCAGGCGCCATCGTACGATCCGGCAACAGGCTGGTTCATCATGGCCTACGCCGAGTCTGCCCAGCGTTACTTTGCAACGCCCGTGACGTCGGAGCCAGGCCGCCAGTACCAGGGCGGGCGCACCGAACGAGTGGACGCGCCGTCGCGCTTCGGCATCAAGGCGGTGGACCCGGAGACGGGCGCGACGAAGTGGGACTTTCCGCTGATGCAAGTCTCGCTGACCAATGGCGTGCTGGCGACGAGCGGCGGCGTGACCTTCGCCGCCTCCGCCGACGGCAACTTCATCGCGCTCGATTCAAAGTCGGACAGGGCGCTGTGGAAGTTCCCCACCGGCGGCGCGATGGCCGCGTCGCCGATCGCCTACGCGGTGGACGGCTGGCAGCCCATGGCCATTGCATCGGGGAACGTGCTGTACAGCTTCGCGCTGCCGGAGTAGGGAATCAAAGTGTTTTCAGGAACTCGATTAGATCCCGTTTCTCTTCCTCAGGGAGCGTGGTGCCGTGTTCATGTCCGGTTTTCCGGTTGCAGGCCCTGGAGGCATCGAAAAGAAAACCGCGCAGTGCGTCCTTTTCGGTTGACAGACCTGCCTTGCGCGGTTCAAACTTGCGGCTGCCCAGATAGAACTTCGAATCACGTGCGTTCGCGGGCCTCAGCAGCTGTTCAAGATTGGGGACGCTGCCATTGTGGAGATAGGGTGCGGTGGCCCAAATGCCGTTCAATGGCCGGGCCTTGTACTTGGGCGACTTGTCGTTCATCAATTGTTGGAGCACCGTTTCCACTTGAGATTGATCGACGTTGCCAAGCACCGTGGCAGGATCCGGTATGGCCCCGATCAGGATGTTGATACTCTTTCCCAAGTAGACATCCAGCGCAGCGTTGCCCAAGGCCTCGGCTCCGCTTGTGGTCTTGCCGAAGGTTGTGAAGAAACCCGACATGATAAAGAAGGGGAAGCGTACCGGCGTGCCCTCCAGTTTTCCGGTCAGCGCGGTTCGGTCGGCAAAGTTCAGGGCCATGGCCGGGTCAGTCTTTGTCTCGCTGATCGGAATCATGACCGCCTTGAAGCTGGTTTCGCCTTTGCGGTCAATCAAGCGATGACACCCGACGCAGCCGCCGCTCTCAGGGTCTCTTTGGTCGATTGCCTTCCCGCGCTCC
>Ga0194122_10006982_pt1 | contig 10018 bp, 16 predicted proteins | sample TA2MahCa10mmetaG_FD_155487 | JGI IMG/M metagenome (GOLD analysis project Ga0194122, IMG submission 155487) | Freshwater microbial communities from Lake Tanganyika, Tanzania - TA2015021 Mahale Deep Cast 10m | ecosystem: Environmental > Aquatic > Freshwater > Lake | place: Tanzania: Lake...
CGCCTCGAGCAGCTCAAGATGTTTGAGCTCCTACCCGCCGACCACACCGAAATCAGTCGCCGCGAAGCCCTGGAGCGCGCCATCGCCGCCCTGAACTAACCCAGGCCGTAGGGCTCGGCATCGGCGGGGTCGCGGATGCCGAGCTCCTCGCGCCAGGCGCTGATGGGGCGATCCCAGCCCTCCTCCCAGCGAGCGGCCACCAGGCACTGGGCCTGATACCCGATCGCCATGCCATGGGCCAAGGTGATCACGGTGCACTCCAGCTGGCTCGAGCCTGAGCACCGCCTCTACAGCGTGCGTGGCCAACTCTTTTTCGTCAGCACGGTGTACTTTCTGGAGGGATTTGACCTGCGCAGCCATCCCCAGCGGATCACGATTGACATGGGCAATGCCCACATCTGGGATCAAACCGGGGTGCGCGCCCTTGACCAGGTGATTCGCAAGTTGCGCCAGGGCGGCTCCCAGGTGGAGGTGTTGCATCTCAATGCCGAGAGCCTGGATCTGTTTGGGCGCATCAGCGATGCCCCAAACCTGGTTGAGGGAGCCCGCTGCGAGCTGGCCCGATGAGCGCCCGCAGCGGTGGCGAAGGCAGGAAGGTGCCAACAATTCCAGAGGTGACACTCACCCAGAGTCGACTGGCAGGCCTGATCAGGCAGGCTCCCACTCGACTTTCACCACATACAGCGGTCCGCGCCCACTGTGGTTGAGCTCGGTGGCCGCCCGCAGCGCTGCCTCATGCGTATGGAAGAGAAACGCTTCGCTGGTGCTGCCCACATCCACCAGTCGCTGATCGTCTCCAGAAACAGCCACTAAGGATCCATCGTTGAGCCGCCGCAGGGCGTAGCACTCGGCCTGATTGCAATCCATCGGATCGGAGGGATCAATCTCAGGAGCCCAGAAGTGCATGACCACCAACCTGTCGGGTCAAAGCTAGCCAGCCCCGCTGGGCTGAACGACCCCCGGCAGGATCAATTCCAAGAGAGCACCTCCCTCGGGGCGATTGCTGGCCTGAATGCGACCGCCGTGGGTGACCGCAATCTTCTGCACGATCGAGAGGCCCAGGCCGCTGCCGATGCGCTGGCTGCGGGCCCGGGCCGGGTCACCTCGGTAGAAGCGCTCGAACAGGTGCTCGAGGTCGTCATCACTAAGACCCGGCCCCTGATCCGCCACCCCGAGCTGGCACCAGCTGCCGCGGTGGTCGAGGCTCACCGTCACCGCGCCGCCGTCGGGGCTGTAGCGCAGGGCGTTGTCGAGCAGGTTGAGCAGGGCACGGTGCAGGCGGGAGCGGTCGCCGCGCAGCTCCAGCCGCTCGGGCGCCTGCAGCTGCAGGCGGATGCCGCGGGGATCGGCCAGCGGGCGCAGGTTGGCCCACACCTGCTCCACCAGCGGAGGCAGATCCACCAGGGTGGCGCGCACGCCGGTGCCGGGCAGGGTGTTCTCGAGCCGGGAGAGCTCGAGCAGGTCGCCCACCAGCTCCTGGAGCCGCAGCAGCTCGCGCTGCAGGCGCTCCACCAAGCGGGCGTTCTGGCTGTTCACCTGGGCGGCCAGGCTGTCGCCCACCAGCAGCAGGGCCGTGAGCGGCGTTTTGAGCTCATGGGCCACATCGCTCACCCAGCGCTCCTGCTGCTCCAGCTGAGCATCGAGGGAGCGGCGGCTCTGCAGCTGCACCCCCAGCCAGCCGTCGCGGCCGGGCACCACCATCACGTCAAGGTCCTCGCCTCCGAAATGCCACTCCAGCCGCTGGGCGCGGTCCTGGCGGCGAGCGATGCGAATGCTGCTGACCAGGCTGGGTTCGGCGCAGATCTCGCTGAAGGGCTGGCCCACCAGCAACCGGCCAGCATCGAGCTGCAGGATCCGCTCGGCCCTTGGATTGAGATGGGCGATCGTGCCCTGGCGATCCAGCAGCACCCAGCCGGTGGCCGAGACATCGATCCAGCTGAGCAGCTGACGCCCGCGGGGCAGGCGCCGCTGCAGCCCGCTGCGCCGCTGCCAGAGGCTGCGGCCCTGGACGGCCGCGGACGCGAGCAGCAGCCCGAGGCCGACACCGAGCGCTGCGGCGAGCAGCAGGGACGACGGCTCAGCCAAAGCGATAGCCGAAACCGCGCACGGTGATCAGGTGCACGGGCGCCGAGGGGTTGGCCTCCAGCTTTTCGCGCAGCCAGCGGATGTGCACATCCACGGTCTTGCTGTCGCCGAAATAATCGATGCCCCAGAGCTGCTCGAGCAGTTGGTCGCGGCTCCACACCCGCCGCGGGTTCTGCATGAACAGCTCCAGCAGGCGGTATTCCTTGGGGGAGAGATTCACCTCCAGGCCATCGCGCGTGACCCGGCACTCCTCCTGGTAGAGGCAGAGGTTGGCGTGCTCCAGCACCCGCGCTGACGCGGCCGGGCTGGCGCTGCGACGCAGCAGGGCCCGGCAGCGGGCCACCAGCTCGCGCATGCCGAACGGCTTGACCAGGTAGTCGTCGGCCCCCACCTCCAGGCCGAGCACCCGGTCGGTTTCGGTGTCGCGGGCGCTCACCACCAGAATCGGCGTCTGGTTGCTGTGCTGGCGCAACTGGCGGCAGATGTCGAGCCCCCCCAGCCCTGGCAGCATCACATCGAGCACCACCAGGGAAAAGGCCTGCCCCTGCGGTGAGCGCTGCAGCAGCTGCAGCGCATCGCGGCCGTTGCCACAGGCCTGCACGGCAAAACCCTCGAGCTCCAGGGCTTCGCGGATCGTTTCGCGGATTGTTTCGTCGTCCTCGACGACCAGCAAGGAGGGCTGCATGGCGCCATTCTCGCCGGCCAGCTCCAGGCCCCAGAAGGTTGACCGCAGCCAAGGGGCCTCAACCACAGCAATACCCCCGGCCGCGCACCGTGGTGATCAGGATGGGCTGGGCTGAATCGGCCTCGAGCTTGAGCCGCAGCCAGCGGATGTGCACATCCACGGTCTTGGGATCGAGGAGATAGGCCTCGCTCTCACCCCAGACGCGCTCGAGAATCTCCTGGCGGCTCCAGATGCGCCGGGGATGCTCAAGCAGGAAGCGCAGCAGCCGGAATTCCCATGGGGTGAGGCTCACCTCCCGCGCATCGCAGCAGACGCGGTGCTCCTCCACCCACATCCGCACGGCGCCGCAGCTGAGCACGGTGGGGTGCTCCTGGCCGAACTGGTGGCGGCGCACCAGGGCGCGGCAGCGGGCCAGGCATTCGGCCAGGCCAAACGGGCTGGGCAGCACGTCATCGGCGCCCGCCTCCAACCCCCACACCAGGTCGGCTTCGCGGGCCCCGGGGCAGAGCATCAACACCGGCACGGGCGACGGCTGGGCCCGCACCTGCCGGCAGAGCGCGCCGGCCGGCTCCCCCGGGGCTGCATCGAGCAGCAGCTGGTGGAAGGCGGCGTCTGGGATGAGCTGGGCCGGAGCGGCGGCCGGATCGGGGCAGAGGCTGACGTCACACCCCTGGCCGCTGAGGTCGTGCCGGAGCCGCAGGGCAACCTCAGGATCGGCATGCACCAGCAGCAGCCGAATCGACGGCTGACTCATCGTTGCCGGCAGGCCGGTTTGGGCAGGTGGCTGACCACCAGGCGCCGCTGGGCATCGATCTGCAACCAGCCCTGATCGCGCAGGGAGCCCAGGATGCGGGTCACCGTGACCCGGGTGGTGCTGAGGGCGCTGGCGAGCTCATGGTGGGTGAGCTTGATATGCAGCCGCAGGCCCTGGTCGCAGGGCTGGCCATAGTCGCTGGCCAGCAGTTCCAGAAAGCCCCGCACCCGATCCTCGATGCGGCGCAGGCCGAGCAGGGCCAACAGGGCTTCGCTCTGGCGGTAGCGGCTGGCCATGCCCTGCAGCAGGGCAACGGCCAGATGGGGGGTGCGCTGCAGCTCCTCGGAGCTGATGCAGAGGAGGTCGGTGGCGACCAGGGTGGTGGCGGAATAGGCCGCCATCGTGCTGAGCGGATCACCGAAGGGTTCGTTGGGGCCGGCCAAGCCCAGCAGCAGCTCATCACCGTGGATCGAGATCGAGCTGAGCTTCACCATGCCGCGCACCACCAGCCAGACGCTGCGCTTGAGCAGCGGCACCTGGCTGCCGGCGGCCAGGTGCACGAGGCTGCGTTTCTCGTAGCTGGACTCCAACAGGTCGCGGGAGCTGTCGCTTTGACCCGATTGCAGAGAAGGGGTGAAGACCATCGCGAAGGCGGCCAGGGAAGCCGGCCTGAGGGCTTGGCAGACGCTATGGAGGCCTTCATCAGCCCAGGCAAAGGGCCGGTAGTGCCGGGATTAAGGGTCGGTTAGGGCTGGGGCTTAGAGCAGGCGGTGGCTCAGAGCAGGCAGTGGTTCAGAGCAGGCGGCAGCCGAGCTGATCAGCGGCGCGCAGGGCCGAGATCACGGCCGTTGACGTGACCGGGAACGGCTCGTTGTGGCTGCTTTCCCCAGGAATCACGCTGCGCTCGGCGATGGTGCGCAGCTGGTCGTCGCTGTTGGCATCCACGCCCACCTGGCCGAGGCTGATCGGCAGGCCTACGGCCTGCTGGTAGCGGTAGCTCTCCTCGATCTCAACCTGGGGCCGCCCCTCCAGCACCAGCTGGGTGAGCAGGCCGAACGCCACCTTCTCGCCATGGATGCAGGCATGGCTGGCGGGGATCTCAGTGATGCCGTTGTGCACGGCATGGGCCACGGCCAGGCCACCACTTTCAAAGCCCAGGCCCGAGAGAAAGTTGTTGGCCTCCACCACGCGCTCAAGGGCCGGGGTGGTGGCCCCGGCCTCCACCGCCGCACAGGCCGCTGGCCCATCCGTCAGCAGGATTTCGCAGCAGAGCCGGGCCAGGGCGGTCCGGTGCTGGTGGGCAGACCCCCCACCACCTTGCGGCTGCAGCTCTCCCGCACGGTGCGCGCTTCAAACCAGGTGGCCAGGGCATCGCGCAGACCGCCCACCAGCTGACGCTTCGGCGCGCGGGCCACCACATCGGTGTCCACCAGCACGAGCAAGGGATGGCGGTTGTAGTAGCGGATCCCCTCCACACTGCCGGCCTGGCTGTAAGTCACCGAGACGCTGCAGGGGGAATCGGTGCTGGCCAAAGTGGGGTGAGAACCACCGGCAGGTTGAGGTTGTCGGCAACGGCACGGGCGGGATCGGAGGCCTTGCCACCGCCAGCCCCCAGCACGGCCGAGCAGGCGCGTCCCGCACCGGCCTGCACCAGACGGTCAATCTCGGCGACGCTGCACTCACCGCCAAAGGCTTCGACCAGCGGCTCGATCCCCAGCGGCGGCAGCACGCTCTGCCAGATGGGCGCCAGATCGCGCCGGGCTGTCGCGCCAGCTACGAACAGCACGGATCCGGCCAGCCCCAGGCGCTGCAGCTCCCGCCCCAGTTCATGGGTGGCACCGGGACCCTGCACGTAGCGGCCTGGGCTGGCGAACACGGCCAACACACCTGAACCCACTCAAACCCTGAGGCCAAAAAAAGGGGAGGTCCAACGACCTACCCCGCTGAGACACAGCAGATCACCGACCGATGCGGGCCACGGCCTTCTTAGCGGCCGCCAGGATGCTGCCCTTGAGCGGCACATAGCCGAGGTTGTCAGCCTGATTCTGGGCGGGGCCCAGCAGATACATCATCGCCTTGCGGATGTCTCCAGCCTTGGCGCCGTTGCCTTTTTCGTAGGCGAGGATCCAGGTGAGAGTGGATATGGGGTAGCTTGCGGCGCCGGCGGGATTGGGATCCTCACCGGCTAGCTCGGCATTGAGCTTGATGTTGTTCAGGGCGGCGGCACCACCGGCCAGGGTGGGCATCAAAAACTTGCCCGCCTTGTTCTGCAGGGCAGCAGCCTTGATCTTGCCCTTCACGTAGGCCTGGTTCAGGTAACCGATGGCACCCGGGGTGTTGCCGATCACGCCGGCCACACCCTCGTTACCCTTGCCACCCACGCCCACGGGCCACTTCACTGTTTTACCCTCACCTACCTTGCTCTTCCACTCGGAGGAGAAGGCCGAGAGGGAGTTGGTGAAGGCGAAGGTGGTGCCGCTGCCATCGGAGCGGTGCGCCACGGTGATCTTGCCCTTGCCGCACTTCAGCTGTTCGAAGGTTTTGATCTTGCCCAGGAAGATATCCACAGCCTGCTTCTGGGTGAGCTGAAGCTTGGCGCAGCTGGAGTTGTTGTAGGCAATTGCGATGGTGCCACCCACGGCCGGAAACTGCACCACACCGCGCTTCACCTTGGCGGACTCGGAATCCTTGATCGGTTCATCGGTAGCGCCGAAATCAACGGTGCCGGCCACGTACTGACGCACACCGGCGCCGGAGCCCACAGATTGGTAGTTCACCCGGATGCCCTTGCTGGCTGCACCAGCGAAAGCGGCCTGGTAAAAGGGCGCGGGGAAGGATGCACCAGCACCATTGAGGGTGCTCTGGGCAGAAGCTGCTGCACCCCCTGCAATGGCAGCTGCGGTGCCAACGATCAGGGCCTTCTTGGCGAAGGTCATGGATAGGACGTTGTGGGTCAGTCCCTTAATAGCAAGCTGTCAATCCGGGCGTCATTATCCCTGGGTTAAGGGGCGGTCAAGGTTGACTGGAGCCAGCTGCCACAGCTCGCACGATTGCACAACAAAAAGCCCCCCATCGCTGGAGGGCTTGAAGGCGTGTGAGTCGCAGTTGAGGACTGCGTGAGAAAGAAGTAGAGGTTGTAAGGAGTGCGCGAGAGCGGCGTCTCGCGGAATCAGAAGCGGAAGGTGGTTTGGATCACACCGCCCAAGGTGCTTTGACCGCCATTTTCATCATTGTAGTTGTTGTCAATATAGAAAATGGAAGGCGTAACAGTGATGCTGTCGGACACGCGGTAGCGATAGAACACCTCGTACATGAGGCCCCTCTCGCCATCGATGTAAAGGGGGCTACCGATGGCAAAGCCAGCGGAATTACCCTTCATGAACACATCGCTCCATTGCAGGCCAGCCATCCAGGACCACACGTCATCCTCAGCCGGATCAGCCTCTGAAATGCTGGTGTAGCTGAAGCCGGCCGAAATGGAAGGCACCCAGCCGGAATCCATCGGCTGCCAGAAACCGGAAACCGAAACGCTGTTGCTGTCCTGGCCAGCTTCCAGCGTGCGGGGAGCACTGTTCGGGTCACGCAGACGGGCGTTTTCAGTGCCGTAGCGATAGGCCACAGCGGCACCCCAGTTCTGACCCTTCACACCCAGCTGGGCCAGGAGATTCTGGGCACTGTCACGACTGAAAGCACCGATCTCAGAATTGGCATAGCCATTGTAAGCACCTCCATCCTGGGAAATCCAGTTCAGGTCAAAGGACACGAAGGGATCGCCCTTCTTCACCTTTTGCTTCCAGGAGATACCGGCACCAGCACCGGTGGCTTTGTTGTAGGTACCGGTGGCACCAGCCAGGTTAAAGAAGTCGAGAATGTCAGACTTAAAAGCCGTGGGCAGGAAAGTCAGCATTTCGGTGTTGCGCACAAGGGCACCCACCGTGAGCTTGACCTCATCGCCAACAGGGAACATGTAGTACAGGCGGTCAATGCTGACGCAGTTGCCACCTTCGTCACAGGCATTTTCCTCGGCTTTGTCAAGCTTGAAGACGTTGCCACTGCTTCCAAATGGATTGCTGGAGAAATTGCCGCTGCGCAGGCGGGTTTTCAGCAAGTCCTTACCAGTAAAGCTGGTATCCAGACTCAGACGAACGTCATAATTAAAAGTGGTCCTGTTGTGATTAACGATATCGCCAAAATCATTATCGTCAAACCAATCATCCACACCACCGATGATCATGCTCACCTCGCCCTTCAGCTTGGTTGTGGTGGAGAACTGCTGAGCTTCGAGCACGCCCACTTTTTTCTCGAGGCCATCAACGCGGCCCTTGAGCACTGCGAGCTCCTGCTTGAACTCGTCCATCAGGCGCTGCAGTTCGTCGGTCACTTCGGTGACGCGGTCGAGGCAGGCATTCAGCAGGGCAGCCGCTTCGTAGCGAGTCATGGCCTGGCCGCCCTTGTAGGTGCCGTTGGGATAGCCGGCCACGCAGCCGTACTTCTCCACCAGGTTGCTCAGGGCCTGGTAGGCCCAGTCGGTGGGCTGCACGTCGGAAAACTGGGTCACGCTGGTGACCTGGTTCTTGGCTTCCCAGGCGCGGAAGCGATCAATATCTTGCTGCTGCATGTATTCGTTGATGGCCGCAGCACCGTTCAACGAAGCCAGTTCATTGGCGGAAGCAGCCAGGGGGGCCGCAAGACTGGTGCCGGCCAGGGCCAGCAGCAGCTTTTTGGAAAGGGTCATCGGGTCCTCACACCGATAGGAATGACTTCAGAAAAGAAGTCGCTCGCAACCTATCGATGGGCAACAGGCGAAACGAGCAACTGGACGACACTCTCTCGGTATCGCGGAACACATCGCCTGCAAATCAATTAAGCCGCGAAGCAATCCATCCAACCCAATCAATCCAACCCTCAGAAAAACAACCGCCCATAGGGGCCCTCGCCGCCCTCCAGGCCAAGCGCGGCAAGCTCCGTGCCATCGGCGGCCATGGCCGCCAGACTGGGGGGCGTGGATGGGATCGCCCTCAGCGGCGGCATCGGCAGCCACGATCTGGCCCTGCACGCCGAGCTGGAGCAGGCGCTCCGCTGGCTGCCGGGCGTGCGGCTGCTGCCGGTGGAGGCCGACGAGGAGGGGCAGATGGCGCGGGCCTGCCTGGCGGCGGGCGGCGACTAGGCCCTGACGCCGGGCATGAAGCGGCGCTCGTGCTGGCCGCCGGTGAGCATGCGGTTCCAGTAGAGGGAGGGAAGCAGCTTGCGCTTGATCCACCACATGCTCCAGCGCTCCTTGATGGGGTCGAGCGGGAAGGAGGGCACCGGCTGCTGCTCGTAGTTGAACTCGGCCATGATCGCCTTGCCGTAGCCGGTGATCAGCGGGCAGCAGCTGTAGCCGTCTTAGGCGGCCGCCAGGGGCTGGCCATCGAGCAGGGCCAGCAGGTTGGCCACCAGCACCGGCGCCTGGCCGCGCACGGCGGCGGCGGTTTTGGAATTTGGCATGCCGCTCACATCGCCCAGCGAAAACACATTGGCGAAGCGGACGTGCTGCAGCGTGTGCTTGTCGACCTCGACGAAGCCGCTCTCGGCCGCCAAGGGGCTGCTGGCCACCACGTCGGGGGCCGCCATCGGCGGGGTGACATGCAGCAGGCCGTAGGGAATCACCTCCTCGCGACTGCTGTCGCCCTCGCTCACCCGAAACACCGCCTCAGAACTGGCGGGGCGCACCTCGGTGAGCACGTGGTTGTAGCGGGCGTCGATGCCCTTGCGCGCCACCACCTCCCGCAGCGGGGCGGCATAGACGGGCACACCGAAGATCCCCGGCGTGGCGGTGGCGTAGATCACCCGGGCGCTGAGGCGCTTCCGCTTGAACACCTCGTCGGCGAGGTAGGCGATCTTCTGGGGTGCACCGGGACACTTGATCGGCATCGGCGCACAGGTAAACACCGCATGGCCGGCGCCGCCGGATCCCCCCTGGAAGGACTGGATCGATTCCCAGGTGTAGCTGGCGTGGTGCTTGCTGTAGTTGCTGCACACCCCGCCCGATCCGAGGGCCTCGGGCAGGCCCTTAATCCGCTCCCAGCAGAGCTTCAGGCCGGTGGCCACCACCAGCAGGTCTTAGCTGAGGCTGAGGCCGCCGATGGTGGAGAGCCGGTTGTGGTCGGGATCGAATCCCGCCACCGCATCGCGGATCCAGGTGACACCGGCGGGCATCACATCGGCTTCCGGCCGGAAGGTTTCCTCGAGGCTGAACACGCCTCCGCCCACCAGGGTCCAGCCGGGCTGGTAACAGTGCTCGGCTGGAAACTCGAGAACGGCGATCTGCAGCGACGGCCGGGCCCGCCGCAGCTGGGCGGCCGCCGTGATGCCGGCCGCACCGCCGCCGACGATCAGGATATGGTGATGGGCCAAGACCGACTTTTAGCCTTGCGGCAGCAACTCGGCCAGCGGTTTGCAGGGAATCTTCGACGCCACCGCTTGGCGCCATCCGCCCCGATCAGGTCGCAGCC
>Ga0194122_10006994_pt1 | contig 10007 bp, 4 predicted proteins | sample TA2MahCa10mmetaG_FD_155487 | JGI IMG/M metagenome (GOLD analysis project Ga0194122, IMG submission 155487) | Freshwater microbial communities from Lake Tanganyika, Tanzania - TA2015021 Mahale Deep Cast 10m | ecosystem: Environmental > Aquatic > Freshwater > Lake | place: Tanzania: Lake...
ACAAAAACTATTATCTGGATTTGATTTTGATGTGACGGGTGTTGCTGTTTTGAGTATAAAGGGGCAGAACGATCGGATATAAATTATGAATATGATTTATCGATCCTTTTATTAGTATTATCATAGAACTAATGTCAGCCAAAAATCTTGGAGGAGCAAGTTTGAAAGAAAAAGAAATACACGAGTTGCTCAAATTAGAAGAGCTTTTCCACTCGCATTATCTCACCGAAGAATTAATCAATGGAATGATCAATCTCTATGTCAAATTCACATAAAATATACTGCATAACCAACAGTCCATTCGTCTCTACTTCATGTAAAAAATCAAATTCGTACTGTCTCGTTCCGAAGTGATCCGAATACTCGAAAAGAAAAATAATTCAGGAAATAAAAATATGCGATAGGGAACAAAGGTTGGAGGATAAGTGAACGCAGAGGAAGAGATGGAGATGAAGAGGATAGCAGAGTAAGCCAAAGAAGAAATCAGACGCAACCATAATTTAAATACCAAAAAATAGAGAGTCTATGTTAACACTGCCAAGGGTGAGTAACTACGTGAAAAGTAGAGGAATATGCAAATCGAAATGCAGATTCAGATTATGGAAGAAGTAGAACAGAATATGCAGCTTATGAAAAAAGAATTTAATGATCCTTAGGGCTGGAAAAGCAAAGAGAAATAAATCAATAAAATAGTTTAAAATCAAGATAATGCACTACAAGAGAGACTTGTTAAGAGGAAGAAAAAACTAAGGAAGAAATCTGCCGAACTCAAAGAGAAAGAACTTGTAGAAATTTAAGCAGCACCTCCCATAGAGAAAAAATTATTACTCGCAATGAAAAAGGAATTAAACCAAACTTATCAGAGATTTACTCGCTTGACTATGAACAAAACTAAAAGAGCTACTCAACTCGGAAGATAGAATGAAGGCAGAGTGAAAGTCAATGTAAAATAGATTCCCATTTAATAAGAAGATATTCTCGATGTAGTAGAAAAGGAAAAACATCATAAAGCATAACAGAAGAACAATTTTTCAAAGAAGAAAGCTCCATAAACTGTACCTTCTAGTGAATCAACCAACAAAAGTGTTTAGAAAAAATAAAAACAAAACATTTAAAAATTAAAGGAAAAACCTGTACCACGATAGGCAGATACTACTATTGAGTACAAAGCATTTGACCAGAATAAAGGGCGTGTAACGGTTAGACAGAAGAATTATGAGTAAATCTAAGATGAATAACTATACTGAGGCATGATTTGAATTAAATTCAAAATAATTAATAATTGTTAATGAGCGAAGAGTCCTAATTTAGTGAAGAAATCAACGTCGGTTGGATTCAGTGGTTCTGCGGGCTCGAAGATCATAGCTTCTTCTGTGAAGTCAATGAAGACTTCATCAAAAACTAGTTCAATCTTTATGGACTCAAAAAGAAAGTCACAAAATACAAGTATATTGATACTAAAACAGCGAAGCTCTCAAAATGATACTCAGAAACGTACCACCAGCAGAAGAAGAAGTAGAAGATCCTCGGTAGATCCCATTTAATAAAGATTTTTGGAAGTATATCAACACGCCACTGAATTGTATGGTCTCATACATGCACGCTACATTACAACTCCTGAAGGTTTGGCAATAATGAGATAACGCTATTTAGCTGGCAAATTTGGAAACTGCCCTCGAGTTATGTGTGAGAAGCAAAACGCTTTGCCAATCGGAATAAGTGAAGATTTGAAAATAGCAAGAGTAAAAGTGTACTGCCCTCGATGCAAAGATATCTACTCTCCAAAGAAGAAGTCAGCTGACGCTGATGGAGCCTACTTTGGTACATCTTTCCCATTCCTTTTGCTTATGGTAAGAAACAAAATATTTAGACTTACTCTGATTTGAAGCCACACTTCAAAAGATAATAGTTTGTTCCCAAAATATTTGGATTTAAGTTGGAAGCGGACTAAGGACCTTCAGCAGTGGTGAATGAGCAATAGAATAGTAAAAATTTGCTGAATTAACCTGAAAAAATGTAGAGTGAAATCAAGCCAGAAGCAGTAAAACCTGACGGAGGAAAGAAAAAGAACAAAAAGAAAAAATGATTGAGTGCTGGTATCTTTTACACATTATTTTTTTGAACTCATTTCAGCGATGAATTTGATGGTTGATATAAAAAGTGGAGTTGTGGGGAGTTGAACCCCAGGCCTCTTGAATGCAAATCAAGCGCTCTACCAACTGAGCTACAACCCCAATTGTATTAAATCATTCTGATGTCCTTAACTCTCTGATCAACCTAACTTTCAATTTGTTTATTTTGATTATAGAATTTCTATAAAGAAAACTTATGAGTTTGACTGCAATTCTGAAGAAGATAGAAAAAGTCGATCAGAAGCATCGTGAAATCTAATAAAGATACAATTCTTCGAGTAAGGGATGTCCTAGACAACTTGAACTTGAGCAATAATCATAGGAAGATCAGCGAATATATGGTACATTCATCTTAATAAAGGGTACTCCAATTCACAAATTTTAAACCTATTCAAAAAATGTTCGAAAAGTAACTTAGCCCAAACTAGACCTACCACAGCTTAACCTTACATTAAATCGAGTAAGTAATATGCCCAAATTAACTAATAACCCCAAAATAATATAAGAAGAGTTTTTAGTGCTACCAAAGCTTTAGTTTGCTATAAAGAACAGTATAACTTTTTGTTCAAAGAAGATATTTTCGACAACAATCATTAACAAAACAAAAAGAAAGCAATTTTTCGATAACAGAATAAGAATAATCAAAAACTATCATAAAAGCTTAAGGATTTACTTAAGAAAAATTGGAGAAAAGGGCAGGCAGAGTCAACTTTGTAGTAAAAAAGATATATCATCAAATCATTTGAAGATAATCTATAAAACATGAAGAACAATACTCAACAAAAGCTAATTTTAAAAAAAAAGTGTAGTAAACAAATCATATACGATAGAAGAGAAGAAAAAAGAGTATAGACACATTATACAGATCAATATGTATAGCTGTTTAAGCTTACTAAACCTGAATTTACACATTATCTCCATAATCTTTAGATCAAGTTTACTTAATCAGTTAATAATATCCAATAAATCAAACCATTTTTGGGCAAAACGCACTAATGCAGGATTAATTTGGAGGATAAAAAGTCCATTTTGCCCTTCGAAAACTTTTATAAGTAACTTATTAAATAATTTCCGCAAAAATTCACAATTACTTTTCTAGTAGTGCCAACTCTCAAATCTGTTAAATTTAATGTTATAGTCAAAAATGAGTAGCTTTTAGTCGTAGAAACGAAACAGTTACTAGATCTGTAGTACTTGATGGATAACATACTAAATCAACATGGCTTTGTGCATGTTTACTTCCATCATAACAAAGAACTAATTTTTGAAGTCTTTATGCTTGGAAAAAATCTGTTATCATCTTAAATATTCTAAAATGAAATATTGCTTCTTTCTTATTATCTGCAAAGATTTTTACTGTTAGATAAAAAAACTTCAATCAAAGTTGCTCAATAAACCTCTAACCTCATCTTTAGAAGTATTTATTGATTAATAAAGGTAATATTGACATTCCGGAAGAATTTTTCGATTTTGTAATTAGTTTAAAAGACAAATGCTGTCATTTTTATGATAAATAAAGTAGATACTACGCTCTGAGACTCAAAGACATAATCAACAACGGAATCAAAGCAGTAATAGAGTTCAAGAAGGAACTAGGTCTAGGCTAGAAAGTGCTTAAATTAAAAAAAGGGATCAAGAAGGAAATTAAAAACTACATTTATAATTGGGCCTATTTTTATATCTGTTTTTTCCATATCATCCAACATAATTATTTATTGCGCTAAACTTAATATTTTATCTTTTATGTTTTAAATAAAAGATATATTTAGTTGATTTATAAATGAAGGCTCAGAAAAATTAGTCAGTCAAAGTTGCACTTAGAGTTAGACCTCTAAACAAAAGGTAAACCACTATGAACTCACCTCTCTGTATCTAAACTAAAGAAAATATTCTAACTATCAAGAACTAAAATGATGCTAAAGATTTTGTATTTGATTATGTATTCGGTATCTAAACCAGACAACATCAAGTTTATTAGAATTGCGGATACAGCTTAGTAGAAAATGCTTTAGAAGGTTTTAATGGTACAGTCTTCGCTTATGGTCAGACAGGTGCAGGAAAAACTTTCACAATGGTAGGAGATTATAAGGATCCAGACTGGAAGGGAATCATTCCAAGAGGTTTTGATCATGTAATAACAGCTATCCAAACTTCTTAGAACAAAAAATACATAGTAAGAGCCAGTTTTGTTGAAATATATAACGAAGATATTTATGATTTGCTTGACGCAAAAGGAGATGTTAAAAAAGATCTAAAATAAAGTCCTCAAACAGGTGTTTTTATTAAAGATTTAAAGAGTGTGCCAGTCAAATCAGTTGACTAAATGTTTAATCTCTTAGACTATGGAAATGGTAATCGTTCAGTTGCCAAAACTAATATGAATGCCACTTCTTCCAGATCTCACGCTTTATTCACAGTTCATATCTAATCATTAGAAAATGGTGATAAAGTTAAGGCTTCTAAGCTTAACTTTGTCGATCTTGCAGGATCATAGAGACAAGGTAAAACTGGAGCAACAGGAGATACTCTAAAAGAAGGAGCCAAAATTAATCTTTCTTTAACTGCACTTGGTAATGTTATAAATGCTCTCGTATAAAGTAAAAAAGGTGGACATATTCCATACAGAGATTCTAAACTTACACGTCTATTACAAGATTCACTTGGAGGAAATACCAAAACCTTGATGATTGCTAGTGTTTCACCTGCTTTAGATAACTATGATTAAACATTAAGTACTCTAAGGTATGCAGCCAGAGCTAGAAATATTAAAAATACCCCGAAAGTTAATGAAGATCCTAAAGATGCATTAATAAAGTAATATTTACAAGAAATTTAAAAACTTAAAAAACAATTGACAAGTGGAGGTATTTCTACATAAGTAGCTGAGTCATCTGAAGAACTCTAACAATATTTATAAAAAGCTAAATAAAAGGAGAAACAACTAAGTCAAAAAGAAGCAGAAATACTTGAAATGAAACTTAAAATGAAAGAAATGTAATAACTCATTATGAAAAAAGAAAAAGACACACCTGAGATTCAAGAAAAAGCTAAAAAGAGAAGACTTTAAAAGAAGAAAATCATGAAAAATGAAGAAATAAATGAGTTTAAAGTACATGATATAGAAGCTGCATAGTAGAAAGATCTTGAAGAAACAGAAACTTAATAAGGAAAAGATATAACATATTGGAAAAATCTAGCTAAACGCCTTAAGAAAAAGCTCAAAAATTAAGTTCAAGATAAAAAGGATCAGAGTCAAGAATTTGAGGACTAAAGACAAAGACTCAACTAATGTATCAGAAATCTTTAAGGAAATTTATCATTTTACAAACAAATATCGTAAAAGTTTTTATCTGAGTCTGATTTAGCCGCTTTGAAGGATGCTTCTACTTTTGACTTTTAAAAAAGATCATTTAATATTCCACCTTTCCTTTTACATGACTAAAAATTAACTCTACCTAAGACCTTGAAAAAACATGAAGTTGATGATCTTTGGAAAGAAAAAAGAAAGGGATGTAAATTATAACTTTTGAGCTAACAGTTACCAACACTTTAAAATAATTCAAATCTTAAAATACCCGAAAATAAAAGCACTGTTTTCAACAAAACTTCCACTGAATTTTCGGAACCTGTTACTCCTTTCCTAAGAAATAGAAGGATACTCAAAGTAATAAATCCTGATGATTAAAGATACAAATAAAAAAATTATGATAATTAACCTTCAAGGTAAACTTTCTTTCGGAGAACAAACTTTATGATTAGATAAAGGAGTAACAGCCAAAATCAAAGAACACCTTCACAGTCTAATCGACTTAATTCGAAAACAAGTAAATAGCTTATTATTCAGAATTATAGCCACTTGGAGGAGATAAATCGAAAGGCGAACCTAATTTAGAGAGCAGACCATTATCGCGGGACCGTCAAAAGTTAATTCCTCTAGTTAAGAAATAATGATAGATTTAGTTAAATTCATTTATAACTATTATGAAATCAGAGGACAAGAAAAATTTATATCATTCTTCAGGACCTTTAGTCATGTGCAGTTTTGTTAATGTATAATAAGTTAAAGCTGGTGTCTTTTTGGCAAAACTTTCTTGAGCATTAGGTATCATTATGCCTTGCCTTATCCTTCTAAGCATATTGTTCATCACAATTAAATACTAGTCTTTGTTTTCAGTTGTCGCGAGTATCAACATTTCACACAATTTGCAAGAATAAACTTTGCATGCTTTGACACAAGATCCGATTTACACCATATTTTGATAAGGTTAAGCAGAGTTTAAGATAATCTGTGTTTTAAAAACATCTTTAATTTTATCTAAATAAAAATAAGTCTACTTGTATTTAAAACTGTGGTTAAAAGGTTAGAAGCATGCACAGTTGACCATTTGATTGACTACCATGATATGCTGTAACGCTTTTTTACGAACTAGAGATATTGTTGACATCCTACATTTATACATTAAGGCCCATTCGCCAAACTATTGTATTCATTTATTTTCTTTCTTTTGCATTTGCAACTTAAATCACCTTTCTTTTTTACCTTACTAAAATCTTTGAGGATTATAGTAACGCTTCCGCATATGCATTGAAGTTTTGGGAGTTACTAGACGCATTCTTATACTTAGTTTAGTAAACGGAGAGCAGAAGATAATGATAAAAGATCTGATGTAAATGTAGGAAAAAGTAAAATTTGAGTGTTAATAAGACACCATGTTTCATAAACTGAACATCTAAACCAATAGCTAAGTGTATAAATAAGCAGATTTGTCCCATAATTGGTTTAATCATTAATGAAGAGCAATCTTCCTTTGAGTAGGAGAACTTATCTCAACAAATCTGAAATTTTAGGAGCTAAACTGAAAGCAATATTAGGCAAGTTAATATTTTTGAATGATATAAAAAGAGTATTAAATTTTTTAAGTACAGTATGGTTTGATGTGGTGACTATGTGAGTTATTTTGAGTTACTTTATCTTTTCATAGCCACCTTACTGCAAGTTTATGTTTTCACAAAAAAAAATGTCTTACATTATTCTCATGAATTTATTGTTCTTAGACTGGTTGTAGCTATTGATGAACTTAACTCCTCTTATTTTTTTTTATCTGTAATGGGGTTTTAACATCTAACTTTCTTCAGTATTCATCGTCCTTTTAGGCTTTTATCCTTAATTTTTCTTTATCTCATCAATGTATTTGCTTACAAGTACCTCGAGATCTTTTTGAATGATTAAGGGAGATTTACTGGGAGGAGGATTTTATTCAATCTAGCTTTTAAATAGATCTTTAAATTTTTGGATAAGACCTTTTATTTATGGTCGGTGTTGTGGATCTCTAACCAAAATGACTTTGAGAAGCTCATAGATTTAATTGAATTTATTAAATTTCTCGAGTTTTGCAATATTGTGTTTTGTAATAATCTACTAGTTGTGACTGGTTACTTGAATATAAAAATTAACCCAATCTGCCCTATGATAAAGATACTCGCTTGTCAACAATTAATAAAATAAGCATCCCAAAGACCAGATGTCAGAAGCACGTGTTGTTCCTATCTTTTTACGTCTATCATAGTTATCCGCTTCTTTTTTCAAATGAAGAGCTAATGTTAGCATTTATGGAGATTTGATACACTCTGTTCCTCTTGACTTCATGTCAAGTTATTATAATGATTGATCATAGATTCGACATTAACCGAAATCACCAAGAACTACTTTGATAGGATCACGAGTATTTTCATCAAGATTCAGTAAGATGTTGTCAGCTTTGATGTCATAATGGGTTACTGATTTTTAATGTAGCAAGAGGATTATATTGAGCACATCCCAAAAGATTTTTAATATTTGCTTGAACTTTCCATGCAGATTGTCTTTGTTTTGTAGGATCCAATCTCTTAATGAACAGTCATATTTTTTCATCACTATGATGTAAGCATTACTTACAACACCATAGTTGTACATAGTTGTAATTCTTTCATCAAGTCTAAAGTTTTAAAGACAACTAATTTAAGTAAAAATGTCGTGGAGAACACATCTTTCATAGATACTCTTAGGAAAATTCATTTCTTTTATAGCTACTTCTTTAGGCTACTCTATATTAGTTTGACAACCATAAATGACACCATAAGCACCAGCACTGATCTTCTTCCATTCTTTGTAATGACTTAAGTCTGTAAATTTAGTAGAAAGAAGTTTAAGAAGTCTTTGACCAGATAGATAAGGTTTTATTTTTGAAACTGACTAAGCCAAAATAGGTATCACTGACATATTTGACTATTAATTGAGATGATGATGTAGAATGTAAAGAGCATTTATTTTTCCATGGGTAATTGGAAATTGATCACAATATTAGGGATCGAGAAGGCCTTTGTTAAGAAGTAAAGAAAGTACTAAGAGTATAGCTTACGAATGAAGAATTTTATTTGAATAGATTTTACGAATTTTTCTCTAAGAAGAGTAGATCAAATTTCTTTCAGATGATTTCGCTATATGATTACTTTCCAAAATTTTCTATAGATTCAATTTCGTGAGTTGTAAGTTCAGTTATAAATTTAATTTTTTAGGTTTTTAGTTAATCTCGGAAATCAAACCATCTAAAACACCTTTTCCTTCAGAGCGATCACTTTTACCTGGCAGCTTTAACATTGGAACTTTCATATCATTCTTTTTAGGTTTACTTTCACTTTTCTAAGGCTATTTAGCTGGAGAAGATTGTTTGATAGGCTTTGTTATTTATGATTTAAAGTTGAGAGAAGGAATTGCTTGATTTTTATTTTTATTTAGTGGAGGAGCTTTCAATTTCGTAGGAACATCCATTATTTTTATAACTTTTTTTATGTATTTCTAAACATTTTCAGCAACTTAGAATTCAAGTTCAAACTCTCGAATAAAAAACTCAAGTATACGATATTGCTTTATCTTTTTACTTATCTATTGATTACGATTGATGGAAATACTTGTGATTATTTTTATGAAGTCAATCATATAGATAGTGTTGATTGAAGGATGATAACTAACATGAGGAGATTCTTTGGTCGTAAGTTCATTGTGTTATGACTGTAAATTGATCAACTAGTTAACAGTGATAGAGGAATACAGTTTGATAAAATTAATGAAACTATACTTCAAGTAAAATGACACAACTTCTTACTCGAGTAGAGTCTAAGATAATTAATCTTGGCAGTAATAGTAAATCTAGCGGACAAAATCGAGTATTTAATGCATGAAATGATGTTATTAAATTGATCTCTAGTCTACCTAAGGTGAAGAAGATATCAAGAATTGTTTTTCTTCAAGTTTGTTTGCTATGCAGCCTATTTTAGGATAGAAGAAGATAGAAAGATGGTTAAATAGCATCTTGATTGATTTGCTTTATTGGTTTCTTAGTTTTCTTTGGTTATAGATTTACAAGCATTTACGGTAGAAAATTAAGACTTTTTTAATTTAATCATTTTTATTCTCTTAGAACAAATATTTAGTGTATTTTTCAAGAGTTTACATGAAGATACTGTTTTTGATGAAAATAGTTGAGATTAGTTTTTACACATGCTTGTGATTTGATATTAGACCTGAGATAACTAGTAGAAAATTTGAAAATAAATCTGGATAAGTCACGAACAGAGGCTATTATACTTTTGATATTTTATGTGTATCTATTTTCTACTTTTTGGCGAACTTTTTGCTGCAGTTCAGATTATTTCTAGCCTGCAGCATATCTAAATAAGGATGAGATAGTTCTAGTATTTGTCTCTTAATCAACAAGATAATGGGAAATAGCATATCTATTGCAAGATACTGAGCTGTATTGGAAAAAGAATTGTGAAGGTAACTGGCCAGAACACCCAAAATATTTGTCTAATACTTATAAAATCTGTATTGCTCAT
>Ga0194122_10006998_pt1 | contig 10004 bp, 8 predicted proteins | sample TA2MahCa10mmetaG_FD_155487 | JGI IMG/M metagenome (GOLD analysis project Ga0194122, IMG submission 155487) | Freshwater microbial communities from Lake Tanganyika, Tanzania - TA2015021 Mahale Deep Cast 10m | ecosystem: Environmental > Aquatic > Freshwater > Lake | place: Tanzania: Lake...
CCAGCGAGGCCACCACGGGCGTGGCGCCGGTTCCGGTGCCGCCGCCTAGTCCGGAGGTGAGAAACACCATGTCGGCTTCTTCCAGAATTTCGACGAGCCTGTTGGTATCGTCCAGCGCGGCCTGCCTGCCCCGCTCCGGATCGGAACCGGCTCCCAAACCGTTGGTCAATTTCCCACCGATGGCGATCTTGTTGGCGACCGGCGAAACGTTCAGCGCCTGCACGTCGGTGTTCACGACATAAAACTCGACGCCCGTGAGGCCGGCATTCAGCATCCGGGCCACGGCATTGCAGCCGCCGCCGCCCACGCCGATGACCTTGATGCGCGTTCCCGCTTGATTTTCTTCTTGGATTTCGAATTTCAGATCGCTCATGACTCTTTCCTTACCTCGACATCAGCAGGCTCAAGAAGCCCGGCGAGGTTCGTTTTTGGTAACGCTGCTCTTTCAATCGTCCACTGTACATCGCCAGACCTGCCACAGTGGTCCAGCGCGGATCGTTCAGCGGGCCGGGCCAATTTTCGATGCCCACGGCGAGGCCGTTGCGCGATTGACAGTTCAGGACAAGCTCTGCGACATCGCACATGCCATTAAGGCACGCGCCGCCGCCGGTTAGCAGAATGCCTTCCAGAAGACGGCGCTCCATGCCGCACTCCTCGACCTTTTTCTTAATGAAGCGGAATAGATAATCGGCGCGCGATTCCAGGATGAAATTCAATCGCTTGCGCGGCGCCTCGCGGGCCGGGCGTCCGTCGGCGGACGGCACTTCGATAAACGTGTTGTCGGCGGTGAGGCCAAGAATGGCGCAGCCGTATTCGAGCTTCAGCCGCTCAGCGTCTTCAAAGGACACCTTGAAGTCATGCGCGATATCGCGTGTGAAGTGTTCCGCGCCGACGCGCAGCGAGACGGCCTGCACCATAGCGTCACCGGCGTAGAGGACGACCTCCGTGGATTGCGCGCCGATGTCGGCCACGGCCACGCCCTGGCGGCGTTCCTCAGCGGTGACGGAGGCATAGGCCGCGGCCATGCCTTCGTAGACAGTCTCCTCGACGGCGAGGTGCGCCTCGTGCACGGCGCTGACGAGCGATTGATGCTCGAAGGCCGACGTGGTAACAATATGGACGTTTGCCTCCAGACGAGTGGCCTTCATACCGCGCGGGTTGATGACGCCGGAGTTGCCATCGAGAGTGAAATCCTGCGGGAACACCTGGAGCAAAACGCGGTCCGCGTCCAACTGCTGGCGGCACGCCTTTTCCACGGCGAAGGCCATGTCGGACTGATCGATCTCCCGCGGACGGCCGAATTCGTATTTGCCGATTTCATCGCGGCCATGCACGGTGTCGCCGCCGAGCCCGACCACGACGGCGTCGATCGAGATGCCCGCCTGGCGCTCCGCCTCGCGCGCGGCGAGGCGCACGCTCTCCGACATCTGCTCCCGGTGCGCCACGCGCGAATTCGCCCAGCCGCGCGAGTCGACTTCGCCGGCACCCAGAAAACGGATGCGTCCTTCTTCGACCGTGCAGACGACACAGCGGGTCTTTGCGCTGCCAATGTCCAGTCCCGCCGCCAGGCGTACACGGTTAGCGGCCATGGCGAACTCCGGATTGGATTAGGTACCTATTCACCTGGTCCGGCGGCCTCCGTGCGCTGCGCCGTTTCCGGCGGCCGTTGGAAGATGCTGCCCTCATGCCGGAGATCGAAAATCGTTTTCCCGGGTTCGCGGCGCAAAAGATCCTCCGCTTTCAGTCTGAATTTTTCAAGGCGGCGCTTGAAGTGACGGTTCCCGATAATCAGCGTTACGGCAGTCCCGTTCGCTTCCTGCATTACCTTTAGATTATCCGGATCGGCCGTGTCCACGTCGGAAATGTTTTTCGCCAGTTCGCCAGCGTCTCGCATGAGCTTGGCGATCCGCTGGGCGCGGGCGCGGCGTTGTTCGCCGTCCATGGCGCGCGTGATGCCGGTGGCAACGGGCAGGTCCAGCGCGGCCTGGGACTCGCGCGGGAGAAAATTACCGTCGATGTCGAGCAGCGGCATGGACTCTTCGCCATCCAGGCGGACAAAGGCGATGGGCTGCCGCTCCGTGACGCGCACCTGCAGCCGGTTCGGCCACACGCGCGTGACGGACGCATCCTGAATCCAGTGCAGGCGCAGAATATCGTCGCGGCGCTGGCGCAGGGGAACCATATAGAGGCTGTGACCATAGTCCTTCTGGAAGACTGCGGCGATGTTGGAACGCGCGCTGTTCGTAACGCCGAGAATCTCCAGCGCCGGGCTCTCGTCACCGGGGTCCGGCGGCAGGGCCACCATGAACTGCGGATCGCGAATCAGAAAGGATTCGAGCTGAATGGCGCACCACAGCACCGCAGTTAGCGCCATGGCGGCGAAGGTGGCGATCCATAGTCCACGCTTGAGCGATTGGAAACGGTCCTCGTTTTCGGGTGTGAGTTTCTTGCTCATGATTTACCTCCTGAGTTTCTCGAGCAGCCGGTCACCGGCCTGCCAAACGCTGCCGGCGCCAAGCGTGACCACAGCGTCGCCGGGCTGCGCCAGGGCGGCTACCTGGTCAACGGCCGCGTCTATGCCGCCGGCGTAGTGTGCATCGCGATGACCAAAGTCCCGCAGCCGCGCGGCCATTGCTTGGCTGGTGATACCCGGAATGGGCGGCTCCGACGCGGCATAGATATCGAGCAGATGAACGGTATCGGCCTGATGAAAACTGCGGGCGAAATCGTCCATTAAATGCTGTGTGCGCGTGTAGCGGTGCGGTTGAAAGATCACGTGCACCCGCTGGAACTTGCAGTGGCGGGCGGCGGCCAGAGTGGCCCGCACTTCGGTGGGATGGTGGCCGTAATCGTCGATGACTGTGACGCCGGCGGCCTCGCCGCGCAACTGAAAACGGCGATCGACGCCGCGATACTCATACAGTCCTTCGCGGATCTTCTCTACCGGCACTTCGAGTTCGTTGGCCACAGCGGCCGCGGCGGTGGCGTTCAGCACGTTGTGCAGGCCCGGCACACGAAGGCGGAACTCGCCCAACTCCTCGCCTCGGAACCGGAGGTGGAATACACTGGTCAAGTTGCCCAGTTCGACATCGTGCACGATTAGATTTGCCTGCGCGCTCTCACCGTAAGTGACGGTCCGGCGCTTCACGTCCGGGAGGATTTGCTGCACGTTTTCGTCGTCGAGGCAAAGAATGGCGCAGCCGTAGAACGGCACCCTGTTGACGAATTGAGTAAAGGCGGCGCGGATCTCCTCGATCGATTTGTAGTGGTCCAGGTGCTCACGGTCGATATTGGTCACGGCGGCGATGATCGGCGCGAGCTTCAGGAACGAACCGTCGCTTTCGTCGGACTCGACGACAAGGAAATCGCTCTTGCCCATGCGGGCGTTCGATCCGCCCAGAGTGCTAACACGCCCGCCGACGACGACGGTGGGGTCCAGGCCGGCGTGGGCGAGCACAGTCGCCGTCATCGAAGTGGTGGAAGTCTTGCCATGGCTGCCCGCGATGGCCACGCCATACTTCAGCCGCATCAACTCGGCGAGCAGTTCTCCGCGGGGAATGACAGGAATACCCAGCCGCCGCGCCTCGCGCAGCTCCGGATTGGAATCGTTCACGGCACTGGTGACAACCAGTGCCTTCGCGCCGGCGACATGCGCCGCCGCGTGACCTTCGTGGACTAAGGCGCCGAGAGAGCGGAGGCGATCTGTCACCGGGGAGAGTTTTACGTCGGAACCGGTGATCTCATAGCCGAGGTTCAGCAGGATCTCGGCAATACCGCTCATGCCGATTCCTCCAATCCCCGTGAAATGCAATCTCTGCGGTTTATAAAACATTCTTATATGGTATTGTTTTGATCAGTTCTTTGTCCCAGTGTATTTTTCCAGCAGGTCCACAGCGCGGGCGGCGGCACCGGGCATCGCACGGCGGCGGGCGGCGGCGGCCATGGCTTCCAAGCGGCCGGGCGCGAGGCATTCGCGGATTTCGGCCAGCAGGCGGTCGCCGGTGCAGTCCTTGTCGGCGATAACGCGGGAGGCGCCGGCGCGCTCCATGGCCCGCGCATTGGCCATCTGGTGATCGTCGGCCGCGTACGGATAGGGAACGAGGATCGACGGCTTGCCGGCAGCCGCGAGTTCGGAAACTGTGCCGGCGCCGGCGCGGCAGACGATGAGAGCGGCCTGGTCGAAGGCCTTCGGCATATCGTCGATAAAGTCCCGCACCTCGGCAGCGGGCAACGCTGCAGCCAATTCATCGCGCATGGCGGCGCCGGTTTGCAGGGTTACGCCGAAGGGCGCGGCGGCCAGCGCCCTGGCGGCGAGGTTCAGCGTCCGTGCGCCCCGGCTTCCGCCGGTGATGAGCACGCGCGGCGGATTCGACGCGGCACGCGCCGGGAGATCGAAAAATTCCTGCCGTACGGGCAAGCCGGCCAGTTCGACGCGCCCGGCCGGGAAGCAGGGCAACGCTTCTTCGAAGCTGACCAGCGCCATTCGCGCGATACGCGCCAGACGCCGGTTTGTCATGCCAGGCATGGCGTTCGGTTCCATGAGAACAACTGGCGTGCCCAACATGGCGGCCGCCATGACGACCGGCGCGGCGGCGTATCCGCCCATGCTGAATACGCCGGCGGCGTTGTGTTTGCGAAGCAGTCCACGCGCGGCCAGGACGCTGCCCGGCAGCTCGAAAAGGGTACGCAGTTTCCGCAGAGCGCCTAATCCCTTCAAGCCGCCGATGGAGATCCACTCGATCGGGAAACCGGCTTGCGGCACCAGCTTCGCCTCCAGGCCTTCGCGTGTCCCAATGAAGACGGGACGGTGCCCGCGGGCGGCGAACTCGCGAGCCACGGCGAGCCCGGGGATCACATGGCCTCCCGTCCCGCCGCCCGCCATGATGTAGACCCGGCTCTGCACTACCCCGCCTGCTCGCTGATGTTCAACAGAATCCCGAGCGACGCGAGAGTGCTGAGCAACGAACTGCCGCCGTAGCTGATCATGGGCAGCGGAATGCCTTTCGTGGGGCCAAGCCCCAGAACGACGCTCATGTTGACCAGCGCCTGAAATCCGATGGCGATGGTCAGGCCGAGCGCCAGATACCGGCCGAACTCGTTCGTTGTCAGCCAGAAGATCCGGAGCCCGCGCCAAATGATGAGCAGATAACCGGCCAGCACCGCCGTGGTCCCCCACAGGCCCAACTCTTCACCGATGATGGCGTAGATGAAGTCGGTGTGCGAATCCGGAAGGAAGAAGTGCTTCTGCCGGCCGTGACCCGGCCCGACACCAAACACTCCGCCGGAGCCGATGGCGATCTTGGCCTGCGTGGCCTGGTAGTTGGTGTCGCTGACAGGGGCTGAACTCACAATGTAGGGCTTGATTTTGCCCGTGGGATCGTAGTTTTCGACGAACTCCAAGTCCGGATCCAGCAGGCGGACAACGCGCGAGAAACGGTGCGGCGCGGCGACGATGGCGACGGTCACACACGCGATGGCAAGCCCGGCGGCGAAGGCGAGATACTTGCGCTCCAGGCCGGCGACAAAAAAGACACCGACGGCGACGACGCCCAGCACAATGGCGGTGCCCAAATCGCCCAGCGCCACGAAGAAGAAGAGCAGACCCAGCACCAAGGCCGCGGGCCGCAGCGTGAATTTGGGATCGTTGATGGCGCGTTGGCGCCATGTGACGAAATAAGCCAGGAAGATCGCCAGCGCAGGTTTGGCGAATTCAGACGGCTGCAAGTTGCCAATGCCAAGCGGAATCCACCGGTGCCGGGCGTCCACGACGAACGCGATGGGCAGGAGGAAGAGCACCGCGCCGATCGCGCCGAAGGCCCACTGCGGACTATTCAACTTTTTGTAGGGGAAACGGCGCATCAGCAGAAGCGCAGTGAACCCCAAGGCAGCCCACGCGATCTGGGAAACCACGAAGTAGTGGGGCTGCTTATTGTAGAGCGCCTGCGCGGTGATCGACGACGTCGAGTAGATCATCACGAAGCCCAACGACACCATGACGGCGACGATCGAAAACAGCATCCAATCAATGGAAACGCGCTTAGCCATTCGAATCCTCCAGAACCAATTGCTTGAACGTGCGGCCGCGGTGTTCGTAGTTGTCGAACTGATCGAAACTCGCGCAGGCCGGCGACAGCAGGACGGTGTCACCGGGCGCCGCCTCCCGGCGCGCCATGCGAATAGCCGTTTCGAGCGTACCGCAAGCATGGAGCGGAAGGGAAGGGCCGAGATGTTCCCGAATCACCGGGGCGGCCGCGCCAATCAGGAGAACGCCCTTCACCTTGCCAGCCAATTTCCCCGCCAGCGGGCGATAGTCCGAGTTCTTATCCTTGCCGCCAAGAATGATCCAAAGGTTGCCGGCAAAAGCGTCGATGGCCTTTTCGGCGGCATCGACATTGGTAGCCTTGGAATCGTTGTAGTAACGGACGCCATTACGCTCCACGACGAACTCGATGCGGTGCTCGACGCCGGGAAAGGTTTGAACGGCCTCGCGAATCGTTTCGAGCGGTATCCCGGCGAGCCACGAAGCGGTGGCCGCGGCCATTACGTTTTCCACGTTGTGCCGGCCCACCAGCGGTATTTCCGCGATCGGCATCAGCGGGCGGCCGTCCACATGGACCCAGTCATCGTTGGATGGTTCGTTGAACCAGACCACTTTCGCCGCGGTGCGGCTGGCGAGAGAGCGCGCATTCGGTTCTCCAGCATTCAGAACCGCGAAACCGTTGGGCGACTGCGTCTCCACCAGCCGTGCCTTGGCGGCAATGTAGTTCTCCATGGTGCGGTGGCGATCCAGGTGATCCGGCGTGATGTTCAACACCAGTGCGATGGTCGCGCGGAATTCACGAACCGTTTCCAACTGGAAGCTCGAGAGCTCCAGAATGCACCAGCCGTCGTCGCGTGAGCCGCCCACCAGATCAGTAACCGGCGTTCCGATGTTTCCGCCCACCTGGGTGGGAAGCCCGGCGTGCAGAAAGATGTGACCGGTAAGAGCCGTCGTGGTGGTTTTACCGTTAGCGCCGGTGATGCCGACGATGTTGCCGCGCAGTTCCCCGGCGACGAGCTCCAACTCTCCGGCGACTGGCACACCGAGCTCCCGCGCGCGCACAAAGAGAGGCAGCTCCAACGGTACGCCCGGCGATTGGAAGACGAAATCAAAGCCGTCCGCCGCCGTTTCATCCTGACTCACGCACGGATACGGAGCATCCGGAATCGCCTTGGAATCGGACAGTACGACGCGGGCACCGCGAGCGCGCAGAAAGGCCGCCGCCGCCATGCCGGATTTACCGGCGCCGGCGATCAAAACATTTTTACCCGCGAATGATTTCACTTTCCGTTACCGCAACTTCAACGTCGTCAGCGCGAACAGCGCCATGATCAGTCCCAGAATCCAGAAGCGCGTAATTACCTTGGCCTCATGCCAGCCGAGCAGCTCGAAGTGGTGGTGCAGCGGCGCCATCTTGAAGATGCGCTTCTTGCGAAGCTTGAAGCTGGCCACCTGCAGCACGACGCTCATCAACTCCAACACGTAAACGCCGCCGATGAACAATAGCAGGGCTTCCTGCTTGATCAAAACGGCCACCGTGCCCATGGCGCCGCCGAGGCCCAGCGCACCGACATCGCCCATGAACACCTCAGCCGGATGCGCGTTGTACCAGAGGAACCCGAGCGAAGCCCCGGTCATGGCGCCGCAGAAGATGGTCAACTCCGAACTGCCTGGAAGGCGCGCCAGATCGAGATACTCGGCAAACTGCCGGTGGCCGCTCAAGTAGGTGAGGATGGTCATGGCCCCAGCGGCGATGACCATCAAGCCGATCGCAAGGCCGTCCAGGCCATCGGTAAGGTTGACGGCATTCGAAGAGCCGGCCAGCACGATGACCAGAAACAGGAAGAAGAAGGCGAACGCAAACGGGTAGGTCCACGGGCTGGCCAGCCAGGACTCCACCAGCAGATTCGGCTGAAAGCTCTTGAGAAACGGGATGTTCATGCTGGTTTCGTAACCGCCCCGAGAGTGGAGGCCAAGCAGCATGAGGCCGACGAGAATTGACGAGACCACCTGCAGCGCGAACTTCTTGCGGGCCGTCAGGCCGAGATTTCGCATCTTCTTGACCTTGGTGAAATCGTCGTAAAAGCCGATGGCGCCAAAGCTGAGGAGGCCGAACATAGCGATCCAGACATAGGCATTGGCCAGGTTCGCCCAGAGCAGAGTCGGCACTACGACAGAGATGACGATCAGCACGCCGCCCATCGTGGGCGTGCCGGCCTTCTTCTGATGGCCGGTGACCTCTTCGCGGATGTGCTGGCCGATTTGAAATTCCCGCAGTTTTCGGATCAGCCACGGGCCAAGGAAGATCGATAGGAATAACGCTGTGAGGCTGGCGAACGCGGTGCGAAACGTCACGTAGCCAAACAGGCGCGCGGGTCCGAAGTGGGGAAACAGTTGTTCGTACAGAAGCCAATAGAGCATTAACTCGCCATGAACCTTTCCAGTGCTCTCTCCACTCGCGTTCCTCTCGAACCCTTGAAAAGCACGACATCGCCGGCGCGCGCTATCCCGCGCAGAGCCTCGCCGGCGTCCACCGGGTCTTGAAAAAAGAGCGCCTCGGCTCCCGCTTCCCGGGCTGCATCGGCCAAGTGTTCAGCGGCGCCTCGAATTCCGATCACTATGTCGGCGCGCGCCGCCGCCAAGCCCACCTCGCGATGCAGCCGCTCCGCCCACTCTCCCATTTCGAGCATTTCGCCGAGCACCGCAATTTTGCGCGCGCCCGGCTGCAACAGGAGAGTCTCGATCATCGCCTTGGCCGCTTCGGCGTTGGAGTTGTAGCAGTCATTGAGAAGCGTGACGCCGTTGTGGACCATTCGCTCCCCGCGCATTTTCGAAGGCTGCAGGCCGCGGGCCGCCTCCGCCATCGCGTCCAGACGCAGGCCGTGGACCAGCCCTGCGCCGATCCCGGCCAGCACATTGCGCACGGCGTGTTTGCCTGGAAGGGCGATTTCAAAGGTTGTGTTCTCGACGCGGAATTTGGACCCGTTTTCCCGCAGCTCCAAGTCCAGGGCTTGGATCCCGGCCGGCTCGTCGATACCGAACGTCAACGTCTTGCCCCGGTGGTGGTGGCGGAACCGGGCCACGCGCGCATCGTCCGCGTTTAGAACGGCAACGCCGTCGGACGGGAGCTCTTCGATCAGTTCGCGTTTGGCGAGGGCGATTCCATCGATAGAGCCGAAATTCTCAATGTGGGCGGTGCCTACGTTGGTAACAATTCCAATGGACGGTTTCGCGATGCGCGCCAGCGCTCGAATTTCGCCGGCGTGATTCATGCCCAACTCCAGCACGCCGGCCTGGGCGGTTTCGTCCATACGCAACAATGAGAGCGGCACGCCGATGTGATTGTTCAGATTTCCCTCGTTCTTGGTGACCCGTAGATTGGCCGCGAGCAGAGCGCCGACGGCTTCCTTCGTCGAAGTCTTGCCGGCCGAGCCGGTGATGCCAGTGATGGGAAACCGCAAGTGGGCCCGGGCGGCGCGCGCCAGATCCTGCAGGGCGGTCAAGGTGTCGTCGACTACCAGAAGAGGGATATCGGCCTTCCAGCCGCGCCTGTCGACGATGGCCGCAACCGCACCCTTTTCGGCAGCGGCGGCGAGAAAGCTATGGCCGTCGTGGATTTCGCCGCACAGGGCGATGTAGAGGGCGCCCTGCAGCAGCGTGCGCGTGTCAATCGACCAATCCGAAACGACGCGTTCATCGGCGAGCGGAGCGGCGCCAGTATAACGTGCGATGGCCGTGAGCGTCAGACGCATAACCGGAGCGCGCGCAGCGCAACCTCCTTGTCGTCGAAATCAATCGTACGGCCGTTTAGCACCTGGTAGTTTTCGTGCCCTTTTCCGGCCAGCAGAACGATGTCGCCGGGCTTGGCTTCCCCGATGGCGGCAAAGATGGCCCGCTCGCGATCGGGCTCGACGAGCAGCGGCGTATCGTGACGGCGCACGCCCACGAGAGCGTCGTTGATGAT
>Ga0194122_10007004_pt1 | contig 9999 bp, 6 predicted proteins | sample TA2MahCa10mmetaG_FD_155487 | JGI IMG/M metagenome (GOLD analysis project Ga0194122, IMG submission 155487) | Freshwater microbial communities from Lake Tanganyika, Tanzania - TA2015021 Mahale Deep Cast 10m | ecosystem: Environmental > Aquatic > Freshwater > Lake | place: Tanzania: Lake Tanganyika...
ATCCACTGGGTGGCCTTGGGGTGAGGCTGATCGAGTTTTCGGACCATACGGGAAGCCGAAGCGCGAGACGAGCAGGAAGTAGCGGCGGCCCGCTCGGTGACCGTTGACCATTTTTGACCATTCCGTAGATGGATCAGCCGTAAATCACCAGTATTATCTACAACTTCCGATCTATTTTGGTGGCGGAGAGAGTGAGATTCGAACTCACGGTACAGTTTCCCGTACGGCGGTTTTCAAGACCGCTGCCTTAAACCGCTCGGCCATCTCTCCGCTATTTCCAGTTTAGTCGATCCTCTACTTCCAGGACTCGTCGAAGAAACCCGCTGTCACCACACGGCCCGGATACCGGCCATCGGCCGGCGTCGTGGTGTCGATCACCGCCCAATCCGGCAGTTTCGAAATCTGCCGGGCGTTATTCAGATAGTCGTACTCGCGGAACGTGAAGCCGCTGTTCAGCACCACGTAGCGGTCTTGGTTCTGCGGGTTCGGATAGACCAGCGCCGGATAGTGGGTCGCCGCGCTGTAGTTGGCGCCTTTGATCGTCAGGTTGGCGCCGTCCCATTTCACCGGAAGCTGGGCGGCAATGGACTCAATTACCTTGTTCGACTTGGGATCGCCCCACAAAATCAGGTTGTGCTGAGCGATGTCTTCCTTGGTGACTTCGGTATCCTTCTTCACCCTCGGCTCGCCTCGAAACTGCCGGCGCCATTCCCGGATCGCGCGCTGCGACTCCTCGGCGATGCGCGCGGCCGGCTGCCCGCTGGGCAGCACGATCAGAAAGCTCGTCAAGAAAGCGTCATCGATGGGCCCCTGCAATCCGTGCCTCTTCGCCGCGCCGTGGGGATGCTCATCGGTATGCACCCACTTCCCTGCCCGTTTGATGAGGTGTACGTGCCAGGAGCGGTCGCTCATCGGCGCCGGTACGCCCACGTTCTGCCCGTCGATGGCGATCGTCGCCTTGCCCATGAGTTCCACCGGCGCGCCGCCCGGCCCAAAGTCGAGGCCGATTGCGCTGACATTGGACGTCGCGATCTGCAGCGACTCCTTGTTGTGGACGCTCGCCTCGGCTGTGGCCTTCTCCCAGTGTTTCTCCATGCCGTCGATCGTCAGCCACTTCATCCGGTTATAGCGAAGCGTATAGGTCACCAGCTTGACGCGCCGCGGATACGGATCGCGGCCGCGCTCGGCGATCGCGTCCAGGCGGCGGTCGATTTGAACCTTTGCATCTGGATGATAACGGTGACCAGTCTGGGGACCGATCACATGAACCATCGGAATCCCTTCCTTGTCCAGGTACTTCGCCATAATGTCGGCCGCCTGTTTTTGCCGGTCGAGCTCGCCCGAGTAAGCAACCAGCGGCAGGTTCGTGAAGTTCGCCGCGTAGACCGTCGCGTCGTACATCCTCCACAGTTTCTGCTCCCATTCCGGCGGCGACACTTTTTCGTTCTGGAAAACATTCAGGAACTCGGCGGTTTCGCTAAACCCGGCGCCCGGCGCGGCCGCGGCCCAGAGTCCGGCATAGTGGGCCGCAAACTGCCAGGCGGCCGCGCCGCCCATTGAGAAGCCGCGGACCAGCAGCCGGTTGTCGTCGATTGGATAATGACGCTTCACGTCGGCCAGCGCTTCGAACAGGTCCATCTCGCCGGCAAACTTGTTGGCATTGCAGTATCGTCCGTAGAGGTGCAGCACGAACGTGTCCGCGGGCGTGAACTCGCCGGGCCGCGTCATCCGTTCGCTGAGAAAATTCACCTCGCTCAGCTTCTCGTTACGGCCGTGAAACCAAAAATCCAAACGCCACTTTCGCGGCAGCCGCGGATCGTAGGACGCCGGCACCACCAGTCCGTACGGCTGCACCGAGCCGTCGATCTTCGACGTGTACCCGCGCACAATCAGCCCCGGCGCCTTCTGCCACGATGCCTCGCCCCGCTGCAATTCAACCGCGCGCTTCAAGCCCTCGGCAACCAGCGTCTTCGCTTTTCCAATATCCGGCGCATCGAAAAATTCGTTGTACTGCAGCGCGAAGTGAACGGCGTCGCGGAACACTTGCACGTCGGACCGCAACGCGTGATTGCCAAGCCCATGGATCGCCTCGGTTAAGCGCGCCACACCAGCTTCCAGTTCCTTGCGATCCGCATCCGGTACGTTCACGCCTGGCGGAGGCACTGGGCGGTCCGGCTGTGCGTGCAGCGTAGCAGCCAAGAGGGCTAATAGAGCGGCTCTTCGCCAGGAGGTCTTGTTTTCCATCGTCGGTGAATCCATAACCATTGATCGGGATAAGCGCGAATCGCGCGCTCCAGCGAGGCCTGGATCCGTTGGGTATCGATGAGCGTGTTGCCGGTAATTCCGACCGGCTCATCGAACTTCAAAACGAACTTCGCCTCAGCTGGGCTCCAGATAGCATATCCGGGAATCACCACCGCGTTCGTGCGCGCCGCGAGTTTGGCGAATACCGGACTCACGCACACCTTGTGCCCGAAGAAGTTGACGAAAATCCCGTCGTCCAGTCCGACGTTCTGATCCACCAGAATTCCGACGGCCTTGTTTTCCTTCAACGCCTGGAAGATCGCACGCGTGGCCTCCTTCTTGCCGAGTATGATGTTGCCGCTCGCCGCTCGCCGCCGGGTCACAAACGCGTCCAACAGCGGGTTGTCCAATGGCCGCACGACGACATACATCGGCTCCGCCATCAGCGCGTGGCTATACGCGGAGAGCTCCCACGCCCCCAAATGCAGGGTCGCGAACAGCACGCCCTTGCCTTGGCGCCGCGCTTGCTCGAAATGCTCGAAACCCTCGTAGCGGATCCAATCGCCAACGTTCGTCGCCCGGACCGACTCCAGCCGCGCAAACGCCACCATCTGCCGGGCGATGGACCGCCAAACGCCATTCACCGTCCGGCGAGGCATTTCAGTGAGTTCAGCGTTGCGCCTGGCCACGCGCGAAAGCTTCGGAACCAGAATGCGCAACAGTCCCACATAGACCGTCGCGATCGCTTCACTCAAGAACCGCGGCCCGACCTGCAGCGTGGCGAGCAGCACGCGGGTCAGCACGTACTCCACGCGATTGCGAACGGGGCCGCGGTCCGCCACTGTGCTACTCGATCCAGCCGCCGCCGAGAACCAGATCCTCGGCGTAGAAGACGGCCCCCTGCCCTGGCGTAACGGCGCGCTGGGGCTCGTCGAACCGCACGGCGACGCGCGCGGGACTCTCGGTGGGTGTCAGCGTGGCGGGCGCGGGCAGGTGCTTGTTTCGAATGCGCACGTGCGCGCGGTGCGGATGCGTGATTGGAGGAATCGAGATCCAGTTCACATCGCCCGCGATGAATTGAGTGGTCAACAGATCGTCGCCGCGGCCTACAACAACGCGCCGCGTTTCGGGCTCGGTAGCGATGACGTACAGCGGCTCACCGGCCGCCACGCCCAGCCCGCGCCGCTGCCCGACCGTGTAACTGTGATAGCCGCCATGTTCGCCCAGCACCTCGCCATCGCGCGTCACAATGTCGCCCGTCCGGTCGTCCAGCGGCAGATTCTGCTCCCGGCAATAGGCTTCGATAAACGCCTTGTAGTCTCCGTTCGGGACAAAGCAGATCTCCTGGCTATCGCCCTTCTCCGCAACCGGAAGATTCAATTCCCGCGCCAGCGCGCGCACATCGGCCTTCGCCATCTCACCGAGCGGAAACAGGCTGCGGCTCAACTGCTCCTGCGTAAGTCCGAACAAAAAATACGTCTGATCCTTGCTGGCGTCCACGGCGCGGCGCAACTCCCAGCGCTGATTCGCCTGGTTGTGCGTGATCCGCGCATAGTGGCCCGTGGCGACCTTCTCCGCGCCGATTCCCTCGGCCATCTGAATGAACGTTTCGAACTTGACGAAATTGTTGCAGAGCGTGCAGGGAATCGGCGTGCGTCCCTTCAAGTAGTTATCGACGAAAGGCCGCACCACGTGCTTTTCGAAATCGTCCTCGAAGTTCACAACGTAGTAAGGAATCCCCAGCAGTTGCGCCACGTACCGGGCGTCGTATACATCGTCGATCGAGCAGCAGCGCCCCGTGGGACCGTCGCTGGCCAGTTCCGGCAGCCGGCGCTGATTCCACAACTGCATCGTCATGCCGATCACATTGCGGCCTTCTCGCTTCAGCAGTCCGGCGACGACGGAGCTGTCGACACCGCCGCTCATCGCCACGGCCCATAACGGATTAGACATGAGCGACCCGCGGAGCAATACGCCGCAGATGTGCCGCCGATGCGGCCACGGCCTCAACAAGCCGCTGAACCTGCTCCCGCGTATTGCCCGCGCCCAGAGAGAACCGGATAGAGGCCTTGGCCTGCTCCTTGCTGAGGCCGATGCCGGTCAGCACATGCGACGGCTCGACGGCGCCGGACGAACACGCGGCGCCGCTGGAGACGGCAAACCCGCGGAGATCGAGCGCGATCAGCATCGCTTCGCCCTCCACGTTTTCGAAGCGAATGTTGGTTGTGTTCGGGACCCGCGGCCCGCGGCCGTTCACCGTAACATTGGGGACCTGGGCCAGAATGCCCGCCTCCAGTTCGTCGCGCAACGCGCCGGAATTCTCGCGGTCCAGCGCGCACGCCGCGCCCAGCGCGACAGCAAGCGGAACCGATTCGGTGCCCGCCCGGACACCGTGCTCATGGCGGCCGCCGAACTGCCGCGGCATCACCGGGACGCCTTGTCGAACATAGAGCGCCCCGATGCCCTTGGGCGCGTTCAGCTTATGTCCGGAAATCGAATACAGGTCCACATGCCGGAGCGGGATGGAAAGCTTACCCGCCGCCTGCACTCCGTCGGAATGAAACATCGCTCCGTGCGAACGGGAGGCGGCACCGATCGCCTCGATATCGTTGACCGTGCCGAGCTCGTTGTTGACGTGCATCACCGAAACCAGCGTGGTATCGGGCCGGATGGCGGCCTCGATCGAATCGGCTGAAACGGCGCCATCGCGGCCCGGCGCAACAAATGTGACGTTGCCGTGCGCCTTGGCCGCGGCCAGGATCGCCGGATGCTCGATCGCCGAGGTCACGATGTGCCCAGGCGAACTGAAAACCGCGAGATTATCGGCCTCCGTACCGCCGCTTGTGAACACCACTTCCTTTGGTGAGCAGCCCAGAAAATCGGCCACCTGCCGGCGCGCCCGCTCCAATGCCTGCTTCGCCGCCTGGCCTTCCTGGTGAATGCTCGAGGCGTTACCGAACTGGCCGCGAAGATACGGCGTCATCGTTTCGATAACTTCCGGGGCCACCGGAGTTGTGGCGTTGTGATCGAAATAGAAACGTTCCACGCAGGCTCTAACCATCGTATCGAATCGGAGGCTTGCGTTCCCCCGTTTCAACCTGATACGTTGCCTGCCATGCGATTCCCTGTACTCTTCGCGGCCGGCGCCCTCCTCGCAATCGCCCAGACCGACACGGCGGCCATCACCGGTCTCGTCACCGACTCGAGCGGGGCGGCCGTCGGAGGCGCCTCCATCACGGCGAAAAACCTCGCGACCGGGCTGGCCTACAAGGCCGCCAGCGGCGACGCCGGCGTATACGTGGTGCCGGCGCTACCCATTGGCCGCTATGAGGTCGCCGTCTCGCAAAACGGGTTTCAGAGTCTGCGCTTTCCCGCCGTCGATCTCAGCGCGGGCGCCCGCATCCGGCTCGATGCCACGCTGCAGGTGGGAGCCGTCAACGAAATTGTCGAAGTGAAATCGGAGTTGCCTGTTCTGGAATCCGAAACCTCCTCGCTCGGCCAAGTCATCGAAAACACCACCATCACGCAGATGCCGCTGAACGGCCGCAACTACCAGCGCCTGGCCGTACTGGCGCCCGGCGTTCTGCCGTCGCGCAATCGTAACTTCGTCGAGGACGCGTTTTCCGTGAACGGTGCGAACATGTGGCAAAACCAGTTCGTTCTGGACGGCGCCGACAACACGAACTACTTCACCGGCGTCGTTACAGCTTCCAACCAGGTGGTGAAGCCTTCCGTGGATGCGATCCAGGAATTCAAAATGGAGACCCACAACTTCAGCGCCGAGTTCGGCCGTGGCGGCGGCGCGGTGATTCAGGTGACAACCAAGAGCGGCACCAACCAGCTGCACGGGACCCTTTTCGAATTCCTCCGCAACGACAAGCTCGACGCAAACAACTTTTTCAACAGCGGCCGGGCCAAGCCTCCGTACCGGCAAAACCAGTTTGGCGGAACGCTCGGCGGCCCGGTGTTGCCAAACCGCATGTTCTACTTCGGCAGCTACCAGGGCACCTTCATCCGAGAGCGGCTTACCCGCCTCAGCCGTGTTCCCACTCCCGCCGCGATCAACGGAAACTTGAGCCCAGCGGCGATCTTCGATCCCGCCACGCAGGACGCCGCCGGCCAGCGCACCGCCTTTCCCGGCAACGCCATCCCTGCCTCCCGCTTCGATCCGGTGGCACACCGCATGATTCGCCTGTATCCGGAACCGAATCGCGCCGGCGTGCAGAATTTTGTATTCAACACGCCGCGCAACCTGGACGATCATCAGATCGACACGCGGTTCGACTGGCGGGTCACGGACGCCGATTCTCTCTTCGTCCGCTACTCCTCCGCCGACTACTATCGCCTGGAACCCGGCACGCTCCCGCTCCCCGCCAGCGGAGGGGACACCGCCGTTCGCACTTCGCGCGCACATACCGGCCTCCTCAATTGGACCCGCGTCCTCACACCTCGCATGGTCAACGAATTTCGGGTTTCGTATTCGCGTCTGGTCGGCGGCATCGATACGCCAACCAGGACGCAGCTCTGGAAGGAGTTCGGCTTTCGCGGTTCGTTTGACCGGCCGGACATCAACGGTCTCCCCACATTCTCCCCGGCGGCTTATGCCACCGTAGGCGATCGCAGCTTCGCTCCGGACCCCCGGAAAAACGACATCCGCCAAATCGTTGAAGCCTTGAACTACAACGCCGGCCGCCACGCAATCCGGTTCGGAGGCAATATCCGGCAGTTCGTTCAATACACGGGCATCACGAACCAGGCCCGTGGCGTCTACAACTTCAACGGCCAGTTCACGTCGGCCCGCGCCGGCGCCGGCGTCGGTGACGCTCTGGCCGACGCTCTTTTGGGCCTCACCAATACAACCCGCCTGTCCACTCCGCTCGATACCCGCCAACCTTCCATCGCTTATGAAGTGTATCTGCAAGACAACTTCAAAGTGAACTCGAAACTCACGCTCAACCTTGGCGTTCGCTACGAGTATCAGCAGCCATATACGGAGCAGAACAACCGCGTCCAGAACTTCGGCGTCGATCCGGCCAGTCCCGATTTCGGGAAGTTCATCCCCGTGCGCGGCTCCAGCCTGTTCGAACGCGCCTTCCAGCGGCCGGACCGCAACAACGTTTCGCCGCGCGTCGGCTTCGCCTGGCAAGCCACCGCGAAGACCGTTCTGCGGGGAGGCTACGGTGTGTTCTACGACGCGGTCTCGCAGCTCCCCTACGGTTCACGCCCCATCCAGAATCCACCGTTCTACCTGCAGGTCGATATCCCCACCGCGAATAGCGCGTCCACGTCCAACGTCCGCGTGCGCGACGGCTTCGCGCCCGACGCATTGAACCCCCGCGTGCTGACGGGCCGCTCCATCGCCGCCGTGTGGCCCTACGCGTTTCCCGAAGGCCTCACGCATCAATGGAACATGAACGTGCAGCGGACGATCTTCGCCGCCACTACGGTCTCGGCGGCCTACGTCGGCACAAACACGGTTCACCGCCGCCTGGGCGCGGTGTCCATCAACCAGCCGCGCCCTGGCCCCGGTGCGCTCAACCCGCGCCGCATGTTTCCTGACTACTCGGATATCTCCATGGATATTCCGATTGGAACGAACAACTACCAGGGCCTCGAACTGAAATTCCAACGGCGCTTCTCGCGCGGCTTCTCAATTCTAAGTGGCTACACATGGAGCAAAACGATGGCTGGCGACATCTCGCAGGACAACACCGTATGGGCACCGGAAAAGGCCCGCTCTCCGGAAGACCTTCGCCATCGCTTCTTCACCGCCTCGGTCTGGGACCTGCCATTCGGAAAAGGCCGTCGCTTCTTGACCCAGGGCCCGCTGACGCACCTTGTCGCGGGTTGGCAACTTTCGCCCATCGTAACTCTGCAGTCCGGCCTGCCGTTCACGCCGAGCGTCGTCGGCAACCCCGCCAATACAACTGGGGGCATTCGTCCGGACCGTCGGGCCGACGGCAACCTGCCGCGCGGCCAACGCTCTCCGGACCGCTGGTTCGACGTTCAGGCGTTCGCCGTGCCGGCGCCGTTCCGCTTCGGCAACTCCGGGAACTTCATCCTCACCGGACCGGGACTCGTCAATTTCGACGTCAATATCGCGCGCACGTTCGCGCTGACCGAACGTGTCCGTCTCGATTTCCGCGCCGAGTTCTTCAACTTACTCAACGAGGCGCAGTTCCTCTTCCCGGCCGCGGCTGTTAATCAACCGACCGCGGGCGTCATTTCCCAAACGGCAACCTCCGCGCGCCAGATTCAGTTTGGACTGAAACTCGTGTTCTGACTCATTCCGGCGGCGCCGGGTGAAAATAAGGAACATGCCGGCGCGACGCCCCCTTATCACCCTCACCACCGATTTCGGCACAACCGACCATTTCGCCGGAGCCATGCGCGGCGTCATCAAGACCATCTGTCCGGCTGCCGAAATCCTCGACATCACGCACGAACTGCCCCCGTACGAAGTCACCGAAGCGGCGTTTACGCTTGGTGAGGCCTGGCGCTGGTTTCCGAAAGGAACCATCCACATCGCCATCGTCGATCCCGGTGTCGGCTCGCAGCGCAGACCGATTCTTGTGGAGTCCGCAGGCCAGACTCTCATCGGCCCCGACAATGGGCTGCTCACGTCGGCGCTCAACGAACCCAAAGTGAAGGTTCGGGAAATCACAAACGCCAGATACTTCCTGAAAGCGGTCAGCGGCACCTTCCACGGGCGCGACGTGTTCGCCCCCGCCGCCGCGCACCGCGCCGCCGGTAAACCGGCCGCCTGGTTTGGACCCCTCGTGAAAGATGCACTCCGCTTAAGCATTGGCAAGCCGATTCAAACATCCAAGCGCCAATGGAGCGGATCCATCCTCAGGATCGACCGATTCGGCAACTGCATCACCAATTTTCATGAACGGGACTTCGCCTGGATCCGCGAAAACCCCTTCGTCTTCACCATCGGTTTCGAACCCGTGGCCTCGCTGGCCACCCACTACGCCGAGTGCGGCTACGGAGACTTTCACGCCGTCATCGGCTCCAGCGGCTATGTGGAAATAGTGTTGCGCGAGGCGAACGCCGGTAAAAAGTTGGGCGTCGCCGCCGGCGCACCCGTCGAACTGATGGGCTGGGCCAAGGAGAGCTAGTGCCCGAACTGCCAGAGGTGGAAGCCGTTTGCCGGCGTCTGTGCGAGCAGGCGCTGGGTTCGGTCATCCGTGAGTTGCGCGTGCTGCGTCCATCGATTACCAGGCCCCAGCCCGCCCACGATGTGGAGCGCCTCTGCGCTGGCCGCCGCGTCGCCGCCGTGGAGCGTGCAGGCAAGAACATTGCAATCCGCTTGGACGACGGTCAGACCGTAAACGTGCATCTGCGAATGACCGGCAATCTCTACGTCATCCCCGACGCGCGATTTCTCACCACCGCCATTCGGGCCGTTTTCATCCTCGCCGATGGCCGCGGAATCGTCTTCGAAGACCCCAGAGCGTTGGGTACGCTTCACGCCAATCGGCCCGTAACCGGTCTGGGCGTGGAACCTCTTAGTCCGGACTTCACCCCGGACTCTCTGCGTACCACCAACCGCCAATCCGCCAAGGTGTTTCTGCTCGATCAGCACCACGTCTGCGGCCTCGGCAATATCTATGTGGCGGAGGCCTTGTTCCTCGCCGGCATCGATCCACGGCGCCCGATGGCCAAGCTGACGCGCGCGCGCCGCGAGCGGCTGCATTCCTCGATTGTTCGCGTCTTGAACGATGCGGTACACTCGGCTTATTCTGTCTA
>Ga0194122_10007013_pt1 | contig 9985 bp, 10 predicted proteins | sample TA2MahCa10mmetaG_FD_155487 | JGI IMG/M metagenome (GOLD analysis project Ga0194122, IMG submission 155487) | Freshwater microbial communities from Lake Tanganyika, Tanzania - TA2015021 Mahale Deep Cast 10m | ecosystem: Environmental > Aquatic > Freshwater > Lake | place: Tanzania: Lake...
TGGTGTGGAACGGTGCCCGCTGCGCCAGCGATCTGGTGATCCTCGATGCCACCTCGATGGCGGAGGTGGCGGTGCTGGAGCTGCCCCTGGCTGTGCCCCACGGCCTGCACGGCAGCTGGGCGCCGGCGGCCGGCTGATGCCCTGGTTTGTGAAGCAGGAAACCTTCCTGCGCCCCTACAGCGCGATGAAGCCCCACCTAGAGGCCCATCGCCGCTGGGTGGAGCAGCTGCGGGGCGAGGGGGTGGTGATCAGCAGCGGTTATCTGGTGGATAGCGCCGGCCAGCCCGGTGGAGGTGGGTTGCTGTTGCTGGAAGCCGCGGACTACGCGGCGGCCGAGGCCTTGGTGCGCCGCGATCCGATGGTGCTCAGCGGTGGTGTGGATTGGCGGCTTGAGCAGTGGCGCCCGGTTGTGGGTGATCTGGCGGTACGTTGAAAGCTTGCGGCGCGTAGCGGCTTCGATCCCGATGAGGGGTGGTTCAGCTGCTCAGGTAACGCTCCACGGTTCCGCTGGTCCATGTCGCGATGCCGGTGCCAAAGAAGTCCTGATCTTCTGTCCAGATGGCGCACTCCAGTTGCAGGCCCAGAGCCAAGGCTGGCCAGTCATCTGCGTCACGGATCCTGGCCAGGGCTTCCTCGCGGGCCGACTCCAGGACGCTGTCCTCAACCATCTGCACCACGCGCATCAGGCTGAGTAGCGCTTCGGTGCAGACGGCTTCATCGAGGCTCTTCGCTCTGGCGAGATCGGCGATGTACGCAGCTGCCTCGGCAACATTGGCTTCTGCAACAAAGAAGTCCACCTGATCGGCGTATTCGGCGATCAGGGTTCTGACCCGTAGGCCAAGGCAGCCACGGATCAGGATGTTCGCGTCGATAACCAGCCGTTTTCTCTCCATCGTCAGGGGTGCTGGTGTCGGTGCCTCCAGACTTTGAAGTCGGCGCTGAGCTCTTCTTCTGTGAGCCCAAGACGTTTCAATTCGGCCTGCATGAGGCGGCCTGCTGCGATCAGTCTTTCCCGCTGGTCCATCTCAGCCTCTTGCGGAAGCGGGACATAGAGGCCGATGGTGCGGCCGTGACGCGTCACCTCAATGGGCGTTACGGATTCGAGGTGCGAGGCCAGCTTGGCTCTGAGTTCGCGAATGCCAACACGCGCGGCCATGACTGCGCCCCTGCAGGTGTGTACACACCCTAGGCGGGATCTCGCCAGCCGCTGGGCTGGGCCGGCACTCGGTTCAGGTGTCGTGCTCAGTTGCAGTTGGTCGCAACCCGCTGCGGAAGCCGTTGCATCTCGGCGTGGCGGCCTCGTTAGACATCAGAGGAGATCCCTGATCCGGCCATGGTCCTGTTCCGTTCCGCTGCGCTGGCGCTCAGCACCCTGCCCCTCGGGATGTCTCCGGCCCTGGCGCTGATGGCGCCGGGTGCAGCGCAGGCCCAGCCGCAGAGCTGCAACGGCACCTTGTTGCAGCTGACGGTGCAGCAGGAGGGCAAGGCCGCCTTCGATCGCTTCCGCTTCAACCTCGGCCTGGAAGCCGAGGCCTCTACCAAGGCCGCGGCCCTCGATCAGCTCAATGCCCGCTTGGGGGCCCTGCGCAAGGTGGTGGCTCCTCTGGCCAGCGGCAAGCTCACGATCCCTGCCCCCTCCACCTACCGCAGCGGTGGCGGTAGTAGTGGGCCGCTGCGCGAGCAGGCGAACACCTCGGTGGCCGGTGAGGTGAGCAAGGCCAACTACAACGCTTTGATCCAGGCGGCTGGCCGCCTGCCGGGGGTGACGCTGCGCGGTTTCACGGCGATGGCGGCGGGCGGCACGGAGGCTGAGCTGCAGACCCGCCTGCTGCGCCTGGCGCTGGCAGAGGGCAAGCGCCAGGCGAAGACCACCGCTGATGCTTTGGGGTTGCGCCGTGTGCAGCTGCTGCGCATCGATCAGCGCGGTGGTGGGCCGATTCGCCCGATGCCCTACGCGATGGCGGCTGCCCGCAGCTTCAATCCCGATGAGGCGCGGGCGCCGGAAAGCTCCGTGAGCTTGGCTCTGGATTACTGCCTAACCTGAGCTGATGGTGGTTTCTGCGGCCCATCGTCAGCACTGGCAGCGGCGCCTCCAGGCAGAAGCTGAGGCGATCGCTCCGCGCCGCCTCCTGGCTGAGCGGCAGGCGCACCAGGCCGCGGCGGTGCTACAGGCTCGCTGGCCCGAGATTTGTGCGGTGTGGCTGTTTGGATCGGTGTTGGAGCCGAGCTTCAGCTTGAACTCCGATCTCGATCTCTGTGTGGAGGGCCTCCCGAGCAGCGCGCTGTTGGAGGCGATGGAGCTGTTGGATGAGGCCCTGCTCCGCGACGCGGAACCCGGGCAGTGGCTGCCCATTGACCTGGTGCGTCTGGAAGCGCTCCCGCCGCACTGGCAGCAGCGGCTGCGCGATCAGGCCCGGCAGTTGCTCTGATGGCCCAGGCTCCCTCTGAGAGGCATCTGGCGGAGCTGCGCACTGACTTGCAGGTGGAGCGCGCCAAGCTCAGTGTTTTGGTGGAAACCCTGGCCACGTTGCAGCGCGCCTGGGACGTTCCCGATGGGTCTAAGGAGCGTTGTGATGCGGCGGCTCTGCGGCTGCAGAGCCTCTACACCGGCATTGAGCGCTGTTTTGTGCAGATCGTGCGTGTGCTCAATGGCGGGCCGCCTGATGGTGCGGATTGGCACCGGCGCCTTCTGGATCGGATGACGGTGCCTACAGAGGTTCGGCCAGCGTTGTTGGATCCCGCCATCGCCAAGGGGCTGGCTGAATTGATGCGGTTCCGCCATGTGGTGAGGCATCTGTATGCCTATGAGCTGGAACCTGATCAGGTGCAGCGCTTGCTTGAGCGCGCCCTGGAGCTCTGGCCAGCGGTTGAGCAGCGTCTGGCAGTGTTTGATGGCTGGTTGGCGGAGCTGGCGAGCTGATTGGAGCTAGCCGGTGAGAGAGGGGCCCTTGATCGGCGCGTCCAGTGCGGGAGGCTGATCAGAGCATCAGGTTGCTATCGGAGAAGAAGGGAATGCTCTTGCGGAAATTCACCACGAAGTCGGCGATGCCATCACCTGTGGTGTCGGCCTGGAGGCTGGTGCGGGTGACGCGGAGTTCACCGGCGGTGCCGGAGAAGCTTTGTTTGTCGATATAGCGCAGGGATTGAACCCCTTCTGTGATGCTGTCACCATCGAAGGAACGGAAATCAAAGCGATCTTTGCGGGAGAATGTCACTGTGTCAGCCAGGTTTGCTGTTGATTCCGAGGCGGCGTAATAGATGATGCGATCAGCGCCCTCGCCACCGCGCTGATCATCGGCGCCTGCACCGCCGTAGAGCTTGTCGTTGCCTTTGCTGCCGCGCAGGTTGTCGTTGCCAAGATCACCCTGCAGCCAGTCGTTGCCGCCGCGGCCATACAGGCTATTGGCAAGAACATTGCCAATCAGTTCATCATCGGCCCGCTTACCCCTGATCACACGCTCCGCAGACGCTGCAAATCCAGGATCCTCGATGATGCCGTTGGCAGCTCCATCGCGATCCCAACGCAGATCACCATCGGTGAGGGTGAGTTCAACGGCATCGGTCTTGCCATCGCTGTTGCTGTCGATCAATGCATAGAGCGGCTTGCCTTGTGCGTCGGTGTAGTCCTCGAATTGATTGGTGAGGTAGTTGAAGCGGATGTAAGCATTGGGGCTTTGATCGAGCCCGCTGGGGAGATGAATTGTGGCTCTGGTGGTGGCGCCGCTGGCAATGCCTGACACCGTGAATGAAATCGCCCCGATGAAGTTGTTGCTCACGCCGTAGGGGAGAGCAGTCTCCACCGTGCCGCCATTACGAGCGATCACGCTGAAACGGCCGTTTTCGGATGGGGTGATGCACTGGGTGGCGCTCAGGATCACGCCAGGGGCAACGGCAACGGCGCCATAGTCGGCACTGAAGGCACCGTCGCTGATCAAGCGAAGGCCTGTGACATGGGCTTGTTCCGCATCGGCGAGTCCGTCGCGGTTTCCGTCGATGATGCGGCCATTCCTGTCAGTCACAGCTTCCCTTAGGCCGTCGCCATCGCTGTCGATGGCTTGAACGGTCACGCCTTGAGGGGTGTTGTCTGCAGGGGTTCGGCTTGCTTCAAGTTTTGCGGCTCCGGTTATTCCACCGCTGCCGGTCGAACGCTGGATCGTGGTGCGGTTCAGCAGGATGGAGAAGTTGCTTGAGTTGTTATTGGCTACGGCCAAATCGGGTTGTCCATCGCGGTTGAAGTCCCCGCTCGCCATCAGTAGAGGTCCGTCTCCTGCTGCGAAAACCTTGCGAGTCCCGAAAGTTCCATTGCCATTCCCCAAGAGAACTGAGATGCTGCCCGTGTAATACGTGCTTACAGCCAGGTCAAGAATTCAATCGGCATTGAAATCTTCGCTAATGACATCTCTCGGCCCGCTATCTGAGCCGAGGGCATAGGAGGTTGGGCTCGAAAAGCCTCCGGATCCGTTGCCTAGAAGAATCTGAACCTTGTTTTCGTCCTCACTCAGGGTAAGTGCCAGATCCTGCTTGCCATCTCTGTTGTAGTCTCCGCTTGATAGGTACCGTGGTTTAATGCCGACGCTTGTCGATTGAGCCGATTGAAAAGTGCCATCTCCATTGCTTAGCAATACTGAGATACTGCCATTGACGTCGGCTCCGCCAGGGTTCGGAGAATTTGCCGCGATTAAGTCCGCCTTGCCGTCGCCATTTAGGTCGGTGGCGACCAATCCATAGGGATTCGTGCCAATCGGGAGAAAGGTTGCTGTGACACCTAGAAATGGATCTGACGAACCATTGTTAATCAAGATGGCGAGCTTGCCTTCCCTTGTCGGCCCATAGGAAATGGTCCATGCCAGGTCAGCCCTGCCATCAAGATTGCAGTCTAGGTTTGTGATGTAGCGTGGTCTTGTGGTGGCCCCTGAAACTGTCGGCCCTCCGTTGATTGTTTGGGTTGCTGAAAGATTTCCGTTGCTATCGGAAAGTAGAACTGAGATGCTGTTATCGAGGTTATTGGCTGTTGCTACATCTACGTCGCCGTCTCCATTAAAGTCGTTTGCTGTGATTGACCACGGAAGACGGCCTACTGGCTGACTGCTGCCAGTCGTAAACCCCCCGATTCCATCGCCAAGATAGATGCGTGCGCGCGAGTCTGATGTCTTTGCATCCGCTACAACTAAGTCTAGAATTCCGTCACGATTAAAATCGGCTGTTGCAACGTCTTGCGGAATGCTGTCTGTTCCTGTCGCTACGCTCGTGCTGGAGAAGTTTAGTGAGCTATCGCTGAGCGCTGTTGAGTTATTGGTAGCCGCAGTGGGATTTAGTGATGATGCATCATTGCCGGCAACGTCTTGTACTGCTGAATTTGTTGTAACTGAATTGTTGGGTGGTGGTGCTGTGTAGCCAGCTGAAACGCTCTGTCCTGGTTGAATAGAAGATGTGAGGCTCAGGATTACATTGCTGCCACTGGTCGTGGCCCGTGCAATCGATGCCTGTGACCCATCGACGCTGACATTGAATGCTGAAGGTGGTGCTGTGGTGCTGCCTAGGGTTTCGCTGTAGGTCAGCTGGACCTCAGCGCCATCGCCACTGGTGGCGGCACTGACAAAGGTTGGCGCCGTGGTGTCAGACATCGACTGGGCCCTGCTGGGCTGATGTTTTGAGGCTAAGGGTTTTTATGCAAAATCTGCATTTCCGGCAGTGCTCCTCCCCTGGTCTGGAGGGTCTGGGCTGTTGGCTGTTTCAGCAGGATTCTTGCTTCGCCAGGAGCTCCTGCAGCTTGGGCTTCAGCTGCGCAAACGCCCGCCCCCGGTGCCCTAGCTCAGCCTTCTGGCTGTGGGGCATCTCGGCAAAGGTGAGACCGGCTTCCGGCACGAAGAACACCGGGTCGTAGCCGAAGCCGCCCTCACCGCGTGGGGCTTCGAGGATCGTGCCCGGGCAGATGCCTTCCACTTCCAGCACCACTTCCCCCTGAGGGTTGGCGAGGGCGAGGGCCGCGGTGAACTGAGCGCGGCGGGCTTCCGGCTTGGCTGCACCCGCCGCCGCCAGCTCCTGCAGCAACCGTTCGATCCGGGCCGTGTCGGTGGCGGCGTAGCGGGCGGAGTGCACACCGGGAGCGCCGCCCAGGGCATCCACGCTGAGGCCGGAGTCGTCGGCCAGGGCCCAGCAGCCTGTGGCGCTGGCCACGGCTTTGGCTTTGAGGCGGGCGTTTTCCGCGAAGGTGTGGCCGGTTTCTTCCACCTCCAGGCCCTCAGGCTGCTGCTGAGTTTCGAGGCCAAGATCAGCCAGGAGTTTCCCGAACTCGCGCACCTTGCCGGCGTTGCCGCTGGCGATCACCAGAACCTTGGCTGCAGCGTGCATGGGCGGGTTAGGGCGGCTGTTGGGGTGATGGATCCAGTGTTGTCCAAGGGTGGGCCCACAACACGGTGAATGTCGGCCCACCCTTGGAGGCCTCCGAGCAGCGTGACCCGGAAGGCCGTGCGCTTCAGATCCCTTCGGCCAGCCGACGCGCCCAGGCCAACACTTCCGCCACCCGAGCGTCGCTGGGGGCTTCGCAGTAGAGGCGCAGCAGCGGTTCGGTGCCGGAGAAGCGCAGCATCAGCCAATGGCTGGGGCCGAGGCGCAGCTTCACGCCATCGGTGGTGATCACCTCCTGCACGGCCACCCCTGCCACCTCGCTGGGCGGTGTGGCAGCCAGGAACTGCTCCAGGCGCTGGCGGGTGGCCATGTCGCGCAGGCGCAGATCAAGGCGGTCGTAGGAGGCGGCACCACCGCAGCGCTCCTGCAATTCACTCACCCGCTCACCTAGGGGCTTGCCGCCTTCCACCAGTGCCTCGATCAGCAGAAGCGCCGCGTAGAGCGCATCGCGCTCCGGCAGGTGGCCGCCGAAGCCCACACCCCCCGACTCCTCGCCGCCCACCAGCACGTTGCTGGCGAGCATTTCAGCAGCGATGTATTTGAAGCCCACCGCCTTCTCCAGCACCGGGCGGCCCAGATCCTCGGCCACCAGTTGCATCAGATCGGAGCCGCTCACGGTTTTCACCACCGAACCGCCCATCCCTTTGGCGCGGGCCAGATGGTCGATGAACAGGGGCATCAATAGCTGGGTGCTGCAGAAGCGGCCGTGTTCATCCACGGCGGCGATGCGGTCGCCATCGCCGTCGAACACGATGCCCACCGCCGGCCGACCAGCCAGGGTGGAGGCACGCACCTCGGCGATCAGCTCCTGCAGATAGGGCGCCAGCGGTTCGGGTGGGTTGCCGCCGAATAGGGGATCGCGGTTGGAGCGGATCTCGCGCAGATGGTCGCTGGCAGCGGCACCCTCCAGCAAGCGGCTCAGGCCACCGGCGGCGGAGCCATGCATCGGATCCACGATCACCTGCAGGCCCAGACGCTGCAGCCCTTCGCTCAGGGCAGCGGTGTTCACCTTGGCCTTGAGGCCCGCCAGGTAGGTGCCCATGGCGTCGAAGCGCAGGGTTTCGCCCGGGATCGGCACGGTGATGCCACCGGCCTCCAGCCTGGTTTCCACGCGCTGGGTGAAATCCCCCTCCACCGAGCCGCCGAAGGGCCCTTTGATCTTCAGACCCAGCCATTCGGGGGGGTTGTGGCTGGCGGTGATCACCAGGGCGCCCAGGGCTTGGCGTTCCACCACAGCCCAGCTGGCGGCGGGTGTGGGGATGGGCGCTTCGGCCAGCACCGGCACCAGATCGGCGCCGCGCACGGCGCTGCAGATCGCTTCGGCCAGCTCTGGTGCCAGGAAGCGGCGGTCGTAGCCGATCACGATCTCGCGGCTGTTCAGCCCTTCCGGCGCTGAAAATTCCAGTTCACGGGCGGAGGCGGCTGCCACCGGCAGCAGGCGCTCCACGGTGATGTCCACCCCGAGGATGCCGCGCCAGCCATCGGTGCCGAAGGCGATCGGGCTGGCCTCCAGGGGCAGGGGCGCGGAAGCAGCCATCGGGGCAGGAGCGCAGGGCGATACAGGTGGTGCTAGCAGCCGGCCTGCCCCCCTGCGGGCGCGCAGGTGCCGGCAGGCCAGACGGCCACCTAGCGTGCCCTTCGTGCCGAGCCAGATCCCGCTCAACGACCGGCTGTTGCGCAGCTGGCTGCGCTGCAAGCGCCGCGCCTGGCTGGATCGCTTTGGCAACCCTGATCAACGCCTGTGGACGGCCCACCGCGAGCTGCAGCTCGATGAGCAGCGCCGCAGTTTCTCCACCCTGTTTCCCAGCAAGCCAGCGCACGGTGAAGCCGGTGCCACCGCCGCCGCACCGGCCCTGGTGGGCCTGCGCCTGCGCGGTCAGCTGGCTGGCCAACCGGTAGAGGCCCATCCGCCGCTCCTGCAGCGGGTGAAGGGCAGCAGCCGCTGGGGCGAGCATGCCTACCGGCCGGTGATGTTTCGCCAGGGGCGCCGCACCACCCGAGAGCACAGGGTGGTGCTGGCGCTCTGGGGCCAGTTGCTGGCGGAGCAGCAGCAAGCGCCCGTGGCCAATGGCCTCGTGCTCTCCGGTGCCGGGCGCGGCCTGGAGAAAGAAACGCTCAGCCTCAGCGGCAGCCTGCCCAAGCAGCTGGAGGATGCGCTCGAGCGCCTCGCCAGCGATCTGGCCCGCACCGCGCCGCCGCCGCTGGTGGCCGACCGCAAGAAATGCGTGCTCTGCAGCTGGCGCGGCGCCTGTGATCAGGTGGCAGCCGCCGAGGGGCATCTCAGCGAGGTGAGCGGCATCGGCGCCAAGCGGCGCGACATGCTGCTGGAACTGGGCATCGATCGCCTCGAGCGCCTGGCGGCGGCGCAGCCCGAGCAGCTGGCGGAGGCCCTGCTGGTGCACGGCGAGCAGCACGCCGAGGTGGCTGATCAGCTGGTGACTCAGGCGCGGGTGCAGCGCGATGGCCAGCCCCTGCGCCGCGCCGATGGTGCTGCCCTACCGGAGCTGAGCGGTGCTCCCGGCGTGCTGATTTACGACATCGAATCCGATCCCGACGCCCGCGACGACTTTCTGCACGGCTTCGTGCGGCTGCCCCGGGGTGCTGGTGGTGATTGGCCCGATGTTGCCGGGGCGGCCTCCGCTCCCTATCACCCTCTGTTGGCGCTGCAGGAGCACGGTGAGGCACGCCTCTGGACGCGGCTCCAGCGTTTGCTGGCGACCTATCCCGACTGGCCCGTGCTCCATTACGGCGAAACCGAGCTGCTGGCGCTGGTGCGCTTGGCCCAGCGCCAGGGGGCGAAGGAGCGCCAGATCGCTGAGCTGCGCAGCCGGATGATTGATGTGCACCTGCGGCTGCGGCGCCACTGGTGGATGCCCACCAACAGCTATGGCCTCAAGGCCACCGCCAGCTGGCTGGGGTTCCGTTGGCGGCAGCAGGGGGTGGATGGGGCGCGGGCTCTGCTCTGGTGGCGCCGCTGGCGCCTGGGCGGCGACGGCCCTGACGGCCGCGGCTCCCGCCAAAACCTGCGCCGGATCTTCCGCTACAACCACGACGACGCCCTGGCCACCTGGGCGGTGGCCCACTGGCTGTTGCAGCAGGACGACCGCATGGCGCAGCCCTGACCTTCAGTCCAGTCCTGAGCTTCAGCCCTTGCCGCCCGCACCCACTGGCGGTGCCACGAAGCCTGCGGGCACGTGGATCTCCAGGGCCAAGGCCTCGTTGTTACTGCCGTTGGCCAGGAGCTGCGGCTCCCCCAGGGCCGCGCGGCGCACCAGGGCCAACCCCTCCAGGCCATCGGGCCCGGACACTGCCGAGGTGATCACGCCGGCCCTCTCGCCGGCCGCTGTGGTGAGGGTGGTTCCTGGGGCGCAAGCTTCGGCCGCCGCAGGGCCGGTGCGGCTGGTGCACCAGCCCCGCAATTGCTGTTTCACACCGTCGTAGGTGGCGAGCTTGGCCAGGGTTTCCTGGCCCACGTAGCAGCCCTTGTTGAGGTTCACCCAGGGGGCGAGCCCCAGCTCGAAGGGGTTGGTGTTGTCGTTGAGTTCGCCGGGTGCGGCCGGGAAGCCCTGGCGGATGC
>Ga0194122_10007024_pt1 | contig 9978 bp, 8 predicted proteins | sample TA2MahCa10mmetaG_FD_155487 | JGI IMG/M metagenome (GOLD analysis project Ga0194122, IMG submission 155487) | Freshwater microbial communities from Lake Tanganyika, Tanzania - TA2015021 Mahale Deep Cast 10m | ecosystem: Environmental > Aquatic > Freshwater > Lake | place: Tanzania: Lake Tanganyika...
AGAATTACGAGAATCTTAAAGTTGTCTCTGTCGAATATCACGGCGTTATTCCTCTGTTTGATTTGACCGTTGACGGATACAAAAACTTCGCTACAGACACAGTCATCTCACACAACACGCCTGAGATCGCGAGCGCGCTAGACATATATGCAGATGAAACTTGTGCCCAAGATGAAAAGGGCAGAGTGTTACATGTCTATTCAGAGAATGAGAAGATAAAGGAAATTTTAGAAGAGCTCTTCTACGACATCTTGAACGTTGAATTTAATCTTCGCTCATGGGCCAGAAACTTAGTCAAGTATGGCGATTTCTTCCTTTATTGTGACGTATCTCCAGACCACGGTGTGATTAATGTTTTTCCAATACCTGTCAATGAGATCATAAGAGAAGAAAATTATGATCCCGACGATCCAATGGCTGTCAGATACAGATGGGTCACGATGGGAAATAAATCTTTAGAGAATTGGGAAATAATACACTTCAGACTTCTAGGCAATGATTCATTTTTACCCTACGGTTCTTCTATCATTGAAGCAGCTCGTCGAATTTGGCGGCAGTTGATTCTAATCGAAGATGCAATGCTGGTTTACAGAGTCGTCCGTGCGCCTGAACGCCGCGTGTTTTATATTGACGTAGCAAATATTCCCCCTGAAAATGTACCGATGTATGTTGAGGAACAGCGAAAAAATTTAAGGTCGAGTCAAGTTGTTGATCGTTCAACTGGCAGAGTTGATCTTCGTTACAATCCCTTGTCTGTCGACGAAGATTATTTTATCCCCGTGCGTGGCGGTGAGTCAGGAACCAAGATAGACACACTCGCAGGCGGAACTAATGCAGCTGCAGTCGAAGATGTCGCCTACATTCAAAAGAAGCTATTTTCAGCGCTTAAGATACCAAAAGCTTATTTGGGCTATGACGAAGCACTTAGCTCTAAGGCTACACTTGCGCAAGAAGACATTAGATTTTCACGCACAATTGCTGTTATCCAAAAAACTATTATCGCTGAGCTCAACAAGTTAGCCATCATTCACCTCTATTCTCATGGTTTTGATGATGAAGATTTGCAGAATTTTGTTTTAAGATTACCCAACCCGTCGACGATAGCACAACAGCAAAAACTTGAGCTGTGGAGGTCTAAGTTTGAAATTGCAGGGTCTGCACCTGAAGGTCAAATGAGCAAAGAATTTATCAGAAAACACATTTGGGCGCTAAGCGAAGAAGAATGCAGAGACATTGATGAGCAACGCTTGAAAGAGAAATTGATTGATGCAGAGATTGAAAACGCAAAGCCTGAGGAAGAACCTGAGGAGGAATCTGGGGGAGAAGAATCTGAAGGCGAATCTGAGGGCGACAGCGAGGAATCTGGCGAAGAAGGAGGAGATCTCTTCGCCGGCGACGATGCTGCAGAAAACGAAACAGGTGATCTTCTTCTTTCAGCAGACAATCCAGATGATAACGATGAAGACATTAGCATCAAATTTAAATTAAAAGACATTGAAATGCCTGTTAAAGCGCAGCGGCAAATAGATAAAATTCGTCATAATAGAGCTAGAATTAGACACACAGGGTCGGCAAAATTACACATGCCTGACTGGGCATCATCTCTTGATGCTAAAGATTTGGCAATGACAGATCCATTTGACAGCAAGTTTATTAAATCACTTGCTTCAAATCCGCTAAAAGAAATGAGAACTCGAATAGGCGCTGATGTCATGTCTGCCTTAAAAAAGATGGCATCAACATCCGCTTTCCAAAATAAAATGCCTAGAGAAAACAATATTTTATCTGAGGAACTATCGATAGAAGTAGAGGAGCAGGAGTTTGACAAAGACGAAGAGGAGATACTGTGATGAGAAGTAGCAAAAATCATAATAAAAAAAGAAATTCAATTTTGTTGTATGAATTTCTAGTTTCTTGTATCTCAAAGTCGTTGGTCGATGACGATAAGAAGAAATCATCGTCTGCCTTAAAGATTTTGAGAAGACATTTTAAGAAGGGCACAACGCTATACAAAGAGTTTAGATTGCTAAACTCATTAATGAAAACCACAGTGTCTTCTCCTCAGGTGGCATCTAGAATTCTTAAAGAAGCAAAAGATGCTGCAATAAGCATAGATTTAAATTCCTTGGATAGAGAAAAATCTTTGCTTATTCGAAACATCAACCACACGATTAATAATGACGGATCTTTTTATGATCAGCAAATTAATGAATACAGAATGTGTGCTACGATTCAACAACTCATTAATGAATGGCGATCTGATGATGCAGATATCACCAAAGTTGCAGAATACGAAGATCAGCTAATGCAATGGCTGCTTTCTTCTAAGCAGGATCTCTCTGAGCACACGCTGCCTGAAGAAACACCTGGTACTTCTCGTCTTTTGATGTCTGTTATGACAAAAAAGTTAAATGAAAAATATGCAGGTAGTCTCAATGAACAACAAAAAGACATCATTAAGGCATACGCACTTTCTTCTGCTTCCAACGATTATTCATATTTAAAGATTAAGCTAGAAGAAGTAAGAGAAGATCTTTCAGAGAGAATTAATTCTTATCTAGAAGAAATTAAAGATTTGCCACATCTAAAGACAAAACTTTTAGAAACAAAGCAAGAATTAATGAATGAAAATTTTGAAGTTATCAATGACTCATTAATCACAAAGTTTATGATTTATTCTAAGCTCAGAATAGAGCTTGACTCAAAGGAGTGACCATGTCTACCGATCTAAAATTATTAAATACTTACGAAGTATTCAACTACACACCCGAGATGATAAAAGAATCTCGCGAGAAGAACAACGGCAAGGTGATGATGAAAGGCATCTTACAGAAGGCAGACACGCTTAATCAGAATGGTAGAATTTATCCCATGGATATTCTTGAGAGAGAGATTAGAAACTATCAAAAATTTATTGTTGAGAACAGAGCTTTAGGAGAATTAGACCACCCAGATTCTTCTGTTGTTAATCTTAAAAATGCTTCGCATTTGGTCAAAGAAGCTTACATTGATAAGCAGGTAGTTTTTGGCACAGTCGAAATTTTGGATACGCCGTCAGGCAAAATTCTCCAGTCACTCATTGAGTCAGGTGTTAAATTAGGCATATCGTCAAGAGGCGTGGGTTCTACAAAGAAGCAAGGTGATTATCACGTAGTTCAGGATGATTTTCAACTCATCTGTTGGGACTTTGTATCTGAGCCTTCTACGCCTGGAGCTTTTATGCTTCCTGAGGGTAAGTCAATCAATCCAAATGAACTTAAGAATGCTTTTAACAAATCTGACAGAATCGATAGAGTCTTGAATGATATTCTTAGTCTAAAGACGTGATTAAATATTGATAATTTTAAATCTTATGAAATTAACAAAAAATGAACTGAAGCAAATTGTTAAAGAATGTCTTGTAGAAATTCTAACGGAGGGCGTGGGTTCTGCGCTACCTGCAGTCAATGAGTCTAGACGAGAGTCACAGTCTGTCTCGCTTAAAAAATCCATTCATTCTTCTGAAGTTTCAAGAAAATCTGCTGATAGAATGAGAATGCCTTCTACTGCCCTAAGAGAAGCAATTAAATTAGAGTCCGGGGGCAATCAGATGATGGCTTCTATACTAGCTGATACAGCTGCTAAGAGCCTGCCGTCAATGCTAGAATCGGACACACCAGGTAAATTTACACCTGCACCAATGGGCGCTGCAGAAAAAATTGTTGCCTCTGCTGCACCTGAAGATCTGTTTGGTGAAGAGGCTGCTTCCAAGTGGGCTAATCTAGCTTTTGCTGATGTGCCAAAAAAATGATTAATTTTTTTTTGATGAATATTTAAAAAGAGACGCCGTACAAGAGGTTAAAAATGAAACTAACAAGCAGATTACTCAAGCAGATTATTGAAGAAGAAGTTGCTAAGTTCGGTGACATGGAGTCGACTGAAGATAGAGCTAAAGATACAGAAGAGCTTGATGCAGATGAGCTCGGTTCTGACAAGTCACATGAACTTTCAATTGATTTCATGAAGGCTCTTAAGATAGAAGAGACACGTCTTCGCAGGCGCCTTCAAAAGATAAATGAGATTAAGAAGACTTGGTTACGCGGTTGATTTACACATAGTTTAAGAAAAAGGAACAAGACAATGCCAGGCCCAGGATCAGGAAGATACACAAATTATACCCCACTCAGCACAAATAGCGCAGCTGCATACAACAAAAGATTAGAATTGTTTAATAACAAAGCTGCATCAGGTAAAGGCAACTTTCAGGCTGATCTAGTTAAAAATGCAGTAGACATTTTAGAAGGAGGCGTAGGAGATTCTCAGATGTTTCCTACGGGCGTCAGCATGGCATACGCTGATTCACCCAAATTATCAGAAACATCTTTAAGTAGAGCTGGCGATCCTGGCAATCCTTATGTGCCTGATATTTCATCTCCCGGTGCAATAGATGGCAGCATTAACGTAAATGCTAGTGCAAAAACTGGAAATGGAAAGCTGGACACGACAGCACTTAAACCTGCATTTAGTGAACCATCTTCTACACTTAGTCAAGATTCAGATTCGTTAGGTGTTCAATCACCCCATTTGACAGCTCCTGATCTCGGCAGCTCACCCATACTTAAAGATTTAGTGATGGGTAAGTCGAAGGGTACTTTAGGGGGTTAATTTAAAAGAATTTTATGTCAAATCCTGGCAGCGGCAGATACACAAATTACACGCCGGCGAACACAAATATTTCTAAAGATAGCGTTGCTCGCTACACTAAAAGTTATGAAAGATTTAATAAATTTTCTATAGCAGCAGGTGGAGATTTTTTCGGTAATACGCCGTCGTCGAAAGATTCTGAGAAAAAATTAGTGTCCGATAGTGTTTCTGCCCTTGCGGTAGGTATGGGGGACATGTCTATGTTTCCTGCAGGCGTCAAGTTAAATTTTAGCAATGCGGTAGATTTAGCAGCAACAAAAACCTCGCGTCCTGGAGATCCCTCTAACCCATACATGCCTGATATTTCTTCTCCCGGTGCAAGTGCTAACGGTACAGTGAATTTATTTCCTAAAGCAACAGTTGTTGTAATAAGTGCCATTGGTGCTTCAGGCTATAAACCAAATTATATCATTCCTAACACATTGCTGACTCAAAATTCTGTAAATTTAGGCACGCAGTCGCCCAGTACTACATCGTCGGCTTTAGGTGCAATGCCAGTTAACGTAGCGCTAGTTATGGGCAAGTCTAAAGCTACTAGCGGAGGTTAATAGTACACTATTATGACTTCACCAGGAAAAGGCAGATACACTGATTATGACGGCGCACTCACGTACGGTGCCAATTCAATCAAGAACCAACGTCTTAACAAACAGTTTAACAACAATGTTATGACTGAAACAGCAGGATTTTCTGGAAAATTTTACTCTCTCGCCGACGCGGGCGGCCCCGCCGAGCCGAATCTTGCAAAGCTATTAATTAAAAGATATAACAGTTCAATTTCAAATGGTGGTGAGATAGCAAAAGCAGAGAATGAATCTTTAAAATATTTTTTTAATGCACCTAATACGCAAGGTAATACTTTTGAAGGGCTAAAAAATCCACCTGCAAATGCGTACATACCAGACTTAAGATCTCCTGGCAATTCTGGTAATGGAACAGTAAATTTGACGCATGCAGCGTTAACTTCAGCTGAAGCAAAAGGATCTAGTCAAATTTTGCCAAAAGATTATAAGGCTTCTTTTATTGATATTACAAATATAAATGATAAATTCGCATTAGGCACAGTTTCTCCTCATATTTCTAGTGCTGTTGTAGGAACTACTTCCATTGGCAGTGATTTAACTAAAGGATCAAGTACAAAAACGTAAATTGACGTCAGATTTTCTGTATTTGTTGTAATTTGCTAGTTTGATGAATAATTAGTTATTGACACATGATATCGGTAATTTGAAAGGATTCAAATGAGTAAGCAACTGTATGAAGAAGCCCTAGCAGATGTCAAGAAGCTAAAAGAAATAGCTGAAGATAATGCCAAGAGAGCTATTCTAGAAGCCGTGACGCCTAGAATAAAAGATCTCATAGAGAATCAACTTTTAGGTGAAGCAAAAGACAATGAAGATGAAGTCGATGATCTTCTTCTTGACGACATGCCCGAGAGTGATCCTGCTGGAGCGATGATGTCGATGCCCCGCGTGGATCCTGAAGCTGCTGCAGCAATTTCTATGCCCGACGAAGAAGGAAAACTTACACTCGATCTCAGCGTTCTAACTGGACCTGATGATGAGATGGAACTTAGCATGGACGACGAAGACGCAGTTGATACTTTTGTTCCTTTGTCTAAAATGCAAGCTGTAAAAGCTGAATCTGCCGTTAGACGAATTGAGATAAAAGTCAAGAATTATGCTAAGGCAAGCTCAGTTTTAAGAGAAACAAAGAGCTATCTAATAGGTCTTGTTTCAACAATTTCTGAAGTAGAAGATATGTATTCAGCATTGAAGAATACAAAGAATTCTTCTACTAAACAACTTTTAATAAAAAGTCTGGTTGAAAGCCACAAAACCTTGAAAAATCTCATGGAGCAGGAAACGAATATGAAAAAGAAATTTTCACTTAACGAAGAAGACATTACTTTAACTCTCAAGGGCTTGCCAGACGAGGTTGAACCTGACGACGTTGAAATTGAACTTGTTGCCGGACTTGAGGGTGACGAGGATGAAGGATCAGAAGAGGATGAAGGATCAGAAGAGGATGAAGATGATCTCGACCTCGGTGGTGATGAAGAAGAATCTGAAGAATCTGAAGAATCTGAAGAAGAGGAAGAAAAAATGGAAACACGATGGTTAAAGGGTGATGTTGTCGTTGAGATTGATGAAAACATGCTTCGTAGAGAGATTTCTCGCATGAGATCACTTCGTGAAGAAACAGAGCCTGCTGCATGGGGCGACGGCCCTGGCGATGTTACTGATGATTTTGAAGATGAAGATCTCGGTGACCCCCTTGAGCTTGACCTCTCTGAGGCTGATCATAAGGACGAGACAGATGAGATGGATGAGACAGATGAGACAGATGAGATGGATGAGACAGATGAGATGGATGAGATGGACGAGACAGATGAGATGGACGAGACAGATGAGATGGATGAGATGATGCAAGCTTATGAAGCTGATAAGCAGAAAGAAGCCCAGCAGAAGCAGAAGCAGGCTCAACAAAAGAAGCAAGGTAAGCAGCAAGATGAGGTTGATCAGCAGAAAGAAGCCCAGCAGAAGCAGAAGCAGGCTCAACAAAAGAAGCAAGGTAAGCAGCAAGATGAGGTTGATCAGCAAGATGAGGTTGATCAGCAAGATGAGGTTGATCAGCAAGATGAGGTTGATCAGCAAGATGAAGCTGAAGATAAAAAGCAAGCTCAGAAGCAGCAAGAATCTCTTAAGCGCCGCTTAGCTGCAGAGGCTCGTCTACAGTTCGAAGCCAAGCAGAAGGCACATCAAGCCAAGAAGCACAATCAGAAAAAGCAGCAGGAAGCCCAGCAGAAGCAGAAAGAAGCGCAGAAGCAGAAGCAAGAGGCTCAGAAAAAGCAACAGGAAGCCCAACAGAAGCAGAAGCAAGGCAAGCAGAAAGAAGCCCAGCAGAAGCAGAAAGAAGCCCAGCAGAAGCAGAAGCAGGCTCAGCAGAAGCAGAAAGAAGCTCAGCAGAAGAAGCAGCAAGCCAAGAAGATGCAAGAGGCTTATGTCTACTATGCCAAGCGGTTCAATGAGTCCGTGCGTCGCACAGAAAAGTTACAGGGAATGCTTGCAGAAGCAATTTTCCGCAATGGATCATCAAATAATGGTGGATCCACAAGGTTGGCGGAGACCACACTCCGCGAGAAGTTGGCAGAAGTAAATCTGTTCAACGCAAAGCTACTCTTCACGAATAAACTGCTCCAGAATGAGTCGCTCACCAAGCGCCAAAAGGCAGAGGTGATTGAGCGTCTCGATGAGGCACAGAATGTTCGCGAGGCAAAGCTTGTCTACGAGAGCTTGGTGAAAGCCCTCCAGGGCGGTTCGTCCGGTCGCACTGTGACCGAATCTACTGCACGTGGTGTCATTGGCTCTTCATCGCGCCCCGTGCGTCCCGCAGCGACAGCATCAGCGCTTAACGAAGGCTTTGAAGCCGATCGTTGGGCGAAGCTCGCGGGCATCATTAAGTGATGTGAACTTTTTAACCAACTTTAGATTTTTTTAGGAGTTTATTCAAAATGAAGTATTTTAGCTTAGATCAATTAGCACAGGGTATCCGCGACAAGCACATCGGTGCAGAGCGGGCCCGCTTAACAGAGAAGTGGAGCCGCACAGGTCTCCTCCGTGGCCTCGACGGCGCACGACGTGAGACGATGGCACAGCTTCTCGAGAATCAAGCAGCGCAAGTCCTTAAGGAGAGCTCAGCTCTGTCTTCAGGGGGCGGCAATCTTTCAAGCAGCGGTCAGATCCAAGGCTTCTCAAACATCGCCTTCCCGATCGTCCGCCGCGTGTTCGGTGGCCTCGTTGCCAATGAGCTCGTGTCGATTCAACCGATGAGCCTTCCCTCAGGACTCATCTTCTATCTGGATTACACCTACGGCACAAACGTGGGCGTACCAGGATCAGATTCTACTTCGGTCTATGAGAGGGGTCAATCGATCTACAACAATCCACGTGGCAAGGGTGTCCAATCCGGTTCTCTCGCAGCTGGCGGCATGTACGACCTCGTCGGCGCCGGTTACTCTCGAGTGACAGGTTCTGCACAGTCCGTTGATCTCACCTATGATGCCGGTGCTTCAGGCAACGCTTCGGGTTCATTCAACGCTTCCGGAGCGTGGGTTGAAGGCGTGATGATCACCTCTGACACCATGTTCAGCGGCTCAAACGCACGATTTGCTGACTTCGACCCGCAAGTTGAGAATTCTCTCGCTGACGGCTCGCTCGACGCAATCTACTTCGTCGTGCCCTTCTCTGACCTTGGCTCATCAGTCGATAGACTCGCAGTCGAGCAAGTTGCACTCCACAGCGGTGTGACTAACAGCAAGGCTTGGGGCGAGGCATACCAGGCGGGCAGCGGCCTCAAGAACCTCCGCAGACTGAACAAGCGTGGCAACTGGAACAATTCTACCAAGGTGTTCACAGGCGACGCGCTCAACGGCTCACACGTCCTCATGCTCGTCGCAGCTGATAATGCAGCGCAAGCCGCTGGCACAGCCACAGGCAAGTTCACTTTTGCAGTGTCTACTAGCCTCTCAGTTGACTCCTCTGTGGGTTCAACTGTCACAGTGCCCTCCTTCGAGTCTGACTTCGGAACGACTCCTACTCCGGCAATCCCAGAGATCGACATCCGCATCGAGTCGATCGCAGTCACAGCAGAGACCCGCAAGCTACGTGCTCGCTGGTCGCCGGAGCTCGCGCAAGACCTCAACGCCTATCACTCGATGGACGCAGAGGTTGAGCTCACCTCGATTCTCTCTGAGCAGATTGCTCTCGAGATCGACCGCGAGATCCTCAACGACCTCGTGTCTGCAGCCAACGGCGCCAACTACTACTGGAGCCGCTCGCCCGGACGCTTCGTCAACAAGTCGACAGGAGTTCGTCAGAGCCTCAGCGACCTCAACCAAATCGGACCGGCCTTCACAGGCACAGTTCGCGAGTGGTACGAGACCCTCGTTGAGACCATCATCGACGTGGCCAACACCATCCACCGCAAGACACTCCGCGGAAGCGCAAACTTCCTCGTCTGCGGACCGGACGTCGCCACCATCCTCGAGAGCTCGGTCCTCTACAAGCCCAAGCTTTCGATCGATGCCGAGGGTCAGGTCGGCTCACCGTTCTCCATCGGCGCTGAGGCGATCGGCACCGTGAGCAACCGCTTCACAGTCTACAAGGATCCTTACTTCGTGAGAAACAAGATCCTCGTCGGCTACAAGGGCGGCAGCTACCTCGAGACCGGCTACGTCTACGCTCCGTACGTGCCACTCATCGTGACACCAACCATCTTCGCGCCAGAAGATTT
>Ga0194122_10007028_pt1 | contig 9972 bp, 8 predicted proteins | sample TA2MahCa10mmetaG_FD_155487 | JGI IMG/M metagenome (GOLD analysis project Ga0194122, IMG submission 155487) | Freshwater microbial communities from Lake Tanganyika, Tanzania - TA2015021 Mahale Deep Cast 10m | ecosystem: Environmental > Aquatic > Freshwater > Lake | place: Tanzania: Lake Tanganyika...
ACGGCACGCTGACGTCCGCCGAACTCACGGCCGTCAAGGACGCACTGCGGTCCGCGCATGAGTCGGGTCGCGCAGAGCACGTGGCAGAGAAGAAGGCCGCCCGCACTGCAGCCCTCGCACCCCTCGTCGCGAAGGGCACGTTGACTCAGGGGCAGGCGGACGCCATCGCGTCAGCGGAACGCGGAGATATTCGCGATCTCGTCAGGGAGTGGCCCACCGTCACGCGCGAGAAGTGGCGCGCCGTGCACGACGCTCTCAAGTCTGGTCGAAGCGAGTTGAGGAACGAGCACCGCGCTGAGAAGGTCGCGGATCTCACGGCAGCACTCTCGGCACTCGTGACGAAGGGCACCCTGACCCAGGCGAAGGCGGATGCGGTCAAGGCCGCACTTGCCGACCGTCTCGGTCGGGATGGAAGAAAGCCTGGCAAAGGCCCACGTGGAGCAATCCGCTAGGGACATACGCGTGAGGGCCCGGTGATCCGGGCCCTCACGTTCCCATCGGTGCTTGCACGTCGAGGAGATGACCCGCTTCCGCGAAGGAGAACATCGAGGAGTTGCCGTCCGGGAACCAGGCCAGGGACGTCAGCGAGCACGGTGGTAACTCCATGCGATACATGCTGCTCAGCGGTGCACCTATCGCAAGACCCACCAGGACCTTGATAGGTGACACGTGGGCAACCACCAGCACGTCCTCACCCGGATAGGACTCCACGATCTGCTGACGCGCGATCACCACACGCGCACGGAGGTGCTCGAAGGACTCACCTCCCGGCGGCGGGATCGACATCGACGCGAGCCATTCCGCGAGATGCTCGGGCCACTGCGCACGCACCTCGGACAGCGTCAGCCCGTCCCACTCCCCGAAGTCGCACTCCCGGAAACCGTCCACGGTCTCTACGCGCAGGCCGGTCGCCTCGGACACGATCTGCGCGGTCTGCTGCGCGCGCAGCATCGGTGAGGCGGCGATGCGCTGGGCCGTGCCGCGCCGCGCCACCTCGGCGGCGAGCGCTTCGGCTTGGGCAATCCCGAGAGGCGCCAGAGGCGGGTCGATCCCACCGCCACCCCTGAAGCGACGCTCGAGGGAGTACTGGGTCGCACCGTGGCGGGCGAGGTGGGTCGTGGTGGGAGCGCCGATGTCCTCCCAGCCGATCATCACGCGCCCGGGGCGAGCGGCGACCGCCTCCTGCACCAACGCCTGGGTCTGGGCCTCCAGCGCAGACCCGACGACGTCCTCAGCCCGCGTGGTGGCTGCCCGCACAACAGCTGCGCCTTCGCGGTGCAGGGATGTCGCGCCACCCCCCAGCGCCTGATCGAGGACCTCGTTCACGAGGGCGTCGGCGCGGAAGTTGTTCGAGCGACCCACCCAGGTATAGGTGACCTGCCCCGCGGGCAGCACATCCCGTGCCTGAAGGGCCAGGGTGCGCATGTCCGGATGCTTGATCTTCCATCGCCCCGACATCTGCTCCACGATCAACTTGGAGTCCAATCGCACATCGACCATCGCGGCGGGGTCGAGTCGCTTGGCGAGGATCAAGCCCGCGACGAGCCCGCGGTACTCCGCGACGTTGTTCGTTGCCTCACCGATGAACTCCGCCGACTCGATTAGTACGTCACCGGTATCGGCGTCACGCACAACGGTTCCGAACGCCGCGGGACCCGGGTTCCCGCGGGATCCCCCATCTGCTTCGACGATGAGACGCGCAGGCATCAGGACAGACCCGACTCCGGGGTTCGCACCAGGATCCGGCGACATTCCTCGCATCGCAGGACCTCATCCGCAGGTGCTGCGGCAATGTCGACGAGTTCCTGGGGCGGCAACTGCAGGTGGCACCCTTCGCACCGGCCGCGATGCAGTGGTGCAGCACCCAGGCCCCCGTGATCGGCCCGCACCTTCTCGTACAGAGTGACAAGATCAGCGGGGAGTCCCGCGGCGACGCGGTTACGCTCCTCGGTGACGGTGGCACGCTCGGCATCGATCACCGACATGTGCGCCACGATCGCGGATTCAAGCTCTGAGTGACGTTCAGCGAGTTCGGACTGTTCCGCGGTGAGGACACCCACCGCCTTCATCGCACCCTCAAGGCGCTCCATGATCTCCAACTCCACGTCCTCGAGCTCGGACTGCCGTCGGGCCAAGGACTCGAGTTCATGTTGCAGGTTCTGCAACTGCTTTGGGTCACCGATCGACCCGGAGTCGAGGAGGTCACGATCCTTGCGCGACCGTTCGCGCACCAGGTCGACATCGGCATCCGCCTTGCGCTGATCGCTCTCGAGGTCGGACACGATGGTCTGGGCGGCGATGATCTCCTTACGCAGCCGCTCCAAGCGCGCATTCGCCTCCGCGAGATCTGCGCGCTCGGCCAAGTTGTCGGCCTTGTGCGTCAACTGGGTCAGGCGGGTGTCGCGCTCCTGCACCTGCAGGAGCGCCAGTTGTGCCGACGGATCAGCCTTCATCGTCGCTCCTCACATGTGCATTCCAGGGATCCGTGACGGTATCGGAGACCACGATGTCGACTCCCGCGAGCGATGGATCCTCGCGCAGGAACTGAGCCGCCTGGTTCAGCCATGGCCACTCACTGGCCCAGTGCGCAACGTCGATGAGTGCACTCCCTCCGGCCGCCAGATGATCCTGGGCCCGGTGGTGACGCAGGTCCGACGTCACATATACGTCCGCCTGATCACCGACGACATCTAGGAGCGAGTCACCCGCACCACCGCAGACGGCGACCGTCTCGACCCGCCGCTCAAGGTCTCCCGCAACGCGAATCCCCTGGACGGTGCGCGGCAGATTCGAGGTCACCCGGATCGCGAACTCCTCCAACGTGGACGGCACTTCGAGCCGGCCCACTCGACCCACACCGACACTCGCGTCACCCGTCACCTCGAGTGGCTTCGTGTCCACGACGCCGAGAACTGAAGCCAGGGCATCCGAGACCCCCGGCGAGGCGTGGTCGGCATTGGTATGCGCGCAGTAGAGGGCGATCCCGTGGCTGATCAACGTATGCACCACGGCCCCTCCCGGGGACTCGGGACTGACCCCGTGCACCCCGTGCAAGAAGAGCGGGTGGTGCGTGATGATCATGTCCACTCGAGCGAGCAGGGCCTCATCGACGACGGCTGCTACCGAGTCCACCGCGAGCAGGATCCGCGAGACGGAGGCCTGGGGATCACCGCATACGAGACCGACGGCGTCCCACTCGGCCGCCCAGTCCTCCGGGTAGTGACGACACATGGCAGCACGCACATCGCCCACGGAGCACGCCATGACCGCAGGCTACCCAGCGGCAGATCGGCGCGTTCCGGATCGGTAACCTCCCTGCGGGCCCATAGCTCAGTTGGTAGAGCGCTTCCCTTACAAGGAAGATGTCATCGGTTCGAGTCCGGTTGGGCCCACCAACGGGTCGTTTCACTGACATCGTCGAAGGGCTCACCTAGCATGGCGGCCATGCCACCGATGGCGTTGTGGGCGTAGGCACGCCATGGCCCTCCTCTTCCTGATCTGGTTGATCGTCCTGGTTCTGGTCATTGTCAAGCCGCGCTGGGGAGTCATCGCCGGACTGAGCGCCCTGGGGCTGACCTTGATTTGGGCGGTGCTCGCCGGCGATTGGGGCCAGCGCGTGGCCCTGCCTGTTGCCAGCGCCAGTAATGCTCCCTCACCAGCGGCGAACCCGCAGGCCACTCCGTCACACCAGTCGGTCCACGGGACGACCGGCACCTACCTTTCGACCCCACCCATCCAGGCCAGCGGTCTCGACGGAACAGTCACCCACTCACTGTCCTCCGACCCTCCGTCGGGCATGACCCTCGATGCGTCCAGCGGCTCACTCGCCGGCACCCCCACCGAGCCGACGGGACACACCTACGTGGTCACCTCCAAGGGTCAGACCACACAGACGACATCGACACTGCATGTGAACGTCAGCGCCGCATCCGCGCCCGCCGGAACCGTGTCCCCAACGTCGCAGACCCTCGAGGGCGAAGTCGGCCACCACTCGGCGTCCGGCAAATGGAAGGTGCATGGCATCGACGGCACCATCACTTATTCTCTCTCGCACTCGCCGCCGCCGGGTATGTCCTTCAGTTCGAAGACGGGCATCCTCTCGGGGACGCCCGGGCAGAAGGTCGACAAGACCTACAAGGTCACGATTAAGGGCAGCAACACCGAGACCAAAGCCGACCTCAAGGTGTCGATCACCACTCCCGCGTCACCCGCGTTACCCGAGGTCCTCTCTCCCTCCACTCAGAACGTCACCGGCACCATCGGCTCGCCACTCGCATCGACACCGATGAGTCCCAGCGGATTCCCCTCCTCCCCAGTAGTGACGTACTCACTCTCTCCCGCGGCGCCTGCGGGACTCACCTTCGATGCGTCCACCGGCGAGTTGTCCGGCAGTCCCACCGCGACCGTGTCCCAGTCCTTCACGATCACGGCGTCAAATGGAACGACGCAGGCGACGGCGACACTGGGCGTCACGGTGACCGACCCCTCGTCGACCAAGTCCGGGCAGGCGACCGTGCCCCCGAATCCCATCGCGACGCAGGACGCACCGGCGTCGGGCTCCGGAACGTCCGGCTCCGGCACCGCACCGGTCGCCGCCCCCGCCCCGACGTCAGCTACTCCTTCGACATCTGCTACCCCTTCGACATCTGCTACCCCTTCGACATCTGCTACCCCTTCGACATCTGTTAGCCCTTCACCGACGCCCAGCGCCACCCCGACACCGAGTCCATCTCCCACACCGAGCCTCTCCCCGAGCCCGACGATCGGGGCCCCGACGCCGAGTGCGACGACAACAAGTCCGAGTGCATCGGCATCGTCAAGTACCTCGACGCCTGCTCCCGCGACGTCGTCCGCCGCACCTGCTCCTGCTCCGCCGCCACCGTGGCCCTACCCGGGCTGCTTTGACTTCGGCTGCGGCTTCTTAGAGGTCACTCTCGAGAGCGCGTTGCTCTCGGCAGATGTCGTGCGACCTTCCCTTACCTGACGCGGTAAGCGGATCGCGCATCACTCTGGCGAGTTTCGTCGGGAGCCGGTTTGGGCGTCCTCGTTGTGTCGGTGCTGCTGGCAAGCCATGCGCTCCCGGCTTCAGCCACTCCCGTGCCAAGCGCCGACTCCTCACGGGGTGCGTGCGCATCTGCCGGCGCTCAACCGAAGACGATTCCATCGCACCAAACGATCTTCGCCATTGTGAACCAGGCCGTCGCCACGCCCGGGCTGCAGACATGCAGCCTCGGCGGCACGGTGACCTACTCCCCATCTGCGAAACCCCTGGCGGGCATGAAGTTCGACGCGAAGACGGGCTCCTTGTCCGGCGCACCAGCGTCGGCCACGGTACACACCTGCGTAATGACCGTTAAGGGAAAACCAGGCAAAGCACGTGGACTCTGCACGTGGACATTCAGCCGACCTCGGCCCCCGCGGGCACCGTGACACCCACGTCGCAGACTCTCGAGGGTCAGACGGTCGGTACACCACCTCAGGGCCGTGGAAGTCCCACGGCATTGTGGGGGATGTGAACTACTCGCTGTCACCATCCGCGCCCCCCGGTCTGTCCTTCAATGCCAAGACCGGTGAACTCTCCGGGATTCCGAGGCAGAAGGTGGACAAGACCTACGCCGTCACGATCAAGGGAACAAACGCCGAGGCCAAGGCCAGTCTGCTTGTCAAGGTCACCGCACCATCGTCGACCCCGACGCCTTGTGCGTCGCCGTCTTCGACCCCGGCTGTCGTTCCGGCACAGCAGAACGTGACCGGCACAGTCGGCACTCCCCTGACCTCGGCGTTGTTCGCCGCGACGGGGTTCCCGGCCTCTCCCGCCATCACATTCGGGATCCTGCCCGCGCCGCCCGCGGGGATGAGCCTCAGCGCCGTCAACGGCGTTCTCTCCAGCACACCGACAACGGCGTCATCGCAGGCGCACAGGATCACGGCCTCGAACGGGACCCTGCAAGCGAGCGCCGTCCTCGGCTTCACCATCTTTGCGGCGCACAGTGCGCCCTCGCGGCAGTCGGTCGCACCGCCGCATGCGCCTCCCGCGCCCCCAGCTCCCCTGCTGACCCCCACGTCAACACCAACCCCCACGTCAACTCCCACGCCGACGTAGACGCAGGTCAGTTGCTACAACGCGGCCTTCGGCTACGCGACGATCTCCCCGCCGCCTGGGTGCAGCGCCCTCGGAAACGGGTGGGTCCAGGTCTGACCGCGGGCAGGCCCGTCTGCTTCGCTTTCGCACAAATCCTCTTCAACCCCTCAAAGCTCGTCGCCCCATGGGCACTCGCTATGCTTAAGGCACCCGGGGAGCTCACGAGATCGGTGGGCTGAGAGGGCAGACGCTTCTGCCGACCCACTGAACCTGACCTGGGTAATGCCAGCGCGAGGGATGGTGGCCATGATCGTTCGACTTCTCGGAGCAGTCCTCTGCGGCGCGTCACTCCTCGCGTGCACGTCTTCGGCGCCGCAGACAGCGGAGCCGGGGAGCACGGTGCGCCTCCTCGCGCACGACTCCTTCCTGCTCAGCGACGAGGTGTTGGCATCGTTCACCGCGCAGACGGGCATCGAGGTGCAAGTGCTGGCGGGGGGCGACGCGGGTTCCATGGTCGCCGGTGCGATCCTGGCTGCCGGCGCTCCCACCGCGGATGTCCTGTTCGGTGCCGACAACACCCTCGTGCAGAAGGCGATTGACGCTCGGGTTTTCGAGCCCTACGAGGCGATGGAGCGCGGGACTATCACCCCGGAGATCGCCGATTACCTCGACACCGACGCCGTCACGCCGATCGACTACGGAGACGTCTGCGTCAACATCGACGATGCGTGGTTCGAACGCGAGGGAATCACCCCACCCGCATCGCTGGAGGATCTCACCGATCCGCGGTACCGGGACCTGCTCGTCGTGCAGGATCCGGCGACGTCCTCCCCCGGACTCGCCTTCCTACTGGCGACCATCTCGCGATTTGGGGATTCCTGGACTCGACTGCGCGAGAACGGCGTGAAGGTTGCCGGCTCCTGGACCGATGCGTACTACTCCGACTTCACACCCGCGGGTGGGGAACGTCCACTCGTCGTGTCCTACGCCACGAGCCCACCAGCGGAGATCGTGTTCGCAGAAGGCACCCCACCCGCCCGGCCGTCTACATCGGTGCTCACCGATGGGTGTTACCGGCAGATCGAGTACGCGGGAGTTCTGGCCGGTACAGAGAACCCTGCGGGTGCACGTCTCCTCATTGACTGGTTGCTGAGTCGGAGGGTGCAAGAGGACATTCCGTTAAACATGTTCGTCTTCCCCGCGCGCTCGGATGCTCAGCTGCCACAGGTCTTCACCGACTTCGCAGCGCAGGTGGAGAAGCCCGAGCAGATACCTGCCGATCAGATAGCAATGAACCTCGACGAATGGTTGGCGCGGTGGGACGAGATCCTCGGACGCTGACCGTCCCGGTCGCCCTCCGATACGCGTGGCTGGTGCCTGCGGGGTTCATCACCGCCTTCTTGCTCATCCCGATCGCAGTCCTGATCGGCGTGGTCGCGGACGCCGCAACACTGACCGGGCTCGGCGACATCGGACTATGGCGGGTGGCGGGGCTGGCGGCCACGCAGGCACTGACCAGCGTCCTCCTCACGCTCGTGATCGGGATTCCGATAACGGGGCTGCTGTACCGCTGCGACTTTCAGGGTCGCCGCGGCCTGTTGGCGCTCGCGACGGTGCCGTTCGTGCTGCCGACGGTGGTGGTCGCCCTCGCACTGCGCACCCTGCTCGGTGATGTGGTGCCCCAGGGACTCGGGCTCGTCCTGATCGCGCACGTGTACGTCAACCTCGCGGTGGTGATCCGCATCGTCGGAGCGCGCTGGTCACGCGTGGACCCACGAACGGTCGCCGTGGCGCGCACCCTGGGTGCGTCCCCACTCACAGCGTGGCGGACCGTGACCGTGCCGGCACTCAGATCGTCAATCGGTGCGGCTGCGGCGGTGGTGTTCGTCTTCTCGTTCACCTCCCTGGGCATCATCGCGGTCGCGGGCGACGGGACCGTGCGCACTCTGGAGTCGGTGATCGTGCGGCGCACCTCGGTGCTGCTTGATTTCCCGGGTGCGGCCGCCGCCGCGTTCCTCCAAGTTCTCGTGGTGACACTCGTGCTCGTCGTGACAGTGCGAACCCGGTCCCCTCGCACCGTCGGGCGAACCTGGAACCCGCGTCCGGCAGCACGTCCGAGGACGCGCATCGGCATTCACGCATCCGCGATCGTGGTGGGAGTCATGCTCATCGCACCCCTGGCGACCATGGCCCTCGCGTCGGTGCGCGTGGATGGCGCGTGGACAATCACCTGGTGGCCGGAACTGCTCACCGGACGCATCGGAGTGGGTTCGCCACAAGGCGCCTTGATCCGCAGCATCGGCATCGCCGTCGCAACCGGGATCCTCGCCTCGCTCATCGGGGGCCTGGCCGCAGCCTCCGCTCTCGCACACCGCGCGGGTCGAACGGTCGCGGGGATAGGTCTCCTCCCGCTGGGCGTGTCCGCCGCGACGTTGGGCGTCGGCACGCTGCTCGCATTCGGGCGCGACCCGGTCGACCTGCGCGCAACGGGTCTCCTCATCCCGATCGCGCACGCACTCGTGGCAGTGCCCCTCGTCATCGCGGTCGCGGTGCCCGCCCTCACCGAGACCAGCAACCAGCGCGGCCTGGTCGCCGCAACCCTCGGCGCGCGCCCGCTACGCGCCTGGTGGACCTGCTACGGACCGGTCCTCCGCGTGGTGATGATCGCGGCAGGTGGTCTCGCAGCCGCGGTGTCCCTGGGTGAGTTCGGTGCGGCGTCGGTGCTGGCCCGTGCCGACTCCCCCACCGTCCCTGTACTCATTGAGCGGCTTCTCGGGCGACCGGGTGACGCATCATTCGGCGTTGCGGCATGCCTGTCCGTGGTACTTATGGCCGTGACCCTCGTCCTCGTCGGCCTCATCGATCGACTCGGGCGACAGCGAGGGGTGCCGCTGTGACCATCAGTTACGCGTCTTCGGAACTGATCCTGGACAACCTCATCATCGGCTACACCGCACCTCTGCGGGATCCGATCAACGTGCAGGTTCATCCTGGTCGCATCCTCGGGATCCTCGGCTCCAGTGGGTGCGGGAAGTCGACGCTGCTGTCCACGATCGCGGGCATCGTGCCAGCGCTCGGCGGTGATGTATTCCTCGACGGTGAGAGGATCACCGACCTCCGCATCGACGAGAGACGCGTGGGCTTGGTGTTCCAGGAACCCCTGCTCTTCGACCACCTCTCCGTTGCCGACAACGTGGCCTACGGCCTTCGCCGCCAGGGCGTCCCGCGGTCGCAGGCACGTGCGCGTGCCCGGGAGTTACTGACCTGGATTGGCCTGCCCGACTTCGACGAACGCTCCGTCACGACCCTGTCAGGTGGGCAGGCGCAGCGGATCGCCCTGGCACGTGCGGTGGCACCTGCACCCCGTGCGTTGCTCCTGGATGAACCCTTCAGCGCCCTCGATGCGCCCCTGCGGCGGCGCTTGGCACTGGAGACGCGTGAGCGGATCGAGTCGCTCGGCATTCCCGCGATTCACGTGACCCATGATCCAGAGGAGGCTGCACTCATCTGCAGCGAGATACTGTCCTGGTGAGCACGCCCTGGACGAAGGCACTGGATAGCGCCTATCTGCGTCTGGCGATCTTCACATCTGTTGCCGCGTTCGCTGCCTACGTCGTTGCCGAGCTCATCCCCTATACCGCCGCCGTCCCCGCCGCGATCACCGCGGTGGTCGGTGTTCGCGTGACCTTCCACAGTGCCATCAAGGAGAGTCTCTTCCAGGTCCTCGGCGCACTCCTGGGCGGTGCGTTCGCACTCGGCATCGTGTCCTTGATCGGCAGCAATCCGCTCGTGATTCTGCTACTCGTCCTACTGTCCTTCGCGATGGCGCGCATCATGCGGATCGCGTCTCCGGAGGAATCCCCATTCGTGGCGGCCAGTCTCTCCGTCAC
>Ga0194122_10007038_pt1 | contig 9961 bp, 12 predicted proteins | sample TA2MahCa10mmetaG_FD_155487 | JGI IMG/M metagenome (GOLD analysis project Ga0194122, IMG submission 155487) | Freshwater microbial communities from Lake Tanganyika, Tanzania - TA2015021 Mahale Deep Cast 10m | ecosystem: Environmental > Aquatic > Freshwater > Lake | place: Tanzania: Lake...
TCAGTTGCTCTACCAATTGAGCTATAGGGGCAATAAAAAAGATAATTATAATAAAAAAATTTAAAGACAACATAGTAACTAACTATTTTATTAATTTATCACATCTATATTGTTTTCCTTTTGGAAACGTTGATTGGCCCCATGCCTGAAATTGCTTTGTTAAAACACCTGAGCTAATTTCAAGCGTATTTGCTATTACGCCCCCACTAGCAGTTTCAGTCCAAAATATTTTTTTTTCATCTATTTTAAAAATTGTATTTTTTGTATCTTTAAGTTTATAAGATAATTTTTTATAGTCTGAATTTGATGAGATAGGACTTCTTTCGATAAACCAGAAGTATTCAGCACCATTAGTAGTATCTCGGTCTCTATAAAAAATGTATTTGAAATCTAAATCTTTTAGGTCTGTACCACACCTATAAGTCATAGCTTTATCTTTTGAACTATCGCAACTAATTAATATCAAAAGTAAAACTAATATTTTTTTCATTATAAAAATTATAAATAATTATTTAATATTTATCAGTCATTTCAGATAATCTACTAATAGTTCTCTTAAATATTTCATTTAATTTTTTACTAGATTGTAAATTTTCCAACGGAGCTTCAGATAAACAAACTACATTAATTTTGTTATCATATAAAATATCAATTAATGTAATAAATCGCTGTTGCTGATCAATCATATCATCATTAAATTTTGGAACGCTTTCAATAAAAAATATTTTTATATACTTAGATAATTCTAAATAATCTTCCGATCCTATATTTTGACCACATAGGTCTTTGAAGTTAAATTTTGCAGCTTTTGATGAATATTCGTTCACTGTAAACTTTCTTTTTTTTACTTCTAGTACAAGTTTTTCTGTTTCTTTATTTCCAATAAATCTTTTGAATGTTTCATTGAATATTTTTTTTGTTTCTTCAGTAATAGGTGAAAAAAATTTTTTTTTATTTTTTAGAAATAACAATCTGTAATCAATACCTGTACTTAGCTCAAAAATAAGTGCTTTTTTTTTTAGAATATCTACGAAAGGTAAAAATTGTCCTCTTTGAAGGCCATCTTTATACAACTCATCTGGTTTTAGATTGGACGTCATAATTATAAAAATATTATTATTAAAAAATTCTTCAAATAATTTTTTAAGTAACATGGCATCAACAATATTTGTAATCTGAAATTCATCTAAAAAAACCAGCCTAAAGTTTTTGGAGTAATTTTTTGCAATATTGGCTATTGGATCTTTATTTTTTTTTTGGATTTGAAATAAATTATGAATTTCAATCATAAATTTATTAAAATGTGTTCTTAAAACTTTTTTTTCTTCAATGTTATCTAAGAAAAAATTTATTATCGCAGTTTTGCCTGTACCAACGTCGCCATATAAATAAAATCCTTGATAATAGTTATAATTGTTAAAAAAATTTTTAACTTTTAAAAAAAACCCTGACTTAAGCTGCTCTTCTATAGATGCTAAAGACTTTATGAGATTATCTTGGTTTATATTTTCTAGAAAATTATGACTTTTTTTAAAACTTAAAAAGGCTTGTTGGATATTTCTGTTCATAATTGTTATTATTTAAAAAATTTTTATGAAAAAACACTTATATAACAAGATTCATATTATCGCTGATAATACAAATATTGCTCAAGAAGCCAAAAGAGCAATTATTAAAAAATACAAAAATTATCCTATTAAAAAAAGTGACATTTTTATTGTCCTTGGAGGTGATGGTTTTATGCTTATGTCATTAAAAAAATATTATAAATTTAAAAAACCTTTTTATGGCATGAATAAAGGTACAAGAGGTTTTTTATTAAATAAATATAACGTTAACAATTTAATCAAAAAAATAAACAAGTCAGATACTGCAGAAATTCATCCATTAGAAATGATTGCAAAAAATAATAGTAACAAAATCAAAAAAGCAATAGCCATTAATGAAGTCTCAGTTTTTAGACAAACAAGACAGGCTGCAAAAATAGAAATTAAAATTGACAATAAAGTCAGAATAAAAGAATTGATTTGTGATGGAGCATTGGTTGCAACACCCGCAGGTAGCACAGCATATAATTTAAGTGCGAAAGGTCCAATTTTAGATTTAAGTTCAAACCAACTCGCACTTACTCCAATTTCTCCGTTTAGACCAAGAGGCTGGCGAGGAGCGTTAATTTCAAATAAATCTAAAATTTATATTAAAAACTTAAGTACAAACAAAAGACCCATAAGTGTTGTTGCAGATAATTTAGAGGTGAGAAATGTAATTAACGTGAGTATTTTTTTAAATAAAAATAAAACTTTTAAACTTATGTACGACAGAAAATTTGGCTTAAAAGAAAGAAATCTGGCTGAACAATTTAAATTTTAAATGACTCTCCACAACCACACCTTTCGGTTTCATTTGGATTATTAAAGACAAAACTAGATGCAAACTTATCCTCTTTATAATCCATTTTTGTACCAATTAAGTACATCACTGCTTTTGGATCTATATAAACAGTAACACCATTATCATTTACGATTTCATCGCCTTTTTGAATTTCTTTTAAGTATGTCATCTCATATTCCATTCCAGCACATCCGCCCGCGCGTACGGATACACGTACACCTCTGATAGGTTCTGCTGCTTTAGCAATAATATTTTTTATTCTCTCTGCTGCTTTATCTGAAATTGATATTAATTGTTTTTGCATAGTTATTAATTAAATATTTAATGTTACTCTCGCAACTTCTGACATTTTACTTTTATCCCATGGTGGTTCCCATACTATATTAACTATAACTTCATCAAAAGTATTAAGACTTTCTATGCTCTTTTTCACATTGTTTGGAATTGACTGTGCCTCAGGACAGTTTGGGCTTGTAAGAGTCATGTCAATTTCACACTTTTTTTCAACTAGTCTAACATCATAAATTAAACCTAATTCATAGATATCCACTGGTATTTCTGGATCAAAAATACTTTTTAATTTAATTTTTATTTTATCAAGTATTTCTGAATTATCTATTTGCATAATAAATTAAAAAATTTTTATTTTTTATCTAATATTAATTTTAAAACATCCCAGGCTAAATTTATACACTTTATTCTTAAGGGGTATTTTTTAATGCTATTTAAAGTTTTAATTGCTAATTTTTCTTTTTCGTTCAAACCTAAATTTTTTGAAAAATAGATTTTATCTTTTGATGTATTTAAAAAAAAAGATATTATATTCTTTATCTCTTTTTCTTTTTTTAACTTTACAATTTCAGTAAGAATAGATGCTGAAGCAATAGCTATTGAACAGCCAGATCCACTAAATGAGATATTTTCAATTATTTTATTTTTATTTAAGTTCAAATATATATGTAGTTCATCACCACAAAATGGATTATGTCCACGATAATCTAAATTATAACTTTTATTTATTCCAAAGTTCTTTGGATTTTTTGAGTGATCAGTAATTAATTCTTGATAAAGTTTATTTAAATTCATAACTAAATGTTAAAAATTTTTTTACATTTTTTTATACTTTCAAATAACTTATCAATATCCTCTTCGCAGTTATAAACTCCTAAAGATACACGGACTGAAGAACTAATATTAAATTTCTTATGTAAAATTTGACAACAATGATGTCCTGCGCGTACGGCGATTTTATCTGCGTCTAAAATTGTCGCAACATCATGAGCATGTATTCCGTCAATATTAAATGAAAATAAGCTGCCTTTTTTTTTTGGATTACCTACTAAAGTTATATTCTTTTCAAATTTTAATTTGTCAAAAGCATAATCTAAAATTTTTTTTTCATATTCTACAATTTTTTTTACAGTAATTTTATTTAATAAATCAATTGAACTTAATAGAGAGGTTGCTTCGGCTACAGGCATCGTACCAGGTTCAAATTTACTATAATTATTTGCATAACTTATATTTTTGTAATTAACTTCCTCAACCATGCCTCCACCGCCTAAAAATGGCTCAAAATACTCTAGCCATTTTTTTTTTATACACAAAACGCCAACCCCGGTTGGTCCATATATTTTGTGTCCAGAAAATACATAAAAGTCAGGATTTATTTTTTTTATATCAACTAAATGATGTGCTATTGCTTGCGTACCATCAATACAAACAGGAATTTTTTTTCTTTTGGCAGTTTCAATTATCTCTTCGATTGGATTTATTGCACCTGTAACATTTGATATATGAACAATACTAATAATTTTAGTTTTCGAATTAATTAAATTTTTAAAATATTTTAAATTTAGCTCACCTTTAAAGTTAGCAGGTATAAATTTTATAATTGCTTTTTTTTTTCTTAAAAAATGCCAAGGTACATAATTGGAGTGATGTTCCAATTCAGTTAGCAAAATTTCATCATTTTTTTTTATAAATTTTTCACCATAACAAGATGCTACAAGATTAAGCGCCTCAGTTGCATTTTTAGTAAATACAATTTCATAGTCATCTCCTGTATTTAGAAATTTTTTAATAATTTTTTTTGTTTTTTCATATTTTTCAAGAGCATTGCCTGCCAAAAAATAAATACCTCTTCCTATATTTGAATACTCCGATGAGTAAAAATTTGAGATAGAATCAATTACTGACTGGGGTTTTTGAGAAGAATTTGCGCTGTCTAGATAAACTAATCCTTTATTTTTTTTAAATATTGGGAACTCATTTTTTATCTTATAAAACATCGAACTATTCATAAATTTTTTCAGCCAATTCTATAAAAATATTTCTAATATTTTTATCGTAAATTTTTTCTAAAACTTCTGTGATATAAGCTTTTACTAAAAGTTTTTTAGCATCCAATTTAGTCAACCCTCTTGTCATTAAATAAAAAATTTCATCAGGATTTAAAGAAGAAGATGACGAACCATGAGAGCACCTAACATCATCAGCATAGATTTCTAACTCAGGCTTAGAATGAAAATTAGCTTTATCAGAAAGAAGTAGACTTTTAATTAACTGATATCCGTCAGTTTTCTGAGCTTTTGAGTCTACAAAAATTTTACCTTGATAAACTCCTCTTGATTTTCCATCAAGAACACATCTTGCAGTTTGATTGCTTTTTGTATTCTCAGAATTGTGAAAAATTTTAATTTTAATTTCATGGTCGTCAGAATCGATTAAACTTTGAATATTATATAAATTACCATCTGCAAAACTATCATTAAGATGAAGTTCTAATTCATCTCTTGTATTTTTTACTGAGTGTGAAAAAGTTAAATTTTCAAGAAAACTATTTTTTGAAAGAAAGAATTCTTGATATCTAAAGACATTATTATCCAAACTATTTTTATTTAAAATATAATTTTTTAAACGAGAATTATTTTCAATTTTATAGGTAGTGGATAAATTTAAAAAACTTGAATTATTATTAAAAATATTTTTTTGATAAATTATAATGTTTGAATTTTTTTCTAATTCTACAATATTTTTTTGAAAACAAATTTTTTTACTAATAATCTTATCAAAGATTGAATAAATAATAATAGGATATTGAAAATTTGAATTTTCTTTTACTAAAAAATAAAAACCATCTCGGGAAAAGGCATTGTTAAGATTAACAAGCGAGTTTTTAGTGATGTAATTTGTCTTTAAGTAACCAAACTTTTGATCATTAAAATACTCCTCTATACTTTTTACTATAATTTTATCTTTATCATCCTTGAAAAAATCTGCTGTTAAAAACCTCCCATTGTAAACGATAATTTTATTATGTTCAAAATTTTCAAAATGAATATTACTAATTTTTTCTTTATTACAGGAGTTAAATATATCAGATACAGCTTCAAAATTATTAATAATTGAAGAATACTTCCATTCTTCAAGTGAATTATTTGGAAACCCTTGTTTTAAAAAAATCTCAAAATTCTTTTTTTTAAATTCGGTTACTTCAGTGTTTTTTTTTGTAAGAAAAAAACTAAACTCTTTTTTAAAATAGTCAGTTAAAGCTAAACTCATGTATACCTTAAACTGAACTAAAATTTTTATAACCTAATCTATCAATTTCTTCTGCTAGAGTTGAACAGCCGGTTTTAACTATGGTTCCGTTAATTATTACATGTACAAAATCAGGCTTTAGATAATCAAGCAATCGTTGATAATGCGTGATGACTAAAAAAGATCTCTCTTTATCTCTTAGAGTATTAATTCCATTTGCAACCAGTTTTAATGCATCAATATCAAGACCAGAATCAGTTTCATCAAGTATAGCAATTTCAGGTCTAAGAAGTGCCATTTGTAAGACTTCGCTTCTTTTTTTTTCACCTCCAGAAAAACCAACATTTAATGGTCTTGAAAGCTGCTCTTCTTTTACTCCTAATTTTTGTGATACATCCTTAGAAAGCTTAAGAAAATCTACAACATCAATTTCTTTTTCTCCTTTAGCTTTTTTTACTGAATTTAATGAGGTTCTTAAAAAATTATTCATTAAAACTCCTGGAATTTCTATGGGATATTGAAATGCTAAAAATACTCCTAACTTTGCTCTCTCATCTGCAGATAAATCTAAAATATTTTTCCCTTTAAAAATTATTTCTCCATTTACTTCGTATCCTTCTTTACCCGCTATTACATACGATAATGTGCTTTTTCCTGAACCATTTGGACCTAATAATGCATGCACTTCTCCTTTTCTTATTTCGAGGTTAAAGTCGTTTAAGATTATTTTTTTTCCAATTTTTGCAGTTAAATTTCTAATACTAAGCATTATCCAACACTTCCTTCTAAACTAATACTTACTAACTTTTGGGCTTCAACAGCAAATTCCATAGGCAATTGTTGTAAAACTTCTCTACAAAAACCATTTACAATAAGACCAACTGCAAGCTCTTTATCTAATCCTCTTTGATAACAATAAAATAACTGATCCTCACTAATTTTAGAGGTGGTAGCCTCGTGTTCAGTTACTGCTGTATTATTTTTAACATCTATATAAGGGACGGTATGCGCTCCACATTTATTTCCAACTAGTAAAGAATCGCACTGTGTAAAATTTTTTGAATTTTCTGCTTTTGATCCAATACTTACTAATCCTCTATAAGTGTTATCAGCATACCCAGCTGATATACCTTTGGAAATTATTTTGCTCTTTGTATTTTTTCCTAAATGAATCATTTTAGTTCCTGTATCTGCTTTTTGATAATTGTTAGTAATTGCGACAGAATAAAACTCACCTCTTGAGTTATCGCCTTGTAAGATACAGCTTGGATATTTCCATGTAATTGCAGATCCAGTCTCTACTTGCGTCCAAGATATTTTAGAATTTTTTCCTTTACACAAACCTCTTTTAGTTACAAAATTGTATATACCCCCTTTTCCTTCTTTATCTCCGGGATACCAATTTTGAACTGTAGAGTATTTTATTTCTGCATCATCTAATGCAATTAATTCTACATTTGCTGCATGAAGTTGATTTTCATCTCTCATAGGGGCTGTACATCCTTCGAGATAGGAAACGTAACTACCTTTATCTGCAATAATTAAAGTTCTCTCAAACTGGCCAGTTTTAGATTCGTTTATTCTAAAATATGTTGAAAGTTCCATAGGGCATCTAACGTTTTCTGGTATGTAAACAAATGAACCATCGGTAAAAACTGCAGAATTCAAGGTTGCAAAATAATGATCTGTTATAGGAATTACGCTTCCTAAATACTTTTTAACAAGTTCAGGATGTTTTTGAATGGCCTCAGAAATCGGACAAAATATAACACCTATATCTTCAAGTTTTTTTTTAAATGTTGTACCGATAGAAACAGAATCGAAAACTGCATCCACCGCTATTCCAGAAAGTTTTTTTTGTTCTGATAAAGGTATCCCAAGCTTATCATAAGTTTTCCTTATCTCAGGATCTATATCGTCAAGACTTTTTATTTCTTCTTTAAAATTTTTTGGTTTTGAGAAATAATAAATATCTTGATAATCGATTTTAGGATATTTTGGCTTTTGCCAATCAGGTTCTTTCATCAACTTGAGCTTTTCAAAAGCTTTTAGTCTCCATTCAAGCATCCAAGCTGGTTCCTTTTTTTGCTTTGATATAAAGCTTATAACTTCTTTGCTTAATCCTTTAGGTGCTTTGATTGACTCAATATCAGTAACAAACCCATAGGCATAATCTTTGCTTATTTTTTCCTGAATTACACTATCTGGCATATGATAATTTTTCTTTTGAGATGCAGTTTTTAGACCAACAATCAATAAAACTCTGAACTTGCTCCTTAGTAGTTTCCCATCCTAGGCTAACTCTAATTGCAGAGTTTAAATATTTTTTTTCTACATTTAAAGCTTTCAAAACATGAGAAGGTTCGATTTTGCCAGAAGAGCAAGCTGAACCTGAGCTTACACAAAAACCATTTTGGTCCAACAAAACTAATTGTATTTCACTAGATAGTGAAGGGTGAGAAAAAAAACTTGTATTTGGTAATCTTTCACAATCTTCTCCAAATATTTTGATCTCATTTGAAATTTGTTTTATTTTTCTTTCAAAATAATCTCTATATTCTTTTAATTGATTTCCAGAAAATTTAATTAATTCTTCAAGGTTTTCTAAAGCTTCACCAAAAGTAAAGATACCTAAAATATTTTCAGTGCCTGCTCTTAAACTTTTTTCTTGGCCACCACCTATTAACTCAGGTGCAATATTAATATCTTTATTTAATAAAAGTGCACCCGTACCTGGTAGTCCTCCAATTTTATGAGAAGATACTGAAAAAAGGTCTAAATTTAGATCATCGAGATTTATAGGAATTTTACCAAGTGCCTGTACTCCATCAGAATGAATAAACCCACCATATTTTTTAACTAATTTTGATATATCTTTAATAGGATTAATTATTCCAGTTTCATTATTTGCAAACATTACTGAAAGAAGGAAAGGAGTTTGTTCTTTTTTTAAAACTTCTTCAACTTTATTTAAATCTATCAAGCCTGATGCATGGGTTTCAAAAAAAAAAATTTCAACTTGAGTATCGTTAACTACATCTAACACAGATAAATGCTCAGTTTTAAAAGTATATATTTTTTTTATTTTATTTTTTTTTATAAATCCTTTTATTGCTAAATTATTTGATTCAGTTGCTCCTGAAGTAAAAATGACAGAGTAATTATTTGCTTTAATTTTTTCTTTTAATTTATTTCTAACCTGCTCAATTATTTTTTTAGAGTTACGTCCCGCTTTGTGAACTGAGGATGGGTTTGCTAAATTTTTAATATTTAACAAATTTATTTTAGAAAAAATTTTTTCTTGTAATGGTGCGGTACCGTTATAATCGAAATAAATCATAATAAATATCTAATTAAGAACTGAGGTAACAATTTTATTATTTTGGTTTATTTTTGGTATTTTATTGTCAATTACATCTTGCAAAGATACTGATGAAAAATAATTTTCAATATGTTTTGAAAGTCCGTCCCATAAATTATGGGTAGAACACTTAGTGAATTTTCCTGTGCAACCTTTTTTGGACTTAAGTTTACACTTAGTAGTTTTTATATTTTCATTTACCGCTTGAATTATAGAGGCAATTGGTATTTTGCTTGGATCTATTATTAATTTATATCCTCCTAAGTTTCCCCTGATGCTTGTTACTAAACTATTATTTTTAAGTTTTAAAAATAGTTGTTCTAAAAAAGATATTGAAATTCCTTGTCTTATTGAAATTTCATTTAAACTAATTGGCGTTGATAAACTATTAAATCTTGCAAGATCAACCATGGCCATAACTGCGTATCTACCTTTTGCTGTAAGCTTCATATTTAGCTATAAAATAAGTATTCCTACTAATTTAGTCAACTTTAAAAAAAAACTTTTATCGCAAGTAATTATGGTATAAGGCGTTCTTATTTTTTTATGGATGTAAACCCTACTGGCGTTTTTATTAATGGTCCTGATGGAAAACTTGAGGCCAAATATGTTCACGGAAAAGGTCCTACTCCACCAACAATTTGCTTATTACACCCTCATCCTGAA
>Ga0194122_10007042_pt1 | contig 9958 bp, 9 predicted proteins | sample TA2MahCa10mmetaG_FD_155487 | JGI IMG/M metagenome (GOLD analysis project Ga0194122, IMG submission 155487) | Freshwater microbial communities from Lake Tanganyika, Tanzania - TA2015021 Mahale Deep Cast 10m | ecosystem: Environmental > Aquatic > Freshwater > Lake | place: Tanzania: Lake Tanganyika...
CCTCAGGAAGCATTTGGATTTTCTGACCCGGCGCATAAACGGTTGACATCCGCTCCCTGGCCATCGCGTCCCAGCGACTTTCAGGTGTGAGCAACAAGGCCGGGACTGCAATGTGCACACCGAGGCTAAGCTCGTTGATGGTCTGCCCATCGGCCGCGTAGCTAATGCTTAAGGACAGGGCGTCGTCGATCTCCGTGGTGCTCGAATCGTCAATTGAAAACGCCTCGACAGCTGCTTGGTCGAGGGTATTGATATTCAATAGGAGCGATGCGATTGCCCTTTCGAGTTCAACTTGAGGAAAGGCCGCATCGAGCCCTTTCGGAAAATGCTCTTGTGCAAATAGCTCCTGATGCAATTGTAGGGGGGTGGCAAATTGGCCGCAGGCTAAGAGCAGCCGCGCCGGCGATAACTGCCGCGCTTTGCAAGCCGCATCGATGGCTCGATAGGCCAATGATTGTTTGTCTGGTTTTAATAAGAGCGCAATAGGGCGCACCAACCCAGCTGGGCCCTGAGGGTCAAGCCAGTCATGAGGCCATTGATCTTGCGCTAACAAGCCAGCCCAGGCTTGGACCATGTCATCTTGCTGACGTCGTCGTTCCAGCGCTTGCAAGGCGCGATCGATTTGCTCACGTGGCTGTGGCCGAAAAAGCCCCCGACCTCGACGCAAAAACCAAATCGGTGCCTCTTGCAAGCATATGAGCATGGCGCAGGCTTGAACTGCGTTTGGGCCGCTGCCAAAGTACTCACTTGCCAGCGCCATGAAGTCGAGGTCGCCAGCGGTTTCTTGGTTGCAGGTTTCCCAAATAAAAGCCACATCAAGCTCAGCAGCCATCGCTTTAGCCTGCACAAGCAAGTCTTGCGGTCCGGGTTGCGAAAATCGCATAAACATGTGGTTTTGTTTGACTTTGCTGCGTCGACCACTGGCTTGCTCGATCTGCACACTTGCCGGCGCTTCGGCAAGCAATTTGCCGCAGCGTAATTGCCCTTCTTCTTCAAAAAGAGCAAAAGGCCCGCTGCCATGGACCTGCGTGGTGTTGGTTTGATCTTTACTCAAGAGGCCTCTAGCGCATCAAGCAATCGCTGATGAATCCCACCAAATCCGCCATTACTCATAACGATAATGCGGTCATTCGGCCTCGCCGACTTAGCGATCGCAGTGATCAGTGCATCCATCGCATGGTGAACCTGCAACTTGTCGCCGAGCGGCGCAAGTGCGCCAGCAACATCCCAGGACAGCCCGCCTGCATAGCAAAACACAAGATCAGCCGTTTGCAGACTCGGCGCTAATCTTGCAGCCATTGCCCCTTGCTTCATCGTGTTTGTTCGCGGTTCAAGCACTGCAATGACGCGCCCCTTGCCAAACTCGGCTGCTGCTGCGAGACTGGCCTCAATCGCTGTGGGGTGATGCGCAAAATCGTCGTAAACGTCAATCTCACGGACGCTACCACGCCACTCCATACGCCGCCTTACCCCGCGAAAACCTGCAAGATGCTCGATCGCCTGCTCAGGCTCAAGACCAAGACAACGAGCGGCCGTCAGCGCAGCCAAGCAATTATTGCGGTTAAATGCCCCCGAAAGTGCGAGCTTGAATGCGCCGATTTTTCGGTTTGCATCATGCAATTGGATGATTTGGCCACCATCGATCGCTTGCGAGCCGGCGACCCAAAGTCCCTTTGCGGCATCACCGAATCGCTCAAGCTGCGACCAGCAACCACGGGCAATTACGCGTTCGAGCGCTTCGCCTGCAAGTCCTTGTGCTGGCATCACAATAAATGCCTGGCGCGCCATCATCCTCACCAAGTGATGAAACTGGACTTCAATCGCGGCTAGATCAGGAAAGATATCTGCGTGATCAAATTCTAGATTATTGAGCACTGCCACCTGCGGTCGATAATGCACAAACTTTGATCGTTTATCGAAAAATGCCGTATCGTATTCGTCTGCTTCAATCACAAATGGCGCATCGGGCGAACCCAAAAAGCCACTCGATTCGAAGTCGTGTGCAACCCCGCCAATCAAGTAACCGATGTCTTGTTTCAAGCCCTCGCGAAGCAAAAAGGCACTGATTGCGGTCGTTGTGGTTTTGCCATGAGTGCCTGCAATTGCAAGTACAGGCCGCGATCCCAGCACAGCCTCGCTCAACCATTGCGGGCCCGAGCGATAGGGCAGCCGCGCATCCAAAATCGCCTCCATCAAGGGATTACCGCGCGAGACCACATTGCCTATGACAAATAAGTCAGGCTTTAACGCGATCTGATCAGCCGAAAAGCCCTCAAGAAAATCGATGTCGAGCGCGCGCAGTTGATCGCTCATCGGGGGGTAGACATTGGCGTCACAGCCTGTGACCCGATGCCCGGCCTGACGGGCGATGGCGGCGAGACCGCCCATGAAGGTGCCCGCAATACCTAATATGTGAATATGCACGATGCCGTCATTTTAATCAGCAAACGACAAGAACCATGGCTTCACGAACACATGATGAAATCCGCGAACAACTCGCACAGCATATCGCCCAGTTGATCGCAGACCACGGCCTCGAGCCTGGGCAGGCCCGAAAACGAGCGCTCGAATCGCTAAGTGGCGGGCAGCGTCTGCCAAACAGTGCAATACCTGATGCTTTGGATATCGATCGCGCGCTGCTTGAACATCTCGAACTCTTCGATCCGCATCATGGTCAGCGCCTGCGACGCATGCGCCAAGTTGCCATTGCCATGATGCGAAGCATCGCACCCACACCCGTGCTTGCGACCGGCGCAGTGTGGAAAGGTATTGCCAGCCAGGATGCCCCAATCCATTTGCAGGCCTTTCCTGAAGACTCAAAGCAGCTACATTTTCGACTGCTCGATCTCGGACTCGACCCAGAAGCCTTGTCCTTGAGACATTTCAGAACGGGCAAAGCGATTGAAGCACTGGGTGTGCATTGGCAGGGCGAGGCGATCATGATTGCGATATACACCCCGGTTGATTTCCGCGGAGCGCTGCAGCCGACCCACATCGGAGGACAAAGCCTCATGGAACGCGGCGATGTGCTCGCACTTGAAGCAAAACTTGGGCCTTAAGATCCGGCCAGCCATGCCAAAAGCCGTGACTTTATGAGGCCTTACTGACGAGGACTAACCTTTCGTATAAGATCCCGCGCCATGAATGCCTCAGAAACACAGGGAAAGCGCTTGTTGACGCGCATGCTCGGCCTGCTCGCTCTCGCCTTTGTCCTGACAGCCGCAGGTGCGTGGTTTGCTACCCGCTACTACAGTGAGCAACCGGCAGCACACCACGCAAGCCAGACTTTTTTTTCTCAGCGATTTGAAACTGCCGACAACAGCCCCCTAGAGCTCTCGAGCCTTCGCGGCAAAGTGATCGTGGTGAATTTCTGGGCGACCTGGTGCCCCCCATGCGTTGAAGAAATGCCCGAACTCGATGCTTTGCAGCGCGAGTTTGAGGCCTCTTCACCCAACCGTGTCAAAATGATCGGGATCGGTATCGATTCACCTTCTAACATCCGGCAATTTGCAGCAAAATCGCCCGTTGCCTACCCCCTCCTACTTGGCGGGACAACAGGCAATGAACTAGCGCGTTTATTTGGAAATGACAAGGGCTTGTTGCCTTATACGGTAATAATCGGGCAAGATGGCAACATGTTAAAAACAATTGTCGGAAAAGTGCGCATTGATGCGCTTCGAAGTCAAGTGCGGGCTGCCCTTTAAATGAGTGCTGAGCAAACGGCCTCCGCGCCTTGTGTATTGGTCATCCAGGGCCCGAATCTCAACATGCTCGGGCGTCGCGAGCCAGGAATTTATGGCCATGAAACACTCGAGGACATTCACCAAAGGCTGCGTGCAGCCGCAAGCGCCATGGGCCTGGATCTTCATGTCTTTCAGAGCAATCACGAAGGCGCCTTGATCGATCGTATTCATCAGGCGCGCGAAGAATCAGTCGGGTTCATTCTTATCAACCCGGCTGGCTTTACCCACAGTTCAGTCGCGCTACGCGATGCGCTTGCCGCCGTTGCAATTCCCTTTATTGAAGTACACCTTAGCAATATCCACCAGCGGGAGGCCTTTAGGCATCACTCGTATTTTTCTGATCTTGCGATCGGAAGCATTGTTGGACTTGGCTCGCAGGGCTACGAACTCGCCCTGCAAGCGGCAGCGAGGCGCTTGCAGGCTTAGCCCTGGTCAGGCAGCCCCCAAGCGAGCGAACCGAGACAGCCTGGCCTCAGGCACTCAAAGCAATTAGGACATGTCGATGGACTTACGAAAAATTAAATCATTAATCGATTTGGTCTCTGAGTCGGATATATCAGAGTTGGAAATCACTGAAAACGAAGGCAAGGTGCGGATTGTTAAAGCGCAACCAGGCTTGAGCTTGCCTCAAATGAATGCCCTCGCATCGATGCAGTCACTACACATGCAAGCGCCAATCTCACTGACCAGCCTGCCTGCGGCACAAAGCCTCAGCCAAAGTCCAGCGCAGGCCCAAGCCATACCCGCTCCGGGAGATCCGCCCAGCGCCGAGGCCAAGCACAATGGTCATGTAGTGAAGTCACCCATGGTTGGTACTTTTTATCGTGCTTCGCAGCCGGGCGCAGACCCCTTTGTTCAAATAGGGAGCAAAGTGGGTGAGCAAGATGTGCTTTGCCTGATTGAGGCGATGAAGCTGCTCAACGAAATCGAGGCTGGCAAGGCGGGCACGGTTACCCAGATTCTTGTAGAAAACGGCCAACCCGTTGAGTATGGCCAGCCGCTATTCGTGATCGAGTGAGGCTAGGCCTTGCCAAAGTCCGAAAAGCAGGCTGCGACCTTCGTGTGAGAGACCGATGTTTGAAAAAATATTAATTGCCAATCGCGGCGAAATCGCGCTTCGAATTCAACGCGCTTGCCGAGAGATGGGTATTCGGACGGTTGTGGTCCACTCGGAAGCAGATACCGAAGCCAAGTATGTGAAATTAGCCGATGAATCGGTATGTATTGGCCCTGCACCGTCCCGCGAAAGCTATCTCAATATTCCCGCGATTATTTCTGCTGCCGAGGTTACAGACTCTGAAGCCATCCACCCAGGTTATGGCTTTTTATCTGAAAACGCTGACTTTGCCGAGCGGGTTGAGCGATCGGGATTTGTGTTTATCGGACCCAAGCCCGAGTCGATCCGGATCATGGGTGATAAGGTCAGTGCCAAACAAGCGATGAAATCAGCAGGTGTTCCCGTGGTACCGGGATCGGAGGGCGCGCTTCCTGACGACCCCAAAGAGATTGTTCGCATTGCGAGGCAGATTGGCTACCCCGTCATTATCAAGGCGGCAGGTGGCGGTGGCGGGCGCGGCATGCGCGTGGTGCATACCGAAGCTGCGCTCATCAATGCCGTGACGATGACCCGAAGCGAAGCAGGAGCAGCGTTTAACAATGCAAGCGTTTATTTGGAGAAGTTTCTCGAGCAGCCCAGGCATATCGAGATTCAAATTCTCGCGGATGGTCAGGGCAATGTGGTTTACCTCGGCGAGCGCGATTGTTCGATGCAACGTCGGCACCAGAAGGTCATCGAAGAAGGACCCGCACCAGGGATAGCCCGCAAGCTGATTGATCGGATTGGCAGCCGATGCGCCGACGCTGCAAAGAAGATTGGCTATCGCGGCGCAGGAACCTTCGAATTTTTATTTGAAAACGAAGAGTTCTACTTCATCGAAATGAACACCCGGGTGCAGGTCGAACACCCGGTCACCGAAATGATCACCGGGATCGATATTGTTCAACAACAGATTCGAGTCGCGGCGGGTCAAAAACTCATGTTCAGGCAAAAGGACATCGTGCTCAAAGGCCATGCCATCGAGTGCCGAATCAATGCCGAAGACCCCTTTCGATTTACCCCATCGCCTGGCCGCATCAGCCACTGGCACCCCCCAGGCGGGCTTGGCGTGCGCGTCGACTCGCATGCTTACACCAATTATTTGGTGCCTCCTCACTACGACTCGATGATTGCTAAAGTCATCACCTACGGTGACAGCCGCGAGCAGGCCATGGCAAGGATGCGCATTGCACTTTCCGAGATGGCTGTTGAAGGCATCCAAACGAATCTGGCCTTACACAGGGAGCTGCTCGCGGACGCGCGTTTTATGCAAGGCGGCACGTCAATCCATTATTTGGAACAAAAACTTGCCCAACGCCCCCAGCCCTGAAGATCTTCAATGGTTTGAGCTCTCCTTAGTGCTTGCTGCATCCGAGGCGGAGCAGCTTAGCGATTGTCTACTCGAGGCTGGCGCGGTATGTGTGCAGGCTGAGGACGCGCAGGCAAACACTGAAGATGAGCAAGCCATCTTCGCTGAGCCGGGACTCGAGGACCCTCACCCGCGTGTTTGGGCCCAAACACGGCTTACTGCCCTATTCGAATCGAGCCCGCGCCAGGCCGATCATCAAGCGCTTGCGCTGCTTGCCAATGCTTGCGATCAAGCTAAGATCGCCTTGACGAGCTCATGGCAACTCAAGGCGCTCGAAAACCAGGACTGGGTGCGCTTGACCCAATCGCAGTTTCAGCCCATCGAGATTGGTGAACGTTTGCTGATCACACCGAGTTGGGAGCCTGAACAGGCCGCTCACGTCGGGCGAAAACGCTTAGTCCTCGACCCGGGCCTTGCATTTGGGACCGGCTCGCATCCGACAACGGCGCTTTGCTTGCGCTGGCTTGACGCTCACTTGCGCGGCGCAGAGCGTGTCATCGACTACGGTTGTGGTTCGGGCATTTTGGCTATTGCTGCCGGCCTGTTAGGTGCAACAAGCATTGATGCGATTGATATCGATCCTCAAGCCTTGATCGCCACAAAAGAAAACGCCAAGCGCAATCGGGTTGATTTGCAAACCCATCTGACGCGGGCTGATCGACTTGCGCCTGCCGATATGGTGCTTGCCAATATTCTCGCAGCCCCCTTAAAGCTGCTCGCACCAACCTTGGAGAGCCTCGTCAAACCCGGGGGCTATCTGGTCCTCGCCGGACTTCTCACACGCCAAGTTGATGAAGTTGCGAGTTGTTATGCCACGATAGGTTTGCAAGCATGGCAAGATCTCGACGGCTGGAGCGTGCTTGCAGGGCAGCGCCCCATGTAAGGCCATTAAAACCAGCAACCTATACCCAAACGGCCAGGCAGTCATGCATTCAAATCTCGATAAAAACCCCACCCAAAACAACAAGGCAGTGCTTCCCGACAAAAACCCAAGTCCAAGCAGCAAGGCAGTGCTGATTAGTGGCTCGATTGCTTTTGACTTTATTTTGCTTTTTGACGGGAAGTTTAAGGATCATATCCTCCCCGATCGAATTCATATGTTAAACGTTGCGTTTTTAACGCCACAACTTCAGCGTCAAGATGGGGGGTGTGCGGCCAATATCGCCTACACGCTCGCTAAGCTCGGTGGTTGGGCGCGCCTTTTAGGCAGCGTGGGACAGGATGCCACCGATTATTTAGCGCGTTTGGCCTCTTATGGGATCGACCTTGGATCGGTTCAACAACTTACCGATTGTTATAGCGCTCAAGCTTTCATCACAACCGACACTGAAGCCAATCAAATTACTGCCTTTCATCCCGGGGCGATGAATAAGGCGCATGAACTCGATGTGAGACAGGCGATGATCGATTGCAAGTCTTGCGCATGGGGCATTGTTGCACCCAACGGCAAACAAGCGATGATCGAACATGCCGCAGCTTTTGCGCAGGCGGGCCTCCCCTTCATCTTTGACCCAGGTCAAGGTCTTCCTATGTTTTCAGGTGAGGAATTGCTTAGCCTCATTAAGCTTGCTGACGCTTTGATTCTTAATGACTACGAGGCCTCCATGCTGATGCAAAAGACAGGCTTGGATGAAGCGGCGCTTGCCAGCGAGTTAAAGGCGCTTGTGATTACGCGCGGTGCTGAGGGCAGTCGCCTACTCGAGCAAGGAAGAGCGATTGAGATTAAGGCTGCACCCGCCCAACAAGTCGTCGACCCAACAGGTTGCGGGGACGCATTTCGCGGCGCTGTACTCTATGCACTCTCGAAGGCCTGCTCCTGGGAAGATGCCATCAGGCTAGGCACAATCTTAGGTGCCATCAAAGTCGGCTACGCGGGCGCACAAAATCACCCCGTTGATCGCCATGAAGTTAAGCGGCGATGGTCAGAACACTTTGGCGACAGCATGCCCGAGGAACTTGGATAGGCACTGCCACGTCACTCGAAGCGAGCAAGAAAACCCAAGGATTTGAATTCAAGCAAGGCCGCAACCCCTCAGGTTCGCGGCCTTTTGCTTGCCAACCCTAAGGCTTATCACCCGTTGGGAAGGGCCATGCTGGAGCTGCCTCTTTTGCTGCTGCTTTTGCTGCTGCTTTTGCTGCTGCTTTTGCAGGCGCTTTTGCCTTGGCAGCGGCCTTGGTCGCCTTTGCGGCTTTCTTTGCCGCAGGCTTTGCGGTTGCCTCTTTCACTGCTGGCTTGGCGACTGCCTTTTTAGCAACTGCTTTGCTCGGCTTTGCTGCGGCCTTAGTTGCATTTGCTGCAGCTTTGGCAGCGGCGGCAGGCTTAGTGGCTGCTTTTTTCGCAGCGGGCTTCGAGGCTATGGGCTTCTTAGCTGCTTTATCAGCAGGAGCAGCAGCCTTTGGCGCAGCTTTCTTGCCCGCAGCTTCTGTAGCCTTCCTCACCGGTGTGGATTTTGCTGCGACCTTTTTAGCGGTCGACTTTTCGGCCTTTACCTCTGGCTTTGCAGCCTTCGCGGCGACTTTCTTTGCCGCAGTCTTTGCGGCAGGCTTCTTGGCAGTTGCCATGGTGGAACTCCTTTTTCATGAGATCACGACGATGAAAGTCTCGATCCAAAAGGTGAAACAGACTTAGGCGCCTGCTCACCCAGCATCACAAGACTATTCACCGGTGCAAACCTCTTAGTGGGTCGCACCGACGAATGCCACTGGCTGCTCGGAGAAATCGCGATTCCCGAGCAGCCTACAACCCTGTGTATCGCCTTGACCATGGCGCTTAGTCCCAACTCAGGGCACCTCCGGTCTGATATTCGATCACACGGGTTTCGAAAAAATTTCTTTCCTTTTTCAAGTCGATCATCTCGCTCATCCAGGGGAAAGGATTTTCCTCTTGAGGAAAGAGAGCATCGAGCCCGATTTGCTGCGCACGACGGTTGGCAATAAACCTCAAATAGCCTTTAAACATCGAAGCATTCAGACCAAGCACACCTCTTGGCATGGTGTCTTCTGCGTAGGCATACTCCAAATCAACAGCACGCAAGAACAAAGCCTTAATCTCTTCTCGAAAGCTCGCCGTCCAAAGCTGAGGATTCTCTAGCTTGATGGTGTTGACCAAATCGATCCCGAAATTGCAATGCATCGATTCGTCGCGAAGAATGTATTGGTACTGCTCAGCAGCACCAGTCATCTTGTTTTGACGACCAAGGGCGAGTATTTGCACAAAGCCGACGTAGAAGAAGAGGCCTTCCATCAAACAGGAAAACACAATCATCGACTTCAGCAAATCCTGATCGGCTTGGAGCGTTCCTGTTTTAAAATTTGGATCCGTTAAGGTATCGATAAAAGGAATCAGAAATTCATCCTTATCCCGAATCGACTTTACTTCGTGGTAGGCGTTAAAAATTTCGCCTTCATCTAATCCCAGCGACTCCACGATGTATTGATACGCGTGCGTGTGAATCGCCTCTTCAAAGGCCTGTCTCAGTAAAAACTGCCGGCATTCAGGCGCGGTGATGTGCCGGTAAGTACCCAATACGATATTGTTGGCTGCTAAGGAATCAGCCGTCACAAAAAAACCCAAATTACGCTTAATGAGTCGTCGCTCATCCTCGGTCAGACCCTGAGGCGACTTCCAAAGCGCGATATCGCGGCTCATATTAATTTCTTGCGGCATCCAATGATTGGCACAGGTTGCAAGATATTTTTCCCAGGCCCATTTGTACTTAAAGGGAACGAGTTGATTGACATCGGACGCAC
>Ga0194122_10007044_pt1 | contig 9958 bp, 10 predicted proteins | sample TA2MahCa10mmetaG_FD_155487 | JGI IMG/M metagenome (GOLD analysis project Ga0194122, IMG submission 155487) | Freshwater microbial communities from Lake Tanganyika, Tanzania - TA2015021 Mahale Deep Cast 10m | ecosystem: Environmental > Aquatic > Freshwater > Lake | place: Tanzania: Lake...
CATCGAGAGTGCCGCTAAAACGGCCCAGCCGCTCCACGACGTAGGCGCTTTGCTGGGGCACAACGACAGCGGTCTTGGCAATGATGATCAATACGACAATCACCAGAACAAACAGAACGATAAACTCAGGCATTGGATTGCTCCCTAACGTTTAGAGTGAGTCCGTCGACCTGCTCGACGGTACAGCGGGCGCCGGCATGAATCGTCACGCCGGAGATGTTCCGGGCTTTCCAGGTCGTTCCGCGCAACTCGGCGTCGCCGATATCGCCCGGGTGCAGCGAGGTCCGGACGACAGCTACTTCACCGGCGATATCGTCCGAATGCGTCTTGCCCGGCTTTTGCAGCTTTGCTAATAGGGGCTTGCGGAACAGCACCAGAGAAAGAATCGAGACGGCAGAGAAAGTCAAGGTTTGCACGGTCAGACTCCCGGTCCCCAAGGCCACGATGGCAGCGGCAACGGCTCCGATTCCGAAGAAAAGGAAGTAGAACCCGCCGGGCGTCAACATTTCCGCCAGCAGCAGTAACAAGCCGCCGCTCAACCAGATCCACCAAGACATACCCCACCTCCTATCGGAGATACGAATTTACATCATCCGATGTTCAATTTGGGATTAGGCTTTCATCTTCATCTTCTCAGGGTCCCAATGCATGGTTTTGCCGGAGAAATAACTGGTATTGGAAAGCAATGCCGGCGCGGCGGCGCGGAGGCCGAAAACGGCATCTTCAATCACGGGCTTGCGGGAACGGATTGCGTTGATGAAGTTCTCGTGATGGGCGTATTGCTCGGTGTAGCCGGGGGGCAGAACCCAGCGCTGCTCGTTCGTGGCGCGCATACCGTCGGCAGTCGCCTTTTGGGCGGGATGCAGCTTTTGATACTCGCGGACGATCTCCGTGGCCGTGGCCTTTGAGAAGTTGGACGCGGTGTGACCGGGCTCGGACTCCTTGGGGCGCCGGCGCAGAACCAGCGCGCCGCCCACGGCCAGATCCAGCACACCCTCGGTGCCGATGAATTTGAAACCGGAGCCGTCGCCGCCGCCGGCCGCGAAGTTCAGCCGGATCGCCAAGTGGAAGCTTGGGTGGGACGCGGTTTTCGGATAGTCGTACATGCCCATCATGTGGTCCGGGACATCGCGGCCGTCGTTCCAGTGATAGAGACCGCCGGTGGACATGATTCGATTGGGGCCGGCCGAATCCATGACGTAGTGAATGCCGGTAAACAGATGCACGTAGAGGTCGCCGGCCACGCCGGTGCCGTAGTCCTGGTAGTTGCGCCAGCGGAACATGCGAATGGGCTCAAAGGATCGTTTCGGCGCGTGGCCGACGAAGCGATCCCAATCGACCGTTTGCGCTGTGGCGTCGGGAGGGATGGAATACTGCCAGGCCCCCAGAGCGGAGTTGCGGTCCCAGTAGGCTTCCACCATGTGCACATCGCCGACCAGACCCTGCTTGATTACCTCGCGGGCCTTGGCGTAAAGGATGGAACTGGCGCGCTGGCTGCCAACCTGCAAAATGCGCTTGGTTTCGTTTTGCGCCCGAATGACCGCCTCGCCCTCTTCCACCTTTTGAACCATCGGCTTTTGGCAATAGACGTCCTTGCCGGCCTTCATTGCGTCGCAGGCCATGATCTGGTGCCAGTGGTCCGGTGTGGCGACGATGACAGCGTCGATGTCCGGCCGGGCCAGAACCTCGCGGTAATCGCGGGTGGTAAAGATGTCCTTGCCGTACAACTCCTTCGCCTTGTCCAGCCGCCCTTGGTACACGTCGGCGATGGCCGCCAGGCGGACGCCGGGAACCGTTACGGTCGTGGCGACGTCGCCCTGACCCATGATTCCGAAGCCGATGCAGGCGACGTTGATTTTGTCGTTGGCGCCTTTGGGCGCTTGGGCCTGCGCGGCGGCGGCGAGCATGGTGGTCGCTCCGCTGGACTGTATGAATCGGCGGCGAGTGCTGGACATGCTTCTCATCATAGCGCTCCGCTATGAAGATTTTGGCCTTGGAGGCCGATAGAGCGTAGGATGCCGTTCTCCGATCTGCAAAACCTGGATGATTTGACCCAGTACGATGGCGAACTGGAGGAGGTGGCGCCCGCGGCCCCGGTGCCCAAAGTCCCAGCGAATCTTGAAGATACCGGAATCAACGCCAGCATGATCGAGCAGATCATTCTCAAGCTGCTCTACTACAAGGGCGAAGTAGTCGGGCGGGAACTGGCCAACGAACTCGGCCTCCGTTTCAGCGTGATCGAGAACATGCTCGATGTAATGAAGCGCAACAATCTGATCGGAGTCAAGAGCTCCCTTGGTATGGGCGCGATTTCTTCCCGGTTCGCGTTAACCGAAAACGGGCGGGAGTTGTCTAAAGAATACATCGGGCAGTGTTCCTACGCGGGGCGCGTGCCCGTGCCGCTCTCGCAGTATACGGAAATGGTCCGCCTGCAGAAGCAGCGCGACGGTTGGCTGACGCTGGAGGCCCTCCGGGACGCCTACAAGCATATGGTCGTCACACCTGAATTGCTGAACGCCATCGGCCCGGCGGTGAATTCGGGGAAGTCCTTCTTGATCTATGGCCAACCCGGAAACGGCAAAACGTTTCTGGCCGAAGCGCTGTTTAACGTGGATCCCAGCTACGTCTATGTGCCGTATGCCTTGGAGTGCCAGGGCATGATCATACAGATGTACGATCCCATCTACCACCACCCGGAGGCGGAAGAGGCGGTGGATGTCATGTCGGCCTTTACACGGGAGTCCGGCGCCGACGGACGTTGGTTCAAGACGAGGCGTCCGTTCATCGTCAGCGGCGGTGAGCTAGATCTCAAGATGCTCGACCTCAGCTTTAATCCGGTCGGCAAGTTCTATGAAGCCCCGTTTCAATTGAAGGCGAACAATGGAATCTACCTGATCGACGACTTCGGACGGCAGCGTGTCACCCCGGCCGAGGTTTTGAACCGATGGATCGTCCCGATGGAACGCCGCATCGACTTCCTCAGCTTCGTGAACGGCGCCAAAATGACCGTGCCGTTCGAGTGCTTCCTGATCTTCTCGACGAACCTAAAGCCGACCGACCTGGGCGACGAAGCCTTTCTACGGCGAATCCAATACAAAATGCTATTGAGAAGTCCCAGAGAAGACGAATTCGTGAACATATTTGTCAAGTTTGCGGAGAGCAAAGGCCTGAACTGTCCTTTGGAGCTTGTGGATCGCCTTCTACAGCGCCAATACCGCGCGATCGGAAAACCGAGACGCCGATGTCATCCACGAGATGTTCTGTCCCATGCGATCGATATCATTCGATTTGAACGGCGTCCATTCGAGTTGACGGACGAGGTCCTGGACTTGGCGTTCCGTTCGAATTTTGTTTCCGCTGAAGAGATTGACTGATTCTGAAAATCGCGCCTTACTGCGCCGTCTTTTCAAACTGCCGGAGCCCTGGTCGCCGGGATTGACCGCGGCCGGGCTCAGCGCAATCGCGCTACGCGCGCGCCGCCGGGCTGCTCCCAGGCAATAAAGACGCTGTCGCCAGCGGCAGCCAGTGCGGGGAATCCGCCGTGTTCGGCGACGCCGGTCAGCGCGCCATCGAAGGCGACAACCTTCATCCCGTCCACCCAGGCCATAACCCGCCGGCCCTTGCCATCAAGCGCCAGCGCTGGATCCTTGCCAGTCCAACCGGAGTCGATGAACTTGTCGCCGTCGGTCGCGTACACTTGCTTTTCCCGTCTCCAGGCGGTGACGATCTCTCCGTTGGCTCTGACCGCCAATCCTCCGCCGTCCATCGGGCAGGCGTTTAACTTCCAGGTACCCGTGCCCACAACGCGGGACGTAAACGTCTTCCCGCCGTCTTTCGACCTGGCCAGCCACATGTCGCGCGAGCCGCCCAGCCAGTTGCGGAACATCACGTGAAGCGATCCATCTGCCCCAACGGCTGCCGACGGGTGGCAACACTCGCAAACGTTGCCGTCCGGAGAGCTGTACACCACGAAATTCGGAGACCAGCTTGCGCCCGCGTCCCGGCTGACGGTGGCAAACACACGCATACCCTTTTCCCGCATGTCGAGCCACGTAGCGGCCAGCATTCCGTTGGGACCCGCCGCCAATGCATGTAGTCCCTCGCGCGCGGCGCCTGGAACGTCGCTCATCCGCCGGGCTTCGCTCCAGGATTTGCCGCCGTCGGTGGACCGCCAAGCGTACAACTCGCTATCCCGGCCGCCGCCCTGCTTTCCGGCAATAGCGGCGATCACGATCGCGTCCCGGGTGATCGCAACGCGTGGGCCGCGGTGCCGCCCCAGCGAGAGCTTGCCCGCGCCACCCACCTTCACCGCGGGTGCGAAATTCTTGCCGCCGTCCTGAGAGACAGCGGCGAAAATCTCGTTCCCAATTCCATAGGTGACGGCCACCTGCCGGCCGGATGCAGCCAGTTGGGGCTGTCTCGCGCCCGGGTCGAGAGTCAGTAGCGGGACAATTGCAAGGGCGAAGAACGTCATACCAAGTCGAATAGAAGAATAGCGCAATCCTTATCGGCCTGAATGGTCAATTCTTCACCGGGAGAGGCGGACACGGCGTCACCGGCTTCAAGGGTCAGATCGTTTACCCGCAATGTGCCCGTACCCACTTGCAGCCACACGTGCCGGCCAGCGAAGTGCAACCCGGTTCCCGCGTCCATCTTCGATGCGTACACGTTGGCGTCCTGTTGGATGAGGGAGCTGCCTTCGCGGCCGTCCTTCGAGGCCACCAGGCGCAGCCGGTTCCGAAGGTCGGCGTCCACCCAGGGAATGTCTTCAAACCGTGGAGGGATGCCTTGGGTATCCGGTTCGATCCAGATTTGAAACAGGTGAATGGGCTCGGAGGGCGACGCATTGCGTTCGCTGTGAAACACCCCGGTGCCGGCGCTCATCCGCTGCATGTGGCCCGGCTCCAGGACGGCCTTGTGGCCCATCGAGTCCTCATGCTCCAGGCGGCCCTCCAGTACCCACGTCAGGATCTCCATGTCGCGGTGCGGATGCATGCCGAAGCCGGCGCCGGGCGCGATGCGATCGTCGTTGATCACGCGCAGCGACCGGAAGCCCATGTGTTTCGGATCGTAATACCGGTTGAACGAGAAACTGTGTTTGGCGTTCAGCCAACCCGCTTGCGTCACTCCACGCTCAGCGGCTCTTCGAACTGTAAGCATAGCTCTCTGTTGGATGCACAAACCGGGATTTCGACTCAGGGCGCTAATGCTACGATGACGCTATGGATCGACGGCATCTGCTATTTACCGCCGCGGCCGCGCCGATGTGGAGCGCCGCTGCGAAGTACTCCTACAAGCTGCGCTATGCGCCCCGCATCGGGATGATTGACGAACCGGTCACCCGCCAGATGGAGATTATTGCCGAGAACGGGTTCAAGGGATTCGAATACAACGGGCTGCCGAAACACTCGTTTGCCGAAATCGAGCAGTTCCGCAAGAAGATGGATGAGTTGAAGCTTTCCATGGGGACGCTGGTCGTAAATCGCGGAGGCTGGAAGCCGTCGGCCATGGTCGACAAGCAGTTTCACGCCGAATTTCTTGCTGACGTGAAGAAGGCAGTGGAGATTCACAAGATCATCGGCAACGATGTCGCGACGGTTTGCAGTGGCTTGGGTGTGGAAAATCTGAGCCACACGCAGCAGACCACCAACTGTATCGACGTGTTGAGGCGCGCCGGCGATCTCTGCGCCGAGACGAAGATGGCGCTGGTACTGGAGCCGCTCAACGTTCGCGTGGACCACGCCGGCTATTTTGTCGTGTTTTCCGACCATGGGGCCGAGATCATCGCCAACGCCAACCATCCGAACGTGAAGCTGCTGTTCGATATCTATCACCAGCAGATCTCGGAAGGAAACGTGATCAATCACATTAAGAAGCACTACTCGCTGATCGGCTACTTCCAGACCGGCGACGTGCCCGGCCGAAAGGAACCCGGCACAGGCGAAGTGAACTGGTCGAACGTGTTCAAAGCGATCCACGGTCTCGGCTATCAGGGGTTGATCGGCATGGAACACGGGCTGTCGCAACCCGGCATGCCGGGTTTGATGAAGTGCTTCGACGAATACCGGAAGGCCGACAACTGGACCGTGTAATGGCACTGTGCCCGATCTGCGGATTGCGTAAGCCCAAACGGTATTGCACCGCCCGTGGGGAAAATATCTGTGCCCAGTGCTGTGCGGCGAACCGCGAAGTGACGATCCACTGCCCGTTTGAGTGCTTGTACCTCGGCGACTCCCGTGCGCACGAAAAGGTCGAGCGCGATCCGTCCACGCTTCCGCACCGCGATTTCGAACTCTCCGAAGCGTTCTTGCGACACGCCGACCTGACCATCATGCTGTTCGGCGCATTTCTGAACAAAGCGGCCAGGCCGCTGCCAAACCTTACAGACGCCGAGATGCGCGCCGCCTTGGAGGCGATGGTTCAACGCTTCAAGAAAGTGGACGTTCCGGCGCTGGATGGGCCGGCCGCGCAGGTTTTCGAGAGTTTCGAACAGAGCTACGGAAAGTTCCACTCGGATCTGGCGAAGGAACAGGGCGCCGATAGCGTATTCAACGAAAGAACTCTGCTGGGCGTTGTGATCTTTCTGGCCCGGATGGCGCACGGGCACAACAACGGCAAGCCACATTGCCGGGCGTTCGTCCACTATTTGCGAGCCACGTTCCCGGCCGCGGACGCGCCTGAATGACCGGACTGATCGTGTTTGCGCATGGTTCCAGCGTGCCGGAGGCGAACGACTCGGTCCGCCGGGTGACCGGTGAATTGCGGGCTGCCGGCGGCTATGAGAACGTTGAGACTGCGTTTCTAGAGGCCGCCAAACCGGACCTCCGCGGCGCGGTCGCGAAACTGACCGCTCTCGGGATGCGCCGCATCGTCGTGCTGCCCTACTTTCTTACGTTGGGCATCCATTTGCGCCGGGACCTTCCGAGAATTGTCGCCGGGCTGGAAGCGGATCACCCGGGCGTTCGAATCGAAGTCAGCGAACCGCTGGATGGCCATCCCGCGTTGGTGGCTATTCTGCTGGACCGCGCCCGAAGCGCCGTATGATCGCCCGGTTGGTATCCTTCGCCGATCTGGCGCCGGACATCCGGCATTTCGTTTTTGAGGCGCCGGATATGGCGTCGCTGGACTTCCTGCCTGGCCAATTCGCGTCTCTGCGCCAGGAGATCGGCGGCAAGACCATCACGCGGGCCTATTCGCTGGCCGCCGCGCCGCGGGGAGACAATCAGTTCGAGATCTGTTTGAACCGCGTAGAAGGCGGGTTGTTCTCACCTCATCTGTTCGCGCTCCAGGCCGGCCAGACGGTCGATTGCCATGGAATTCTTGGGACCTTCGGCTGGAGAGACCCGGCCATGGACTCCATCCTCGTGGCTACGGGCACGGGCATCGTACCGTTCCGCGCCATGTTGCAGCACCCCGTGGCGCGCCAAGTCACTCTCATCCACGGCACCCGGCACGAGGCGGGCCTGCTCTGGCGCGCGGAGTTTGAGGCGCTGACCGGCCTCCGGTACCTGCCTACATTGACCAGGCCGGGGGACAAATGGGCCGGCCGGCGCGGGCGCGTCCAGCCATTGCTTGAGGATGTCCTTGGAAACCGCACGGACATTCAGGTGTACGTGTGCGGATTGAAGGAAATGGTCGATAGCGTGCGCGCTTTGTGCAAGGCGTGCGGCCTGGACCGGCGGCAGTTCATCGCCGAGAAGTACGATTAGCCATTACAATGCTAGAAAGTGCAACCTTCTGTGAACCGGAACCTAATGCTTGGCGGCGCGATCTCGGTGATCTTTGCCGTTAGCATCCTCGTGTTGCTAAACGTGATCCCTGGGCCTCACACACGGCTGGACTATTTGGTCATCGGCGCGGTGGCCACGTTTCTTTCGATGATCGTCCTCTTTGTGACTCTGCTCAAGTCCGGAGTGCCTGGCGCAGGCAAGGCGCCGCCACCCCGTGAAGAATCCGGCTCCGAGTAAGTAGAGGTGGTACGATCGGAGAATAGTCGCCGCGTTCGTTACGCCCAGACGAATGCGAGGAGCGCTTCGCCTGATCGCTCGCCGGTTCTGTAGCAGGAGGTCCCAAGCGGAGTTGCGCGACAACGTATGAGTTCCCGGCGTGTCTTGATTGCCGTAGGGTTGGGGGCCCTTGGTTTGCTGATTAACCAGTGGCCCTACATGGCGTTGTCGGGGGCTTGGTTTCTGTTTGGCGGCATCTGCTCCATGCTGCTCGTCCTGGCCGAAGGCCGGTGGACCGGCGTCGTGGCGGCGGCGATCGCCTACGCATTCACGACGCGCCAGTTCGGCGAACCGGTGTTCTGGGCGGTGTACTGCCTGGAGAGTTGGACCGTCCACTATCTGGTACGCCGCGGTTGGTCGCCTCTGCCGGCCGTGCTGTCGTACTGGCCCGCAGCCTCGCTGCTCTTTATTGCCCCCTACGCTCGTTTTATGGACGGCAGTTCCTGGAACTTCATTGCCCTCTATTCGCTGAAAGAAATCATCAACGCCATGATGAACTTGCTGATGGCGACCCTGCTGCTGCAGGTGGCGCCTGTGCGGCGATGGCTGCGCGGGCCAGACCCCGCCAGCGTGGACCGCCAGCCGCTGCGCTCCCATCTGGTTGAAACGATGGTGGCGGTCGCCGTCCTCCCGTTTCTGATTCTGAACATCCGGGAAGGCCGCGCATTTGAGCTGCGAGAGATGGGCGCCGCCTCTGATCAACTCATGGCGACCGCCCGCGCGGCGGCCGAGGCTACTGGAGCGTATCTGGACAAACATGCGAGCGCCATCCGGATGGTAGCCGGCACGTTGGAGCGTTCCGGCCGTCCGATTGGATCGGAGATGAATGCCCATCTGGATCGGGCCCACTCCGTCTATCCGAACTTCAGGAATCTATCGATAGCCGATTCCAAAGGTTGGGTCGTCGCAAGCACCATTCGGACGTTGCTGGACGGGTCCGACTACCTAAGCCGGCGTCCCAACGTATCGGATCGCAACTACTTTCGCCGCGCCATCGAGAGTCCGGATATTCAAGTGACGGATCCAATCCGTGGCCGCACAATCGGAAGCGACCCGATAGCCGGGGTCAGTTCGCGGCTGCGCGACGCCAACGGCCGGACGATAGGTGTCGTCTCCGGCTTGCTCAACCTCGACACTCTCGCCGAGACCGCGAAGGCGATCGAATCGGTCGATTCGGCCGGGTTGGTTCTCCTTGATGGACAGGAGCGGGTCGTATACGCCAGCGCCGGGACCCGTTTGAGCCACTTGGACTCAATGAGTGGCTCGCCGATGAGCCGTGCCGCGAAAGCCGGACAGGACGTCTTCTTCTTTGAAAGCGGCGGTTCAAATTTGGCCGCCCGCGTCCCAGTAGCCTTGGCGCCCTGGAGTGTGACCGTCTGGCGCCCGTCCGAGAGCGTGAACCGCGGCGTCATGAGCTACTATCTGACCTCGACGGGATTGCTTGTCTTGGCGACAGTTTGTGCGTGGGCACTGGCCCACCTGATCGCCGGGCGCATCACCGGCTCGCTGGGCCGCTTGGTCGAGCGAATGCTGCGGGACGATTCATCCAGCTCCCGCGACGCGCCGGTGACGGAGAGTGAGACAGCCGAATTCGCCGCGCTGCATCGGGAGTTCGAGAGTCTCACCTTGCGCTTGAAGACCTCCTACGTCGAACTACAGGCCGCGACCGCCGGCCTGGATGCGAAGGTCCGCGAACGGACCGCGGAGTTGTGGGAAGCGACCCGTCGCGCCGAGGATGCCAGCCGCACAAAGAGCGAGTTTCTCGCGACAATCAGTCACGAACTCCGGACGCCGATGAACGGCGTCATCGGTATGACCGATGCACTGCTCGACACGCCCTTGACTCCGGAGCAACATGAACTTGCAGAGACGGCGAAGGCGTCGGCTTCGGCGCTGCTCGGCCTGCTGAACGAGATTCTCGATTTTTCGAAGATCGAGGCGGGGCGTCTGGA
>Ga0194122_10007052_pt1 | contig 9946 bp, 7 predicted proteins | sample TA2MahCa10mmetaG_FD_155487 | JGI IMG/M metagenome (GOLD analysis project Ga0194122, IMG submission 155487) | Freshwater microbial communities from Lake Tanganyika, Tanzania - TA2015021 Mahale Deep Cast 10m | ecosystem: Environmental > Aquatic > Freshwater > Lake | place: Tanzania: Lake Tanganyika...
GCGAGGTAATCATCGCGTGAGCCTGTTGGCCGAACTTATCGAGCCCCCTCACCAGCTGGTTGGTCTCTTCAAAGCCACGGAACGTCTTGTCGAGGTCGCTCAGCAGTGCTTGTCGCTTCTCGACCGCGTCGATCGTCAAGCCACCGGCAAGCTTCAGGCCGCGCACCGAAAATATCGCACCCGGCTTGGGGGTGTCGCCGGTATTGAGCGGCGCGTACTGCACTCCGAGATAGCCGGTTTTCTGGCGGCTGCGGGGAATCGCGACGTTCGGAGGGATGTTGCCGTTACCACCAAGTTCCTTCGCGACGATCGCGCTGTAGCCGGGATACTCCAGGGACGGCAGCGGGCGGTTGCCGGCGTTGACGTACTCGGTACCGAGTTCGTGAGCGCCGAGCGTGTGAGTCACGCCGCGCAGAATTGTGAACAGGTGCATGTTCTGTGCGAGCTTTGGCAGGTGCTCGCTGATCTGGATGCCGGGGACTGCGGTGTCGATTGGATTGAACTCGCCACGGTATTCAGCTTTGGCTTCCGGCTTCAAATCGAACGTGTCCATGTGCGTCGGACCGCCGGTCAAATTGATGAAGATGGCCGCGTTGGCGGTGGCCTTCGAGGCAACCTCGCCCGCCGATGCGAACTTCATGTAGTTCGCCAGCGTCAAGCCGGTGCCGCCGATCACACCGGCCTTGAGGAAATCGCGTCGTCGCACACCGTTACAGGTTATTGTCGTGGGCATAAAGGTGTTCCTTTCAAAGGGAATTTGAGGGTTCGCAGAATTTCGCTTAGTGAGCCGTAACAATTTAGTGGTTGATGATGAACTCTTTCGTATTAATCAGCGCCCACAGCAGATCGCGGGCTCCGGTCAGTCGGTCCTCGGATTGGGTCAGGAACTTCTTCGAGGTTTCCATCTCCGATTTGCTCGGCAGGCGGCTGAGCGACCGGAGGTAGGCGGCTTTCACCAAGTCTTCCGGTTCCGAGTGGACGACTTCGGCTGGCTGCGGAGCTTCCTCCGGTTTGGCTTCGACGCTGGCTTCGATCTTCGCGATCTTGGCTTTGAACTCGGCGATGCGGGCTTCGATCGCCTTGATCTCGTCCACTTTTTCCGCTTGCCGTGCTTTCTTCAACGTTCGTTCGTTGGCCAGGATTTGAGCTTCCAAACTTCGACGAGCTGCCTTGGCTTTCGCGACTTCTCCGCGCTTGTCGTCCCGCTCATTTGGAACGACCTTTGGCGAAACGAGCGAATTCACCCAGCCATTCTTATCGGTGAGCAGCTTGATGATTTCGTCATCATTCTGCATGTAGACGGTCTGCAGCAGACTGGCTTCTGCCGAGCGATCGCAGTCACAGTTCGTTTCGCGGGTCGAACGGCCAAAGACCGTCAGTGCGAAGCTGAGGCTGCCATTATTGTTTCCACCACGGCCGTTGGTGCCGGCGATCGCAATGGCTCGGCCCTTGAGATCGTTCTGCAACCGAGCGATCTCAGTATCGGAAGACGTGGCTTGCTTGAGCGCATCCAGCGCGATCTCGGCCGGTAGACGGCGCGGAATCGCATGAGAAAAATTCTTCTGGTCGTGCTTATTCGTCTCGTTTGGCTTCCAGCTGCGTTGATAGGTCTGGCTATTGGCGATCTCGCGATGCAGCCACTTCATGTCGAAGTTGTGAGCGATGAATCCTTGCGACAAGTGATCCAGCAGAGCGGAGTTACTGGGTGCATTCGCCAAGCTCATGTCGTCGGCCGGATTGACGATGCCGACGTTGAAGTACGTCGCCCATACGCGGTTCACAAATGCACGGGCGAAGAACCGATTGCTGGGATCGCGCAGCCACTGCATCAACGGAGTGCGGACATCATCGTGCTCCATCAGGCTCACGACTTCACCTCCCAGCAACTTGGCCTTCGGGCCGGCGGGAAGGCGGGAATTCTGCTTGCTGTTGTCCTTGTCTTTCTCTTTGTTGCGGTTGTTCGCCGCAGCTTGTGGCTTAACCGTGTACAACTCATCGACCGGTACTACGGCACCCTTGGCGACACGGGCGGCCAGCTCTTTTCGCAGGTCGTTGCCGTTCTTCTTTTCAATCTCCAGCTTTTTCAACAGCGCTTGTTGCTCAGCCTTGTCCTTCGGGTTGATGCCGAAGCTGACACCCTGGAAGAAGCCCTTGAACTGATTGAAGTCGTCCTGAGTCCATTGATCGAACGGGTGCTTATGGCATTGAGCGCACTGGATGCGAAGCCCCAGAAACGTGTAGGCGAACCCGATCACGCGTTCTTCCGGCTGCCGGAAGTTCTGCCGACCCCAGTAATAGGTCAGGCCACCGGCTTCGGCGTAGGAACCCTTTTTCTCCGGGCCGTAGATTTGACACATGCGTTCGCTGTATTCGGTGTAGCTCTCGCCGGGCTTGCGGCTGGTGGCGACAACGATCCCTTCCGTCAATTTGTCGTAGGGTTCATTGTCCGCGACCCGTTTGTAAATCCAGTCGTACCATTGCTGCGTGGCGGAGTCCCGACCCCCGAGGTTGCCGCCGACGTTGTTGAGGAAACTTGCGTTATTGCCGGTGAAATCGCAGAGCTTGGTCGTCCACCACGCAACATAGCCGGGACGTTCCAGCAATTCGTCGATCTTCTTGGCTCGCTTGTCTGAGTCTGGATTCGAGGTGAAATCAACGACCTCTTGCGGGGACGGCAGCGTACCGGTGATGTCGAGACTGGCCCGACGGAGGAACTCGTGATCGTCACAGACTTCCGACGGCACGATGCCGAGCTTGCGGAGTTTCTCCACGACAAGCTCATCGACCTTCGTCGCCGTTTCGACCTTCGGATACCTCTGACCGGTTTTGTCGCTGACGGGACGGATGACCGGGACTGGCACGACTCCGGCGTCATAGTTCACGACAATGTGCGTGTCGCCCGTTTGCCCCGACTTCACCATGCCATTCGAGTCGATGTTCGCGATCAAATCGTCGTTCGAGTTGAATCGGCAGAGCGGAGTGACATCTTCGCGAGTTCCATCAGACCAGACCGCCACGGCCTTGATCTGCATTTGCTCGCCATCCTTGCCAAACTGAATCTCGGAGGGAGTCACTTCCAGCTTCACAAACTTAGGTGAGCCTTCTTCAACGCTCTTCGCACCAGCTTTGATCCAGTTGCGGAAGATGTTGTATTGCCAGCTATCGGCATCCATCCGCTTGCCGCCACGGTGCGGCGTTTCGAGTGTCGCCTTCAAGAGCGCGAGGCTCTCTTCCGGTTCCTCAATCAGGACGCGCGGTTCCTTGTCTTTGTCTTTGTCTCCCTTGGTCAGCCCTTCGTGGTCGAGCTTGAAGTCGTAGCCGAACAGCGACAGGCGAAAGCCCCCCTGCCCTTGGAATGATCCGTGGCAGGCTCGACCGTTGCAGCCCAGGCGGCTGAATAGCGGCACGATGTGCTGTTGGAAATTCGGGACTTCGCTGGCCTCTTTGCTGGCGAAGCGTTGATCGACCGGCTTGATGATTTCGTCGGCCGCGAAGCTCGCCGAGCCGAACGAAAGCGAGGCTGCGGCGGCGGTCAACAACCAAGATCGAATGGATCGAGACATTACCGGGTCCTTCAGTCAGAGGTTACTTGTCTTAATCGCCAATACGTTTCGAAACCGGCTTGGCGGCCGGCTTCTTCCGCATCTCGGCGGATTTCTTGATTCGGTCAAATTCGCGGTCGATGTTGGTGACTCGATTCTCGACGTGCTCAGCAATTTGCTCGTCCATTTTCTGCAATCGAGTTTTCGACTTGTCTCGTTCATAGGTCAGCAGCTGCAGCCGAACGTCGTGACGTTCGGTCAGCACTTGGCGGAGTTCGGTTTCGAGTTCCTCGGAAGTGCTCATCGTCAGCCGCGCCGCCAGCAGTCGCACGCGAGAATCGAGTTGCCATTCGCGGAGCAGAATCGCATAGCGGTCGGCGTCGTTATCCCTGGCCTTTTCCAACCGTTCGCGAGTCTTATCCAGCTCGCGCAAGGCCTTCGCGTATTGCTCCGTGTGACTGGCCTTCAAACGATTGAGCAGTTCTGCCAGTTCCGAGTGATGCTGTTGAGCGAACTTGATGGCCGCCGCTTCGCGTTTCGGAGCGATTGGCTCGATATCGTTCTTCACCGCGTCAACGGCGACCGGCTTCTTGGCGGAGCCTTTGTCCGGAGTGGCCGGCTTTTTGTCGGCTGGAGTTTTCGCGTCGGAGGGAGCTTTGGCTTTCGACGGCTTGTCATCCGCGATCGCACGAATGACGAGCACACTCATCATCACGAGCGTCACAGCGAGCCAAGTTTTGAGTCGAGCCAGTTGCATCGGTTAGTTCTCTCGCACTTCGTCGGTGCCGGGGAGTTTTTCTTTCACGACCTCGGCCGCCAAAGCCGCGAGCATCCAATCGGGTGGATCGAGGTTCGCGTCAGCGGCCAGATCTTGAGAGCCATCATCATCAACGTTGTTCCGAGCCGCTTCGCCTGTCGCCCAAGCGGCGACAAGCCGGTCAGCTCCGTCCTTGCGGACGATGCCGTTCGATGTCGAACCGTGTCCAATCATCAGGGCCACGCCAGCCGCAGCCACTGCCGTCGCCGCCAGCGCGGTGATGACCGTTGTGCCCCGACAGCTCGGAGCAGACGTTTCCAACTGAAGACTGAGTGTTGCAGGTTGCGAGTCGAACGCGACGGCGATTGCCAAATTCAGCTCCATCGCGCGAGCGACCTCGCTGCAAGCAGCGACGTCGGACTCCAGGCGAGTCTCGAACGCCGCTGTCTCATCGACCGAGAGTTCGCCTGCAACGTAGCGGTCCGCCAGCCACGCGAGTTCGTTCTGGGTTGTCGCATCAGAAGTCATCATGATTTTACTCGTCTAGCTCTGCCAATCGGCCCCGCAGTTTTTCTGTCGCCAGTCGCATGCGCGTCAGCACAGTTCCGAGAGGCACTTTCAATTCGTTCGCGATGACCGCGAAGGTTTTGTGTTCGTAGATTCGCATTCGAACCACTCGTCGCTGGTCGGCCGGCAGGTCGTCCAACGCGAGTCGCACTCGTTCAATCACTTCGGCTTTCAGAGCAAACCCCGCGGGGGATTCATTCCGAGTCACCGAACCTCCCGCTGACTCATGCCGACGTGCGTCGCCCTGAGCCAACTCGCGGAAGGATTTTTGCTGGATCTTCGCTCGCCGTTTCAGGACCAGCGCTTCGTTCAAGGCCACTCGGAACAGCCACCCGCGACGGGTCTCCAGCCGAGCCTCATGTCCTCGTTCGACCGCCTTGACCAGCGTGGCCTGCAAAGCCTCACCCGCCAAGTCGTCGTTGCGGAGCACCCCCAGCAAAAAGGCCCGCAACTCTCCTGAGAATTCGGCAAACCACTCGTTTTCCAGTGGATTCGTCGCATCCGCAGGCTCGATCCTGTCACCGCCCGTCCTGTCCTTGCCGGTGGCCAATCTCCGTTCTCCGTCCGCCAGCGCAGGTCGCAGCCCCCCAAGCGATGCGCGGCACTTCCCGATTATTTTCCAGGCTTGGAGATTTTCCCAAACCGTGAGCCGGGTAATCCTTGCGACTCCGCCTCAGCATCGCAAGCGGTCGCGACTCAAACAGCACGACGCACCAGCCAGTGATCTTCGGCAAAGACCTCTCGCTGGCGCGTCGTGCTAAATTTCGCAGTCGCCGATCAGATCAGTTCGCGGATCGGAGCGGCGCCGTCGGGCAACAAGTACTGTGGGCGACCGGACTGGTCGACGTACTGCGTGTTCTGGTCGATCCCCAGAACATGGAAGATCGTCGCCATCAGATGCTTGGGTTGGATCGGTGTCGACTTCGGCACTTCCGCTTTCGGAGAGGATTCGCCCACGACCTGCCCCATCTTCAAGCCGCCGCCAGCCAAGGCCAGCGTGCAGAGCGGTCCCCAGTGATCCCGACCGTTATGACCGTTGACTCGCGGAGTCCGACCGAATTCACCGGTGACGACCAGCAGAATCTTCTCGCTGAGCCCGCGTTGAGCCACGTCTTCGAGGAATACCGAGATCGCGTGATCCATCGGCGGACAGGCTTGCTCCAGTTGTTTGCCGATGGACAGAGTCGCCGGCTGACCCGGATCGCCGTGCATGTCCCAGCCTTGCGGAGCGTTGGCGTAATTGAGCGTCACAAAGCCGCAGCCCGCCTCGCACAACCGCCGAGCCATCAGCAGTTGATCACCGAAATTCGTCCCGGCCTGGTTGTATTTGTCGCGGAGCCGCGGATCTTCGCGGGTGAGATCGAACGCCTCTTTAGCTCGGCTGAGAATCAGTCGAAATGCTTGACCTTCGAACTGATCGACACCGTCCAGCAATCCCTTTCGGTCGACGCTTCGGTCCAGCCGATCGACCTGCGACAACAACGAGCGGCGGTCCCCCAGCCGAGTCATGTCGGTCTTAAGATTCATGTTGTTCCGCGCGTCACCACCAACGTCGAACGGGCTGTACGCCGGCCCCAGCCAACTGGGCCCGTCGGCGTACAAGCCGGACAAACGGACGAACGTGGGCACGCCGCTCGTCGGATGATTCGTGCCACGCACGCGAGCCGCGATCGAGCCGAATGACGGCTTGATAGGACCAGCTCCCGCATCGGCAGCGGGGTGATCAGTGCCTGTCATCACGAAGTGGGTGCCGCCACTATGCCCAGAATTTCCGTGGGCGAACGACCGCACGAACGCCATGTCGTGAGCTCGCTGAGCCATCTTCGGGAGCAGGCCACCAATCTCGACTCCGGGGATCGAAGTCGAGACCGACCCCACCACGCTGCGGAATTCCGACGGTGCCTCCATTTTTGGATCAAACGTCTCGATGTGCGTCGCCCCGCCACCGAGCCAGACCCACACGACGGAAGTGTCTTTGACCGATCGTCCCTCGGCCGCAGCAGCCGCTCGCTGTCGCAGCAGGCTGGGCAATCCCAAGCCGGTCAGGCCCAGCGTCCCAACCTTCATGAATTCGCGGCGACTGGTCCCTTCGCACGTTCCGGGAAGCGGCTGATCCCAAAGACTTAGCATGATCGTGCTCCTTCGCGACTGGGCGAATTGATCGCCGTTACGCCAGGACCATTTGGCATTCAGGAGGGACTTTTCGGCGAGAATGCGGCCGATTCCGTGGCCACACCGCGTGCGACCATACCGGGGTCATCGAAGAACCGTCAAGACACGCATCAGGAAAAACTGATATCTTGCCGCCCAAAAGGATGATTCCTCAGCCTCCCATCGTCACTCCTGGCGCAACCCGCCGGCTTGATCGGCTAGGGAAGACGAGCATTCAGGCCGCGTCGACGGAGGATTCTGCCGGTTTCGGAGCGATCTTTTTCGTCCCCTTGCCATGCCGAGCTTTCAGGTCGAACAGGCCGAAAATCTCTGACGCCGTCAGACTGAGCGAGGCGTTCGAGTTCGTGCCGTCGCCGAGGACCGCTCGAAAGAGTTCCCGTTTCTCATGCAGGACTCTGTCGATCCGCTCCTCGATCGTGTCCTTGCAGATGAACTTCGTCACAATCACGGCGTTCTTCACGCCAATGCGGTGAGCACGGTTGATCGCCTGATCCTCGACGGCCGGGTTCCACCAGCGGTCGTACAGGAAAACGTAGCCGGCGAATTGCAGATTCAATCCGACGGCCCCCGTGCCGTAGCTCATTAGCAGCAAGTGCGAGTTCGGGTCGTCTTTGAACTGCCTGAGGATCGGCTCACGTTGTTTGTGCGGGACGCCGCCGTGATAGACCAGCGAGCCGCACTCGGCTGGGAGTCGCTCCTTCAGCCAATCGATCGTCTTCGTCCACTGGCTGAAGAGGATCGCCTTGCCACCGCTGGCCGCGATCTCTTCCATATCTGCCGCGAGCCGCTCGAACTTCACGCTGTCGCCGGTCAGTGGATCGAAGTTCGTGATTTGCTTCAGTCTCAGAACTAATTCAAACACATGCTGCACGCTGATCTGGTCTCCCAGTTCGTTCAGATGCACGATCCCGTTTTGTTCGGCGTCCAAGTACGCTGACTTCTGAGCCGAGGTCAGTTCGAGGTATTCCTCTCGATCGATGCGCGGCGGCAGATCTTTCATGACCAAGTCTTTGGTCCGCCGCAGCACATAATCGCGAGACAGCCGCTGCATCTGCCGCAAGTCGGGGGTGCCCCCCTTCGGAATGACGGTCATGTATTCGAACAGTGTGTGCATTTCTTCGGGACGGTTCTCGATTGGCGTGCCAGTCAGTGCCCAGCTGCGCTTGCGAGACACCGACCGCGCAGTTTCCGACGTGCACGAATCACGATTCTTGATCCGCTGCGCTTCATCCAGCACAACGAGATCAAACTTCGGTTTCTCGTCATCGAGCATGTCAGCCCAATCGCGAACCAGCAGTTCGTAGTTGACCAACAACACGGGCACCGGCATCTGCCAAAGCATCCGCCGGCGAGTTCCATCCCCTTCGAGCACCGTCAACGGCAACTCTTCCGCCCAAGCTTTGAACTCGCGTTGCCAGTTCGGAATCAGCGGCTTTGGACAGACGAGCAAGACTCGACGGATTTGCCCGGCTCGCAATAACAGACGGATCGCCGTAATCGTCTGCATAGTTTTTCCCAAACCCATTTCATCAGCCAACAACGCTGACTTCTGTTGGAACAGCCACCCGATCCCCTCGAACTGATACGGAAACGGTTCGAACGGCATGATCAACTCTTGTCCCGCCAGCATCGTCTGCAACGGTGGCTGCAAGAGGTAGAACAGCCGATCCGCCAGCGAGATTGCGTCACTGGGCGGCTTGAGCCGGGTCATCGATTTGTGCGCCGAACGATCGGTAAGTTCGGCCAGATCAGATTCCGCCACCTTTGGACCGCTGATCTTGTTCAGACCGTCCTTCTCGGCAACTTTGTCGGCCTTGGGTTGAAACTCGAACCCCAGCGGGAATGTCAGTCCGACAGTCGGTACCTTCGTCCAATGCGGCTTCCAAGACGGGATCAAACCGGCCCGTTTGTCGAATAGCGAGACTGCCTGCGTTTCGACGCTCGGCCATCGACGCAGCGCGCCGTTGTGTCCTGCTGGAAACATTTCGGCAACCAGCGCGAGAGACGAGTTGTGAGTCGTGACTTGTGGCTCGGAGGCAACAGCATCACCCACGGTGACGGGCGACGCCGGTGCCACTCGTTTGTTGTCGTCTTCAATTCGCCACTCGCCACTTGCCACTCGTCGCTTCCTTCACGCCGCAGCCTTCATCGTTTCATCCAATGCTTCACGAACACGGTCCAGCGGTTCCAGCAAATCCGCATCAGCCGCCAACTCCTTCGCCAACCTCTCGAACGCCTTCGAGTCTTCGTTGAACTCTGCGTGCAAGCCGAAGTTCAGCTTGCCAATTCGGACTGCGTCAGTCGTCGTGCCCTTTAAGACGCAAGCCACTGGAAGAGCGACATGCGGCCGTGAATCCAGAATTTCTGTCAGATCAGTTAGTACGAAGTGCGGTTTAATCCCGATCCGGTCGAGGAGCGTTTTGCTCAACAACTCACCCAGCAGAAACGGGACAAGCGTCGGGCCGTAAAGCAATTCTTGAGTCCGATTCGGCCGGACCGGCGCCGTGCATTGGAATTCCAGCGGACGGCCGTATTTGTTCGTGACCAACAAGCCAGCCACGTACCCTCGGTTTTCGAGATGCAAAGCCGTCAAGAAACCCAATCGCAAGGACTCAGTCGAGGCAGGCGCGGTGCTCATGCTTGTCTCAATCGACCGCTTCGCACGGAACCTGCGAAGTTGCCAACGCCGCTCCGCTGACTGACGGAATCGGCACACTTTGCCAAACCCGAAAAACTTGCGAAACCGAAAAGGTTTTCGATAACCGCAGCAGTTCGGCGGGAATTCTCCGTTAATGCCAATCCGCTGGCTCGGTCAGCTTCGGGGAATGATCAATGTCCCTCGTCGCGAAGCCTCAGCCATGTTGCGACCCGAACGCATGATCGGCGGAAGTGAGAGCAATGCCCTGGA
>Ga0194122_10007060_pt1 | contig 9936 bp, 8 predicted proteins | sample TA2MahCa10mmetaG_FD_155487 | JGI IMG/M metagenome (GOLD analysis project Ga0194122, IMG submission 155487) | Freshwater microbial communities from Lake Tanganyika, Tanzania - TA2015021 Mahale Deep Cast 10m | ecosystem: Environmental > Aquatic > Freshwater > Lake | place: Tanzania: Lake Tanganyika...
TTCAAAATCATCGCGGCCTTGCACCAGTAGGCTTTCCAGCAGCGTGCCGATTTCACTGCTGCGGCCAAGGGTCGCGACAATGAGCGAGAACCTCATGCCGCGGTGATCCCAAGTGCTTCATGCACCTCCTGCCGAAAGCGGCGGCGGAAATGCGCATTGCTGAAGCGTTCCGCATTGATGCGGCAATCCTCAGGCGTGATGGCGGGCGCCATGGCTTCAAAGCGCTCCACCGCCGCAATCAGGCTTGCCGTGGATTGTTCCTGAAAGAAAATGCCGGTTGGGCATGCATCAGGTGGTGCAACGACAATATCGCGCGCGCCGCCACGGCCATAGGCGATCACCGGCGTGCCACAGGCTTGCGCTTCCACGGTGGCGATGCCGAAATCTTCCTCGGCAGCGAAAACCGCTGCGCGTGCGCCTTGCGTCAATGCAATCAATTCCGCCCGCGCGACGCGGCCCTTGAAGGTGATATTGGGTGCATCTCCGGCAGCGGCGCGCGCCTGCGCCTCATTCGGGCCATCGCCCACAATCATCAGCTCGCGGTTCGGCATGGCGCGGAAGGCGGCAGCGATCAGATCAACCCGCTTATAGGGCACGATGCGCGATGCGATCAGGTAGTAATCACCCTTATTCGGCGCGGGCGGCGTGAAGCTTTCGATATCCACCGGCGGGTGTAAAACCTCCGCATCGCGTCGCCAGGTCTTTTGAATGCGTTCCGCGATATAGCTTGAATTGGCCAGCACGATATCGGGGTTGAGCGCGCTGGCGCGATCCCAAAGCCGCATGCGGTGCAATAGCCAGCGCGTATAGGCACCCTTGATGCCGTGCGTGAGGCCCGCTTCGCGCAGATATTGGTGCTGCAAATCCCAGGCATAACGCATGGGGCTATGCACATAGGAAATATGGATCTGCCCCGGACCCGTCAGCACGCCCTTGGCGACGGCGTGGGAGGATGAAATCACGACATCATACCCAGACAGATCAAGCTGTTCGATGGCAAGCGGCATCAGCCCCAGGAATTTGCGGAAATGCTTGCGCGCGAACGGCATGCTTTGGATGAAGCTGGTTGTGACCTGCTTGCCTTGCAGAAAACCACGCTCAGCTTCCGGCATGAAATCACAAACGGCGAAGACATCTGCTTCCGGCCATTCCAACAAAAGCTGTTCCAGCACGCGTTCGGAACCCGCGTAGCTGTCCAGCCATTCATGCACCAGCGCGATTTTCATGGCGCCTTCTTTCGGATCAGGGCCAACAAGGCAAGCGCTGCCTTTTCCCAAGTATATGACGCCGCGCGCTTCAGCCCAGCATCGCGCATGCCGGCGGCAAGACCTTCTTCATCCAACAGGCGTTCAAGCGCTGCCGAAAGTGTTTCAGGCCGCATGGGGTCGAACCAGAGCGCGGCTTCGCCGCAAACTTCCGGCACTGCGCCGGCATGGGCGGCAAGAAGCGGGCAACCGCAGGTCATGGCTTCCAATGGCGGCAGACCAAAGCCTTCATAGCGGGACGGGAAAATCAGGCAGAGCGCGTTTTCATAAAGGGCGCGCAATTCGGCATCACTGACGCGCCCCAGGATGCGCCCGGCATCGGCGGCTGGCCCGCCACCGGCACGGAACACGGCAGGATCGGCAGCACCCGCCACCGCCAGTGTCAGGCCCCGGCTGCCCAGCAGCGCGGCGGTGCTGGTGAGCGCGGCCAGGTTCTTATGCGCTGCTGGATTGCCGACCACGAGGGCATAACGGCCCGCTTGCAGATCATGGCGCGCCAGAATCTCGGTGTCAGCAGTGATGCGCAGCATGTGATCGCCACCTTCCGGCAAAACGCCGATGCTCTCAGGCGCGACGCCCAGGGACAGCGCGATGCGCCCGCGCGAAAATTCGGAAACCGTGAGCAACTGCGCGCCAGACCGCGCGAGCATTTTGTGCAGAAAGCGATACCAGGTGCGGAAGGCGAAGGAATAACTCTCGGGTGTGTCAAAGACGCCGGCATCATGAATCACTACCGCCTGGGCGCGGCCCAGCATCAGTGGCGCGGTATTGCCAAGATTGATCAGGAAGGAACCCTTGGCCGCTTTCGACAATTCCCATTGTTCCCAAAGCTGGCCGGATTTTTGGCCGATGGCTTCCGCCTTCAAAAAGGCGAAGGGGCTTTGCGCCACGCTGCTGGGAATCAATAACCGCGCTGCCGGCCAGGCATCATGACCCGCCAGCCGATCCGCCGCTGCCGTGATTTCACGCGCAAAGCGCTGCACGCCGGTCATGCCCTGCGTCAGGAAGCGGCCATTAATGGCGATTGGCGTCATGCGCTGCGGCGCCCCATTCTGCGGATCATCCCCAAGACATGGGCCTTGTCCTGCGGCGCGGCAATGGACCAACCGGCGGCGAAAACCAAGCCGAAAATCAGCGCGGCCAAAAGCGCGGGCCATAGCCAGCCGCCCGAGGGCACCAGCACGGCCAAACCAAGCGCCGCAAGCGCGATGGGCCACAGCAATTCCCGCATGGTCTTACGCGCTGCCGGGTAAAGCCTTGCTGCGAACCAGCAGCGGCCCAGGCAATCCACCACGCAGCGCCCTGCCCAAGCCAGCGCCGCGCCTTCAATGCCAAGCCATGGGAGAAGTGCCGCACTCAGCGGCAAGAAAATCGCTGCCAGCGCCAGCGAGAATTTGGCTGTCACATCCGGCCGCCCAATCGCTTCCAGCAAGACACCGGGGATGAAGGCCAGGCAGGAAAAGAAAATGCCAAAGCCCAGAATGCGCAGCACCGGCCCGCCACCCTGGGAGAATTCCGCCCCCAACCAAAGCCTGAGGAAAAGCTCTGCCCCCGGAATCAGGATCAGGGAAGCGGGCAGGCTGAGTAGCATCACAATCAGCGCCCCACGCTTGATCAGCAAGGCGGTATGGTCGGGCAATTCCCGGAAGGAAGATGCAATCGCCGGCAGCATGGTCTGCGCCACCGCCACGGGAATGATCCAAAGCCGCATGATCAAATCAAGCGGTGTTGCGTAAAATGCCACGGCTGAGAGTGTCAGCACCGCACCGATGATGAAGCGATCCGCATAAAGCAATAGCTGCGTGAGCGCGCCCGAAAGGCTCATCCACAAACCTTGGCGCAGCAAGGGCCGCATCAGGCCAAAGCGTGGCGCCCAGAGGCCAAGCCCCGGCACATCCCGATGCGCGATGATGGCATAGGCAATGCCGCTGAAAAGCCGGACCAGGATCACGGCCAGCATCACGCCAATCAGACTGTTCCAGAAGAACAGCATCAGCAAAGGGCCGAGGTAATAGAAGGTATTGAGCGGGATATTGACCAGATTGGCGATGCGAAAGCGCTGCCAGGCGGAAAGCACACCCCAAAGCGCGGCATTCAACACCACCAAAGGCGCACCCGCCGCCAGCAATTGAAAGGCGATGATGGCTTCCTGCTGCAAGGCTTCCGGCACATTGAGAAAATGCCCCACCAGCCAAGGCATACTCAGAAAAAGCCCTGCCGCGATGATGGAAGATACACCAAGCAAGGCAAGCAATGTCGCGCCAATCATGGCGCGCGCTTCATCAACCGCGCCAGCGCCAAGTTTTTCCGAAACGCCGCGCGTCAGCGCCATGCCAAGGCCAAGATCAAAAACGCCAAAAATGCCGATCAGCGCCAGCGCCAGGGTGAAAAGCCCCCAGCGTTCCACGCCAAGCGCGCCCACGAGAAACGGCGTGATGACCAGGGCCAGCAGCAAGGGCAGCCCGCGCCCCAGCCCGTTCCAGAGAATGCCGGAAACCAGCCTGCGCCCGCCCGCGCGTTCCGCGGAAGTGGAGATTTGCGCCTCAGCCATTGGCAGACCCTTCAGCCGGCTGCGCGCTGGGATTTATGGAGGGGGCGCGGCAGGTTCGCCGCGCGCCGCCAAGATCAATGCGCGCCGCGGCGCGACAATACCGCGAAAGGCGTGCGCAACAGAATGGCCAAATCCGCAACCATGGAAGGGCGCGACACATAGGCCACATCCAAAGCGACACGAGATTCGTAGGAGGTCTCGCTCCGCCCGCTTACCTGCCAAAGGCCGGTAATGCCGGGGCGCACAGCCATGTAATGCGCGGCGGAGGCGCCGTAATAGCGATCAATCTCGGCTTCCTGCACGGGGCGGGGGCCAACCAGGCTCATTTCCCCGCGCAGCACGTTGATCAGCTGCGGCAATTCATCGAGGCTGGTGGAACGCAGAAAGCGGCCGATGCGCGTAATGCGCGGGTCGTTCTTCAGCTTGCGGGTGCCTTCCCATTCAGCGCGCGCCGCTGGGTCATTGGCGAGCAGCGTTTCAAGCCGCGCTTGCGAGTCAATCACCATGGAACGGAACTTCAGGCAGCCAAACAGCTTGCCGCTGCGCCCCACGCGCTGATGCGCGAAGAAGGCCGGGCCACCATCAGCGCGCACCAGCAAAGCGACTATCAGAAAGAAGGGGGAAAGCAGTACCAACCCGATGCCGGCACCAAGAATATCAAGCGCGCGCTTGGCAATCGGGAAAAACGACTTGCGATCACGCTCCAGGCCAAGCGCCTGGGTTGCGGGTTGCTGGATGGTCTGAACGGGTACGCTGGACATGGTGTCCTTAGCCTTCGAACCTGAAAGAAAGAGGCGGTGAGACCTCTCACTGGGGGCACCGGATTCCCGGTGTTGACGAAGAGATTGAGCCCTCAACAGGGGCGGATTTGGGCCGTGCTTGCGGCCAGATTGTGGCAAGCGCGGCGCAATTTGCGGTGTTGCCCGGGCGGCTTAAGATTGGATGGAAAAAATGTCGTTTAAAATTTTGATAAATATATATTTTGTCAGCGCGCATACCATCCCGGCGCCAGTACCCAAACCCCGTTGAAGCCGCCAATCAAATCCCGCCCCGGTTGATGGCTGGCATCAGCCAGGGCAAGCGCGCCCTCATCGCCCAAAACATAGAGGGTTTGCGGCTCATATTCGCCCTCGGCCAATTGCTGCGCCAGCTTGGCATTCAGGGCTGCCACCCGCTTCGGGTCGAGTCGCGCGAGGTAGACCGCATCGGTCTCCAGCCCCTTGGTGGCAGCGAAAACCGCGATCTCCTCCCACCAGGGGGCTTGATTGCCGGATGGGATGATGCGGATGCGGGTGTAATGCCGCGCGGCCTCGGCCCAGAAGGGATCGGAAAGGCGGAGCGGCACGGTCGCAGCGGTGGGCGGGAAGAAATGATGCAACCGGGCAAAGCCGGGGCGCATATCCAAAACCTGAATCAGAACAAGCCCGGCCATTACAAAGCCGGCAAGCCGCCCGCCAAGCCAGCGGATCAGCAGAAAGACCGAGGTGATCAGCGCCGCATAGCCGATCGGCCAGATGAAGCGTTCTGATGCGCGCAAGGCATCCGCATAACGCAGTACCCAGGGCGGCAGCTCAAAAACCGTGAAGCTCACGCCGGCGATGGAGACATTGGGTGAGACGGCAAATAGCGCCATGGCCGCCAGCACCAGGATCAACGGCCAGAAGCGCCTTGCGGGCCTGGTTGGGTTTCTCGCCCAGGCCCCTAGCCCAAGCAGCACCAGCAAAAGCGCGCCAAGCCCGGCATAGGAATGGCCGACTTCCAGATGATTCGGCCCCGGCAAATCCGGCAGAAAGGCGCCCCATGGCGCGGGGTCCAAGGGCGCCAGCAAATCCATTTGCATCTGCCCATAACCGCCCCAGCTTCCGCCAAAGCCGCCACCCAGCATGAACATCCCGCCCGCCCAAAGAGCAGCGCCCACCAAGGCGAAGATGATGACCACTTCAACGAAAAGCCCGACGCGCCTGGCGCCATCCTGCCAGCGCGCCAGCACATCCGCGCTCCAAAGCGCCGCCACCATCGGCAGCAAATAGGCATGGATCAGCGCGGTCGCGACCAGCAAAGCCGCCCAGGCCAGCCAGCGCGATTTTGCCGTGCGCGTCAGGCAAAGCCAGAACCCCATCAGCAGCAGAAAATGCGCCGAAAGCGCGAAATGCCCACCCATGCGCGCCAGCATGGTTGGCTGCAGCACAAACAAAGTGGCACCCGCGACGCGCGCCAGGGGATCATCCGTCGCCAGGCCAATGATGCGCCAGGCCATGAAAGCTTGCAGCGCGGCACAGCCATAAATCCAAAGGCCCCAATATTGGGAGACCTCGAAAACGGGGCTGATCGCCTTGAAGAAAAACGCCAGCAGCGGAATCGCATCCGCGTAATAGATGGAGGAACTGACCTCCAGCCCCCAAAGTGGGTTGAGGCCCGCCGGCCAGGACCAGGGCGCGCGGCGAAAAAAATTCCAGCCCAGCCAATATTGCACCGGGTCGGGGCCGATCATGCCGCTTAACATCCAGCCCGTATTCCAGGGCGGCAGGATATGCAGCCCGAACGCATAGGCGATCACCGCCCAGGCGATCAGCACCGAAGCCGCGGCCCCGGCCCAAACATGCAAAGGCTTTCGCGTCACGCCTTATCGCCCGGCAGATAACGTTCCACCAGGTAAAGCGGCCGGCCCTTGGTTTCGTTGAAGATGCGCCCGAGATATTCGCCGATGATGCCAAGCATCATCATTTGCACGCCGCCCAGGAAAAGTGTCACGGCCAGAAGGCTTGGATAACCGGCGACAGGGTTGCCGAAGAAAACCGTGCGGAAGATCAACTGCGCCAGATAGGCCAGCGCGCCAATCGCCGTGATCAGCCCGATATAGGTCGCGATCTTAAGCGGTGCGACGGTGAAGGAGGTGATGCCCTCCAGCGAGAAATTCCAGAGCTTCCAGTAATTCCACTTGGTGGTGCCGGCGGCGCGCGGCGCGCGATCATAACGCACCGCAATGGCGGGAAAGCCGATCCAGGCAAACAGCCCCTTCATGAAGCGATGCTGTTCACGCAGTTTCAGCAGCGCATCAAGCGCGCGGCGGCTCATCAACCGGAAATCGCCGGTATCGGGGGGCAGATGCACCTTGCCGCTGATGCGCTGCATCAGCCGATAAAACGCTGCTGCGGTGGCTTTTTTCAGCCAGGTTTCGCCGGCGCGGGTATTGCGCTGCGCATAGGCAATATCAAAGCCCTGGCGCCAGGCGGCGATCAGGTCCGGAATTACCTCCGGCGGGTCTTGCAGATCGGCGTCAATCACCACCACCGCTTCCGTTGCTCGGGCGTGATCGAGGCCGGCGGTGAGCGCAATCTCCTTGCCGAAATTGCGGCTGAGATTAAGCACGGAGGCGCGCTGATCCTGCGCCTGCAGGCCGAGCATGACGGCAAGTGTGCCGTCCTTCGACCCGTCATTCACGTAAACCACTTCCCACGTAAGGCCGATGTTGGCCAAGGCCGCCGCAAGCCGCGCATGGAATTGGGGCAGCACTTCCTGCTCATTATAAGCGGGGACGATGATGGAAAGCGCGGGCGGGTCCTGGAACAAAAGCGGGGCCTTAAGGGGAAGGGAAAAAGGGTCATAACAAGTGAGATGGGGCGAAAACATGGCCCTGGCTGGGCTTCAGCAAGGGTTCGACGGGGTTTTTGCATCCCGCGCCGGAATCCCCGATGCTTCCCCTTGAAGTAGAGGAGCCTTCCCGCAATGCCGGCCCCGCGCAACCTGACCGAGCTTGAAGCTGATGTAAGCCGCGATCTGGAATTGGTCGCCCATCCGCGCGCCGCCTGGCTTGAGGCCAAAACCAGCGGCGGGGCGCCGGTGCTGGATTGCCTGATCATCGGCGCGGGGCAATGCGGCCTGGCGGTGGCGCATGCGCTGAAGCGCGACAAGGTGAGCAATATCCTGCTGATTGATCGCGCGGCGGAGGGCAAGGAAGGCCCCTGGGTCACCTATGCCCGCATGCCGACCTTGCGATCCTGGAAGGATCAGAACGGGCCGGATTTGGGCATCCCGTCCTTGACCTATCAGGCGTGGCATGAGGCGCAGTTTGGCGCGGCGCATTTCGCCGCCATGCGCATGATCCCGCGCGAAGCCTGGCAGGATTATCTGAATTGGCTGCGCCGCGTGCTGGCCTTGCCGGTGCAAAACGGTGTGGAGGCCGGGCGGATTTCGCCCGCGCGCACGGATGATGGGCTGCCCTGTCTTCGCGTGGAAAGCTCGGCCGGGCCCTATCTGGCGCGCAAGGTGGTGCTGGCGACAGGCCAGGAAGGCGTTGGCGAATGGTGGATGCCTGATTTCCTCCGCGCGCTGCCCGCAGATAAGCGCGCCCATAGCGCGGATGCGATTGATTTCGCGGCGTTGAAGGGGCGCGTGGTGGCGGTGCTGGGCGCAGGCGCCTCGGCCTTTGACAATGCTGCCATGGCATTGGAGGCCGGGGCGGCCGAGGTGCATCTGTTTTGCCGCCGCGCAGATCCCATGATCATCCAGCCCTATCGGTGGCTGACCTTTGCCGGCTTCATGCGCCATATCTTCGAAATGCCGGATGAATGGCGCTGGCGCTTCATGTCCTACATCCTGGGTCTGCGGGAGGGATTTCCCGCCGATACCTATGCGCGGGTCAATGCGTTTCCCAATTTCACCATGCATGTCGGGCGACCCTGGAACGGGGCGCGCGTCGTGGATGGGCGCGTTGAATTGGCAACGGCGCGCGGTGTCTTCCAGGCCGATTATGCCATTTGCGGCACAGGTGTGCGCATGGACCCGGCGCTGATCCCGGCACTCGGCGACTGCGCGGATAACATCGCGCTCTGGGCGGATCGCTATACGCCGCCGGCTGAGGAGAAGAGCGAAAGGCTTGGCGAATTCCCCTATCTCGCGCCGGATTATGCCTTTGTGGAAAAGCGGGAAGGTGAGACGCCATGGATTCGCGACATCCATTTATTCGGCATCGGCACCACCATGTCCTTCGGGCCGGCGGGGTCTTCGATCAATGCAATGACCATGGCAGCACCGCGCCTGGCAGCCGGCGTGACGCGCGGCTTGTTCGAAGCCGATCTGCCGCGGCTTTACGGCGATTTGCGCCGCTACGATATTCCGCAAGTGGTGCTTGACCCGAGCCGCATCGCGGCGGAGTGAGCAGCGCAGGGGATGAAAAACCCGCCCAGGCTAATGACCGGGACGGGCTTTCTTTGGTGCTCCTGAAACGCGGTCGCTTCAGAATTTCCAGGTAAGCGCTGCCATCACGCGATTGTCGCAGATTTTCAGATCAAGGCATTCCTTTTGGCTGATGTCGGTTCCGTAATAGCCGACACTGACCGAAAAGCCCGCTGCGATATCGCGCTGCAGGAAAACGCCATAGGCCAGATAGTCGGGCGCACCGAAGCGGTTATTGCGTTCGATCCATTGATGGCCGCGCCGTCCAGATAGCGTGACATCAAACACCGGCGTCTTCCAATCAAAGCCGCCTTCAAGCCAAACGCCCGTGCCGGAGCTGCCGAAGAAATCCGGCGAATAGGCCGCGGTGCCAAGGAGCGTTACGGGCTCAATCTCGTAGGAAAGCTTCATCACCCCTTCGGCAAAGGCGAGATCATATTGCCCGGGGCCGGCCGTGTAGCCGGGGTAGGAATAATAGACACCACCAATATCGACCTTGAGACCGCTCAGTTCAAAGCGAAAGCCCGCCAGCCCGTCCACTTCCTGGCGCGCATCGGTGCCGGCGAAAGTGACATTGCTGACGAAGCCACCAACATAGAAGCCGCTTTCATGGGAAAGCTCCAGGCTGCCCTGCGCGGCGGGGCGATTACGCGTCTGGCTAATGTTGCGGAACATATAATCGGTCTGCCCAACGGCCGAGCCGGTAACCGAAAAGCCATTGCCCAATTCGACTTGAGCAAGAGCGGGGCTTGATACCAAGCCGAGCGCAAAACCGAGCGCCATCAATTTTCTCATCATCTCAAACTTTCCCTTCGCAAAGAGGTTCACCGACGACTGGACAATCCAGTCATCAATCTGATGCGAAGATGAGTTTAAGAGAGAATGTTTTTCGAGCATTTAACGGCGAACAGACAAATTGTGTCCGTAAATCAGGCAGCCATTGAA
>Ga0194122_10007069_pt1 | contig 9931 bp, 3 predicted proteins | sample TA2MahCa10mmetaG_FD_155487 | JGI IMG/M metagenome (GOLD analysis project Ga0194122, IMG submission 155487) | Freshwater microbial communities from Lake Tanganyika, Tanzania - TA2015021 Mahale Deep Cast 10m | ecosystem: Environmental > Aquatic > Freshwater > Lake | place: Tanzania: Lake Tanganyika...
CAGCGCGGCGCGCACCGCGTCCTGCGCCCGGCCGAGCGCGGCGGCCACGAAGGCCGGGTCGTGCGAGCGGGGCAGGTCGGGCTGCGTGTCCAGCAGGCGCTGGGCGGCCGCGCAGACCAGCGGCGCGTTGTGCTGGTGGACGGTGTGGAGGGCGACGCGATCCGGCGTGGTTCCCGCGGCCGCCGCCAGGCCCGTGCACCACGCGAGATGGCTCTCGTTGAGCAGGCCGGTCCAGTCGAGGGTGCAGAGCACGATCGGGGCGCCGGCGCCGAGCAGGACCATACCGAGCCCCTCCAGGGGGTCGTCCACCGCCTCCACGGAACGGATCCAGCCGCCGCAGCAGGCGTGGCCGAGCGGCGGGGTGGCGTCGAAGCGGAAGGCGGCGAGGTGGAGTCCGCCCGGGCCGCGGGGGTCGCGGGTGGCGGCGCCCGCGGTGAGGCGCGCGACGAGGCCGGCGGCGGCGGCGTCCCGCAGGAAGCGGCGGCGGGGGAGCGTCATCGAGCGGGCGGCCGGGCTCAGAACGTTCCCTTGAGCCCGACGGAGAAGTACACGCCGAAGTGGCGGTGCTGCCGGGGGCGCGCGTACTCGGGCGTGGCGGAGCCGTACTTCGCGCCGGTGAGGTACGCGTTGAACAGGTTGCGCACGTTGGCGTTGAGCGAGAGGCGGCGGCTGAGCTGGTAATCCCCGCCGAGGTCGAGGGTGGTGCGGGCGGCCGTGTAGTTGAAGGCGTCCGGGGCGAAGGCCGGCTGGGCGGCCAGCTGCTGCTCGCCGCGGTAGTTCCACTTCGCGTTCAGGGTGAAGGGGCGGCGGGAGAAGGTGACGCCCCAGTTGACGTTGCGCGGGATGAAGCCGGTGAAGTCCGACTGCCGCGAGCCCCGCAGGCGGAGCCGGGTGGCGTTGAAGAACACGGTGAAGTGGCGCCCCCAGCCCCCGAGCGGCGCGAGGGAGTGGCGCGCGCTCAGCTCGGCGCCCGACACCTGCGCGGAGCCGGTATTGTACCGGGTCGAGAGCTGCCAGCCAACGTACTCGGGCTCGAGGCCCAGCGCCTCCAGGTCGTCCGCCGTCGCGACCGTGACGCGATTGGCGAAGAAATCGCGGATCTCCTTGTGGAAGGCCCCCACGGTGAAGAACCCGCCGGAGGCCGTGTAGTACTCGAGCGACACGTCGAAGTTGTCGGCGGTCCACGGCTTCAGCCCGGTGTTGCGGATGTCGATGGTGCCGCGGATCTGCTGCGGATCGCCGAGCTGGGACTCGTCGAGATCGCGTTCGCTGATGGTGGCGTTGGGGATGATCTCGCTGAAGTCGGGCCGCCCGAAGGTGCGGGCCCAGGCCGCGCGCGCCTGCAGCGACTCGGTGGCGAGCCAGGTGAGGTGCAGGCTCGGATAGAAGCCGTCGTACCCCTTCTCGGCGCGGAAGGCCCGCTCCTGGCGGGTCAGGCGCAGTTCCTCCATCGAGCCGACGGCGCCGGCCTCGGGGCGGCGGATGCGCTGGCCGCGGGCGTCCCGCGCGAAGGTGCCGTCCGCGCGCCGCACCCAGACGTTGGCCGGCTCGAAGACCGGGCCGAGGCCCTCGTCGTCGGTGCGTTCCCAGCGGACGCCCGTGAGCACGTTCAGGCGGTTGCCGAACAGCCGGGCCTCCGCCTGCACGTAGCCGGCGCTGACGGTCTCCTGGAGGTACTCGGAGTTGGTGATGTGGAACTGGGCCTCGGCGACGGCCTGGGCCGTGGTGCGGGTGAACAGCGCGGGGTTCTCCCGCCAGGCGCGGTAGGCGCGGTGCTTGGAGGTCCAGGGTGGCACGAGGCCGGGCAGGCCGAAGTGGGAATTCCGGCCGACGTAGACCTGGTTGCGGTAGGGGGCCGCGGCGAGGCTCCCGCCCACGCCGTTGTGGGTGTAGGTCGCGCTCTCCTTGTAGGCGTCCCGCTCCTGCCGCCGGACCAGGCCGCCCGCCTGCAGGGAGGCGGGGAAGGGCAGCCAGCCGAGGCGGCGCCGGACGTTGAGGTCCGCCGCGCTCATCTCCTCGCTCACATCGCGCGAGAGCAGGGAGGCGTTGTTAACCCGGTAGTTATTGATCTCGTAGAGGTCCACCTCGCGGCCGGCGTTGTCGTAGGCGCGGATCGAGCGGGGCTGGATGGAGGTGATGTCCTGGAGCACGAGGCGGACGGCGGGCACGAGGGTGACATTCATCCCGGCGAAGTTGCCCTCGTCGCCGCTGCGGAACGCGTTGGTGGAGCGAGAGCGGGTGAGGCTGGCGTCGAGGCGCCACGCGCCGTTGTCGAAGCGGTAGCGCAGGCCGGCGCCGCGGACCTCCTCGTAGCGGGTCATAAAGTTGCCGCTGCCGAGCGTGACCGCGCCCCGGCCGGTGGCACCGAAGGTGAACGTGTCCCCGAAGGTCAGCGGCGTGCCGCCCGCGACGGACGGCGTGCCGTTGGTGCCGGCGTTGAAGTCCATGCTCTGGTGCCCCCACGAGGCCTGGTACTGGTTGAGGAGGGCGTTGAACGAGAGGACGGTCTCCGGTTTGACGCGCCAGTCGGCCTTCACGCTCGCCGAGTTGCGGGTGATGTCCTTGGACCCGTCGTTGATGCCGTACTGCTGGAGGAAGGGGCGCGCGGGGGAGGCGCCGGTGGACGTGCCGGCGGCGTTGTAGGTGAGCGTCGAGTGGTCCTCCTCGCCCGCCGAGAGGGAGCGGCTGCCGGTGACCACCACGCCGAAGTTGCGCCCGAGCGGGAGGGTGTAGTCGAAGTCCACCCCGGGCATCACCTTGCGGCGGCGGTCCTCGTAGGAGTGGGGCTGGCGCGCAAGCGTCAGGTAGTCGCCGTTGCCGGCCGCGTAGAGCCGGTAGCGGAACTCCGCCCGGTTCCGCTCGAAGGCGCTCTTGCTCACCATATTCACCGAGCCGGCCATCGAGTCGGCGGGGTTGGCCGGGGTGGGGACCTTGGTGACCTCGATGCGGGAGACGTTGTTGATCGCGAGCTGCGAGAACTGGAAGGTGCGGGAGTTGCCGTTGAAGTTCGCGTTGGCCAGCTGGGCGCCGTCGGCGGTCACGGTGGTGAGGTTGGTGGCGAAGCCGCGCAGCGACACGGTGTTGATCTGCGCGTCGTCGTGGTCGCCGGAGATGCCCGGCAGGAATTTCAGGAACTCGCCTACGTTGCCCTCCGCCATATCGCCGAACGAGTCGGTCGAGACGACCGCCTTCAGGTTCGCGGCGAACCGCTGCTCGTTGGTCGCGAGGGTCTCGCCCTCGGTGTCGCGCGAGGTCGCGACGACGAAGGCGTTGAGCCGGACCGCCGCGGCGTCCCGGCCGTAGCGAGCGACGCTGGTGAGTGCGAAGTCGCGCGTGGCGTTCTCCCCGGGTCCGACGCGCAGGCGGGTCGTCTGCGGGTCGAGCCCGGTGTAGAAGACCTCGAGGGTGACCTCGCCGGCCGGCACCGGGGTCAGGCGGTAGATGCCGGCGTCGTCAGTGAAGACGACCTGGTCGGCGCCGCGGAGGGTGACGCGGGCATTGGGGAGGTACTGGCCGGTCACGGCGTGCTGCACGCGGCCGGAGACGGCCCCGGCGGGCGCGGGGGCGCCGGCGGTGAGGGCGAGCGGCAGCAGGAGCAGGGTCAGGAGGGGCGGCAGGAGGCGCATCGGGCGGGGCGGGTTGGGGGTCAATAGGTCCAGGTGGTCGTGAGGCGCCATTCGCGGGGCGTCACGAGGTCGTAGCGGCTGTAGGCGCGGCCGCGGCCGCCCGGGAGGAGGAAGCCGTCCGGGTTGGCCTCGGAGACGGCGTAGCGCACGGGGACGAGGTCCGTCTGGTCGAGGGCGTTGGCCACGTTCAGCTGGAAACGGAAGCGGCCGGGCACGCCCGGGAAGGTCCGCGTGTAGGCAAGGAGCAGGTCGGCGGCGGAAAGGGCCTGGCCGGTGATCTCCGCGCCCGCCGAGGTGCGGCCGATGATGTTCGCGCTGCGCCAGCGCCAGCCGCCACCGAGGGTCCAGCCACGGAGCGCCCCCTCCCGGAAGTCATAGGCCGTAAACAGGCTGACCTTGTGCGGGCGCACGCCCCAGCGCTGCTCGTTCTCCTCCTTGGCGTCGTTCAGGGCGTCCACGAGTTCGAAGAGTTCCTGCGCGAGGGTGAAGCCGGCGGAGGTCGTCAGCGTGCCCGGGGCGGCCTCGGGATGGCGGCCGGCGAGTTCGAGCCAACGGGCGGCGGTGCCTCCGGGGAGGAAGGCGGCGGGGTCGACGATCCAGCGGCCCGCGGCGTCCTGACGCACACCCTGCACGACGCGGCCGTCCTGGGTGCGGAACCCGTACCAGGCGATGATCTCGCGGCTCACGTTGGTCCGGCGGGTGTCGGTGCGGGAGTAGTTGGCGACGAGGCGCCAGCCGCGGGTGAGGTTGGCGGTGACGCGGGCCTCGTAGCCTTCGGCCTCGTAATCCGAGCCGGCGGCGGTCGCCGGCGGGGTCAACTCGGCGCGGATGGGCGCCCACGCGGCCGCGGTGAAGGGCCGGCCGGGGCCGGTCAGGGCGGACTCCAGGGCGTCCGCCACGCGGCTGTTGCGGCCCGCCGCCCCGACGAACCCGGTGGTGGTGACCTTGCCGCGCTCCAGGGAGGTGAAATAGACGACCTTCGCGTTCAGCCGGCCGTTGAGCAGGTCGAGGCTGAACCCAACGTCGGAGCCGACGCCTTCCGAGGGCGGGGCGAGTTCCCCGCGCGGGAAGGTCTTCCGCACGAAGGACGGGACGCCCTGGTTGGTGGAGTAGTTCGCGAGCAGCGAGAGCCAGGGCCGCAGGTGGGCGACGACGCCCGCGGTGCCAGTGTGGCCCGTGGCGGAGGTGGTCCGGGCCAGCGCGCGGTCCCGCACCACGACGTCGCCGACCAGGGGATCGTTGGCGAAGCCGAGCTCGATCACGTCAACCCGGTCCTGCCGGTAGCCGGCGGTCGTCACCAGGCGGCCGTCGAGGAAGTAGCTTTGCGCGACGCCCAGCATTGAGAACGCCTCCTGCTCCCCGCCGCTGTTGTTGGCGCCGGCGACCTCGTTCGCGAACACGAGGCCGAAGGCGCGGCCGTCGAAGTTCACCGTGGCCGGGAGCCGCCGGTAGTCGCCGACCCGGTAGGTGCCGTAGGCGCCCTCGGTGAGGTAGTTGCGCACCGTGATGCGGTTGTTGGCGTTGTTGGGGACGGGGTTGTAGGGGCGGCCGGCGAGGGCGAGCCACGAGTTGGCGCGAACGTCGAACTGGTCCTGGATCGAGGCCATCGCCGCGACGCGGTGCCGCCCGAGCCAGCGGCGCGCGGGCTCCACGGTCCAGGAGGCGGCGAGGCGGGTCTCGCGCACCTCGCCGGTGTGGACGTCGCGGCGCCAGTTGCCGTCGAAGTAGAGGCGGCCCGCGTAGGGGTTGGCGGGGCCATTGAGGCCCAGCGTGCGGTTGGCGTCGCCGCGCAGGGTCGGGTCGGCGCCGGTCATCAACGTGACCTTGGCGGTCGTGCGCTGGTAGTTGTGCGCGAGGTTGAAGGCGAGGGTGCGGGTGGCCTGCCAATCGGCGGAAAAGGTCCAGTTGCGGAGATCCTGGTCGCGCGCCATCCCCGGGCCGGCGCCGTTGAGCCGGTAGGGGAAGATCCGCGGATCATTGATGCGGAGGCCGCTGGCGGTGACGCCCGGGGAGCCGTCGGGGGCGCGCACCGCGGCGTTGTTGTAGGTACCGGATAGGAAGGTGCCGCGGGCGTCGAAGACCTGCCCGTCGTTTTCGATGTAGATGGCGCGTCGGTTCTGGCCCGTCGCCGCCACCTCGCGGCCGGTGACGCCGAGCGCCAGCATCGCGGGGGTGGGCAGGGTGTTGTTGGGCGTGAAGGTCACCGCGGCGACGCCGCGCGCCTCCCGGTTGTCGTACCAGGCGAGGAATTGGTCGGAATCCACCGTGCTGCGGATCACCGCGCCGATGTCTCGCCCGGTCTCGCCCATCGCGGTCAGGGTGAGGCGGCGGTGCGGCCGCGCGACGACCGAGGCGAAGACGCGGCGCCGGTCCTGGAAGTCCCACGCGCGCCACCCGCCGTTTTCCTGGTTCAGCGCGGCGACGGAGACCGCGAGCTTGCCGGGGATGAGCACGCGGTTGGCGTCGAGCTCGGTCCGGTTGCGGTCCCAGGCGCCGGCGCCGTGCCGGAGCGTCAGGGTGGCGCGGCCGAACTGGGCCACCTTGGAGGTCTGGTTCACGATGCCGCCCGGGGAGCCGATGCCGAAGAGGATGCTGTTGGGCCCGCGGCTGTCCTCGTAGCGACCCGCGCGGTACGGGTCCACGGGCACGATGCTGGTGAAGTAGTCGAGGCCGAGGCTGGCGGTCAGGCCGCGCACGAGGATGGTGGGCGTCAGGCTCTGGGCGTTGACGACGGGATTCTGCTCCGAGCCGGCCTGGTTCTCGTTGGTGTTCATCTCGCCGTTGACGCTGTAGCGCATCAGCTCGGACACGTCGGTGATGGCGATGTCGTCGAGGAACTCCCGGGTGAACACGGAGAGCGAGCTGGCGGTGTCGCGGAGCGCGGTGTTGAGCCGGCTTCCCGCGAGCGAGTTTTCCGCGGTGTAGCCGACGTCGCGGTCGGTGGTGACCTGGAACGGAGAAAGCTCCACGGGCGTTGCCGGCGCGGGCGGGGCTACCTGGGCAGCGAGCGTCGGGACGAGCGCGAGCAGGAGAGACAGCAGGGGTTTCATCGTACAGGGGTGGGGGCGTGCAGGGCGTGGCGTAGCAAAAAGTCGAGGACGCGCGGGTCTTCGAAGAATCCGGGCCAAAGCGAATGGCCTTGCCCGGGAACCACCAGCAGTTCCATGGGCCCGCCGAGGGCCGCGTAGCGGGCGTGGAGGAGGGCGGAGTTGTCCGCCAGCGGGACGAGGCGGTCCTGGTCCCCGTGCAGCGCGAGCAGCGGGACTCGCGCGGTGGCGAGCGCGGCGAGGCGGTCGACGGGGTTGTGCCGCGGGAGTTCTGCGGCGAGGCCCGCGGGCGTGAGGCCGAAGGCTTGTGCGGCGCGCTCCAGCCCGGGGTAGCTGGCGAGGTTGGTGACCGGGTAGATGCCGGCGAAGGCGGCGGCCCGCGCGGGGTTTTCTGCGGCCCAGGAGAGCAGCATCAGCCCGCCGCGGCTGCGCCCGAGCAGCGCGGGGCGGGGGGAGTAGCCGCGCTCCGTCAGCAGCGCGTGGAGGCGGTCGAAGCCGACGCGCCCGGCGGCGTTGCCGTAGGATTCCCCGACGTCGACGCCCGCGAGGGAAACCCCCGCGGCGAGCAGGCGCGCGAAGAGCCAGTTCTCGTGGCCGCCCGGCAGGTTGGGCAGGGTCGGGGCGTACCAGACCCACGGGCGCGGACCGCGGTCCGGCGGCCGGGGCGCGGGTATGAGGAAGGCGCGGTGCTCGCCAGCAGTGAGGCGCTCCTCCCCGGACCACGCAGGTGCGGGTGGGGGCGGGGCGGCGCCGCGGAGGTCGACGGCGGCGGCGAGCGCGAGCAGGAGGGCAGCGGCGGGTCGCGGCATCCTCAGAAGGAGCCCTTCACGCCGAAGGTCCAAAGCGAGCCGAACTCGAGGCGCTGGCGGAACTGCGCCTCGGCGGGGGTGGACGGGCCGTGGATCTCCACGTCGTCGGTCGGGTCGTTCACGTTGCGGAGGTTGGCGAAGAGCGCGAAGCGGCGGCCCAGGGACCGCTCGGCGGTGACGTCGATGTAGGAGCGCTTCGAGCCCCAGGTGAAGGTGCCCGGCTCGATGCTGCGGCCGGTGACCGGCCCGCGGCGCGCCCGCCCGAGGTAGTTCCAGTTCAGGCGGACGTTGTAGGTCTCGCGGGTCAGGCTGATCCCCCAGTTGCCGCTCTTCGGGTAGAAGCCGGCGAACTGCCCCGCGCTGACCCCGGTGGCGCGCTGCACGCTGCCGTTGGCGAAGACGTGGAGCCCGCGCGCCCAGCGCGGCAGGAAGGTCAGCGCCTGGCGGTAGTTCACGTCGTAACCCTCCATCCGCACGCGCCCGGGCAGGTTGTACTGCGTGGCGACGTCGAACGGGTCGTACAGCACGGGGTCGAGGCCGTAGAGGGCGAGGAACTCCGGGGTGGCGTTGAAGACGGTGCTGCCGAAGAAATTCTCGAAGTCGCGGCGGAACGCGCCGGCTGACAGGAGCCCGATCCGCTCGAAGTAGTACTCGAGGCCGACCTTCGTGGTCCGGGCGCTCCACGCCTTGATGCCCGCGTTGTTGACCGTGATCCGGTTGGTGTTCGAGGGCGGCGCCTCGACGTCGGGCAGCGTCACGCCGCCCGAGTACTGGTTGAAGTTCGGGCGGCCGACCGACGGGTACCAGGCGGCGCGCGCGATCAGGTTTTCGGTCAGGCGGTGGCTCGCGTTCACGCTCGGGAACCAGCGCAGGTACTCCTTGGTCACGCGGGCCTCGCGGTCGAGGAACGTGAGCCGGGAGACCTCGAGCGGGGCGGTGGCGCGGGGAAGGGGGCGGCCGTTGGCGACGAGGACCACGCGGCCGGAGGCGTCGCGCTGGAAGTTGCGCGCCGGGTCGCTCAAGGGGCCCTCCGCGCTGACGTTGGTCTGCTCCGCCCGGAGCCCGGTGGTGAGCTTCAGCCGCCGCTGGAGGAACGCGAGGTCGGTGCGCAGGTAGGCCGAGGAGATCAGCTCGCGGGAGAGCTTCGAGCTGTTGATCTGCGAGCGGTAGACGGCGTTCTCATCGCTGGTGAACTGCGCGGGCGCGGCCTTGAAGCGGTCGAGCACAGCCTCGTTGCTCACCCACTGCACCCGGGGAATGCCGAAGAGCCCCGCGCGCTGGAAGAAATAGGGGTCGAAGAAGGCCGCGGCGCCGTCGTCGGAGCCCGCGGGGACCGTGCTGGCGCGGCCGTCGGCCCCGACGTAGGTGTAGGCGAGGCTGGTGGTGCGGTTGTCGCTGCGCGAGCGGCGGAAGTCGACGCCGGCCTTGAGGTCGAGGGGTACCGCGCCCCCGAACCCGCGGCGCACGTTGGCGTAGGCCGTGCCCTGCACGTTGCGCGAGCGCTGCGGGTTGCCGCCCGCGGTGCTCAGCGCGTACTCACGCAGGTCGTAAGGATTGACGGGCAGGCCCGTGGTGCCGTCGGTCACCCGGATCGCCTGCGGGCGAAGGTAGAAGATGTCGTCGAAGGAGACGGTGACGCCGGTGCGCCGCGCCTGGGTGGAGCCGAAGCGGTCCTGGTCGACGTTGCGGAAGCGGTTCTGCGCGTGCGAGGCGCCGACGCCGGCCTCGGCCTTCCAGACCGGCCCGTCGTGCCGGTACGCGAGGGTCGGCATCAGGGTGCGGCTGTAGCGGTGGTTGCCGCCGTTGTTGAGGCGGATCTCCCCGGCGCCGGTGAAACCGCGGGTGAAGCGGGTCGAGAAGTCGCCCGGGTTCACGCGGTTCACCAGGAAGCTGAGGGCGCGCTGGTTGAAGTTGGTGTGGAACGTCCCGTACTGGAACGAGAACGAGAGGCGCCCCGCGGCGCCCACGCGCCAGTCCACGGTCGCGGCCAGCGAGGTGCGGTCGGCGATCTTCGACTCGGTGCGCACGAGGAAGTCCGTCAGGTACGGGCGGTCCGGCGTCGTGTCCGGGAGCGTGCCGCCGTTGGTGGCCGCGCCCGCGCCGCGCCAGGTGTTGGTGAGGAGCGGCCCCTCGGTGTAGAGGGTCGAAGCGCCGCCCGAGAGGGTGAAGCCGAAGCGACGGTTGACGGGCATTACCCACGAGAACTCGAAGCCGGGGCGCACCTTGTGGGTGGGTTCCCGCTGCGGCCCGGGGGAGCGGTGGAACTCCTTGGTGCTGTCGCGCATCGCGAGGTAGACGCTGGAATTGAACGCGGGCCGAGCCCGCTCGAAGGCGCTGCGCGGCACGAGGTTCACCGAGCCCGCGAGCGCCGAGCCCGGGCTCTCGGGGGTCGGGGAGTACACCGCCTCGATGCGGGAGAGGTTGTTGATCGAGATGGCGTTGAGCTCGA